>Ga0180431_10003441_pt1 | contig 20400 bp, 16 predicted proteins | sample SS_ome_11_FD_132459 | JGI IMG/M metagenome (GOLD analysis project Ga0180431, IMG submission 132459) | Hypersaline lake sediment archaeal communities from the Salton Sea, California, USA - SS_1_MS_1 metaG | ecosystem: Environmental > Aquatic > Non-marine Saline and Alkaline > Hypersaline >... | reverse complement strand
GCAAATCCCCTGAAACAGATGTTAAGCAATCAATCACCAAAAGAGAGGGAGAGCCCAGTATTTACTGCCATAATTGTGGAGAATTGGGACATATCAACAAGAATTGTTCTCACCCCACAACAAGTTATGGAATAATTCTGTTTTATCCAACACAGGATATCTCTGTCATGGAGGAGAATCCGATGCTGAACTCTTGTCAACAAGGATTGGTATCTGAAGCTCTTTTGGAGAACAAGAGCAATGGCAAGGAGAAGTGTTCCGCTAGCAGTGATAGTGGTTCCTACTCCTCACTGGGTGCACCAGAAATTAATTACTTGTTAATCATGGATAGACACACTCCTGATTTTGCACAGATCATCATTGGTAATTATGAACTCGATGACCTTGATTATCTGAGAACTCTTGTGGGTCGTCTAACCCAGACAGAGGCTCAGTTAATTCTGACATATGATTTGCGATATCTTTTCACAAGGTATTGGAGCTTTAGCAATCGTGATGCAGTGCGCATGTATCAAAAACAGTTCAATCGGTCAGAGAAGCTTTTTAATCGTTTAAAGAAAGGGATCCCTGATCGTGGATACGGCGGCCGTTCTGGTGAATATGTTACCTGGAAAACTCTTCTGGATGCAGCTGAACCCCACTGGCTAGATTCAGACTGGGGATTTCCCAAGGGCAGGAGGAAGAGGCGAGCAATGGAATCTGATATTGATTGTGCCAAGAGGGAGTTTTACGAAGAGACCGGAATTACAGATGATCAGTACAATATTCTACACGATCTCGAGCCGATCGAGGAGAAGATCATGGGCAGCAATGGGGTTCCATATCGGACTATTTATTATATAGGCGAGGCGCGCACCTATCTCCCATTGTACAGCAACCCATTCAACCTGGGACAACAATCAGAGGTTACCAAGATTGGATGGTATACGTGTGAACAGGCATACAATCTAATGCGCCCATATCAAGAGTCAAGATTGCACATACTGCAAAGAGTTCACAAGTATCTGGGAAATTTATATACATAAACATATAGACGGACTGAGCAACAGATGCGAAGCAGTGTGAAACTATCCCAGCTCCGAGCAGATGAGGACTACAATTACAATGATGACATACTACCCCCTCCACCCAGACAGGATCTGGTCCATGATGATGATGATGAATATGCTCGTCTGCCTCCTCCGGAAAGCTATATGATGAACATGGTCAAGGAGAATGATCGTTTGGATGCAGAGTTATCTGAGAAGGACAAAGAGATAGCCAGGCTTCAGAAACAACTTCAACAGAACAGGCCCCAGAACAGGCCCCAGAACAGGCCCCAGAACAGGCCACAGAACAAGCAAAGCAAGGGGAAAACTGGAAAACGTGACAGCATGTTCTCAAAGATCGCTGCATCCGTTGCAGCACCTGCGGCTATGTTTGCGGCAAACGGCTCGAAGAGGTTTCCAATGTTGAGCTCTGTCCATGGGCTGGCAGTGGCGAATCTCGTGATTTGGTTTCTATTTACAGTGCTTCACTACTTTGCTAGCGACCACCGAAAGACTGAAGACTCTAGTAGTTGGGGTGACTATGTAGTTACCGCACACTATATCGTCAGTTTCCTGTTGAACATGGCTGCATTGATCTCCTATTTGTTTTTCTAATAGGTGACATATATATATACAGGTGGCAATGAAAACTGTCATCAATACCGATATGGTTCATGAGAGTAGTTTGAATACTGTCGACCAGAATGCGGCTACGATCACATTGTCTCCATCAGCAACACTCTATCGTGGCTATCAGAAACACATCATTCAAACTGACACTTTCCACAAGTTCCGTTGGGATGTAAAACGGAGTTTGTATTTTGGAACCAGAGACCATGCATTTGCATACAGTCTGACTGATATATCTGAGGATGATCGCTTTGGTGGAGATGGACTTGCTAAGGGTCCAATCGGACCACTATATCGATTCTGGGCCAAGAGGCCACTTAAATTGCTCTCCTTAAACAAAGAGACAGCGAAATCACTGGTCAAGGATTTTTTGGACAATGATGATCCGCTGAATGCAGGGCGGTTGATCTTTGCGTATGGGTATATGAACAATATGCAGGAAGGGTGCAATATTGTAAAAGAGTTGAAGAAGCGTCTTGCTACCCAGAAGTACCAGAGAAGGTTGAATGATTTGGAGCTGGTAATTGATCATCTGGAAACAGCGTTGGACAAGAGGCTCGATCTATGTGAGGAGATGTGCACAAATGAACAGTACACCGTGCTGGAGACTCTCCAGATACAGCGGATGACAGTTGTTACATTTTGTCGGCAGCATTGTCTCAAAGAGGAGGACATATTGGGAAGAAGTTCAAAGTTCGAGATTGACAAGCCTTTGGTAGTTGAGTTGCGTGACATGCTGGTTGCGAGAGGTTACGATGGTATCATCGCATGGGTAGACCGCACATACTCTAGTTATGCTCATGATATCATCATATTTGATTTTGCAAAGAAGATGGAGAGTGACAATGTCGACCTCAACAAGGCTGATAGGAGGAGAAGATCTGTCAAACTTGAGATTGTGCCTCCAATCCTGACCAGAGGACCAACCAAGGGGCGCTTACCGGCTGACTGGAATCCTGTGACATATGAATCGCCATCATACATCAACAAACAAATTGCCAAACATAGGAAAGAGCTACAAAAAGGGAAAGGGAAAGGGAAAGAAAGGAAGAGCAAGAGGTAAATTCTGGTAAAATTGAAACTTGACTCTTTTGTGCTTTGAACAATGAACAACTAGTCAGAGACTATGGACACCAAATGGGAACACAGAGGACGTGTGGTCTTGTGCAAATTGTGCAACCTAGATCTGGTCAGGTCACAGCTTTCATCAGGCAATCGGGTGATCCTCCCAGTCAGGTGTTGTGATGGTGCCAATTTCAATTTCGTAAGTCTAAAGTTGAGTGGAGATGTTTGGACGAGGTGTGGTTCTGATCATACAATACACTTCAAATTCACGAATCTTGCACGACGTGCAATATTGGAACATTTGGCACTCTCCAGATAGACGAAAAATGAAACTTGGGTGGAGTTCCCTCCATCTCTGAACAATATGGACGCTCAATGGAAATACATTACAACATCCAATGAGTCATATCTGTCTATTTGCAAAGTTTGTGATCCAGCTCTTGTTAGGTCACAGCTTTCATCAGGCAATCGGATGGTCCTCCCAGTCAGGTGTTGTGCTACTAATTCCAATTACGTAAGTCTAATGTTGAGAGGAGATGTCTGGAGGAGGGTTGGCTCTGATTCTACAGTACACTACAAATTCACGAATCGTGCACGACGTGCAATATTAGCACACTTCCTGGAACACAATTACCATCACTCAAGATAGATAGTAAAAATGAAACCCAATAGAGCAGCCTCCATCTCTGAACAATATGGACGCTCAATGGAAATACATCACAACATCCAAGGGGTCATATCTGTCTATTTGCAAAGTTTGTGATCCAGGTCCGGTCAGATCACAGCTCTCGTCAGGTAATCGGGTGATCCTCCCTGTCAGGTGTTGTGATATTACTTCCAATTACGAAGGTCTAAGGTTGAGAGGAGGTATCTGGAGGAGGGGTAATGTCATGAGAGATGATGTTCTGTGCTATAAGTTCACAAATCTTGCTCGACGTGAAATATTAGCACACTTCCTTGAACACAATTACCAACACTCCAGATAGACAGTAAAAATGAAACCAAATAGAGCAGCGTCCATATCTCTGAACAATATGGACGCTCAATGGAAATACATTACAACACCTAGAGGGTCATATCTATCTCTGTGCAAAGATTGTGATCCAGCTCTTGTTAGGTCACAGCTTTCATCAGGCAATCGGCTGATCCTGCAGGCAACATGTTGTAACAATGATGAAGCACCAATCTTAAATCTAACATTGAGAGGAGGTGTCTGGAAGAGGGGTAATCCCGTCACAGATGATGTTCTGTCCTACAAGTTCACAAATCTTGCTCGACGAGAATTGTTGACAAAGATCAATGGGACAAAGATCAATGGGACAAAGATCAATGGGGCTTAGACATGGGTCCAAGATCAGTTGAGACATGAAAGCTGAATTTCCTCTGATCTCATCGGAGTAACAGCCTTGGATCCAAGGCTGTCGACCTGATCGGAAACTCCGGCGGCTCGAAGAAGAGCCGCCGGAGTTTTTCAAGTTCCTTTCTAATCTTGTCAGGGACTGGACAATGTTTGTGAGCATCCAAGCGAATTTGTAGCTCTTTGTGTCCCATGGAGGCCACCTTTTCCAGGTATTTGTGATAGTTCGTTCTGAAATGACTTCTCATCTCAGGTAGAAACTGCTCAAATCTCAGATTGGATCTCCGCCCGAGTGCGACAGCCTTGGATTCAAGGCTGGACTTCGTGGAACTCCGGCTCCTTGAGCCGCTAACTCCGATCTTATCGTAGGAACCTGAGTGCATCCTGACTTCCGGTATGGATCCAGAAAGTTGTCTGATCACAGCCTCTTTCAAGACCAACTGAGTCACTGCCTCATTGTATGCAAGTTTCTGTTTCCTTGCAACTCGTTCATATCCAGGTTCGTTCTCCAAGGGCATTTCGTTCATCAGGCATTGAATGGCCAACAAGCATGTGGATAGGCTTTGTATCGGCGACCACTGTGGACCGGACCATGTACCTAGGAGAGAGAGGCACACCTTTCCATTTATGTAGAGATTTGGATTGAAGCGCATGGTACCAGTAGGATCACTCGTTCTAATTTCAATCCTTGGTGGCTTGAATGGGTAATCGTTTGGGAACCGGATCTCGAAAAAGAAGAAACCACCTTCATATGGTGTGTTGTCTGGACCAATGATGAGAGCAATGTGATTGGCTATGTTGCTTTCATCAGAATGTAGAAAAATTCCTGGTAGTGGGTCCTTTTGAAATGCTTCCAGATCGTGCATTATACGAATTTTCGCAGTATGTGATACCATGATTTTATGTTTGTCACATAGAGTAACAACTATCATGTGCCATCAATTTTGTCAGTGTCACTTCAGTGTCACTTGGTTTGGGTTTGTTTGCAAAAATTGTTGTTGCATCGGAATATCTTTCAATCATATAGTAAAGAAAAATGTTTGCTAATTGGTGGAACAATATTAAAGGTAAGACTGATACCCCTGAGCAAGGAGCAGATACTGTCACAGTGAATGGCAGACTGCACCTCTCGCCCAAGGGGGCTCAGAAAGTAATTGACAATCTGGATAGTCTTGATATTTTGCTGTTTGCGGGGAAAGGGTATTGGTTCAGCTATTTCGTAGAGACGGTGACATGGTCTGAATTTTCTCACATCGGAATTGTTTTGAAGAGTCCCACGTACCTATCTCCTAAGCTGACTGGAAACTATTTGTTGGAGAGTGGTGCTGAGAAAATCAGGGATGCGGAAGATCACAAAGTCAAATGGGGTGTGCAAATCACCGATCTACGGGAAATATTGGAGGGATACAATGGTCGCATCTATTACCGTAAGTTGAACTGCCCTGAAATCCGCAAGGCTCATGCATCAACCGAGGCAAGGATGCGTGCAATTCATGATGTAATCCACAACAAGCCATACGACGCATATCTGGTCGATTTGACCAGAACGGAGTTTGACCTGAACATTGGAGATTGTCAGAGAACAGGAAGATTCATCTGCTCTGCGCTCGTGGGGTATGTTTATACAGAACTTGGCCTACTTCCAGCAGGTACTGAGTGGGATTTGGATACTCCCAAGGCATTCGGACCAGGTCGTGAGATCGAGAAAAAGCTTCTCAGAGGGGCAAGGTTTGGAGATCTCAAGAGGGTTTTGTAAAATTTGTAGGTATATCATATGATGATCCACTGTTCGCCCGGGTGGCACTTTGGGTATTGCAAAGATTGTGGCCCCAAAATATATGAAGAGCTACAATCTGGAAATGTGTATGAAACACCACCATGTGTCGTGTCACATGTTCCAAGTGTCATTTACGTTGTCAGAGTATGCCATTGGTACTCGATTGATGAAGCAGAAGCTCATAGTTCAAAGAAGAGCAGGCTTTTTCCCAGTCGTGTCAAGCTATCAAATGGTGATAGGCGCTTGCTGTGTCAAGCACTTGAAGAGTGTTTCAACTTGCATTGACGCATGGTTGTCGCTCAAGCTCTAGAGAACAGGGGCGACCTGATCTTCCTTTGGCAATCACATCACCCCTCCACACAATCCTCTTAGGTGTCGGTTCGCATGGCTGCGCCACGCTCGCTGGCTCGGCTTCGCCTCGCTGCACTCACTGTGCGACCCGTCTCTAACATGCCCGTGTTGCCCGAGTTGAAGCGAGAGCGAAAGGGAACAGGTCTACAAATGTTCTCTCTTTTGTATGGATGAATGGGTGTAGTGCTTGTTCACTATTGCAGGTATGATCTTCCAGAAAGCGTGTGACTGAAAATTGAACAATCTCAGCATAATCTCTCTATGTATACAAGGAACTGATAGTATAATGTCAACTGAATCAACAGGCCATGCGCCCAAAGACAAAGATGAGTTCACTCACGTACCCAAGGAAGTTCAGGACGACATCTCCAATGCAGGTGGGATCGAAGTGATCGATCGCATGCAAAGAATTTGCAATCACAGTATCCATCAGTCTGGTCATTCGGATGATGATGTGACTGATGACAAGGGGTCATTTGATGTTGATGAGATTTTTGAGGTCGCTCCTAAGTTCTCTCTGGGTCGGATTGATGAGGATGCTGAAGATGTCAGTCAGGTGGAGGCTCGTCAATCGGGTCTAATTCCGGATAGTCATCCTCGTGTTCCTGTGCATACCATTGTCAAAATGGATATGTACTTGACAGCATATGATAATTTCTTGTCCAGGTGGGTTCCTGACCTCGAATTTAATTATAGTGATCCTGGCAAGATTTCTGGTGGTCTTGGTCCATTGTCGAACGTGGTCAAGTTGGCATTTAGTGATCAATACTACACTGTTCGAAAAGCATACCTGAAGGTTCGTCCCCAGATTTTTGAGGAATTGTGCATTGAGCCAGGAGTCGATCTGACTCTGTCTGAATCCGTACCGGAGGCACTTGTCATGTTGGAGTCTGATCAATATGGACCGACTGAATTTAATGCCCAGGTGGATGAGGTTTTTAGTCACCTGGAGAGCCGCCATCTCCTGGATATCAGCGGCCATCGTGGAACTGGTTATTTCCTTATCTGGGATGATAAGGAGGCCGGTCATCTTGTGGCGCTACCAACCATTGGCAGTTTTGGGCATTTTTTGCCCGAACCGGGATTCTCGATCGTGAAAGAGCATGGATGGGCATATTTTCGAGATACCGAGATTATTGGGTTTCAGGTAGGCCATGTTCGCAAGGTTGCAGTGGAGAATGCTGAGGATGGCAATTGGGAAGATTGGAAATTGCGAGGCCCAATTTACCTTGAAGTTACAGAACAGCAAATGTCCAAGGAATATTCATCATGTGCATATGACGACACGATGATCCTGCGATTGCAGGTGGATGGGTCGTTTTTCCCAGGCATCGTCTATGGTCAGGTTGGGTAGGTGTAATTGTTTCAATTGATTCCGATTGATTCCTATTGATTTGCTAAACTTTGTGTGTTCTGTTCGCCCTACTTAGAGGGATTCCGCCATCATTGTTTAAGTAGTGCAGTGAGTGAATAAATATGACTACAATTAAGAAACGTGTCAACATAACTGTCAAGAAAGCCCCAACTCCGTTCCAGTTTCCTGAAAGTGAACCCAAAAAAGAACCAGAACCAGAGCCAAAACAGAATGTGGCTGCAGCTGTAGCACCGGCAAAGAGGAGACGTGGTCGGCCACGAAAAACAGAGCAAGTCGGATCAGAGTCAACCACTCAGAGAGTAACCAATGTTACTGAAACAAAGAGCGCAAGTGCTCCTAAAAAGCGGGGACGCAAGACCCGTGCGGCTAGCACTAAGGTCGATTCTGAGGTGAATGATAAGGTTTATAGTTTATTCAGTGGAAAGAAGTCGGTAGACATTGATAACTTGGAGAATTTCAGCTATATTGTCAACCTGAAAATCCCCAAGACTCTGGCAGATGATATTCACGCAGATCTCCAGAGAACTAAACTTGGAAAAGGCTCAGAAGCTGGTGCGGGCTGTGAAACACAACAATACAATCTGCCTCTCCCGTCCAGAGAAGCTATCAAGAGCTTCAACAACATATGTGGTAAGAATGAATTGCCGAGTATTTATAAAATAACTTATCCGAAGATCGATCGGCGCAGAGTCCAGGTTCATTCGGGCAACACATCGTTCAGGAAAGCACCTAACACTGGTTCGATTGTTCAGAATCTGGAAAATATGGAACAGGTCACAGTCCGGACTCAGATGAGCTCTGGTCTGTCAGCATGTTATGTGGATTATTTAATGCCTGGGTTTGCTATGGGTGATCGCTGGCCAACCAGGAGCGACTATCCCTGCCGTAATTGCGGAGAATCATTCACCAACACTCCAGTCGGTTTAGTTAGCAAGATAGATGGTGATGTGGAGGTCGATCCGCAGAACTGCAAATTCCACATGTATTATAATTTTTGTAGCTGGCCATGTGCATTTCGATATGCAGAGGACCGATTCCCTAATCCAACACAACAGCAATCATGGCTCAATTTCTGTTACAACACTGTTCAGAAACAAATCAACCCATCACACAAGTGGTCAAAGATTCAGATGGCTCCGCCTCTTGATAGCCTCCGTAAGAATGGTGGTCGTCTATCAATAGAACAATATCGAGAAGCGACAAACTCTAATAAATCCTATAACGTCTATTTGCCGCCATTAATTCCATTGAAGATGACTCTTGAAGAAAACGCCAGGGATATGACCACACACACGTCAACAGCGACTACGCCTGGGAATATGAATTCGATGAGGACTTCTCGAGGTAAAAAATTTGTTCCCATGGATGCATCGCGAATCAAAAAGGCTGAGATGAGCATCCGGACTCGCAAAAACTCCACAAGGAATGCATTTGCAATTGATAAACTGATGAAAGTTGAGATCAAGACCACAAGTTGAGGGGGGTGAGCGTAATCAGCTGTATAGAATAGAACACCGCCTCGGAAGAGAGATCGGAAGAACAGACAGAGACGTGCAATACACATACACACTTTTTTGTCAGCAACATTATATAGACAATGGAAGGATCACTCTCTGTCGGGATCATCGGTGTAGGTTTTGTGGGCGATGCTCTCTTGGAGAGTTTCAAGCGCAAGGGTGTGCAGACCTTCCCATATGACAAATACAAGAATATTGGGTCATTTGAGAGCGCATTGCAGGGCGATGTGATCTTCCTGGCCTTACCCACCCTCTATAAAGATGAGGAGGTGGGATATGACAAGAGCGCACTGCATGAAATTTGTGGTAAGCTCAGTGATTCTGAATATAAAGGTCTGGTCGTCATCAAGAGTACTGTGGAACCAGGTACAACAGAAGCATTGTATAAAAAATATGGATTGAGACTCGTCCACAACCCAGAGTTCCTAACAGCTCGCACTGCCAGAGAAGATTTTGAAAATCAGACACACATTGTCCTTGGGAGAACGAGCAACCTTGTGGAGGAGGACCTGGATGCATTGAAATCCTTTTATGCCGGATTCTACCCTGCGGCCAAGATCAACATGTGTCTATCAGGTGAGTCTGAGTCTATGAAGAGCATGGTCAATACTTTTTATGCAATTAAGGTTCAGATTTTTAATGAATTTTATCTATATTGCGAGAAAATGGGCTTTGATTACTCTGTCATTCGTGATCTGATGCTTGAGAATGGTTGGATTAACCAGATGCACACAAGCGTTCCCGGTCCGGATGGACAACTGAGTTATGGAGGTGCCTGCTTTCCAAAGGACACGAGCGCATTGCTTGTCGAGATGAAAAAGGCTGGTACACCACACAAGGTCCTCGAAGCATGCAAGATTGAGCGTGATATTATGAGACCACATGATTAGATCAATTGTGGATCCTGTTCTGTTCACAGTAACATTTGCGACACAGTGCGAGATATGTCTCCTGGCCACCAATGAGTTTAGTCGCAGCTTTTTTGTTTACCTCTGAACAGGGTTCCAACAATGCGCTGAATGCGGCACCGTCCTTTTTACAGTTCATGCAAACGGATGTCAGATGTTCAATGCAATCTGCATTGGACATGAGATGAGGCATTCCCTGGAACTGCTCTCGCAAATAGTTTCCGGTGAGCCCAGATGCAACAACTGTCTTACCAGAATCAGCCCACTCGCACAGAAGGTGTGAATCGGGATAGAATTGGATCTCATCAACGCAGATAACATCATGGTTGTCCAGGAGGCCCTTGTCAACAATCTCCTTGAGCTGGAATGCCGCCACGGCTTCAATGCATCTCCCGTTGTGAGTAGCAACTGAAGGAGTGTGGACATCTTGTGTATAACGGTCATCACCACCGTACTTGACGACCAGAACGCGCTTATCAGCAATACGATACCTTTCAGCAAGTCTAATGAGCTCACTGGTCTTTCCGGAGTACATTGGTCCGAGTACTAGATGCAGGAATGACATGCGCAAATACTGTACCTGTCTGGATTGTGCGGATGGTGTGGATGGTGCGGATGGTGCTCCTGATGTACATCGATTCAACTTTCGAAAATACAAAACATAAAAATATTTTCAAAGGGGGTAGGTGAGGGGGTGGCTACTATGGTGTAGTCCCACATGAATCTCCGGGTTTGGTTCAGTAGGATTAAAAATAAATTAAAAATAAATTTCCAAACTCAAAAATCTCAGAAAAAAGTGCACGCTACAGCAATTGTGCCTGTTAAAGAGGTAGATTGGTAGCTCCTGATTCAGAAGACTTTGGTGCCCTGGACCTAGCTAATAGTTCAACAATTACAGTAACTGAGACGTGAAAATTCACAAACATTTTGTAGGATTAAAAATAAATTTCCAGACTCAAAAATCTCAGAAAAAAGTGCACCGCTACAGCAATTGTGCCTGTTAAAGAGGTAGATTAATTGTTCCTGTCTCCAAAGACTTTGGAGCTCTAGACCTAGCTAATAGTTAAACAATTACAGTTGCTGAGACGTGAAAATTCACAAACATTTTGTAGGATTAAAAATAAATTTCCAGACTCAAAAATCTCAGAAAAAAGTGCACGCTACAGCAATGGTAGCTGTTTAAGAGGTGGAGCAATAGTTCCTGGCTCAGACGACTTTGGTGCCTTAGACTTAGCTAATAGTAACACAATTACAGTAACTGAGACGTGAAAATTCACAAACATTTTGTAGATTTTGCATTTTCACAAAATTTGACACATCATGGATCCTCAGCGTGGCTAGAACACACCGCTCGACCAAGGAAAGAGGAACAATGGCAGTAGGACAGAACAGTGAAGCCCATCGCAGGCCACAGATGGAACCAGATACCATTTCTATGCAGACGGATCGTATCAACCGAGTCGCGCAGGCACTTCCACGGAGTCAAGTCAATCTCCGCGGAGGCAAGGGGTCCTTCTCACAGGTTGAGCAGATGCCCCGGGAGAATCCTAATAATATCCTTATCACCGAGGATATTATTAACCAACTTTTAAAGGATTTTGGCGTCAGCCGTGAAATATCTGATCTTGATCTGTATCAGACTGCATTTGTCCATAACAGCTATCTGATTGATCCCGATCAACCGGATGAGGAGCGTGTACCTGGGGCTATTCCCCTGCAGTCCAAAAGCTATGAACGTCTTGAATACATTGGTGATGCTATATTGAATGCAGCAGCGGCGCACTATGTCTTCCTACGTTATCCCTGTCAGGATGAAGGGTTTATGACGACACTGAGGACCAAACTAGTTCGTAGTAAGACATTAGCTCGCCTAACACGCAAGCTGAAATTGCGAAAGTACATATTGTTGTCGCAATACGTGGATCATTGTGATGGCAGGAAGAATCAGAATACCTTGGAGGATGTTTTTGAGGCATTGATCGGAGCCATGTATCTGGATTTCGGCGGTACTGAGAGCAAGATGGACTGGTCCCAGCCGAATGCCATCGACAAATTCGACTTTCAAGCTTTTGGTAGCTGTGTTCATTTCATCGTAAACACATTTGAGCGATTCATCGATGTGACAACACTGATAGATCGTGATGACAACTACAAGAAAAACTTACTAGAATACTATCAGAAAAGATTCAAAACCGAGGCAAAGTATCAGATCATATCAGTGCGAGGCAAAAAGAACTCATTCAAGGTTTACACCATGGGTGCGCTGTCGCCGACTGGAGAAATCATTGGAATAGGTCAAGCCCGTAAGAAAGTGGAGGCCAGCCAGCTTGCAAGTAAGCAGGCGCTGCTCTATTATGGCGAAGAGGTAGAAGATAGTGAAGAAGATAGTGAGTAGTTTGACATGGAGGAGTCCCCCTTGGATTGTTTCTATTCCTCATACTTTCTGGTGCTTAACTGCTGCTGGTGATCGTACAGCATATCACTTCTGCTCAGTCATAGACAGGCTCCAGGTCTGGATATTCCGACTCAAGATATGCAACCAGTTCTGGCTCTGTGAAAGGGTCTTCCAGAATTTCATCAAGAGTATATCGGTCGAAGCGAAGCAGTCCCTCTTTGTCCAACCAACTCATGATATCATCATAAATGACAGACTGAAGTGCCCGGTCAAATAGGGTATCTGGGAACATATCATGTAGCCATCTGTTAACAGTGATACGCTGATCAACATCGTTGCCAACCTGCTGTAGCATATCTCCCAGAATATCCTCACTACTCTCATTCTGATACATTGAAATCAATGCACTGCGTTCTTCAAGCTCTCTTTCTTGTGCTCTTCGGGCCATTTCTGTGTTGAATGCATGGAGAGTATCCCATTCGCGCACAGATGCATCCTGTTTGAAATAGCACCTCTGTATCCTGTCTATTTGAGATTGGCTGAGGCTCTTCTTTGTTGGGGTTACTATTTCTGGAGCATTCTCAAAGATCTGTTGGTAAACGTAGTGGAATAGAGAGTCAATGTCATAGCATTCTGTCACACGCTGAGACCCACCTGACTGCGTGGGCAGCGTAAATCTCAGTTTGACCAACTTGTCCCTGAATTCAGGTGAGTCCATGGCCTCTTGCGAAAAATAGTCGAGAGCCTGACATTCCGAATCATATTGACTGAAGCAGGGGGCGGTCGGCATACTATGTATATATATATACTGCACCGGGAAAATTGATCTGCCTCAATGTCAGAACAACCAGCTATATTGTTCTGAAAACGAAAACGATTATGATGATCGATACTAGTCGGATCGAGGAGGGCATTGTAGTTGAAAAAACTTGCAGCGAACGACTGGTGTCCATTACAGATAGAATGTGTGGAGTAGACTACTGGGGAGCGCGGTGGCTATTCAATGATTGGAAATCATCATTCAGATATTACATGATGATTTTCTTCTGGTTGGTACTAATTCTTGGTGTGTCTGGTTTGATCGGATTTTACACTGAGCCCATGCAGGCTTTCTGGTTGCCACTCAGCATTACGCTGGTTGCTGTGAGTCTGCTATATCTCATCTGGTATTTTTACATGGAATGGCGTTTGGCACCTGACCTATGTTGCGTGTGTTAGTGTACACAAAGCATAGCTAGTTTTACTTTCTTGTTCTAGGGTGAACCCAGGAATTTCCATATACGTTCAGACACGACGGGTCCCACTGTTCTCATTTTGCCAGTGGATGTCAGTTTTCTCTTTGGCAGTGACACGTCCACTAACAGGGCTTTTCTGGTCCGGTCAGTCCCATCACCTTCTTGGTATGCCTTCATCAGGATTGGTAATGTTGTATATTTGAGTGAGATCGCTTCTGCGACATCCTCTGACACACCAGGGATCTGTTGCAGCATCGCCCGATAACACCAGTCTTCATTGTAGTTATCTCCTTTCTTTATTTTAATCGGAATATGATATGAAGCATCCTGTGTTGGAACCGGAATCGATGACCCACATGTGGCTATTTTGCTACCCTCTTTTGTGAGGAGCTCCCACATCTTACCTAGTGTTTTCAGAGTGTCAGGCAAGCTCTCTGTTCTGATGACAGGGATATTGTCACGGACCAAAGTGTTGACACAAGCTCCATATGCCGTTTTGCGATGATTTTCAGTGAAATATCTGTTGGCAGGCATGGTCCCCAACTGACCTTCGATCAGGTAATAGATACGCAGTCGAGGATTCTGGTTACGTGCAGCAAGTAGCCTCTTTTTTTGCTCTCTGTATCTACCATCGCTCCTTATACTTGATATCAGATCTGGCAAAGTCTTTCTTTCAATCACTATGAAAGGCTCGTTGTTCCACTGAAATATGAGATCACCAATATCTTCCGGTCTGGTCAGCAGGCGATTCTCTGTCTTAAGTTTCTGACCATAGTTGGTGACAAAATATTTTTCGATTTGAGGAGCCACAGATTCTCTAATGTCGATGATGAAAGAAAGCCCAGATCCAACTGGTTCCGGACCAGAATCCATTTGCAATGGAGGTGGTGATGTTGTTCGCAATGGTATATCCACGATTGATCTTAGTTTTGGACGAACTATGACTTTTTGTGGTTCCGCCATTTGTGTTTACATATCATAATAGCGTACTCCCTAAGTCATACACATTGCGCAACCATCATCTACTCGTCGTCATCGATCTCTTCGAAAGATGCTTCGTAGTCATCTTTTTTCCCTTTGATCATACCATGACCATATTGTTCTCTGTGATAATCCTCAAATGGAACAAACGTAATATCCAATTCAGTCTCCTCGAGATCGAGTTTCAGTTTGTAAGGATCAATGCCCATGTTTTTCAGGAGTCTTTTGGCCTTATATACCTTAAGGGCTCTGATGCGTTTCTCCTCTTCTGTGCGCTTGGGCGGCTGTTTCACAACTCCATTCTCAACACGATGTGTCATTCTAGGGCGGAAAACTTGTTTCGGTTTTTTTGACTGGGAACCGGTCCCAGTTCCGCTGCCTGATTCATCTTTCAATAATGCCAGTTTTTTTTGCTCTGCGATGTGTCTGGCCTCCGCTCTAGCATCCTTGAGGCGTCTGACTCTGTGTCGTCCATTGATACAATCCAATTCGTACCTCTTTTTTTGGTCTTGTAAGCATTTGAGGATGTCAGCTTGAGTGTATTGATCTCGTCCGGCACCACTATACTTCCTGGATTTAACATAGAGTGAATGAGGTAATGAGGCAAGTTCATCGACCCATATCCATTCCCCCTCTTGAACATTCAATCCATATTGTCTGGGATTGTCAGTCATAATCCAGCTGAGTGTGTTGCGAAGTTTTTGATCCTCAGTGATCACAATGCCATCACCTATGCTAGCACCCCCAATGAAATCCATTTACAGTTTACAGTAATATTGTATTCCACACAGTGAGACAAGAGAATCTAAATCAGATTTTGTTCTGCTGATATATGCATAGCAAAATCTTTTCATATCAGAACGAGTAACTGGTTGGCCCCTCACTCGCTTTCCTCACCATCTTCCTTTTCCTCGTCTTGTTCCTTTTCCTCACCATCTTCATCCTCCTCACTTTCCTCGCCTTCCTCACAAGCATTTATCTGAGCATCCACTTGGATTTCTGCATCATCGCCTGTTTCTTTGGCACCTGGATCAAGAGCTGGGATGGTGTTATCAAACAGCGATGGATCATCAATACCCAGAGCCTGTGCAATGACACTGTCACGAATGATGTAATCCTCCTTGCTCATGTGCATCAGGTTCTTGCGATCTTCTTCGATCTGGGCAATGCGTCTCTCATACTCAGACATTTGTGAGTCACGATCTTCCTTGGACATATCTCTAGTGAAAGTAATCTCAGGTTGCTCCTCATATACACGGTTACCAAACTCCTGAATGAGTTGATCATCGCCTCCATTTGCCCGCAAACCTCCGAGGGCCTCAAGACCACCCATATTGGAGCTACTGGTTGTGCCGAACATGCTACCATCGGCACCTCCCTGACCCTGCCACATGCCCATTGGTCCTTGGTCAGCGTGCTGTAGGAATTCATCATCATTGCGCATGTCATAGTCGACCAGCTCTGTTTTCTTAGCCTTCATATCATTGAACATCTGGTTGAAAATGTTTGGATTGAATTCAGAGCGGAGATCATTCAGGGTGTTCCCCTCCATGGTCTCTACCTGTTTTATGCGCAGCGCTTCCTCCTTTTCACGCTCATCTTGCAAATGACTCCATGCATCGACCTGAGCATCAGCGGTCTCATCAACTACGCGCCCTGACTTCTCCAGATCATTCAGCATCTCATGAATCTCCGAAGCATCGGCATCATTTCTCTTGGTGTTGAATGCATCATTGAAACTTTTCTCATCAAACACACGATTGCCAGCATCATCGAGTTTTGTGTGTTGATCAGTGACTTCATACTCTGTGTTGCGGGTGGCATCACGCAGTTCATTCCAAGTGTTGCTCAAACTGTCATCATACGTCTTGCGGCGCTTTTTGCTGGACAGGACCTTGTATGCTTGCATCAAGCTCTTGAATTTGTGTGCATCGCCAGTATCCTGCTTATCTGGATGATACTTTAGTGATAGTTTCAAGAATTGTGCTTTGATCTCTTTCTGTGTGGCGCTGGGTGCCACTTCGAGCAGATCATAAAAACTTGTCTGATTGGTGAATCCAGAACCATTTGCTACACTACTGTTGTTATCAAATCCCTCCGACATTGTGAATATTCTTAATGTTTGATCTCAATGATATCTTTCTAATCAAAAAGTAACGCGCTATCCTTATGGTCAACCATTCTGAAAATCAGTGGGTTTGAAAATGATGTTTAGAATCCATTCATATTCTAGACAGAGAGTGACGTGTGTTGCAATCTAATTGCAATATGGTGGGAGCCTCATACCCACTGAATCTCAAAAAAGTTTTTCATTTAATACCTGAATCAAATCAGAATTATGAACATGGTACAAACAATCTACAGTATGTTCAGACTCACAAAGGAGCACAGATGTGGATACCAGATACTACCATAAATCGTTTGGCTGTTGAGTATGAAAAATCAGTAAATCAGACTTCTGCTGGTTTCCGGATCGGACTGAGGCTCGACCCAGACAGGCATTATCAGGTGAGGATTAAAGCATATCTCATTCGTGGAGACAGAGCGTTTGTATATTGCGAGGATGATATAAATGAGAGGTTGATTCCCAGAAAACATTGGATCACACAGGAAACACGTCATCAGACTTTTGTGTTGGAATTCACCGCAAATACATCTCAGGCCTGGCTTGGTATCTTATTTTACAAGAAAGAGCTCAGCTACTCTCTGTTCGTGGAGACATTCACCATCATCGAGATTCCAAAGAGGACGGAGAATGCACCACAAGGACCAGTTCTGACACATCTTTTACCAGAATCATTGCGTGATCAGATATTCCACAAACCTCCTCCATCCCTTGAACCACCATCATCTCTTGAACCTCCATCAGCATCACAATCTCCTCCTCTACTCGAGTCAATGGATAAAGCACCAATGCGCAGTGCTCCAATGCGCACTGCATTGGAAATGGCAGCAAGACAAGCATTGTCTTACCCCAGACAAGAGAAAATCACATCAAATGAGGTTGGATCAGAGAACACAGATAGCCCTGTTGTCAGCATTGGGCCAGGTGCGAGAGCCCTGCCCGAATTAAAGCGAGCACTTACATTCTATGATACACCAAACACGCCACCTGTCCGAGCTCATCAATTAGATTTCAGAAAACCATTGATCGTGTCACTTGCTCTGAGGTCAGGTGCTGCAATTACGAAGAATTGCGAGCAATTACATGCGCTGCAGGGTGTAAACAAGTGTCGCATCATATTGCATGTGCCTTATGAGGTAGAAGGGATCCCAAGCTGGTTGATTCACCAGTCAAACCTGGAACTCAATCGCTGTCCTGATTATGGGGACTTGACCGCTTTATTGGGAGTATTACCCATCATGACATCTGGTCAACAATGGATTCTGACAATGCTTGGTGGAGATGTGATATCGAAAAAGCTCCCTGCTCTAATTGAATCAGCTAGCAACCAGGTTAAGGCCCAGGGCCATGCCCAGGTCCAGAACATTGGCGATGATTTGATGTTATTGCCATCTATTTTTATTGAGGATGATATTTATGAGGTTGCAAAAGACAATCTACTCACAACTGACAAGATGAGAGGCAAAGGGTCATCACTATTAACTGCATATCTAGCACTGAGGTGTAACAATCCGGCTTCATGTCAGTCCAATGATGCTGAGGTCCAGAATGTCCTGAAGAGTCGATCCATATGGCAAACAGCTGCCATCAAAGAGGATACAGATCTGGATCGAGATGTTGATTTACCAATGCCACCACTACCACAACAGAGGTTGCGACAATCTCGTCGCCCAGTGTCCGTATCAAGAGCACGGGTACCAAAGACACGAGTACCAAAGACACGGGTACCAAGAGCCAATAAATCACTACAACACATGCGACCAAGACAGAAGATCAAGCAATTTAAGAAATCAAGCAAGGATCCCGAACAGACTGAGTCCTCAAAGAGCCCGAACCCTGCAAAAAATGGTATTTTGTGGCACGTAGGCCCAGAATCACCTGGAGGCCCCCCAGGTCCCAAAAGCATCATTCAAACATCTCCCATGAATTTGCCATTCATCAGGAGAGGGACCCGCAATGCAGACTCAGGTAGAGTCGCGGTGATCGTCGAGCCGCGGGCTGACCCCTTATTGATTCTGATACTTGGACATTTCCTCAGTCAACTGGATCGCAGTTGGACAATCCAGCTTTTTCACGGATCATGCAATAGGACAATGATCGAAGAATGTTCTCGTCTCAGGGGGTACGTGGAGAGTGGTGAGTTAGTTCTAACAGACTTGAGAGTTGAGAACCTTAGTAGGAGACAGTATTCTGAGTTACTACTCACAGAGGATTTCTACCATAAATGCAAAGGATCACAGATCCTTATTTTCCAATTGGATACTTACCTATGTGATAACCCTCAAGTCAGGCTTACTGATTATTTACACTATGATTACGTTGGAGCCCCGTGGAAGAGGAGCATACAACACAGGTCACTGCTTAACAAGGGAGGTTCCGGACGTAGACTGATAGTTGGTAATGGGGGATTGAGTCTTCGGCGAAAATCCAGAATGCTCCAGGTCTGTGATCTGCTAAAACAACGCCGCTTTCGACACTTGATGAAAGAGAATGAGGATCTTGTGATAAGTAGTATCCTGCAGAGCTCTTTAATCAAGGGTTTGGTCAGGTTGCCAACCGTAGCAGAGGCAGCATTGTTTTCATCGGAGACCATCTATACACGTGGTGCAATTGGTGGACACAAACCTTGGAGCTATCATGGACCAAATGTCATGGAGAGTCTGAGCAGAGAATGTGCTGCATTCAAGCCAATGTTTTCAGGACGTTTCTTCTGACCGGGTATCTCTGTGCATGTGTGGTGGTGGTACATTGGTGGCTCAACAGAAAAGTGAAACAACCGAAACTCCGAAATACCAGGTATCATTTGGTGATGAGTAACAACAGACACTCATACTACTCCTATCAGGAGCGCAGAGCTTATCAAGAGAACATTAACATCTGGAAACAAACAACGGCCTGGTATCTAGATGGCCCGGGTCGATTCATTAAACCGCCACCAGCAGCTGTTAAATACAATGTTGAACAGTTGTTAGAGGGTGAGACAGATGTGATAGATCATTCCAGAAGCATCGACTGTGATCTATCAGTGATCAACGAGGATACATTCACTGTGGCTGCGATGTGTTGGGATCAGGGCTACAATCCAATGGTTCTCAACATGGCAAATGCACATCAACCTGGTGGTGGGGTTTACAAAGGCAGCATGGCTCAGGAGGAGGATCTTTTCAGGCGGTCTGACTACTTCCTGGCCATTCCATCAGAGAATTATCCCATCGAGAAACTTGAGGTCGTATACAGTCCACGAGTCACCGTCTATCTTGATAAGGACTATCATCTCTTGGAAAGAGTACAATCATATTCATGTCTCGCGTGTGCGGCTGAGAGGGATCCCCAGACAATTCCAAATCCAGACAATCCGAATGCCAATCATGACAGACTATATGAGAGCATTGAGACGGCAGAGATTACGCGTCAAAAGATCTTGGGCATCTTCAGAGCTGGTATCGAAAATGGACATGACTGCCTTGTCCTTGGAAGTTTGGGCTGTGGTGCATTCAACAACCCACAAATGAGGGTAATTGAATTTTTTAATGAGGGAATAGAAAAGTATTGTCACTATTTCAGAAAGATTGTGTTTGCAGTTCTGAGCAAGGATGATCCAAATTACGACCTTTTCAGTGAACATATCACATTGCCAAAACAATCCCAGTCGTAGT
>Ga0180431_10003440_pt1 | contig 20403 bp, 16 predicted proteins | sample SS_ome_11_FD_132459 | JGI IMG/M metagenome (GOLD analysis project Ga0180431, IMG submission 132459) | Hypersaline lake sediment archaeal communities from the Salton Sea, California, USA - SS_1_MS_1 metaG | ecosystem: Environmental > Aquatic > Non-marine Saline and Alkaline > Hypersaline >... | reverse complement strand
GAGTCCAACTTCTCTACGTCGCTCTTGAAGGCGTCGCGAATGACCGCTGCCATGTCGACCTGCGCCAGCGCATTCGCAAACGGCCCGTAGAAATCCTCGAGCACGGTGCGCCAATCCAACTCGCCCTCTTCAACCTTGTCTAGCTCATCCTCCATCTCCGAGGTGAACTCCACATTGAACAGATCGGGGAACTGGCTAACCAACACCTTCGTTACGGTCTCACCGAGCTCCGTGGGATGGAACCGCTTGCTCTCCATGCGAGCGTAGTCACGATCTCTGAGCGTCGACACAATGCTGCTGTAAGTGCTCGGCCGGCCGATGCCGAGCGTCTCGAGTTCCTTGACCAAACTCGCCTCACTGAACCGTGGCGGCGGCTCGGTGAAGTGTTGGTTGGGCTCGATGCCCGACACGGTGGCTTTGTCGCCTTTCTCGAGGGCCGGCACAGGCTTGAGGTCTTCGAATGTCTGTTTGTCTCCGACTTCCTTGGTCTCGGCGTACAAGGTGTGGAAACCGTCGAAGATTATGATCGACCCGGATGCTCTGAACAAGTACTTGCCGATTTCGAAATCGAGCGTCGTCGTATCGTACACCGCGGGTTTCATTTGCGATGCGACGAAGCGACGCCAGACCAACTCGTAGAGCTTGCGCTGATCTGGAGTCAAATACTTCCCAACACTTTTCGGCTCCCGCAACACATCGGTCGGACGAATGGCCTCGTGCGCTTCCTGAGCACGTGCGCCTTTCTTCAACTTGTAAACGTTCGGTTTTGCGGGTAGGTAATCGTTGCCATATCTGTCGAGGATGAATTCACGCAGCTGGTCGATTGCACTTGGTGCAACCCGGGTCGAATCGGTGCGCATGTATGTGATCAGGCCCACTGCACCCTCGTTGCCCAACTCCACGCCCTCGTATAGCTGCTGCGCACAAGCCATGGTTCGCTTCGCCGAGAAGCCGAGGCGTTTGGCCGCCTCTTGTTGCAACGTACTGGTAATGAAAGGCGGCGCTGCGTACTTCTTCCTCTGCTTGCGCTGAACATCGGATACAACGAAACGTTTTCCCTCGACGTCCTTCACGACCTCGAGTGCGTCCGCCTCCGAACGCAGATCTGGTTTCTTGCCCTTTACCTTGTGCAGCTTTGCGGTGAACTGCTTGCGCTTGGCTTTGAGCTCCACCTCGATCGACCAATATTCCTGGGGCTTGAACGCACGGATCTTCTCCTCGCGCTCGACGATCAGCCTGAGCGCCACGGTCTGCACTCGGCCGGCAGAAAGACCTGCCTTGACCGCTTTCCACAGCAGCGGGCTCGCCTTGTACCCGACCAGGCGATCGAGTATCCGCCTCGCCTGTTGTGCCTCTACCTTGCGCTCGTCGATTTCGCCCGGGTTGTCCATGGCGTCGGCGATTGCGTCTTTAGTGATCTCGTGAAAAAGGACTCGATGGATGCTGCCGCCGTTGCCCAACTGGCTCGCCACATGCCAGGCGATGGCCTCACCCTCTCGGTCCGGGTCGGTGGCGAGGTAAACAGCGGAAGAGCTCTGGGCCGTCTTTTTCAGATCTGTCAGAGTCTTGGCCTTGCCCCTGATAGTCACGTACTTCGGAGCAAACCCATTCTCGACCTCGACACCCAACTCACGTTGCGGCAAATCGCGGATATGCCCAACCGTCGCCTTGACCGTGTACCCTTTGCCCAGGTACTTGCCAATCGTTCTGGCTTTGGCAGGCGACTCCACCACGACCATTGAACTCTTCTTCTTCGCCATCTTCCTCTTCTTGTTCTTCAGACACGCGTTGCGCGGGGGGTCATATTTATCCCACGATTGCACGTCGCGCAAGTTCGACCACCGCGGCGGCTGTCTTACTTTCAGTAGAAACGGTCACAATAAATCCATTCAATACGAACGGAGCCCGACCGTACGGCCGGGCTCCATGCCACTGCGTTGACTGCGATGCGTTGTTCTATGGTGACGTGCCCCACCCAGCGGCGGGGAATATGTTGCTGATTGCCGGTAGTTGTACCGTCACGACTCCGTTGGCGGTCACGCCGACCAAGATCTGCTGACCACTCGCCAGCCTCGCCACACGCAACGGTCCGATGATCGGGTCGCGGATCGGCAACGTGACAACCTTCTCGAAGAAGAATGTATCGTACACTTCGATTTCGGCGTCTTGGACCGCAAGGAAGACGAGTCGATCGTCAGGATCGCCAGTTCCGCCAAAGGTCCCTGCAGTACCGCCTATACCCGCTTCGAAGTTATGATCGAAGTTCAGGTCCATTCCGAATACGGTGCCCTCTTCGGCGATCAAACCCTTGAGCCGCAGCTCCTCATTCAACACATAGACCGAGTCAGTCGTCCGAATGAGGTTGGTCAGGCCGTTGAAGTTGAGCGCGATAGAGTTCACTATCGTGGCCGTGTTGCTAATGAAGTCACTAACCCGGAAGCTGGGCGTTATCCCCAAGTCGGTCTCTATTGGACCATCGAATTGCAGTGGTGTCGCGCCTACCGTGATGAATCCGGAACACGTTGCGGTTTGGACTCCACGAGCTGCGTTGAAGCCGACGGCCTGCGCGAAGTTGTCTCCTTCGATGACCCCACCTTCACCAGCCAATGCGTGCGAAAAGTCGCCCGAGTTCCTGACGAATGTCGTTTCGCGGAACACCAGTTTGTTCACGTCCACCATGATGCCGCACGCGGTTGCCAGCACGGTATCGATTGAGGTCGTCGGGCCGCGATCCACGAATACACGCAACGTGTCGTAGTCCGGATGTGGCGGCACCTGAGCATGCTCCCAGAAGAAGTGTGACGAAGGTGTCGCCGACGTGAGATTCTCCCACCTGAGCGAGCCCCTGAGCGGCAGCTCGTCCTGGTCGATGGTCGGGGTTGTGGAGTACACCGCCACGATGCCGTCAGCGTTGCACGCACCGGCACCGGGTCGGCACGTCATACCCAAGTACTGCGGTCGATCTGAGAAATCGTGCCGCGTGAACTTGAGTTGAATCGTTCCGGTGGCGTCGTCCGCTTCAGTTGTCACTTCATCCACGATGAAGTTGGGCAGCGAGTGGCGCCGGACCTCTCGCCGCAGCTGCAGGTCGACGATCGACAGGTCCGTGCCGCCTGAGTTTGCCACCACCACCGTATCCGCGTTGGCACCCGTGGTCACGTTCTGCGGCCACAACGCGATACCCCACGGACGTGACCCAACCGATATACCACCTGAGATGAAACTGGTATCGCTGACCTGGAACACCTCGATGCGACCGAGGTCAACGTTGGTCAGATAGACTTCGTTGAGGTTCCTGTTGTAAATGCCGTCGATCACCCTTCCACCGTTTGGTAGCGGGATCGTCGTCCCATGTACAACCAACACCGTGTCGGACGATGCCGCGGACGCGGCACCCGGAGCGGCCGCCGGACCGCCTGAGGCGCCCGACGCGTTTGAAGTCGTGTCGCGATTCCCGTTTGCATCCTCGGCCCAGGCCCGTATCAATACATATTGCGGCAGATTCGTGGGCGGGAACGTGAAGTTCAGTGGCCACTTCTGCGAGACATCTGTGAGAGTGCCGCCGCCGACCGATGCGGACGCTCCGCCGACTTGTTGAGTGGTGTCACTACGTAGCAGTGCGTACCAACCGAGTTGTTGGATGCCTCCGGGATCGGTGGCATTCACAGTAATCGAGTCGTCAACTTCTACACGTTTGTTGATCTTAAAGGTCACTACCGGCGGGTCGGTGTCGTTGCTCACAGACTGCACCGTTACCTCGACCGTGGAGCTCGTAGCGGATCGACCAGTCGAGTCAGTGACGAATCCTTGGATGGTGAACGTGCCCTCAGACGTGTTCGCCGGCACGTCCAGCGTATCGATGAATGTCGTGCTAGTGGGCAATGGAGACGAGTAAGAGATCGAGTTACTGTCACTTATCACACCGGTGACGAGATAACCCACGAGCTGAACGCCCTCCGAATGCTGAGCCAACAGTTCGACAACTATCTGGCGCCCCTGAGATGTAAGGGCTCCCGCGCTGGGCCGCTCTATAGATACCGTTAGCGCGTCTTCATTCACCAGGTAAATGGAATCTTCAGCAGTCGCACTGTTGTTGTTGCCGTCGACGGCGGTGGCAGTGAGGTAGATCATGCCGCCCGCAGTATTGTTCCCCGCCAGATCGACGCTGACGTTGAATGACGCAGTTTGCACCTCGCTGGTGAACACGGTGTCTATCGTCGCGTTGTAACCACCAGAGAATGCGACTGAGAGGCTCTTGAGGCCGAGGTTGTCGGCGGCAGACACTCCGAACATGAGACCCTGTTCGATACTGAGCGTGTCGCCGCTGCTCTTCACGATGGATACTGACGGGTTAATCCCGTCGTCCTCGAACCCCGGTTGGAACTGTCGCTCAGTGCAGGCCGCCGCAAGCAACATCAGGCCACCGAGCGCCGATGTTATAATGACTCGATTACGCACGATTTCCCTCGGTTTGAGTCCGCTACTTCAGTTCAGTTCCCCGAGGGGCTGTCCAGCACCCGTGGAGTAACTAGGATCAGTAGATCGCGTCGCTGCTCCGTTCGGGTAGTGTAGCCGAACATCCCACCGATAACTGGCAGGTCTACAAGAAACGGAATTCCGCTCTTTGCCACAGTGACTTCCGTCACAGTTAGCCCACCGATCACGGCCGTTTCACCGTCCTCGACGAGAATCTGGCTTGATGCTTCCTGAGTCTGGAAAGTATACCCCACGTCAGCCGGTGCTTCTCGAACAGCGGAGTTCTCCACGCGAACCTGCATCAGGACCTGCCGGCTGTTCGTCACGTGCGGCGTAACTCGGAGTTGTAATCCGGTTGGTACAATCTCCGTAACCGCCCGCGGTGCGCCTTCGGTGGCACCGGCCTGCCCGCCCACATCAATCATCCGGATAGGGGTCCTCTCGCCGACGAGAATGTACGCTTCGGTATTGTCTGCCGTCGTTGTCAGGGGCTCGGCCTGCAAGTCTGCCAGCTCGACCTGTTGAAGTGCGTTGACGAACGAAGTGAGATTGAAGCTGCCTATCGCAGTCGAGAATATCAGTTGGAGAGCTGGATCTATTATAGTTGCGTCCGCGTTTGCTATCCCTGCCAGCGCATTGCCCCCGAGATCGACGATATTGACGTCTTCCGCGAAGTACTCCGTGGCCCTGATGGCATCCGGAACCCCATCGCCGTCCGTGTCCACGGGCTCGGAACTCGACGGATCGGGGCGTTGCACGAGTTCATTGTAGAACTGGTCCGACGTACCCAAGTCGTACTTCACGCCCAGCTCTTCGATGTCTGTGCGATCCACAAAGATCAGCTTAGCCTGAATCGACACCTGAGGTGTTCTCATATCGAGCTGGTGCACGAGATCGATGATCTCGGGTAGTCGAGTCTCGACTTCAGTGATGATCAAACTGTTTGTACTGGTATCGGCCACCACGTTGCCCCGTTCAGAAACCACACCCGTGAGGGTGCTCGCGAGAGACGTGGCGCGCGCATACTCCAGATGCTCTATTCGAGTCTCGAGCAACTCGAAGGAATCCTGCGCCAATACCATTGCAGCTCTGCTGGCTACGCGGATGATGCCCGGAGGATCTTCCGTTCCCGCGAGCCCATTCGCCTGCAAGATCTGCGCGAATGCGAGGTCCCAGGGCTGGTTCTTGATGACGGCGTCGATCGTCAAGTCTATGTCACGACCGATGATGATCGACTTACCGCTGTACTCCGCGAAGACGTTTGCCACGTCGCGAATGTGAGCGGAGTCGAACGTGATCGTCAGAAGCGGCTGTTGAGACTGTAACGCCGCCATCTCACGCGGAGCGAACGGCGTGACCTCCTGAACCGACGACGACGTGTAGTCATCAGCCACCAACGAGCCATCGTATGCAGCGGACGACCACGCTTGGAAGCTCTGATCCGAGCCAAGCGCAATACGAACGGCATCACCCGCATACTCCAGCTGATAGTCCTGGAGTGTTTCCAGCTCCAACACCACCCTGACAACGTCGGGCCGGAACTGTGTGTAGCGCACGTTGCGGATGCCGCCGCGAACCCTGCCATCATAGAGGGTGCCCGGCACCGAGAGTTGCGCTCCAACTAGATCAATTACCAGGCGCGCTGGATCCGTGAGCGTGAAGTCCTGCACCTCAACGGAGCCACGTACATCGATGACGACGTTTGCGCGACCCGCTCCCGGCAACACGCTGACCGCGGTAACCTCGCCTGGCTCCTCCGCAAGGGCTCGGGGAGCCACAAGGAGCAACCCTGCAGCTGCGAGTATCAAGGACCGCTTCATGGCGTTCTCTCCTGCCTCTGACGCAAAATTTCCTGTCGTTCGCTGCCAAATTCCATGATGGTCACCACCACCCTACCCGGGTGAATCTCTGCGATCGTGAGTCGCCCCACCTGATCACCAACACGAACTGAATACGCTTCATTAGCGATCGTGTCCCGCAACACGGCCACACTGTTGGTCGGGTAACGGGGATCGTATGCAATAGACGTAACGCGAAGGTCTTCAATCAGCGGCCTGACGTCGCCCGATTGAAGCAATGAACGGAACGGATCGCGGCCAGCGCCGCGATATGCGAACACTTCGCGCATCAACTCCGTCTGAGCTTCTGAGGTGGCAATGCTGCTGTCCGTCGCCTCAAGAGCTTGATTTACGGCAACTCCTGGTGACGGAACCTCGGCCACCGGTTCTTCGCCACCGCAGGCGCAGAGCAGGCCGGCACACACCACCGTCCACAATGACCTCTTATCGATCGCCACCGGTACCTCCCTCAGGCTGTATGTCTAGAACCGGTTTGACGAACGTCCTCAAGTTGAACTCGGCTTGGAGCAACGCACCGGTGGTGTCATTAGCCGTCCGCTGCGCTGCGTCGGCTGCCGGCGAGAGCGTGAGGTCGTACGGTACCATAATCCTGGAAAGTTGAGCGATGTCGGACATCATGACGCCGATTTGGTCGTAGTGCCCGATCACGGTCCAACGATATCGGACTATGTTGAACGGTTCAGAGACTTCCTCGACGGGCGCACCCATCTGGCCGATCTCCACGCCGTTCCTTCTGGCGCGATTGGCGATTTCATCTATGAGAGTCGCCACGTCGTTGCCCGTCGGTACCAGTTCTTTCATGCGGTCGAGAGTAACCTCAAAATCAGCGTTGCGTCGCCGAATGCTCTCTACCGTTCCAGAAGCGAGGTCTTGGCGTGCCGCATCTACCTGTCGTGTGAGAGAATCAATCTGAGTCCGTAGCGCCGCTTGTTCCTGCACGCGCGGAGCCCGCCAGAGCATCCAGAATGCTACTCCCCCGGCGATTGCCAAAATGATCGCCAAACCCAAAAGCTGTTGTCTCTCTTTGGTTGTCATCGCCATACGACGATTCCCCTACCGCAGAGTTTCCTGTAAAGGCGCGATTCTTATGAACGCCGAATCGGCCTGTTGAAACGTCGCGGTGATCGAAAATTCCTGTACCGCCCGTTCCTCTTCGAGAATCTGGGACGTCTGCCCTGCTCGCACATTCGTAATCCACGGCGAATTCGTGAGATTCCGCAGGAAACGCGTGTACGCATATACATCGGGAGTGCGTCCGATGATGTGGAACGTGACTGGTGGATGCTCCACAACACCTTCCTCCAGCTCCACCGCATCTTGTACCGGCGGAGCTATGAACTCGAGGGCAGTGAGCCACGTGAAGTCCGGTAACGCCTTGGCCACCTCATCCATAACATGGGCCCAGACATACCGGTCCGAGTCAATCTCCCTGATGGCGTTGAGCTCGATCTCCAGAGAGTCGAGGAGCCGCTCCTGCCGCCGCTTCTCCCTGATCACGCTCTGGAACCGCCTATGCTGCGCGCTGATCTGGTCCGCCTCTTCTTCTAGAGCGGCGACTTTGCCGTTTTCGCTGAAGAAGATGAAACCGACCACCGCAATGACAATCGCCCATGCTGCAATTGCACCAATCAGCAGCGGATCTCGGACGCCTTTCAACAGCTCGCCGAAATCTGGAAGAGCTATGCCGCCACCGGCAGCCTTTTTTTTCTTGCCCGGAAGTAGATTGATCTCAATCATGGTCTGCCGCTCCAACCACCATCAGCCTGTTCGCAATGCAAGGCCGGTCGCCAGCATCAGTAGCGGTGCGACCTCGTCAACGTCGACGGTGTCGAAGACTCCGTCCTTGGCGTTCAGGCGCTGAATCGGATTCGCTACCTCAACCGGGACATTCAACCGTTGGTTCAAAATGTCGGTGAGGCCCGGCACTCGCGCTCCGCCGCCGCAACAGAATATCCGTTGTATTGAACCTGCGTCTCGACTGGCTGACTGGAGGAACGCGGAGGCTCGTTCCAATCCCACCGCAATCTCTTCACCGCGCGCTTGCACGAACGGATCGAGATCCGGGGACCTTTCGAAGCCCTTCAAGAGCCCCTCGGCGTCATCAGCCGACAGGCCACGTTCCCGTTGCAGGTCCTCGCGTATCTTGCGCGTCCCGATTGTGAGGTCACGCGTGAGCAATGGCACCCCTTCTTCCAGAACGTTGACGTTTGTCAACTCGTGCCCGATGTTGAGCAGCGCTACCACGCCCTCCATCGCTTCGGGGTGATTGACCTCGAAGGAATTGTGTAGAGCAAAGGCGTCGACATCGACAACCGCGGCGTCCAGCCCCGCCTGCGAAAGCAGATGAACCTTGTCTTCTACGAGGTCCCTCTTCGCAGCCACAAGCAGAACATCCATCTGGAGACCCTCACCATCTGGGTCCAGAATCTGGAAGTCCAACTCGACCGCTTCGATGTCGAACGGGACGTGCTGCTGCGCTTCCCAGCGCACGACCTCGAACGCCTCGCTCTCCTTCATGCGATCGACCTGGATCTTTTTGATGATCACGTCCCTACCACCCACCGCCACCACGACCTTCTTCTGTTTGATTCCGGCGGTTTTGAATAGTCCCTGGATAGTATCTGACACTATACCGGGATCCATGATTTCACCTTCCACAATCGCGTCGGCCAGAACCGGAGTGACAGAAACACCACTCATGACCGGGTCCCCTTTGCCGTGATCAACGGCTACGAGCTTGAGGAGCCCGCTCCCGATGTCCAAACCAACCGTTGTAGAACTGCCGCCAAGCCCAAAAAGCGCCATATCTGCCTACAGGTCAACGAGATAAGTGAGTTTCGCGGGACATACAGTACGGCCCGCAAGTCCGTTTGTCAAGCTCTAACCTACTTTAAGCCAGCCCTAACAACCCTCTGACATGTATCAACTTACGCCATCTCAGTACAAGTCCAACCAGCTTCTCTCTCGCAACAATACGCCTCGACCTGAACCGGCCAACGACCGGCTGACGGCACATTTGGAGTACTGAATTCTCGTCATGCCGCCCAGGGTTTGGGGTTCGAAGTCTTGGTTGGCCACGATCACGGCCCCCAGTATTTGGCTTCCCATACCGACGCTATTGAAGCTCCCAACGACGATTATGACGCCAAAGTAACGAAATCCGTCCGAGACCGTTAGATCACCTTCGACTACGAGAACCCCCTGTCCGTACCCCGAGTGAGCATGCAGGTCCCCTTCCGAATAGACCGTTGGAAAGTGGTCGCCGCAAGACCCCAAGGGGTCATAAGGATTGCCCCAGTTTTTAGTATCGGCTGTGACGCAGATTCCATTAGCCTCCGTCGCCTGCGGTTTCACGATGCCGCCATCTAGCACATGGGCGGCCACCGCTCGCAGGTCTCCAAGAGTTGCTCCAACCAAATCCAAGCTCTTCACATGAATGGCTGAAGTGTCGGGATCCCACGCCGGATCGCCCTGCAGGCACTGGGACGGCTGGCAACCGGACCAGGGAGGAACGGTCGCGTCCGCCGTTGGGCATTTTACCCCCGGAAGGGTGCCGGCTGCCTGCGGGCAACTCCACGATGCGGGAACTCGATCGGCACCTGCAATCCTCACTGATTCCCCGATGTCGAGCGGGCCTCTTATTTCCAACGCCGCCGCAATCTCGATATCGAGCGGCTGGAGCTGGAATAGCGATCCCGCACGCTGACTTACCTCGCTGTCGGCGCTTGTTCCTTTGGCAGTAACCAGAAACAACCTGGCACCCAGTCGAGTGACGAATCCCGAGTACGAGCCGGTTCCATCGCTCATGCCTCCCACAAAGGGTGAGCTGCTTCCAATCGTGAGGTGGTTGTAAACCTCCGCGTTCCACCGCGTGAGCGGTGCGTACACGCCCGCATCGGCCGCCGCGGATGCCTGGTGGAAACGCACGAACTTCCTGCCGACTTTGCGCTCCCGGAAGCTCAACAGGAATGCCGTACTCGAGAGCATTCCCAGCACGAATAGCGCTAACACAACAGCGGTTAGCGCGGCTCCTACCTCCCGTTGGTGAGTCATGGTTAGATCCTGGGATTGTTGCGAAGACCAACATGAATCGTCAGTGAGTCCTGAACTGGCGCCGGGTGGGCCCCAGCCGGCAGCCTTCCGACGCGGACAATCTCGACAGACAAGCGCGCCACATCGGTCGTGTTGTTGGCGACACTGCCGTCAGTTCTGTAATACCGAAATCGTATCCCGTTCCGAGATACCGGCCCAAAGATCGGCTGCGTGATGCTCCACCCTGTGCCGGGCCGAAATTCGCGGAGTCCAACCCAAAAACGACCGTCCGAGCCCGAATAGAGAAGGATTCTGGTCATCTGAAATCCGATCACCGGCGCCCCGCTGTACACTCCTCCCAAATCGGCGGCGGATATGCCATCCAGATTCAGCCGAAATCCGGCCTGCCCTCCCGGACATACGGCACCGGAGCTAACGCCGCCGAGCCCGGCCGAAATCCACTCATCGTCATTGGGGTCAGCAATGTCGTGTTCAGCCAGCAACAAGAGAGAGTCCCGGCCCGCCTCGAGTTGCCGCAGTCCTACACTTGGCGTTTCCGAGACCACAACTGTGCCTGCGGAAAGATTGGGTTGAGCACACAGAAAATCCGTGCTGCGAGCCGCTCTGTACGTTATCGACGACTCAGCCATCTCCACGATATCGTTTCCACCAGCGTCTAGCCCCCGAAGCTCACGAGTCAAAATCGCCATCGCAGTGCGCAGATCGGCCCGAGCTTGGCCATGTTCCATTTGGCGCGTGTATGTCCGCAGGCCGGTGAGCAGCGCCGAGCCTATCGCCGCGGTCGCAAGGCCAGTCAAAACCAGCGCCACGAGCACCTCCACCAGTGTGAACCCGCGATTCCGCGCCAAAGCTCAGCAGGGCAGGACTACAGAGAAGGTGTCCGCGCGACTGCGCGACGCCCAAGGGCTAAAAACCACGGTGATGAGCTGCAAATCGGTGCTTATCTCCTCCGATGACCACAAATAGACCCCTATTCCGTCGTTTTTTGCTCCATCCGCAATACCGCCACAGCCGCGTGCCCGAGCTATTTCCAGAAGTTCTCCCGCTCTCGCACTCGTGACGACTGACGAATGCCCTGATTCGAAATTCCTCGAGGTTGCCGCGAACGTTGAAACCGTGCTAAGCAATCCGACCGCAAGTACCAGCAACGCAACAATCACCTCGACTATCGTGAACCCTCGCGCATTTACCATTGGGACCCTCCTTGAAGAAATCGCTGAATTGGGTTCCGAATGCAGCCCTGCGCGGTGAATTTCGCCCCAATGGCTGCAATGAGCGTAACCACAACTACGCATTGAGGAGCCCAATAACGCAGGGCGGGTCTGTGCGTCTGATGTTTGCTGGGTGGCGAGTGAGAATCGAAGTCCGGCAGGGTTATGCGCAAAAAAAGCGGCTGACGGTCCAAAGAGGACACGTCACCCGCAGAATCTGCTCCTAACTCGTGGCTAATTGCAGGCTGGACTGCCCTCTATAGTTGCCGGAGCCGGAGGTGCCGCACCGCCAACGAATATTGAGCACGTCGTGCCAGGCACGGTTCCGTGCGTTGCTGTGGCGGCCCAACCACTCACATCACCAGCGGTTATCGTGATCGTGACTCCGGAAGACGGCCCGAACGGAATCACTGCGGTATTCGGTACTGCGCCATTATAGTAAATCCCGTTGTCGTAGTAGAAGCTCTCTTGGGCCGACGCGAAGTTCTTGAGATCGGACTTCATCGATGCGACGTATGCTTTTCCCTTGGTACCTGAGAACTTCGGGATAGCGATCGCGGCCAGAATCCCAATGATGACCACAACGATCAGCAACTCTATGAGGGTGAATCCGGCCTGCCCACTTGGGCGGCCAGCAAAAGCACTACGCTGGCCGCAGCAGCTAGTTGAACCGTTACGACCAGCGTAGTCTCTCATAGTTCCCCCGAAAGCGTGTAAAGTTATGCCTAGTGGTAGGTTACCAGCAGGCGACTTCGCCCTCGACGGTCACGGCAGCGTTCGGTGAAGCAGCGCTACCCACGTATACGCCACAAGCTGTGGTTCCGGTGGCACCAGCGTGCGTCGCCGTGGCCGAGAAACCAGTGGCAGTGTTATTGGCAACAGCAGCGGTGACGCCCGTGGTGGCCGCCCACACGCCAGCGCCGGTCAGATCTGCGACTGCGCCATATGTGCCAGCGTCAGAGAAATAGGACTCTTGAGCGGTGACGAGATTCTTGAGGTCGCTCTTCATCGCCGCTACATACGCCTTCGACTTCGTGCCTGCGAACTTCGGGATTGCGATCGCGGCCAAGATACCAATGATAACGACCACAATCAGGAGCTCGATCAGCGTGAAACCTTTCTTGTTCCGGACCATCTGTGAAACCTCCCTCGGAGTGAATTCCCTTTGCCCGCTTCGGGGCTTCTAGATTGCTTGCGTGCCGGCTAATCGGCAACGCGCGTGCCACACTAATGCCCTACATCTGTAAATACAACTAATACAATCAGTTACATCTCTTATCTAAACCTTTACATCAACGTTGACAATCCAGAGACAGCGGCTATTTGCAATTTGCATTGCCGTTTGCCACCCTCGCCCGGAACTCCCTAACGGAAGCTTTTTCCGATTCCGGGGCCAGATTGAGAGCGGTGTCGGCCTGGGCAAGCGCAAGTTCACATTCACCTGCCTCAAAGGCTGCTTCTGCAACCATCAACCGCACCGACCACATATCGGGCTCCCGCCTAACCAGCCCCATGAGTGCCTCAACCGCCTCTGCAAAACGGCGGTCCCGCATCAGCACTTCGCCCCGAACCAGGAGGATTCCGCGTGTCTCCCCATGAAGCGTAGTCATATTATCGACAACCGTCAGCGCTTCTTGAGCCCGTCCCAGCCGTGCCAATGCCAACGCCAACGGTAACGCAGATGAGAGGCGCGTCGAGTCAACGGCAACTGCGTGGCTCAGCAGCGGTATTGCCGGTTCATAGCGGCCAGTGGAGGCGTAGAGTCTCCCAAAATCCTCCAGCAGCTGGGGGTGTTCGGAATTGAGCTGCACAGCCGTCAGTAGTTCCCGTTCTCCAAGGGCGCTATCGCCCCGTTCGAACGCAAAGTGCCCGGCCGCCCAATGGCTGCGGAACGAGTTTGGCGCGTCTTCGGCCAACGCAGCGAAGAACCTGTCATTGCTGCGCCAAATGCCACCGCGACCAATACTCCGGCCCGCCAGGAGAAGCAGAACGACGCATAGCGCTCCCAGCATCGCTCTCCGGCGAACCGGATGAACCGTTCTTTCGTATGCAAACCAAAGGCATGCCGCTACAGCGAGCGCCCACCCGAACGAAGGCAGCAGCATAAGTCGTTCGGCCATCAACACTTCGAGCGGCACTACGACGTTGGAGACCACCGAAATAGTTATGAGGAAAAGCAGTACACCAACAAATAGCGCCCTCAGCCTGTCTCGCAACAGATATGCGAACGTCAAAATACTTAGCCACACGAGCAAAGCGATGACGTGGTTTACCCCGAACGAAGTCTCCGGCACGATGTGCTGCGGTGAGTAATCGGCTGATAAAGCTACGGGTAAGAACAGGACTCTGAGCCAGTCCAGTGTCACCGGTAGCATCACCACCGTTCGGTTCAAAGCCGAATCGGGATCCAGGCCGGTGGCTATTCCCCCGGCCGCCGCCAACCCGCCTCCGAATTCTGCCCGAAGCCACAGGAAGGCTCCTATCACAACACTGCTCAATGCCAACGCCGGCCACTCACGCCTCGCCACGTCGTGAATCGGGATACCGTCATGTCGTGCCCTAAGCCACCACAGAACCAGCATGGCGGCCGGAAGGGTGACAGGCTGTTCCTTACCGCCCAACCCAAGCATCAGACTCGCCAGAACGGCCAGCAGCAGTACGAGTCGCCTACGCGGTGAGGCGGTACCAGTAAGCTCCCAAACTGCCAGCAAAGCACCCAAGTACCCCACCGCGGACCACAGCTCCGCCTGCCCGACGATATTGGCCGATACTTCTACGTGCACCGGATGTGCTGCGAAGAGCAGCCCCGCAAGCAAGCCCAGAGCTGACCCAAACAACCTGCTGCAGACAAAACCGGCCAAACCCGCCAGTATTGCGTAGAGCACCACGCTACCCAGGTGGAATACGAACGGACTGCCGTCCCCCAAGGCCCACTGAACGGCAAACGCTGTCAACGCAACCGGCCGCCACATCACATTTCCTCGATCTTCCGGCCAGAACGTCGAAGACAGCAATTCGCCGACATCCAGGTTATGAACCACCTCGTTGCGTTCGATGATCCAGACATCGTCGTATACAAAACCATTCTGCAGCGAGGGCAGCGCGACCAAGATACCGGCGGCAGCAGATGCGACGAAAACGGAGGCGGCAGTGAGTCGCGGCCGCGGGGTTGCCTCAGGTAGGGATGTTTTCAAGTACCCACCAACTCTATTCTTTGCCTCGCCCCGGCGGGAACAGGTTGAATCGCAGCACGTGCCAGATCGCAGCAAAACCATCACGCCAGTCTATCTTCTTGCCTTCATCGTAGGTCCTGCCGCTGTACGTAATCGGCAGCTCCCAGATGCGTGCTCCAGCCTTTGCGAGCCTTGCCGTGAGTTCCACTTCGATGCCGAACCTCCGCGACACCAGGGGGAGAGATTTGATTAAATCCGACCTCACCATCTTGTAACACGTTTCCATGTCACTGAGAGTCAGATCGGTCAGCATGTTGGACAACAACGTGAGAAATCGATTCCCAACCGAATGCCAGAAGAACAGCACGCGTCTCGACCCGCCATGGAACCTCGAACCAAACACCGCGTCAGCTACGCCCGACCGAATCGGGTCAAGCAACATCGGTAGCTCTGCCGGGTCGTACTCCAAATCGGCATCCTGAATGACCATGACATGTCCGGTGGCCGCCTTGATACCGGCGCGCACCGCAGTACCCTTGCCCATGTTCCGGGGCTGATGAATCACCAGGTTTATCTGGCCGGATTCGTGTAGCCTGTCGAGAATGGCTGCAGATCCATCAGTGGAGCCGTCGTTCACCGCAACGATCTCAATGTTTAGCGGCACCTCTCGCATGCGTTGCACCGCGGTTTCCAATGTCGCTTCTTCATTGAAAACCGGCATGATCGCGGACAGAACCAAGTCATTCCAATCGGCCGGCATGCTCATTCGGGGCGTTCCCCTATCGCGATCAAAGACAGGCCTACTCGCCACGGAATTAGTCTTTCGAGACGGAATATCGGCACCAGCAGGTCGAAAATCTTCAGCGGTCCCTTTGGAATCATCTTGCGCCGCCTTACGCGCCCGGACCACCACCAGCCGATCGTTCCCACGAGATTGAAGTACTCCATATGCCGCATCAGCAGGCCTGTCTCGGCAAAGGCCGACTCCAGCACCTTTGGAGTGTAGCGACGCACATGCCCCAGTTCGGTGTCCATCGTTCCAAACAACGCCGGTAGAGCCGGGACCAACAAGACCAACCGCCCGTTCGGTTCCAGCAACTGGAACATTGTCCTGAGTGAGGCCATATCGTCTTCGACGTGTTCGAGCACATTCAGGCACACAATCGTGCTGAACTGCTCGCCAACCAGCGCGTCGGGCACAGTTGGGAGAGACAGTTCCATAACCTGAACGTTCAGGGCACGGCGATCCGTGCCACTGCGCCGATCCTTCCCCACGTCGCGATTGGAGCGGCGACGCTCGCCTTTGCGCTGCTCGCCAAACCGCCTCCACAGTGCTTCGCGATATTCAGACTCGGTATCCGTCAGAACCACCCGCTCGCGGTCGATGAAAAACTGAGACAAGTTACCGATGCCGGCACCGACTTCGAGCACTCTCGGCCCAATCCATGGCGCGATTCGGTGGTAAGTCCATTTGTTGTACGCCGGGGCCTCGCTCATCCGCTCCAACGTTGCAGCACCCAACGCTTGAACGGATAGCTCGGCCCTAACTGGAGCCTGCTTCATATCTTGACAACTTGCGGTAAAGTGTTGACGGATCTATACCTAGGACCTCTGCTGCTCGAGACTTGTTACCACCTTCAGCATCCAAGACCCAGCTTATATACGCTTGCTCGATTACCTCCAGGGTTGGATTCATCGGCGCTCGTTCCCCAATGAGCGGTTGCGCCTTGGGCTCGAGAATCCGTGCAGGCAAAACATTCGGGTCCAATTCAGTACCTGGGCTCAGGACCGCGGCGTGCTCCAGCGCGTTTTCGAGCTCTCGCACGTTCCCGGGCCAGTCGTAAGCCATAATCGCCTCGACAGCTTCGTCCGTAAGACGTTTCACCTCGATGTCTCGTTCTTTGGCTATTCGCTCCAGAAAAGCGTCCGCGAGCAGCAGAATATCGTCTCTCCTATCTCGGAGCGGCGGAAGGAAGATTGTTATCACGTTGAGTCGGTAGTAGAGGTCGCTTCTGAACGTGCCACGTCTGATTTCTTCGTCGAGATCTCGGTTCGTGGCTGCGATCACTCTCACATCCACGGGAATTGGCTCGGTCCCGCCAACAGGCAACGCCTCGCGCTCCTGAAGCACACGAAGCAGTTTGACCTGCGTTGCCGGCGCCATCTCGGCAATCTCGTCCAAGAAAAAGGTGCCGCCGCGCGCGGCCATGAACATTCCCTGCTTATCACGAACCGCTCCGGTGAAAGACCCCTTCACATGACCAAACAACTCCGACTCGAGCAGACTCTCCGGCAGAGCGCCGCAGTTTATCGAGAAGAAGGGACCGTCGCTCCTCTCCGACAATTCGTGGATATACCGCGATACCACCTCTTTGCCCGTTCCGCTCTGTCCGAGAATCAAGACGGTCGAATCCGTTGGCGCCACCTGTTCCGCGAGTCTTAGCACGTGGGTGAAAGCCTTCGATTTTCCGAGCGGCTGGACCGAGGTCGACTTCTCGCGCCGTTTGATTTCGCGCCTCAGGTGTTTGTTCTCAGAACGGAGCGCTCGAGATTCCGCCGCACGCCGGCAAATCGCCACCAAGTCATCGTTCGCGAATGGCTTTTGGATGTAGTAGAAACCGCCCTGGTTCACCGCATCGATTGCGCTCTGTAGCGTAGCCTGCGCGGTCATTAGGATTACGGGTAGCTCGGCATCAAGTTCCTGGGCTTTTTCGAGAATCTCGATCCCCCCAACATCCGGCATTCTCACATCCGTCAAGACGATATCTGGGGACGACGCGTTTAGCATATCCAGCCCTGCCCTACCTCCTTGGGCAGTCTCTACCTGGAAGCCGGAGTTTTTGAGCAAGATCTTCAGGGTATCCAGAATGCCCATCTCGTCGTCAATTACCAAAATGGTGGGCTCGTATTGACTCACTGTTCCGCCTCCGTCTGACGTCTGCTGGGCAAGAGTACGGTAAACGAAGTTCCAACATCTGGGGTGGAATCCACGAACACTATACCGCGGTGAGCCAGCACAGCGCGTTGCACTATCGCAAGTCCGAGTCCCGATCCACCAACCCTTCCGGACACGAACGGCTCGAAGATCTTCCCTTTGAGTTCAGCCGCTATACCGGGGCCATCATCTGACACCTTGATCAATACCGAATCGCCCATGAGGTAAGGATTCGGCACTTCCGAGGCGAGAGCCTTCCGTGCCTCAACAGTGATCGTAGCTCCATCCTCGGATGCTTGCGCGGCATTCAGCATCAAGTTGAGAAGAACACCGTGGAGAAGCGCTTCGTCACCTTCTAGCGAAGTCGTTTCGCAAACAACCTCAATGCTTGTGCCCTCCGGACAGTCCGGGTGTTTCTCAACAATCCGCACCGCAGCCCGAACCAGCGATTCCAGATCGAGTTCCCTGTGCTCTTTGACTCGAACACGGGAAAAGTCGATAAACTCGCTCAACAGCCCGCTCAGCCGGTCACTCTCTCGAACCACCAAGTTTGCCAAGAACCGCTCGTCCTCATCAGCCCGAGACGCCTGAGCCAGTTGTTCGACCGAGGATCGAATCGATGCCAGAGGATTCTTTATCTCATGCGCCAGCGACGCCGATAGCTCCGCAACTGCTTCGAGGCGTTCCGTGCGCAATTTAAGTTCTTCCAAGCGTTTCTGGTCCGAGATATTCGTGAATATCGCCGTCACCGAACACGATTCGTCATTGTCCGCCAACACCGCGGTTGTTGTAACACCGACGGGGACTGACGTCTCGGCACCAATTACTAGTACCTCAGCGCGTAGCGTGCCGGTTCGCCTCCTTTGGGTCTCAGCTATCACATCCAGGAGTTCGGGAGATTTGTCTGCGAGGAACGATGCGAGAGATTGCCCGACTATGTCCTCTTGGGGTAGCCCCAATAGCTTGAGTGCCGCCGGATTTGCGTACAGCAGGTCGCCCTCACCATCCACTGTGAGGACACCACTTTGAATGTTGCGCAGGATGTCGGCGGCTTCCAACCTCAGTCGGCGCACTTCTTGTTGAAGGACTTGACGTTCAACGTCTGCTGTTCTCACTCGGCTTCCAATCAGCCCCGTCACGATGAAAACGGCCACAAACACGGCTATCTGGAGACCAACGGTCGCCGTAAGTGCACCGGGCTGAAGCAGCGCTATATCTGCGAAATAGAGCAGGCCGGCCAGGGCAGTCACAAGCAAGCTGGACTGCAACGGCATCAACACGGCATTCACTGCGATGATGAGGATGTACAACGCAGGAAACAGGCTGGCGGGACCCTCGGTTAGATGCACCACGATTGTGACCAAGGTCAAGTCGAACAAGGCCTGCCCGTAAAGAAAGGTGCGACCCGGTTGGTTCCGCTTGATGTGGGTGTACCAAACAGAAGCTCCGCTCACGCCCACGCTGGTGAGAGCTGCCACAGACAACACGACTATTGTGCCGGGTGCCACCACGTTGAAGGAAAGTGCCGCGGCCACGAATACCGCGATCGCCACAGCGACCCTGCCCCAATAAACCCACGTCAGCAGCTGGTGCGCACTGGGTACGGAGTGAGGGCCTTTTACCTGGGCACCATGGGTATTCGGCACGGTGGTAGTCGGCTGCATGGCCTACAGTATTTGAACGCTTGTTGCAAAATGCAATAGCGGATTTTGGATTTTCGCAATGCGTGGCTAAGAGAAGGGGCTCGCACGTGTCGCGCGAGCCCCATGGATGCCGGATCTTTGCGAGTGTCAGGCTGAAACGGCGTTGATCATATCGAAGATCGGGAGGTACATCGCCACAATCATCCCACCGACAATCACGCCGAGGAAGACGATCATGATTGGTTCGAGCAGTGACAGAAGGGTGCCAACTGCCGTGTCGACCTCATCGTCGTAGAAATCGGCGATCTTGGACAACATCTCGTCCAGTCCGCCCGTGGCCTCACCAACGGCAATCATCGAGGTCACCATTGGTGGGAATACTTCGGATTTCTCCAACGGTCCGGCGATGGTATCTCCACCTGCGATTGACCCCCGGGATTCCATAACGGCATCGTGGATGACCCGGTTTCCCGCAGTTCGTGCGGTAATCTCCAGACCATCCAGGATTGAAACACCTGACGCTAGCAGAGTGCCAAGAGTACGCGTGAATCGGGACACGGACGATTTCCTGAGCAGGTCGCCTAGCACCGGTGCCTGAAGCATCATCTTGTCGATGACCAGTCTTCCGTTGTCTGTCCCATAGTACCACCGAACCAAAAACACGAGAGCGATTGTTACCACGATGAGCACGTGCCAGAAATTCTGTAGGAAATCACTAATGCCGATGACGATGCGCGTGGGCAAAGGCAACGGCACACCGACAGACTCAAACATTGTCTGGAACGTGGGAATCACGAAGATCAACAGGACTGCGATACAGATTCCCGCCACCGAGAAGATCACTCCCGGATACACCATCGCACCCTTGACCTTGCGCACAATGGCGTCGTTTTTCTCCAGGAATGTCGCCAAGCGCAGCATGATCGTGTCTAGAATTCCGCCCGCCTCACCGGCTGCTACCATGTTCACGTAGAGCTGAGTGAACACTCTCGGGTGCTTTTCGAGCGCATCGGCGAGCGTATGACCGCTCTCGACGTCATAGACGACCTGCTT
>Ga0180431_10003438_pt1 | contig 20413 bp, 25 predicted proteins | sample SS_ome_11_FD_132459 | JGI IMG/M metagenome (GOLD analysis project Ga0180431, IMG submission 132459) | Hypersaline lake sediment archaeal communities from the Salton Sea, California, USA - SS_1_MS_1 metaG | ecosystem: Environmental > Aquatic > Non-marine Saline and Alkaline > Hypersaline >... | reverse complement strand
TAGCGCTCAGAACTTGTTCATAGGAACAAGATATCTGCTTAAAAACGACATGTTTCCCGGCAGTGTAAAGTGATGAGATCTCGCCGTTCCAGTAATGGCGCATCAATAACTATCTCTTGAAAGGAGAATGTCCCATGGCTAAAGCAATCGTAGCATACCGAACTGAATACACGAACTACATGGAACCGGTCGTTGTGCCGACCACCGACAAGAGTGAGATCACCGATATTATGCGGTTGGTCGATAAGTGGGCTGCGCGTGACGGTGAGAGTGTAGAGAATAACTCGATCGTTATCTGGATGGAGAGCGATGCGAAACTGCCCGCACTCATCCAGACGCTGTTCGCACAGTGGCGCGCGACAGACGCATTCACTGCAGCGGAAGATTCATGATAAGTCTCCCTCGTAGGGGGAACAGTGGTAGGCCTCACGTGTAACAGCGTGGGGCCTTTTTTACTCTCTTGAAAGGAGACTGGATTATGTTCGAAAACATCGTTGTACCCATACTGCTGTCAGTATGTATTGTTGGTTTTATTGGTGGTTTCATCTACGTCAGCTACAGCATTCGTGGTGGAGATAATAAGGAAGCGAGAGCTGCAATGCGCGCGCTCGCGTTGCTAGAGGACGGGGATCTATGGGACCCTGCTGTTATGGCGTTGAATGCTCCACCTGATGATGACGACGAGAGTGAGTGGTCAGTTATCGACGTTGAGCGGCTTAGCAGTGCGCAGACGCCGGAAGCTTGTGATGATGCCGTGTTCGGTGTCGACACAAATCCTTTGCTTGCTGTGCTTAAAGCGCGAGTTAAGCGTGCTGCTGCTATGGCAAAGCATCTTGAAGATGACCATGCGCCGGATGAAGAGATACACGCTATGGAGGCTATTGCTGAGCGCTGTCGTAATGCGCTCGAATGTGCGCGCCGCACTACGTGTTAGGACCGTTACTCTCTTGAAAGGAGAATCACTATGAGTACGAAAGTCACAGAGGCGTGGATGGAAGGGCGGAAACTGCCCCCAGGGCCAGACGTTGATATTGATCTGGTCGAGGTCATTGACCAGATCACAGCGGGCGACCCGATCGCTGGTTTGCACAGCCAGCCGACTACGCCCCAGTGGCAGATCGAAGTTTTTGACGCTGCCAAGGAGTATGCGGCTACTGTGAGCAATATCACGTATCGGGACATAATTGTGCGCCATGCGGAGTTGCAAATTTTGTACGTGGTAGCGTGGCACTGGCCACGATCGTTGATACTGAGCTCGCTGTTTATCACGTTAAACGAGAAACTTGGCGTTATTGATAGAACGTTGCTCGACGCGGGCGTCATACCCAGGTACTGGATTGAACGTACCTTGTTAGGCATGTAATAGCTGGCAGCAGCGGATCTCTGGCCCCACCTGGGGCCTTTTTTTAGCTATCAGGATATTGCCCTTGCCACCTTTACTGATAAAAGAGATACTACGTGTGGCGTGGAACGAAGGACTGAACTTCTATTAGGAGCGGACAAGGATGCTCAATACCTCTCATAGTAGGCCAGAGGACTGTAGATCACAGGATCTCTTCCAATTCGCACCAGGGTCGGTAAATCGACAAACACCACCCGAGACCCTATCGAAGGTCGCGGCAGCCTACGCTGGCTTCAGTAATGCCATCGCTGCTATCAGTGGTGATACAGTTATTGCACAAGCTGCACAAACTGAGGGGGATGGGCTTGATGAGCGTAAGCTCAAAAAATCAGGCAACACACACCCCGCTGCCGGGCTAGGCCTGGACGCGGCGCCGCAAGGCCCTCTGGCGCCAACTGATGGCACTGCTGCCATACAATCCGCTGAACAACAGCTAGCTGGTTTCATGAGCCCCGGTGCGCAGTATCAAGGCACACAGATGTATCCAGGACCAGCACAGGTCCCTGGGCAGGCTATGCTCGGAGGCCAGTACGCGCTCGGGTTCCCCATTGCGAGTGGTAAGCTAGGTAATGGCCCTGGCTCAGGTGGGTTAGGCGGAGTTGGGGGCGTAGTCACTGAGAAGGCCGCGCAGGATAAGTACGCGGCATTAGAGGATCTTAACTGCGGCGACCTTGTTATTAGAGATCGTGATGATCTCGGTATCGATATCCACGATCGGATGGCGGGGACCAAGCTGGCGTTCCTTACGCAGGGCGGCGAGCTTGGGCTCATGGAGTACCTGCGATCGAAGTATCCGGAAGGCCGGGACAGCTCGAATGTGCTACTAGGTCATAAGGTAAGTCATAAGGCAAGTCATAAGGCTGCTGGCGATGCTGGCTGCGGTACGCTTGACGTAAGTGCTGTAGGAGAAGGTGATTACAGCAAGCTGCGCGTATGTCCGTACAATACGTATGGCAAGGTCGTGCTGGATGAGATCGATAGCCGGCTCAACAGTCAGGCCAAGAAGACGCCGACTGATAAGCTGGAGAAGATGGACTATCGGGACAGCGACTGCGCGAGCTCCGAAAAATGTTCAGCGGAACAAAATCGGTCAAAGGAGCGGCTCGAGAAGCTGCTAAAGCGGCGTGCGCCCGTAATGCACAACTTTGAGGACAACTTCCCGAAGAGTAGTCTGGACAAGCAGGCCAATATCCTCGACAGCATCAAGGGCTGGGATCCGACGCTCAAGGCCGGTCTTGGTGGTGCAGCGCTCGGCGGGGGTGTTGGAGGACTGGCAGGAGCATTCGGAGCGCTTGGTGGCGGGGACAGAGAGCCGATCGACGAAGATACGGCTCGGCAGCTACTTGCAAACGGCGTGAGCGCTGATGTAGTCTACAAACTGCTCAATCCAGACGAGGGAGAGCTCGATGAGAACGAGATCGGTCAACTGACGGCTGCTGGCTTCCAGTATGACGATATCGCTCCCCAGTCAGGCGGCATGATGAGTGGTGGCCTTAAGGGCGGCCTGCTTGGCGCTGGACTCGGTGGGCTGGCTGGGGCAGGATTGCAAGAAGGCACCCGTCTACTTGGCGGCGCAGCTGTACCTGGCTTAGCTAGGGATAAGGTGGAACCGCCAGGGTGGCTATCGAAGATCACCCCTGATTTCATCGAGAACCCGATCAAGAACTGGGGTAAGGACATCGCTGGCTCTGCTGGTGGCAAGGCCTGGAACGCGCTCGGTCGACAAGGCCAGTTCGATGCTGTGCAGGATAATGTGCCATTCAACCTGCCGAGCACGATGACTGACAACGCACTCAACAAAATTCAATCATGGACTCAATAATCATGGATGCAAATACTTTACTCGCAGCTGGTTGTGGTCTGTTCAAGTCGGCTGCGCTGCCTAAGCAAAACACGGCCATGTCCTCAACTGGACTGAAGACGCCAGCTGCTCCTGGCGGATTCCCTACCGGTGGCTTCGGTGGGGCCATGAAGCCAGGCTTTGGGGCAGGTACGCCCGGTGCGTTGAAGGCTAATAAGCCGGCGACGCAGCCGTTGCAGCCCGTGACCAACCAGTTCAAGGCGCCACAACCGGTACAGAACCCGGCCATGACGCCGCAAAAGCCCGTGATGAACCAGCCGCCAGTGCAACAGGCGCAGAAGCCGGCGGCGTTGCCGTCTAACCCTGTCCGTGACATTCAGCCGATCGCTCCTGTGGGTACTGCGCCTAAGCCCGGGCAAGCCACGCAGCCGACCAAACCGGCAGCGCCTACAAGCGCTGGCTATGAGCTGCCGCCCAACACGCAAGCGCCACAGGATCTGAACGTGCCAGAAGCGCCGGGCGTAGGGCAGACATTCGACAACTTCGTGCAGAATATGGGTCAGGACATCAATCGCAGCATGAATGCGCCAGCGCCTAAAGCACCGCCGCAAGGTAGTCCGGGTGTCGGCGGCATGCCTGCTGGCGCTACGACGCAACGATCGGGGCTCCTAAAGCCAGTATCTGACGCCGACTGGGATGCATTGACTGCGAATCAAACACGGCAGGGGTACGCAACAGGCAACCTCAACCGTGGCGAAGCCGAGTCATTGTCTCCCGGCAGCACACAGCCTCAGGGCGGAGGCGGCACCACGGACCCGTTTGCAGGGATCTCGTCAAACGCGCCGGCTTTTCCGGGGTTCGGTCCAACGACCGACCCGTTTGCAGCCCCAATACCAGAAGGCGGCGTACCTGGCTCAATAAGTGCCGGCGCTCCCAACCCGTTTGGACCGCCTAAGCCACAAGGGCTAGCCGGCCGGCTGAGCGGCGGTATCAGTGACATGGTCAACCAAGGGTTGGGATCGCTCACTGACGCTGTAGGAGCAGCTGGCGACGCTATGCGTGGCGGAGCGCCCGCCGCGGCTCCAGGCGACCTGAGCATGGCAGACCAGGCCTTTGGCACTGGCGGAGGCGCACCTGGCGCAGGTATGTCGGCGATGCAGCGCTTGCAAGGTGCTGACTTGTCGGGTGTAGCAGATGCGGCGGCCAAGGAAGACGGCGGACAGGCAGCGATGAGTCGCGGGCTTGAACCGCCTGCTGACGTACCCGCAGGCCCGAGCGCAACTGATCAGTTGGCGCAGTCGGCAGATCCGTACGGTGCACTTACTGGCCGCATGGAAGGTGATGCCAATCCAGCTCCTGAGCAACCCGGCTTTGGTGGCTGGGACGCCAACTCAGCGCAAGCGGCGACACCAGAGGCAGCGCCCGCCGCACCTGCTGAGCAAACCAACCCGTACGCCGACAGTCGCTTCCATGAGCAGCTGGGCTACTGGAACTCGATCAACCAGGGCGAGGTCGGCAGCGAGACAACTCGAGGTAACCTGATCACACAGGGCGGTAAGGACCGTGCGCAGCAGATGATCAATCATTACAAGGGCATGGAGCGCAGTACTGACGCCTACGCCAAGCAGCTGCAAGCGCGACTCGATCGAGGAGAGGGCATTTCGCCCCAAGAGCAGAACTGGATGTCCCAGCGACAGGCCTTTGAGTCTGGAACCGATCGGGATGCTTTCAACTCCAACAGGAGCCTGGCCTCACAGCACTTGTTGGATCAGGGGCGACAGCTCCGTAGTGAAGGCGGCGGAGGCTGGATGAACAGCACACGTGGGCCTACTGCCAGTCCGGCACAGATAGCCGGGCCAGGCGCCCCGCCGTCCGGCGCTGCCGGTAGTGCAGGCGCACAGGGACCAGCAGGGCCACCTGCACGTAAGCTTGGAGACATGAACGGGATCACCGATCCAGCTGAGTACCAGCGTGTAGCAGCCGAAGACCGCGCAGCGTTATCGCAGCAACAGAAGCAGTTCCGCGATAGGCAGACTGTTGGCAATATTCCAGTGAGTGCGATGCGCCCTGATGCTGGACCAGCGGGCGCGCCCGAAGCTACGGGTTTCGCTTACAGACAACCACCACGGCGCCAATCGGCGTACGGATCAATTTGGTAAGGAGAGCACGATGCCAGACCCTATGGATACCACACAGGCCGAAAAGCCGATCGAAAAGGACAAAGTGGTCAACGAGATCGTCGATAAGGCCCTTCGTAAGCGCAGGCGACGTAGGAAGGTCGCTGAGGCGTGCTGCGATCGCTTGGCCGCACTTCATCGTGCTGATGATTACGAGAAGCTGGCTGAACTGTTCGGCACGCTCCACGACGCACAATATGGCGCTGAAGCTGGCGGGTTCAAGCCACCATGCCGTACTGATGCTGACAACGGCTATGGCGATACCAAGGTCGAGAAGAAGGCCTTTACTGGGCTTGGGGCCCTTGTTGGCGGCGTTTCCAGTCCCAAGGGTAGTCGGTTGTCAGGGCTCGGACACGGCGCGATCGTCGGCGGCGGCACTGGGCTTGGCGCTGGCATGGGTGCTGGCATGGGCGCCGGGCTTGGCGGCCTGATTGGTGCACTGCTCAAGTACTATAATGTCCCGGGAGCCGCGGCTGCGATGCCTGTTGGTGCACTTGCCGGCGGGGGCCTTGGCGGTTACACCGGCTATCGGGCCGGTCAAACGCTGTCAGACGAGATCTCTGACGAACGTGGGCGCCCATGGAACCGTGAGCCAAAGGATGATGACAAGGAAGAGAAGGAAGCCAGCTGGGCCGATGTGAGCCCGTTCAAGTCGTAACTGTTACGAGAACACGACCATGACCAAACAAGAACTAATCAAGGCTGCCTTTGCCTTGGATAATAGGACTCAGTCCGCTCCGCAGGGTCCGTCTGTCGGTCACCACGCCAACCGATCGGCAGGCGGCCCTGCGTCTTTACAGAAGACGGCGGCTAGCCCCAAGGCGGTCAAACCGGTCCTACAGGCCGGCGCTGACGCCATGGGCTGGCTGGGGAAGAAGATAGGCGTTGGCGCCAAGAAGGGCGCACCTGTGGCTGCGCAGGCATTACCAGCCGCCACACCGAAGGCTGTATCCAAAGCCGTGATCCCGATCGGGCAAGAGGGCGTTGAGCAGGCAGGTAAGAAGAGCCTACCACGACGTGCGTTGGGCTGGGGCGGTAGAGGGGCAGGTACGCTCGCAGGATTCACAGGGCTGATGATGGCTGCCCCCGAGGTCGATAATGCCGTGCGTAACCAGTTCGGGATCCTGCCGACTGGCGTGCAGAGGCACAACCCGCCAGAGAACATGCCATGGGGCAAGCTTGACCCAAGTGCACGGCGCGCGATCGACATGATGACGCATTGGGACAGTAGCGACGCCAATGCTACGGTCAAGGCTAACACCAGGAACCGGTATCATAACGAGTTCGTCAACGATCCGGCTACGTTCAAGTCACGCCTGGCAGGTTACCTTGAGGGCCCGGAGATGTGGGGAGCTGCGGTCGGTAGCGGTCCTATGCAGATCCGTCCAGAGTTCTTCGGCGAGCATGAGCTGCAGCAGCGTGGGTACGTTCCCGGCGCAGGCTCAACTATGCCGGCTGATATGCAGCAAAGACTCATGCGATCGTCCATGGAGGCAAATCCACGTGATTGGGCCAACTATACGACCATGGCACGCATGCGGTATCCTGACGCAACTCCAGAGCAGCTGAACAATTATGTCAACAATATGTTGGACAGCGCAGCTAAGATGCGCCTCGAGAGCCCGATTGGTTACGATCTCTCGAAGTACCAGCACCTGCGTACGATGCCGTCACACTGGCTGCAGTCGAACATGGACCCTAAGGACTATGCAAAGATGCAGGAGCTGCGAGCGAAGGGCGCCAAGTTCGGTGAGTTGCCGTCGCCGTACAATGAGGCAGCACAGGACGCTTTCTATCGATGGGAAGCGATGAACCGGCTCGGTCTAGTTGATCAACCAGCGGGAGCGCAGTAATGAACGTGTTGGAACAAGCTGACCAACTCATGAAGACTGCGACGTTCTTCCCAAACATGAGCTATTCGTCGTCATCTAGCAGTTCGTCCAGTAAGCCAAGCAAGCCGGCAGCCCCAAAGATGCCGGACGTTGCTCGTGGCGTGGGCGGCTTTGCGTTCACGGAGAAAGAGCGCAAGGATGCACTGGCCAAGCGAAAGGCTATGGAAGAGGCATACCAGCAGCACCAGGATAGGCTCAGCAGCGGCACGCCTAATCTCGACTCTATGGCCAGTCAGGGCAGTCGGTTTACTTCGGCGTGGCCCACATCAGTATCCGGCTCAGCAACCCGATCGGGATTAGCCGCCAATCGGGGTATGATGTCACAGCGTCCTGCGCCTGCTGCACGCAAGGGCCCGCCGAAGCCTCCAGAGCCACTGATGCATCCACGATCAGACGAGTGGAGTACTGACGTCACGTTCGATGCGCGTACGGCCGACGGTAAGCCTACGTTCATCAACGAGCGCGATCTGATGAACATCCTGTACCGAAACCCTTATCTGGCGGCGCACGTGCCGGGTAGAGGCCACAAGACTGCCATCACGCTGCCAGACGGACGCACTGTACCGATAACTGGCCAGGGCATGTACAATGCGAACACCAACACGCACGGCGCGAGCTATATGCTGGGCATGCATCGTCCGGAGCATGTGCAGCACTGGATCGATCCCGACAATTGGGAGGGTGATGACGGTAAACTGCTGCATCCAACAGAGGTAACACGGCGTCTTGCTGGGCAAGTCACAGCACGCGAAGCCGGCAAGGACGCACAGCGTGAGCGTGAGAGTATCAACAGCATTATGGGCGGCAAGGGCCTGTTCAATCGTGTTGTCGGCAACGTCAAGCAAGATGCGTCGGGCAATGACGTGATGAACGTGAGTTCTGCTGGCGCACCTGGACCCACATTCGGGCAGTATGCTGGTGCTGTAGGCGATACGCTCTATGGCGCAGCCGGTGCGTTACCTGCCGTGCTCGCTGATAAGGCCAGCGGCGGCGATGGCTATAGCAAGGCTATGGCACGTAACCTGTTGGCTGGTCCCAACATGATCATGGGCACGGATATTGGGCACAACGTCGAAGCACGGCCTGCTGCTGCTGATCAGAACGTGGCCAATAAGGACTGGACCGGTTCGCAGTTCTCTATCTCTGGTATGAACGCACAGCGCGACCCTGCGACGGGTAAGATGATGCGGTTCGATCCAGCGAGCCGGCAGTGGATCTATGATGGTGCCACCAGTCAAGTGCAGGGCGCTAAGGACCATCACGCCATGAAGCGTGTCGATCCTGACGCTACGGAGCTTGAACGTGCTGCAGCTGGGCTTATGCGCCCGACACTTGGAGCTGGTGATACGGCCGCACGCTGGGGCACGTACGGTAAGACCATGAGCAAGGTACCTGGGCTAGGCTGGCTCGATCCTGCCAAGATGCCGCCGCTCGGTAGTCTGACGACAAGAGGCGGTGCAGCGCTTGATCTTGGCTATGAGACTAGTGACACCATCAATGATTACGCTACAATGCTGGAACACATGGACGAGGCCCGCTACGGGCAGGCGACACAACAGCTACCTGCCGACCAGCAAGGACCGACGCGGCCGCCTACGCAGTCATTGCTGACGCCAGCGGCTGCACCGAAACCAGCACCCAAGCCGCCGTCTAAAGGCAAGCGATACAGCCTGGGCGCCTATGGGCAGCCAGATCGCATATTCCAAGGCAGTACCGAAATCACACCGCCCAAGGCGGAACCATTTGACATCAACCAGTTTGATATTCCCATGCAAAAACAAAATGCCGCGCCACCAGCGTTCGATATCAACACGTTCGATGCTCCACAGGTAGCCAAGCCGGCAACACCTGTGGACAATCCAGTTGTACCTGAGATAGGCGCGCCTGCTGCGGGCCCGTCGGCTAGCTTTGAGGCTGGACAGGCTGCAGCGCCCAAGCCTAAGTTGCCGCCGTCGCAGAACCCAGGCGATCCTGGCTATGCGAATACAGGTGGATTCGCACAATCGATCCGAGACATCATGGCCCCCGCAACTGCAACCGTGCGGCCGAAGACGCCACCAGCTCCGACGCCGGAATGGGATACGCTGACGCCAGAGCAACGACAGAGCTGGATCGATACTGGTGTAAAGCCTGGTGCACAACCCGGACAGCCTGCACCGCAGCAACCTGCGCCGCAGGCATCACAGGGTCAGCAAGCACAACAACCGGCAGCGCAGCAGCCTGCAGCTACTCCACAGGGCGTACAGCCAGAAGTGCTTCAAGCCGTGAACAGTAACCAGGTGCCGCCTGAGAAGGCTGGCGATGCGCTAGCAACCGTGGTGGCGCAGGATACCGACGCTAAGGCACAACGTATCGCTGCGGAGACCGGCGAGCCAGTGGAGCAGGTGAAGGGTCGGATCGGACAGCAACGACTGTCAGGTCAGCTCGATGAAGAGGATACGGCTACCGGGCTACAGAATGCGGAACGGCGTATCGTTAAGGAACATATCGAAGGAGCCACTGGTGAGCCAGCCACTGAGGAAGCGATCGCTCAAGGCGTCGAGCAGGCACGTAAGGAGCCTGGGTGGATGGAACAGATCGGTATGTTCTGGAACAACCTTGAGAACGACGAGAAGATCGGCTTGGTGGTCGGTATCATCGGCGGCATCGTGTCACTGGTCAACGGCGTCTCAGGCGGCGATACGGCCATGACATTGATTTCCGGGGCACTTGGGGCCGGCGGTATTGCGTACGCACTCGGAGGCGGCGACTGGCTCAAGAAGCAGTTTGGCGGTAAGGAAGAGGCAGATACGCCAGCTGCTCCTGATGCTGATGCACCAGCCGCGCCGGAAGGCCCTGCACAACCACCTGCGGACCCATTCGCCGGTGTGAGCCAACAAGCCGGCGGACTCGATCCTGAGGCCGAGGCAGCTGCGGGAGACTGGGACATCAACAACTTTGATGCACCGCAACCTGCGCCAACAACGCAAGCCGCAGCGCCGGCGTGGAGTGATGCTATGCAGCAGCAAGTCGACTCAGCGGTCAAGAATGACGGCATGATCGATTCAGACGAGATCGGCGCCTTCATGCAGGATAATCCGCATGCTGCCAGCGGTGCATACGATGCGCGACTGGCGCAGTACTACGACCAACTGGACCCGAAGATCAAGTTCAACGTCGAGTTCTTCGACAAGTTTCCGCACCTACTCGAGGACGAGGGGTGGCAGAAGCAGATTACTGCAGCCGGTGCAACACCGGAAGATATTGTTCGCCTGATCAAAATTCGCGATCTGTCGAGACAAGCACCGGCAAACGCGTAACCTTCAACTACTGCGAAGGTCGAAGCCATCGGTCCGCCGGGCCGGTCCTGGGGTTTCCCTTCCTTACCCCGGGGCCGCCCGGTTTATTGACTATGACTTCATTCTACTTAATCAGCAGTTACGCTCGCATGGGCACACACATGACCCGTGCGCTTCTTGCGCAGCATCCTGACATTACCTGCTACGGTGAGCTGACGCGACGACTGTACAAGAAGATCAACGAGAAGCACTTCGGCTATTGGAATGGCTTGCCCGTCAAGGAGTGGTTCAAGCGTTATTGTGCATACGACCATCCGACGAAACTGGCCGGACACACGTTGCATGCGCCTGATGTAGCCGGACGCGGGGCGCGCAACAAGGCGATCGGCGAGTGCTTGGCTGCACGTAAGTGGCCAGTCATCGAATTGCGTCGAAAGAACCTGCTGCGAGCCTTTGCATCGCATATGATTGCCAAACGTACGAATGCCTGGGGCTATCGCACTGCACAACAGCATACAACAATGAAGCTGCACTTCAACGAGCGTGACTGGAAGCGTTATGTCGGCATACTCATGAAGGAGTTCAGGACCACGTATCAGCGTATCCATCGCGGACAGCCGCGGTTGTTGGTGTGGTATGAAGACACAGTGGCGGATTATCCAGGCTCGGTCATGCGCATGCAGGAGTTCTTGGGCGTTGAGCAGATGCCATTTCATCCGAAAACACGGCAACAGGACAAGCGGCCCATTGAGAAGGTGTTCAGCAACTGGAAAAAGGTGATGTCGTGTTTGAGCGGTACGAAGTGGGAGGGATGCCTTTTTGACGAACCTCCGGTGTGGGACTATTGACTTCCTGCCCGTCTTGGGCAACAATAACCACAAAGGAGGATTTACGATGAGTAAGTACCTGATGGGTCTGTGGGTTTTCGCTATGGGGCTTGCAATGAGCTTCGCCGGTAAGGCTGCGTACGCCTACATGTTCTACAACCGAGACGATCTGCGTCTCAACCTAGTACTCGCTACGTTGGTGAGTATGCTGGCCATAATCCCGATAGCTGTCGTGGTTACTGGAGATCGGAGGAACCTTGATAAGCTTCAAGACGCTCGTAGAGCTCTGCGTGCTAGGGGCACTGGGGCTATTCCTGCTGTTGAGCCTGTGCGATTACCTGTGGGAACAGCTGTACCGCGTATGCCGCAAACTGCGGAGCCTCGTGTGCCGTCGCCCCAAACCTGAGACAAGGAGTGAGCCGAATGTGTCAACCGGACGACAGTCGCCGAGGTGTACCTGCGGAAGACTTTGCGAAGATGTTTGCCGATGTGGGCGCGATGATGGTGAAGATGCGTGAAGACGCATTCCGCCAGAAGCTCTTCGATCCGGTCATTGACCTGGCACTCGAAAAGGCCGAAGAACCGACTACGTACGGCCAGCTACGTAGTTATATCCTACAGACATTGGATCACTCGGGATTTACTGCTAACCCGTGTAAGTACATATGTGAGATGCTCTGTATCGATAAGGATGCGCTTGAGCGCAGGCTGGTCAAGTGCGGGTTTAAGGTGCAATACTGCATAGACAGGATGACGCCTAAACCGATGAAGCGCAACGAGCTGCAAGAGTGGCTGGCCCAGCTCGGCATCGATCTGGTTGACGAGGAGCGGCAGCTACGTGCCGAGCTTGAAGGCTACTACAACACCCCGCGAGGAAACAGACGATGCGGATAGTAATCGGGGCCATGGCCCGATCGGGATCGACGTGGACGTTCAATGCTGTACGTCGTCTAGCGATCGAGAAATATGGCCTAGAGAAGGTCAATGCGGCAGATAATCGGCTGTTCAAGCCAATACCTGACATGGACGTCGAGATCATCAAGACGCATGCGACCGATGGCCAGCAGCTGCCTGCTGACGTGGTTATTACTTGCATACGTGACATCAGAGACGCGTTTACCAGTGCCGTAGCTGCCGGTATCGTGGAGGTTGCTGGATACACGCGCAACGGCTTCAATCAGTGCTGTATCGACGCAATGGAGCTGTTGTTCGTGTCCCCATCGTACTTCTGGAGCCAACACGCTGACGTCGTGGTGCGCTTCGAAGATCTCTTCTACCGTAAGCTCGAGATGCTCAAGTGGCTCGGTAATCAGATCTGGCCGGAGCACAGGTTCGAAGACGATCGACTGAGGAAGATAGCGATCGTGCTCGATCTGATGCCACATGTGTACGGTGACGGCTTTGTAGGCGACGCTGCGGACGAGCGCGGCTTTCTGCACGGCGACAGGCATATTCAAGGTATCGGCGTGTACGGGCACATCAACTATTTGCCCGTGCCAGACGCTGCGGCCATTGAGACAGCTTTCCCGCAATGGTTCGAATACTTCAACTATCCGCTAACCACGGATTATCAGGAGATCGAGGAGTTACTCTATGAGTAATGCAGTGCGATATCTACACCGGCTTGAGCAGATTGCCGGCGAGCTTCGCGACGAAGCGGATAGCATGGAAAAGTTTGCTGCGCAGCTGGACGATGATGTAGCTGACGGTAAATGTGCTGATGAGCTCCAGGCACAGTACCACGAGTTCATGACGCATAGTGCAACACACGACGTCATTATGCGGTTGAACGAGCTTACCGACAGCATGCGCAGCGACGAGGGCCTGCAACCTGATGTGATGCTCGAGGAAGATCTGATCAATGCCAATCAGCATGCTATGCGGCTTTGCACTGCCATGCTTACGGTCTCCAAGGTACTGTCGAGGAGTACGCGATGAAGCTCAAAGAGCTTGAGAAGATCGTAGAGAACATGCGCAAGCATCCGTGCTATGCGCTCCTGTCGCTTGCACGGACAGGCAGTACTGCCATACAGACGGCGCTGGACAGTCATCCGAACATGACGTGGCTGGCAGAGATCTGGGCGCCAGCGTCCCAGCCTGCGACGACATACGGCTGGACGGTGGGCCAGCGGCTGCAACGCAGCTGGATGCTGCCCCGGCGTGGGTTCAGCATTACAACCGGTCCGCGAAACATGGATGGCCCTTTGCTGCCGGGCGTGTGGAACGTTGCTGTACCGTATGTGCATTATACGGACAAGCCTAAGTTTCGGCGCCTGAACGACGCACTCAAGGACACCATTTGGCCAATCATCCAGCGAATGGAAGGCCACGCTAAGATCATCCGCCTTGGCCGGCACAATCAGATCGCCTGCTGCGTCTCGTGGTTACACGCGAATGAGGTAGGCATCTGGCACATACGGAAGAAGACGAAGGGATCTGCGGCACGATTGCGCCGCAAGCCGCCTGTCAAAATAGACTTGGCGCAGCTGGATAAGCGTCTCAAGTACATCGAAGACCACTGGAATAGCTTGCAGGAGACATTCCCAGATGCGTTGGAGGTGTACTACGAAGACCTTGTGCTCACGCCGCGTAAGCTCTACGCTAAGATATTCGATTACTTGGGCGTGAAGCGCCACTCAGTCGTTTCCGCTGTAGCCAAGAACACGACACCGTGGTACAAGCGCGTAGCGAACTGGGCAGAGCTGCGCGAGCACTACCGCGGTAACGCTAAATACGAACATTGTTTTGAGGAGACAGACTAATGCGTAAGCGTTTTGGACGACATTTCGTGGCAGACGACCGCGACAGTAAGTACAAGATCCGACGTACAGCGACCGAGCGCGCGTATCGCTATTGGTACGACAACAGTTGGTGGGGCGACCAGTTGGCTACGCCACACTGCGTCGGTTTCGCTTGGACGCATTGGCTTACCAATGTGCCAGTGGTCAATTACCTTGATCCGGACGGCGTGTACACGCTCGCGCAGCGCTTCGATGAGTGGAAGGGCAGCAACTACGACGGCACGTCAGTACGCGCCGGCGCTAAGGTGCTCAAGATGCTTGGGCTGATCAAGCGCTACGAGTGGTGCTGGGACGTCAACGTGCTGACGAATGCAGTGCTCGAGCGTGGCCCTGTAGTCGTCGGCACAAACTGGTACAGGGGTATGGAGGTACCGGACCGCAACGGCCTGATCTCTGTTACCGGAAAGCTGCTAGGCGGCCACGCATACCTCATTACCGGCGTCAACCTGCACAGAGAAGCGTTCCGCATCAAGAACTCGTGGGGACGTAAGTGGGGGCTGGACGGCCGCGCTTACGTGTCGTTTGATGACATGGACAAGCTGATCCAAGCACAGGGTGAGGTGTGCCTGGCTGTCGAGAACAAGGCCAAACCACCGAAGGTAACCGAATCGCGGTGTCGGACGTACGAGCCAAGAGGCAACCCGACCGTATTCACAGCTGCCGAGAAGCGCCGGCGCACGGCAATCCGTAAGGTGCGCGGCGGACGGCACAAGTAGGAAGGAAGAGACCATGCAGGTTGAATTACATCCCGCGTTTGTATGGGATTGCGATGAATGTGGCGTGCAGAACTTCGAACGAGCGGTCATTCCACCGTTTCAGAGCGAAGAAGAGGAAATGCTGGCCCGCGAGATCTGCGATGTAGCGCCAGACGAGGGCTTCCCTGTCATGGCGCCCGGACGGGTGACGTGCCGAGCATGTGGCGCAGAGTTCGAGACCGATGTGGAGCAGATCTACGGAGATGATGCCGATGACTATAAGCTCGATCCCTAGACGTATATGGGCGCTGCTCACGCTACCGTTCCGATACGTTAGGTTCCGCTGGATCAAGTGGAAGTATCGCAAGTCGTTTGGGCCGTGGATGCGGTGGGGTGTAAACCGTAAGACACGCAGCGAGATCTTGAAGAACGGCTGGACTCGTTATCCGAACTTCTTCTCGATCAATCGATTTCCAGTCGAAGAGCCAAATGTGCCGCCCGATCGTGGTTTACAGGCGTGGTTTGAGCATATCGACGTAACCTACTAAGCAGAAGGAAGATAGATGAGTATTGAGCTGATCATGCCCTCGCAGTATGGCCTTGAGACGGAGGGCGCGGAGTGGGGCTGGACGGACATTATCTACAACGACCAGCTCGAGGACGTATGCCTTAAGCGCTTGCATCTCAGAGGCGCCGCTGGCAGTCCCATTCAGCGTTACCCGGATAGCGGGCGTGTGCTGACATGTGAAGAAGGCCAGCTTATTGTCGAAGCGCTGACAGATCAAGACGATGGAGCGTTGTTGCCATCACAGCTTGGGATGATGATCGGTGCCGATCGGGTGTTGGTACCTGCCGGCTGTTCGATCCGTATTGCGCGCAATACGTGGTATCGTATCAGCACCGGCGTGGCCACCGTAGTCGTTGAGGCAACACGTTACCATGATCTAGCTAAGCGCGAGACGGCCGAGACGTGGGAAGAAGTTTACGAAAGGGAAGCTTAACGTGGCAGGTTATCAGTACATAGCGCCGCCAGCGCGCCATTTTGTACAAAAAAGTTGGGGCTGGGAGTCATGGTATCTCAACGACAAAGCTGCTAATCTATGTCAAAAGATGCTGTGCATAACGTGCCACCAAAATACGAGCATTCACAGGCATCGCGTGAAGGACGAGATCATCGCGTGTGACACGGGATTGCTGTGCGTAGAGGTCGAGGATCCGGACTTCGCTGACGGCATCATGTACATGTTGCTTGAACCCGGCGCGTCGATTCGTATAGAGCCGGGCACGTGGCACAGAATATGTGCAATAACCGCGTCGCTGGCATATGAGGCGAGTACGTATCACGATGACGAGGATGTAGAGCGTGCCGACACCTGGGGCGCAGCGCTGAATAGGTGAAGTGATGACAATTTACGTGTGTACAGCCTGCAGTAAGCATGAAAACGGCAGGCAGATGTTCAAGGCGTGTGAGTTGAATACCGCGTGGTGCGGGCAACCGCCTGCGATTTGTAGCGAAGGCCACCAAACGGAATGGCGTAACATTGCAGAAGGAGATGAAGACATGTCGACTGAAGTCGAGAAGAAAGTCGTATTTGAACCGATCGGTGACCGTATCGTCATCGTACCGGACGCTGCGGAGGAGGAAACTCCCGGCGGTATCGTGCTTGTCAAGGGCACGGAGGAGAAGCCACAGTGTGGTGAAGTGATTGCGGTGGGCCCTGGCGCCAACCTGCACAACGGCTCGCGGTCTAAGCTGCAAGTCGGCGTAGGTTGCCGGGTGCTCTTTTCACCGTACGCCGAAACAGTTACACTGGCGGGCAACGATTATGTACTGGTCAGGGAAGGCGATTTGTACGCCATCCTGCGATAAGTCGACCAGTGATTATTTTCATGGAGGAGAGAGATGGCTACTGGTGTTATCAAGAAACTTGTGATGGACAGAGGGTTTGGCTTCATTTCGCCTGAGGGCGGTGGATCTGACATCTTCTTCCATTGTTCCTCATTGCCACAGAAGAGTGACTTCGACGCGCTTGAAGAAGGCCTCCGGGTCGACTACTCTCTGGGCGATGGCAAGAACGGCCGACCCAAGGCCGAAAACGTGACGGTTGTGGACTGATTTTGATCACATGATCAAAATTAGGTGTGTGAAGTATGAAGGATATGCGGTCGTTATCTCTCGCAGTTCTTGAAGCAGCACACGCGCACTCCTTTACCGGCCAGCGGATGCTTCAGAATCCTACCCGCTGGCCTTTATCTTTCGCCGAGAGGATCGATGCGCATGCCCCCAATCGGGATTGTAACGCGTGACCGGCACGCAATGCTGGATCTGACGCTGCGATCGCTCTCTGCCACTGCACTGCCGGCTGATCAGGCTGTCGTGATCTTCGACGACGCGAGTTCTCAAGAGGTAACGCTCCGTTACCTTAACACCGACAAGCCCGTTAACGTGGCGCGTACACTACCTTTAGGTAGCCGCCACTGGCGCCGATTTGTTGGTCGGAACGTCCAATATCGCGAGAACGCTACCGGTATATCGGGTAAGATCCACGTCGAACGTCTGGGCGACCGCCCTAAGGGCGTTGTGAACGCGTCGTGCCAAGCTTTTACCTGGATGGTCAACAAGTTCGGCAGGGATCAGGGCATTATAATGGTGCAGGATGACGTAGTATTCCATGAAGAATGGCTCCAGCGACTCCAGGCCGCTGAGCGTGAACCACAAGGAAACGAACGTCCTATTGGGCTTATTGCTGGCTGCTGGATAAACAAGAAGAACGTGGAGCAGCGCAGGCCCATGACACTGGTCCCTCGTGGCGGCGTTACGGCGCAGTGCTACTATGTGACACCGGCTGGCATCGATGCGGTGCTTCCGTGGGCGTCACAATGGCATCAGTTAACACGAGGCTTTGACAACAAGTTCTGCGCGCACATCCGAAATGGCGCAGACGTCTATCGTATGCATCCAGCTGTGTGTCAGCATATCGGCATCGCTTCACTGGTGCGCCCCGGGTGGAGCTGGTACCGCTGGAATGCTAAAGGAAGGATCGATTTCTCTGGCCATGGTCCTTTTGCCATGGCCTCCGACGTGAGGAGCTTTGCTAAGCCATGAAACTCGACATCATAACTGTCTGCGTTGATTATGCAGACTTCCTGGCAGTTACGCTGCCAGAGGCTATGAAGCACGGACGTGTAACCGTTGCTACAGCGCCTAAGGACCTGGCAACGATCGAGCTGTGCAAGCACCACGGCGTGGCCTGCGTGGTTACGGATGCTTGGTATCAGGACGGCGACCCGTTCAACAAGGGCGCAGGCATCAACGCCGCGCTCGAGGCGCGTAAGCCCGAGGGTTGGCTCTTGAGCATGGACGCCGACATCGTGCTGCCGCCAGCGCCACGCAACGGCACGCCGATCGCGCAGTTGGACAAACAGTGCATGTACGGCGCGCGCCGGCTCGAGTGCGAGCGCATGGATCGGTGGGAGGAGTGCCTACGCGAGGGCAACTACTTTGATCTACCACTGTCGCCGTTGCCGCGCATAGGCAAGAACGGGCGCGTATGGGGCAGCCGGCCGACACGGAACCCGATCGCTGTCCAAGGCTATTTTCAGCTGTGGCACTACGGCGAGCGGCCGTACAAGCTCTACGAGTGGCGTGACGCCCGTAAGTGCGACGTGTCGCTTGCGCTGAAGTTCAAGGATCGTGAGCGCAAGCTGATCCCGTGGCCGAAGTATCAGGTGATACATCTCGGCATTCGTAAGAAGAACTGGCGTGGTCGGCTCACGGAGACGTGGTCGACCTGCACTATTCCTTCTGGCGATCTTGAGCGTGCTGCGGAGAAGCATTATGAGTAAGATCTTTGGTATCGGTATGAACAAGACCGGTACGTCGTCGTTGACGAACGCCATGTATATTCTAGGGTACCCATGCCTACACTCTGCGAAGACAGTCAAGCGTGTAGCAAAGGAGAACAGGGCGCACGGGCGCCCGGTCCTGCACGGTTTGACTGAACAGTACGCGGCGTTCTGCGACTCGCCGATCAACTACATGTTCAAGGAGTTGGACAAGACGTACCCCGGCAGTAAGTTCATTCTTACAGTCAGGGCGCAGGAGCCGTGGCTAGTGTCACGGATCGCACAGTTTGGCGGTGCGCCGAAGCTCCATATTCGAAAGTGGGACGACCACATACAGGAAGTCTTCGAGTACTTTGAGGACCGGATGGAAGATCTACTTGTGTATGACCTTTGCGGCGGAGATGGCTGGGAGCCGCTCTGCGCATTTCTAGGCGTACCAGTGCCCGAGGCAGCATTCCCGTGGAAGAACAAGACCGGCGGGAAGCGTCGTCGAAGAATTTCAGAAAGATTGCGCCAATCTTAGTGTCACCTAGTTGACCTAGTTGGGCAGAAAAAGTATTATGTAGCTGAAAGGAAGGAAGCTATGACCGAAGAACAAGTACTATGCGTGCCGCGTGAGGCACTGGAAGACTGTGGATACTTTGAAGGCTTCACACCGATGAGCGAAGCCTACGAGCAGTTGTTTTCTGCTGAAGTGCAGCAGTTCCATCCACGTGCAGCTGCAGAACAGGACCCGTCGCTGAAGCAGCTGATCCCGTACGTAATTGTCATGCGCAACTCACTCGTGCTGAACTACTTTCGTGGTAAAGGGCAGGGAGAGCAGCGCTTGCACGGCAAACGGTCGCTAGGCATCGGCGGGCACATCAACCCGTGTGATATGGGTGACGATGTAGTCGGTGAGTTGAAGGACCGCCCGGAGTTTCTCACAGACATGTACGTACGTGGCATGCTCCGCGAACTGCACGAGGAGCTCCAGTTTCGAGAACCACCGAAGGCGTGGGATGCCCCGATCGTCGGGCTTATCAATGAAGATGTCACAGAGGTGGGCAAGGTCCATCTCGGCGTGGTGCACATGCTCCGACTGGACTTCGGATGTAAGTGTACTGCGCGCGAAGAGGACATCAATAATCTGGCGTGGACAAACGCAGGCGTGCTGCTGCAGCCGAAGCAGCAGGAGCAGTTTGAGTTGTGGTCAAAGATTTGCCTGACGGCCCTGCAGGGTCAGTGGCAAGAGAGAAAGCCGAAGAAGAAGCATGCCCCTATTTCAAAAAAGCCAGCCCGTAAGGTACAGAGTACAGACGCGGCACACGAATAACCCGTGGAAAGATGTTCGTGGCAAAACGGATTACGACGAATTCGGCGTGGCGGTACGCGACGCTGAGCTATTGTCGCGCGATGCCAACGGTTTCGAATTCGTGCGGGTGATTCAGCTGCCCTCATATCGGCAGCTTGTAGAGTTTGCTGTCGGACACGTGCCTTACGCGCTCGTCATCTCTGGCGAAACAGTGCAAGTTGTGCAGCAACCTGTAGAATGGTCTGTTGAGAACGCTGTGCGTGCTGCACAGGCGGCTACCGTCTCTGCGCAGGCAGCTGCTGAAGCCGCTGCATCGCGAGTACGTCTGGCTCTTGATTATATGCAAGAGACCCTTGGTGAGGTGCGCGAGCTGCGCGCGGAGGTCCGCCCCAGTATCGAT
>Ga0180431_10003437_pt1 | contig 20413 bp, 29 predicted proteins | sample SS_ome_11_FD_132459 | JGI IMG/M metagenome (GOLD analysis project Ga0180431, IMG submission 132459) | Hypersaline lake sediment archaeal communities from the Salton Sea, California, USA - SS_1_MS_1 metaG | ecosystem: Environmental > Aquatic > Non-marine Saline and Alkaline > Hypersaline >... | reverse complement strand
GAGCCGGTGTTAAGTCCTGTATGAACTGTTTAGTTTGTTGGGCGTAAAAAGGATCGATTCCTCTTACTTTTGTATCTTTAGTTAAATCTTTTATAACTCGTTGTTTAAACATGACATCCTCCTTAGAAATTAGTTACAAGTCTTTCTCATCTCGTTCATTAATATATATAGTGGGAGGATATTTAATGGAGACAAAAAAAGGAGTCTGACTGGTGTAGTTAGGCTCCTTTAATTACTGCTTAGGCGGGATTAAGCAGATTTGGTTTTGATGCTGGTTGTTGATAGTAGTGTGACAAAGAGCGCCAACACAACTGACCCAACCAATGCGATGTAGTAGCTGGTATCTTGAGAGGCTTGAGCACCAACGACATAGTTGTATGCTCTCTCATACCAAGCATAACCCAGTGCATTCATGATGTCATCCTTGAATTGGACAACAGCATAGACAAGTCCCCAGAATGGTGCACTAATGAGTAGCGCCTTAATGATTGAGAATAATGGTCTCATGTCTAAGTCCTCCTTCTTATAGAATTTTACGACAAACTATCCTCTACAATATTACCCAATAATATATATAGAAGATAGTTCTTAAATGGAGGGGATGTTTTGGAAGGTTATATAGGAATGACTATCCAGTAGTCTCGCATGTTTTCAGGTAAGCAACCCCAGGCTAACCAGAGTGCTGTAAATGCAAGTAGTGGTCCCACAAGAGTACCTGTTGCTGCGAATGCGAAACTTAACAGACCTAACTCTGCTACTACTTGGATTATACCAAAGATTATATTAACAATCTTCTGACCACCTGTCTCTTCACCAAAGTTGATAGTAGGAAAAACGAACTCGCTTATCTTTTGTTTTCTCATCACGCTATCAATCTTCTTAGCTATTACCGCGTCACCTTTACCCGAACCTATTGATAGGCAAGCCATGGCATTACTTAGATTAGATATGACTTTTGGGTTATTAATAGATTTGAAATATGATTTAAAGAATTTCTGGGACTTCTTAAACTCTGTTTCTTTACCTTTGATAGCTTTGGTTACCATTGTTTGTACTACACCCTTCTTAGGTAACACTGATGATATCTTTTTCCTGTTTGTTTTATCTCCTGTTTTAAGAGATGATAGCATTCCTGACGCTAGTCTCTTTGGGTTTAGTTTGGATAGAAGTCCCTTTAGATCTGCTTCAGTTAAGGGTTCCTCGGTTAGTGACATTTCTAGTAATTGGTTGATCTTATCTTTTTTCATTAGAACTTTGGCCTCCCCATGAATTTACCCATCTTACTCCACTGATTGTATTTAGCTTTTAGGAACAGAGCTTCATCATCAACATCTTTCATAGTCCTGTCAGGTTCTTTCTTTATACCTGCACCAATCTTAATAAAGTCCTTGACCTTTTGGAACTTACTCTTTTTAGTAGCTTCTAGGTATAGTTTGTATAGTTTCATCTGGATTGACTCCTACGAATATCTTTATTTTATGTTCCAATAAAGTCTTCAGTTCCATATATATTACTTATTGATTAGAGGGATTCTCATAACTATTTTATAAGGAGGAGAGTGGATGAAGGGATTGGAGAAACACATGGACATTAGAGGTGTGAAACACCTACAACTACTCAGTGACGTTGGTATAAAGAAAGAGGAATGTCTTCTGTCTTGTACTACTGCGTTATTGGGTATCAGGGAGAATCACGACTTAGATGTTGTGATACCTGTTGAGATGTGGTCTGAGTTTGCACTATCTGGCGAGTATGATCAATTCAAAGCTATGTCTGGTGATATAGCTTTGGTGCACAAAGAACATAAGGAGTTAGAGTTATATTATCGATTAGCTCCTGTAGCATTTGATAGTGGAGGGATCTTCTTAAATCAGATGGACCCTGAGCTTCAAATGATTACGTATGATGGTTATCGTTTTCCATCGTTACCAATGTTTCTATTATGGAAGTCAACGATGGGTAGGAAGAAAGATATTGGAGATATTATCTTGGTTTCAGCGATGATGTCTGCATTTAGTGAAGAGTAGTATACTACTCATATTAAGGGCGCCAGGTCGGGTCCTTTTTTGTCTGAACATAATATAAATACATCTGGAGGACTGACATGAATAAGTCTAGACTCAATGATATATTCGTTGAGAAGATTGGTAAGCAAACTAGCATGCAAAAGAAGATGGGTATCAAACCACCTGTTGTAAAAAATGGCTATGTATACAAGTGGGACTTCCTGGGTGGAAAGTATAGAAAGGTAGGTAAGAAGCCTGGACATATAAGCAATAGGATTAAGATAAAACAAAAGTAGATTACATTACTGCGGACTTAAGTCTTCCAGGGAGTGCTGCCCACCATTTTTCCCAACCTGGTTGACCATACCATAAGTTGGCTGCTACTAGGACTCTTAGTCGTCCTTCCTTTCCTATACCACTAGCAGTTTTGGTTACACCATCTCCTTCTAGTTTCCTTTGAATGGTGGCAGCTCTCATGTTATACTTTGGATCTCTAAATCTAAAAGCAACATGGGTCAGCCAGTCACTATCATGTCCCTCGCAAACGCTTCTTAATTCTATCTGAGAGATCATGTTTAGATCTCTCAACCATTGGTCTTTTAAGTGTCCATCGACATTCATTCCATTCCAAGTTTTTGTTGAGTGAGCTCCGGGGTATCTTCCCCTACCTGGTCCAAACTTTCTATGAGGACATACTTTACCATGTACTGCTTCGTATGCTGCACATGGACTGGAAGCATTCTTTGTTATAATTTGACTTCTTTCAAATAAGAACTGCTCATATAGCTTCATTGTATTTCCTCGCCAGGTTATGTTTATATTATGTTCTTGAGTGACGGGGAGTCACTAGTTAACTCCCCGTCAACCTATGTTACTTAGCGTCTCGTCTACCCTTGCGGATAGTCTGTTTAGCGGCTTTAATCAATTCAGGTGGAAACCCTTGTAGCTTAGCTCCATCCCATCCAAGTTCAGCAAGTATTTCACCGAACCTGACGATAGCAGCATTAGTAGCTGTTACCTGGAGCACATCCATCCCCTTGTAGTTGACTTCAGTGTTTTGAGAATACCATTCTTTTGCTCCTTGATCAGTTTTCTTTCTAACACTAGCAGTCACGTTTAGTGTTACGTCGAACTCTTTTTCGCTCATTTCTTTTGTCCCTCCAACTCATAATCATGAGTAAGGTAATTGCTATGCTGAAGGAACCAACATAGAAGATAGTCAAATTCCAACCAATGCTCAGGTTGTACCACCAATCCAACACCATACCACCTCCTTATTCTATACGACCTTGGCGAGTACAGAATCTATAAGACCCTGTTTATATTATGTTCTGTCATTTTTTTGAAACAAAAAAAAGAGTCTCAATCCCATTAGATAGAAGGAGACTCTTTTATATATGTAGCATTACCTCGCGGTAACACCTATATCTCCTTCTTTTTGTTAGAGGTTAATTATCAACTTCGACAGCTTTATCGACAACGGCTGCGCCACCACCTGCTGATACTCCAGAAGTAACTCCGGTGGTAATGATACCACCTTTTATACCTCCGGGTCCAAATGTTACCAATGCCTTAACTAGAGCAGCGGCACCAGTTAACCCAGACTTAGCAGCAAGTACTCCTACTATTCCTGGACCGACTAGACATCCACCAATGATCACACCAATTGTCAATGCTGATTTTCCACCTTTAGTCATGATACTTCCTTTCACATCTCAGGGTCCACGTGAGACCCTACCTGCCATTGAGTCCCGGATTCTATCCATCCGACTCACCTCCTTTCATCTCTGTTTGTTATGATTAACTTGTGGAAGCATTGCTTTGTAATAATCTTCCTCATCCCCGTCTGGCTTTTTAACAGCGCCACACGTTGGACACCATAATATTGGTAAATCCATTGCTCGGAAACCGTGCTCCTTTCTAGCGGTTATTACTACATATCCAAGCCTCATCATTCGTTGACCGCACTTATATGCGGGACATATTTTCATCACTCACCTCTTTACGTATAGTCAATTTGATTTGGGTTGTCCCGTAATGTCTATCACTTGATTCTCGAATTCAAATGGACCACCCTCGAATAGCGGCTGGATCTCGCCCGTATCAGGTACAAACGCTATTGCGAACCTGACTCCGTGGAGAAAGTTCATTACCTCCTCTGAAGGTGGCTCAATCTCTGAGTAGAACTCCTCTTTGGTAATTGGGTGTCCATCCATTGATTTGGTAAGAGCTCCAAACACCTTTGTGATAAACTCTCTAACTTCCTCTTTGATCTCGTCTGGTGCTTCAGAGACGAGAGCCTCTATTGCTTCTTCTGGGTTAAAACCTATCGACCGCATCGAACACCTCCTCCTTAGAAATGATGACAAACCTTGCTATCTGTCAATTAATATATATGGAAATAGGATCTAAATTGGAAGGTGGTTCTGAACAAATATAAAATACTTTTGGAGAGGTTTGACATGCATGTTACTGAAGTGTACCTAACATATTTGCAGGAGTCTGCGTCTGAAGAGGTAAATCGAAAGTACGACAGCCTGCTCAAAAGAAATTTGAAACAAATAGACAAAGCCAAACGAGCAGAAGCATACAGGTACCAGCAAAGAAATGAGCTAGTTGAGAAACGCAAAGAATTCAAACGAATGGCTAAAGAGTATAGAAAGCCTCAACATTATAGCCCTCCAACAGCAAACAGGTACGAACGAGAAGCAAAAGCTCTTGAGTCAAAGATTGAGAGAGAACATAAGAAGTATCTTGAGCATAAAGCAGAAATAAGGGCAAGAGAAAAACAAAGAGCCTACCTAAAGAACCAGAGAGACCAAGAACTCAAAAGGCTACAACAAGAAGCTCCAGTAAAAAAGGAACCAGAGAAGAAAGAACCTGAGACTAAACAAGAGAAAAAGGAAGGCATAGATCCAAAGACTAAAGAAAAGTTATATAAGTTTGGTAAGTATGCAGCTATTGGAGGGGCATCTCTCCTCGCAGTATATGCTATTTATAAGCTGTATAAATATTGGAAGGCCAGACGTGATGAAACTGATGATGAGGATAGAAGGGCTTACGCTGATGCTAAGATGAAAAATGCGAGACGTAAAGCTGTAGCAATAAAAGATAAATATAAAAGGAGTAGAAGATAACTTCAAGACTCTATTGTAAGAATTGTTTCATGCATAGTAAACACTCGGTCTATGTCCAAATATGATTTCGCAAATTCAATTGCTTCTGGTGACAACCTTGTTACCTTAGGAATCCTTTTCCTCCCCCTACTCCATTCTATTAATGTATGTAGAGAATCCATAAGATATGTACTAATCTCCTCTTTGACGTCATCAGGAGCGGCATCGATCATTTTCTGAAACTCGTCATTAATTCGATCCCACTCCTTTGACGTCATCATAGTATTACATCCCAAATAATGCAAGGTTAAAATTAGATTCCATTGTGACTAATTGCGCTTCTTGAAAGAACCCTTGATTTCTTAGTCGGTTGTTAACTCTCCTTTCAATGTCACTCCAAGGTTTCTTAGGTCTCTTCCGAGCTAGATCACAAAAGTTCCAAGTAAATGCACCCTGAACAACTCGGTCAAATCTTCCCTCGTATGAGTAGTTATCCTCAGCACACCCCGCCATCAAGATATGTCTTTGAGTAGAAACTCCAACGAGAGCTTTCTGCCCAATCTTATTCACAGGAAGATCTCTTCCCAAAGCACTTTCTACTACTTCTAGAGGTGGATCTAAATATCTTGCTCGTCCATTACCTCTAGGGAGAGATACTCTTGATACTGTTCCACTATGACATGAGTCACATAAGAATGTTAATTGAGCACCAACGGGAACTTGTTTAAATATTCCAGCTAGTATGTCGTCGGTAAATGGGTCATTCCAATCTAAGTCCGTTGGACATAGTATTTCATCCATTCGGTCAGCCTCATCACCATTTACGTCAGGAACTTGGGAACCATGACCAGAGAAGTAGAATACTAATTGGTCTCCCTCAACTACGTCAGATATCAAATCATTCAACCCTGATATGATATTATCCTTAGTAGCATTGTAGTCAGTCAACATCGTAATGTTTGACTTCCCAAAGTTAAATGTATTGGCGAGAGTCCTTCTAATGTTATTAGCATCATTTACACAACCGTTCAAATCACAGCCAAGTGATGGGTCGTATTTGTTCACACCAACTATGAGCGCTCGTTTAATTGGTTCTCTTGTTGTAGATACTGGAGTTGGCTCAGGTTCTGGTTCTTCAACTGGTGTATCTATGATGTCTAGATTAACGGACGTTATGATATTATCAATTTCAGTTCTGAGGTTTGTTAGTTTTTTGATGAGTTCTTCGTCTGTCATCATAACACCTCCTTTATTTTTTGTTCCAGTATGAAGTAGTTTTCTATATATATTATGGAATGAGTTGTTAAGGTTTTTTAATTTGTCTTTGGAGGTGGATTATGAGAAAGGAACAAATGCCACACCAGCTCGGGTGCACCAACTACGCCACTTGTACTAGCAACCGGAAGACTATATGTGAAGACTGCGGAACTTATCTGTGTATCCCTGCATATCAATGTAGAGAATGTAAATGTGGTGTCCAACCGAGATACCTGTTTGGCGAGGAGTCGTATTGTGTACCATGTTGGATCAGACGAGAAACGTCTGGTCGTCTGTAGGTAAGAAAAAGGAGAGATCCACGCCCTCTCCTTTTTTTGTTTGTTTCTTTAAATGACCCTAATTGCTTCTCTGCTTGGTGTTCTGTATCAGATCCATATACTAGGATAGATACGAAAAAATAAACAAAAAAATGGGCCACCCTGCCGTGACTTTTTCCCCGCTCTTCTTACGGGATTGACAGGGAGACCCGTCACGTACAGGATAGCCCGAGAGATCATGGCTGCAACCGAGACCTCAATTTTGACCAAAGTTTATCTACTAGTGCAAATGCAAATATACCAGAAACACACAACGCTACAAACATTAATGCAGATATGTCTAGAAACCACTTCCATATTTTTTGTTTCATTAATCTACCTCCGAAGGTAGGATTTTCGAGGTTGGCCGCCGGTAGTTAAGCTGTTTCCCGCCAAAGAAATTTGACTTGTTGTGGGGATAAGTTGGTAGGACAGCCAACCTCGAAATTGGATCTGGCGACGGGGTATTCCACATTATACTCGAAGACCAATTTGAATCAAAACCATACGCCAATGATTCTGACCAGATTGAATTGTCAATGTGCAAGTAACCCCGATCGCCAGAAGAGGATTTTTCTAGGACAAGATTCCCTAGTCGTAAATTTATATATATAGTCAGTCCTATGTTATTGGATTGTTTATAATGAACAAATATTAAATGCGCACATAGAAAGGAATCTCAATGAAGTGTTTTTACCACGGTGCAGATTTTGACGGCGAATGTTCAGCAGCAATTGTTAAGAGGGCTAATCCTGAGTGTCACTTAATTCCATTAGATTATGGACAAAAAAACGGGTATCATCAAATTGGAAAGGATGAGGAAGTATTTGTGATGGACTTCACACTTCAACCTTTTGTTCGGATGATGAATATCCCTAACATGGTATGGATTGACCACCATCAATCATCTATAGATGAAGCTAAGAAACTAGGTTTTAACCCTGAAGGTGTTAGAGAAGTTGGGGTTTCTGCCTGTGAACTTGCGTGGTCGTATTTTTTTCCAGATGAAATAGTCCCGCCTGCTGTAAGTCTTATTGGAAGGCATGACGTGTGGGATCTAGATGAAAATGTCTTAAACTTTCATTATGGATTGAAGAGTTACCAAACACATCCTGAGTCACCAATATGGGAACAACTATTTGAAGATGGTGGTACATTCTTATCAGATATTTTGCATATCGGAAAACTAATCAGAGTCTACATTGAAAGAGATGACGAAAGATACATTCACGGATTTGGTTTTGAAACAATCTTTGAAGGCTATAATTGCATATGTTGTAATCGAGGTAAGACAAGTTCGAAACTATTCGATACGATATGGGACGATAAGACCCATGAGATAATGATAACATTCTGCAGAACGAAACATGGATTCTGGAGAGTAACTATGTATACCAAACATGATGGTATAGATTGTGGAAAATTAGCAAAAAAATATGGTGGAGGCGGACACGCCAAAGCCGCTGGATTCGTATGTAAAGATCTACCATTTAAGATATAGGAGGGTCTTATGACCTTAAAAGTTATATCAGGTGGTGGGAAACCTACTGGTCAATCTAGAGATCAGATCCAGCAGAAGTTAAATGTATTTGTAGGACAAATGCGACAAATAGAGAATTCAATATCTGTCGTTAAGAGGATGGCTGAAACTATGAAATGGGACGCTCTCGATACGAGGCTTACCGTATGTCATAGGAATATTTTGGACACACTCGGTTTTGTGAAAAGGTCAGCAAAAGATTTTCTGGAGAACAAAGGGGTTCCGAGACCAGAGTTGGCTATAGTAGTCGACAACGAAGAGGAATCTGAAAATGAAAAAGAAGGGGACGATTTGTGAGGTAAGTGCATTTAGTTGGAGTTTTTGGGACTTAGTATTACAAAAGTTAGTAAGAAACTTAGCATCTATGAAGTTTCAGTTCTTACTATTACTTTACATTCCAATTATTTACGGACTGTTTGAAGGACAATGGATCAATGGTCAATGGGTTTCTAAGATACCTGCTATGGAAGGTTTAGCATTTCTAGGTGGTGGGTATGTTACGTTAGCATTAGGAAGGATCTACGCTAAAACGAAACTTAGAAATGGAAATACTGACCAATGGGAAGAAATAGATACAGATGAATAAACAAAAAAATGCTCGAACGGTACTACCATTTGAGCATTCTTTTCAGACTCCAAGCAACTTTCCAAGTCCCATCTTTATCACAAGTCAGTGGAACTGGTTTGTAGTTTGGTCTACATAGTACAAAGATTGGTACTCCCTCTTTATACCCTATCAATACAATAGCTGCTTGTACTCGTGTCTTTGCTTGCTCGACCAATGCGTTGTCGAGTATTTGTCGCATTTCTCTTTTATTCCTCTCCCGCATTTTTTTGTAGTAATCTCTCCGTCTAGCAGGAAGAGAATTCCTCCTATTTTGTCTATCAAGAATCATCATGCTGACCAGAAAGAATGACACAAGAGTCATAGCAGCTATAAACCCCAACATTAACAATTTCATTCTACCCTCCAAGAGCTTTCACAAACGGTTCAGCGAATTTAAGACCAAATGTAGCTGCTGCGAATAGACAACATAATATCACTACAAAAAGTCCGATTCCAATTTGCCACGTTTTTGGTTTGTTGTAGTCATTCATTAATTTTCCTCCTTTGGAAAAGTTTCCCTCCAGGTCTTGACCATCACTATCCTCACGTATAATAAAACTATGGCGGTACATAAGTTATAAACTCCTCCTATAAGGAGAGCCATTATCATGTATATCCACATGAATGTGTTGAGATAGATATAGCCAGCGCCTGTCATTAATTTTTCTTTCATGAGAATCCTCCTATTCAATAAGTTATATATATACATGAACAAACTATAAAGGATCACAAATATAGGAGGATCTTATGAAGATACAAATCAGTGATTTTCTGAATTTTGGAAATATGAAAATATTTGTTATGTTTGTCGTGGGTCTGTCTGTAGCAGGATTAGCTTGGGTTGGCGCTCAAGAACTTATGGACCATTTCGCCTTAAAGAATAAGCTAGTTGAGGAACAGATGGTTGTACTTAAAAAGAGTCTTGTAAGTCAACAAGTTCAAATCAATACGAAGTTGTTAGAGGATAGAATTAAGGACCTCGATCGATCTCTTACCGCTTTAGTCAAGGAGAGAGATCAACAAATAACAGACATTGGAAAGAGTGTAGCAAAGGTTAAGCAGTCAGTTGACCTTATTAACAGAGGATCTGACCACACGTATGATGGGAAGTTTAAACAGGACTTCAAAAAGATATACGCCAAAGATGCAGAAGGAAATCAATATCCAATAGCATGGGCGATGTATCTTCCAAACAATCCGCCAGAGAAAAGATGGAAAACAGGAACATACCCTCTAGAAGTACATCAAAGAGTTGTGTTAGCTGAGAATGAGGAACGAGCTGATAGTATGGTTGAAGTGTGGATAGAGAATAACCAGATGAAAGAGACTGAGGGGAATAGATATCCTGTTGAAGTTAAAGAAGTTGAATGGATTAAAAGGGAGAAAGAAGATAAGGAATGGTTCTTTAATCCTAGACTTTCACTTGGTGCAGCATTTGCTTCAGAGATGTATCCTAATCTTGGGTTAAGCGTGTTCAGTTATGGTCGTACCAAGACTGATATGGATTGGAGAATTCTAGAAGTTGGTATTGGTCAAGACAGTGATAATACTTATTTCCATTTCTCACCTGCTCAGTATAATATAGGACATTGGTTACCCCTAGTTGATAACATCTTCTTGGGTGGTTTCGTTGGAGTTAGTAGTGATAGTGATGAAAGTACTTTGTTTGGCGTCAATGTAGATGTTCCACTTTAAACAAACAAAAAAGGGGAGTATGATACTCCCCCAGATATAGCGGGATGGGAACAGCCGCGCGCCATCAGCTCTTTTGCGCTAGTACGCGTGACATCTCCCGTAACAAATCGAATGACGGATACGGCTTGGGCAGGAACCCTCGCACGTTACTATATTCATGGCTGATGGCTTTGGCATTTGGGTCTGCACTCGACATAATAACCTTTACGTCAGGCATGATCTTTAGCGCTCGTGTCATGAAATCCTGTCCAGTCATCCCAGGCATGAACCAGTCTAGAATAACTAGATCCGGAGAATGTGCTTCCATTTCTGTAAGACCCTCCTCTCCTGTTGTTGCATAAGTAACCTTGTAGTTACTTTCAGTTAGAATTTCAATTGTAGCCTCCCCAAGAACTTGCTCATCATCGATAACGAGTATGTTCTCACCCTTACCATGAAAGTTTTCAATAGTCCCTTGTTGTAACAGCTTCTTACCTCGACGCATTTGTCCAACACATTTCGACAACAAGTGAGCAATCTTGTCGCTTTTCAGTTCTGTACCTCTGTTTATCATGCTCATAATAGATTCAGAGAGCATTGTGAGAATCTGACATGTATCATTGAACTCACGCTCGAGATCTCCGGAGGACGAAACAGAAAATTTCGTAGCCTTGAGCCTGCTTTGTAACTCAGCTCGTTCCTCTCGGAGTTTATTAATTCTTGTTATGTCGACTCCAATAGCGATATACTCGACCAACTTTCCATGGTAATACCTGGCGCGGAAAGTCCAATCCTGAGGACGTTCTCTTTTTGTAAGAAAAGTTTCAGGGTGAATGGTGGATGGGAAGTCGACGTTGAGAGATTCCAGTTTGTCTTGGATTTTACCAGACTGCATTTTGGTATAGAACTGGAATAGGCTCTCGCCAATAACATTGTCTATGGTCCTACCGACGGAGTCAGCAAAACTCTTGTTTGTAAACTTTATCTTAAAGTCCGGAGTTAGGACCAGAACCATACAGGCGAGGTCGGTTATGATGCTCTTGTACCTTTCCTCCTCCTGTTGGAGTCTTTTCCGTGTCTCCGAGACATCTCGAATACAAATTCTGACTTTGTATGGGAACTTTTCATCTATCAAGAGGATGTGTGCCTCTTTGTCAGTAACAAATCCACTTTCGTCAGGCATTTGTATTGTTGTGGTAATTTCCTTTAACTTGAGTACAGACATAATCTCTCTTGCAAACATGTCTGCACACATCGCTGTATCACAAAGGTTTGACACAGATATGTCCTTGTCTGATGGAAACCTGTAGTTAAAGACATACTTTGCGCCAGCGTTCATATAAGTCGGAAATAGACTGATCCTATCGTTCAAAAACTCAAAATCTCTCTCCACAATTTGTGTTACATCTTTGGGGATCTTTTTGAGCTTGTGGGAAAGGATAGGAGCGTCCTTCTCGAACTCATCTTGAAACATGTTGCACTCAACGAGCATTCCCGGAAGTCGTTCCAATCTGTCTGTGAGACATGTGGTGTCTGTGAGAATAAAGGTGACGTCTGGTTGTGAGTCCGACTTGTCAGTATAGAAGTAGTCGGTTTTCGTGTATATGATATGACCGTCTTTGTGACGAAACCTCATTGTCATCACACCAGATGGACCTTTTCCCTGCTTGGTTGTTACTGCCCAGAAGACATCTCTGTCCTTGGGATGCACTAATCTTACAAGACCTTTCTCGTCAATGTCGGCGAGGTCCTCTTGGTCGTAACCAAGAAGAGTTAAAAAAGATTTGTTTACATACGCCAAGCATCCGCCAGACACACTGAAAACGGCGTTGCGCATTACTCCGAGGAGTTTACGCAAACTGACAGACACGTCGTCGTTGCCACTCATGGCTAGCCTCCTTTCTGAGAAGTATCAGTCTTTGCTTCTCTCTCCTCCTTTCGTCTTGTGAGAGCTTTTACTAATACTATGTCAATGAATAAAAACGCGATAGACAAACCGCAAATGATTTTACTTCTCCTGATCGTTGCGGTGATGAACAGGAGAATTGAAACGACGGCAAACAGCATAACAACCTCCTTCCTACTAATTAATATATATACCTTGCGATTCTATATTGAGAACAAAATATAAAGGGTTAAAGGAGAACTGAATGGCGACTCCAGTATACGCAGTTGACTTAGATGGAACATTAGCAAAGTATGATGTGTGGCGTGGGTCAGATCATGTTGGTGACCCAATTCCATTAATGGTCGATAAAGTGAAAGGATGGTTAGATAAGGGAATTGAAGTTAAGATATTTACCGCAAGGGCAGCTAACCCTGAAAATATTCCAGCTATCAAGAGATGGTTGAAAAGAGTTGGGCTTCCAGGCCTCGAAATAACTAATGTAAAAGATCCATCTATAACAAAAGTTTACGATGATAGAGCAGTAAGAGTAAAGAAGAACACGGGACAAACAATCGGTGAGCAGCTGATTGACGACTACCTCAGGAGAATCCAGGAGGCATAATTATGTGGGAGAGTATTAGACATTTTTTCGAAGTACTCTGGTGCGCTATTGCTAGTATATTTGGAGGGTGTAAACCAGACGAACCAGAAGATCCACAAGTACCATCAAGAACTGAGCCAACCAAACGGGCTCTTTTAGTTGGAATCGATGACTACACCAGTGCATTTGTAAGTGACTTAAGTGGCCCGGTCAATGACGTCATCGACATAAGAGATTTATTAATTGAAGTTTATGGATTTGATGCAGACAATATTCGTGTATTATGCAACTATCGAGCATCAAGAGATGAAATTCTTGACAGACTTCACTGGTTAATTGATGAAGCAATGTCAGGTGATGAGTTGGTGTTCCACTATTCTGGACATGGGAGTCAAGTAAGGGATAGAAATGGTGATGAGCTTGATGACCACATGGATGAGATTTTATGTCCAGCGGACTATCACGGACAAGCTCCATATCTAAAGGATGATGATATAGCAGACATTTTCAAAAAGCTACCACAAGGTGCTTATCTCACAATGATATGTGATGCGTGTCATAGTGGAAGCATGAGCAGAGAGTTCGTCAGACCAGAGGACTGGGTAGATGATGAAGAGCCACAGAAGATGACAAGGTATTCATCACCTCCTGTAGACATTGTTGCGAGAAGTGAAGGTCGCACCCTTGACGTAAGTAAAATGGGAATGAAGCAAGTTCCAGGTATGAATGGTTGGCTTGCTAAATCAGACGACCAACGACATGTTCTGCTCTCAGGATGTAAGGATGACCAAGTATCATGGAGTGCGATACTTGATGGATATTGGCACGGCGCATTAAGTCACGCATTGGTAAAAACTTTAAGAGAAAATCCCGACCTAACATGGGTTGAAGCACAGAAAAAAGTTATCGAACACATTTACGGGTGGGAACTAGAACAGGACCCACAGTTGAGCGGAAGTCCAGAATTGATAAACAGGAAGGTATTTGGAAAGGAATAGAGTTGTTAAATGAAAGACAAGATAATTGAATTGTTAAAAGAGAATCTTACGGATAGAGGATTTAAGTTGTGGCAAGCAATTGACAAACGATTACCAGACATTTGGGACAAACTCTCATCTTCAACAAAGAAATACCATAAGAAAGCAGATGGAAGTGTCCCGAGTATTGCTGAGCACACTTATGAGATGTTATATGCTGGCGCAAAGATCATGAGAATGTTTGGGGCCTTCCCGAAGACTAGTCAAGCAGATAGTCTTTTACTAAGTGTGGTGTTACATGACGCACTTAAGTATGGGAGAAATGGAAAAGGAAATCGAGGACACACAGTCCGAGACCATGACAAAATAGCTGCGGATATGATCAGTGCTAACAGAGAGACATTTCGAAAAATTTTAAACAAATTTGAATTTACTGCTCTTGAAGAGTCAGTTCGATTCCATGCTGGTCGATGGAGTACCGATGTAGCAAATGAAAAGAAATTCGACTTCTACGACATGAAACCAGAAGTCTTGTTTTTACACATGCTCGACATGTTAAGTACGGGCGATTTAATTAAACTACCGGAGGGATGATGAAGTGTGACTATGGTTGTGGTAGGGATGGTGTGTACAAGTTAAAGAATGGTAAGATATGCTGTTCTGAAAAATGGCAAAGTTGCCCCAGTGCTAAAGAACGTTATGTATCTAAAAGATCTAACAAACCATTGTCCGAATCACACAAAAAGTCAATCTCTAATGCGCTGAAAGGAAAAGAACGGTCAGAGAATCATTGTAAAAAAATAAGTGAAGCACTCAAGGGAAAAAAACAAAGTGATGAGGTAATTGAAAAGCGCCGACGATCTAATATTAGGTTCTTAGAAGGATTGTCGAAAGAAGAAAGAAAGGAAAAGTATGGAAGATATAGATCCATAAAACTATTAAAGAAGAAGCACCCAACATTTTGTTTAGTTGAAGAGATTCGATATAAGCCAGGTTCTACTGTGATTCAAGTTCATTGTAAGAATCATAATTGCGAAAATAGTAAAGAGAAGGGTGGGTGGTTTACACCAACATCAAGACAAATTGAGAATAGACTTAGAGATATAGAATGTGGAAACGGGGGTAGTTATTTTTATTGTTCTAAAGATTGTAAACAACAATGTCCGTTGTTTGGATTGAGACCAGATCATGAAGTAAATAGGTCTTATTCTAGTACTGAGTGGTACACACCACAGGAATACGAGATGTTTAGACAAGAAGTTCTAAAGAGACAACGAGATGATATCGGACACAACGAGTGTGAAATATGTGGTTGTAAAGAAGACCTGCATGTTCATCATGAAAAAACAAAGAAGACTTCTCCTCATATGTCTCTAGATCCGGACAATGGAATAATACTTTGTGGAAGATCAGCTAACGGGTGTCATTACATATATGGTCACTCTGACGATTGTAATACCGGAAGAATTGCATCTATCATATGCACAGAAACAAACTGATGTGAATTTCGCGAAGAATCCATACTAAACATATTTCAGAAGAAGAACAAAATCTAAAGGTTCAGGCTGGTAGATGTTACACCAAAAAAACCTAGTTAAGGAGGATATTTTACTATGGGTTCTTTATCAGATTATGTAGAAAATGAAATTCTAGATCACGTGTTAAAGACAGGTGATTGGGCACAACCAACCAACATTTATGTGGGTCTCTCCACAGCAGACCCGACAGATGACGGTACTGGTATTGCTGAGCCTTCTGGAAATGGCTACGCCCGAGTGCAACACAACTCTTGGGATGCAGCAGCTTCTAGAGCAACAGAAAATACTGGTACTATTTCCTTCCCAGAAGCCACAGGTTCTTGGGGAACAGTAACTCACTTCTTTATCTCCGACGCAGTCACAGGCGGAAATATGTTGGCGCACGGCGCATTGTCTGCTTCCAAGACAATTGGCTCTGGCGACAACGCTTCCTTCCAAGACGGTGCTATTGACGTGTCCTTCAACAGCGGTGGTATCAATACTTTCTTGGCGAATGCGGTTCTCGACCACATCTTCAAGAATACTGCTTATGACACGACAGCGGACATTTATGTAGCTCTATCAAGAGCAAATCCAGGTGACGATGGTTCTGGTATTGATGAACCTTCAGGAAACAACTACGCAAGAGTTAATCACAACACTTGGGATGCTGCTTCCGGCGGTGCAACAGAGAACAACGGCGCTATCACTTTCCCACAAGCTTCTGCAGCATGGGGTACAGTTACTCACTTCTTCATGGCAGACGCTTCCTCAAGTGGCAACTACTTGTTCTACGGTGCACTAGACAACTCCAGAAACATTGGTCAAAACGATACACCTTCCTTCGCAGACGGTGCTCTCGACATTACTATGGACTAATCATCAGTCAACCTAAATGGGGGTTCTTCGGAACCCCCTTTGTTTTGTAACTATATTTAAGGAGAAAAGTTATGGCTAACTATATTTACGGCGCTATAGCTTTGACTGGTGGTGGTACAGGAGCTCTTGACGCGATTGATGGAAATGACGTTAACAATGCTGATGCTGCTATTGTATTTGATGCAACGACTACATATATGTATACGTTGGATGAAACTCATGGTGGTAGTGAAAGTATTCCAGACGTCATCTCGCCAGACACCAATGCGGGTAACAAAAGATGGGTCTTGTTATTCCAGAGAGGCGCGGATATTGACGTTGACACCAGCGGGTTTGCGGGGTTATTCACAGCTGCACAAGATGACGTTCAGAAGTGTCTGGATGTCATGGATGATGCATTTGATGCGAGTGACTTCACAATCACAAGCGGTGTTGCTTCTCTAGACGATGATGTTGGTAAGTCAGTTGTAACCGACAGCGGAACAGGAACTCCGTCAAGTCACCAGTTAACGTTCAATGGAGCTGGAGGTATTACAGTTTCAGCTACCGGCGCTACGCTAACGTTTACAAGAGATGACCTGGCTCTCGCAACGAAAACTTCTAATTATCCAATGACCGCTGCTGACGATATCATTGTTGGTGATACCGCAGGTGGTGATGTACAAATTACACTACCAGCAGCAAACGCGAAGGATCGTGTTAGAATTATGAAGAAGTCAAATTCGAACACACTCACAATTGCTCGAAATGGTTCTGACACAATTGAAGGAAATACAACAATCCAAATGACTGACGAATATATGTCGATCACTCTAGTCTCTGATGGGACTAATACTTGGGTTGAATTCTAAGGAGAGTATAATGAACAGGAGAGCTAACCTAACAGTAAGTATGACGCTGTCGGGCGCCTCTTCCGCTCAATCAGGAACATCATCTCAATTTGGAACAATAACGTATCTACGAGGTACCTGCTACATCGTAGCAGATGTTAAAACAAATAGAATAATAGTTAGCCAGTCTGTAATAGATTTCACAATGGAAGACCTTGGAGTCTTCGTAATTCATCCATGTATCGGCCTGAACATTCAAGCGAATGCTCCGCCTGCATGGATGTGTTCACGTTGTCTCCCCCACCAAACCCTTCCTTTACAACAATCCCAAAATGAGTTTAGTTTTATGGCGCATATTCCGTTGTTGGAATCTATTACGACTGGCAAACTTCATCAGGAGACTGAGAAATGGCTGACGTAGAATATAGAAATCGGATCGATGTCAAATGGCATCGCGACTTCAAAAGCACTCTCCTACAATCAGTTGTAGGAGGTTCAGGGGTTGCTGGCGGTGCAGTCCTTACGTTAGGTGCTATCGAAGATTTAACAGCAACATGTGCTGCTGTATGTAATGCGCAAGCTGGTCAGTTAGCAACAGGTGTTGTTGAAGTTTTGGGTTCTTCATCAATTGTTGCTTCTACTGTAGATGTAACACTAACACTAGGTGTAGAAGAACCGCTATCTAGTTCGATCTCATTCCAGTCTGTAGTTGATGGATTTATCAACCTTGGTATTGCTGTGGATCTAACTAGTACTGCAGCGTGTGTCACGACTGTTGCTGCCACTATTGAGATGGGTGTTGAAGAACTGTTGGCATCCACTTCAGCAAATGCAGCAGCAGTAGCATCAGAACTTACCATAGGGTTCAATGAGTTAATGACTGCTCCTTCTGATGCGGTTGTTACTACATCTGGACTTCTATCGTTAGGTATTGTAGAAGTTCTTGCTTCTTCATCTACTACGTCAGCAACTACCGCCGCTGAATTAACTTTGGGTGCAACAGAGAGTTTGTCAGGTCATTGTACTTGCGTTTTAGTAACCACAGTGTCACTAACACTCGGCGCTACTGAAGTCCTATCTGTAACTCATACCACTGATGCAGATGGTCTTGACGCTAACACAATGCTACTTCTTCACATGGAAGAGGACCCACCTGATGACTCTTCTGACAGTGACCATACTGTAACAGACCATGGTGGAGCTGTAAGATCTACAGGAGAAGTTAAATTTGGAACATATAGCTACTACTATCCATCAGCAAGCAGTAGTTATCAAAGCGTTCCAAATAGCAGCGACTTCAACTTTGGTGCTGATGATTTTACTATTGACTTCTGGTATAATCCTTCTTCAATTCCGGGAGCGAGTCAAGTTCTGGTTGCTAAACATGATGTAAATACCAGAGAGTTCATTTTAGACTTTGTCTCAGATCCAGGTCCGATACTTCGATTCTACTACTCAACAAATGGTAGTGCTTTAACTCTTGCCATTTCAGCAGACGCTTCTGGACTCTCAACTGGCAACTGGTATCACATAGCTGTTGTCAGAAATGGTTCAACTGATACAAGAATGTATGTAGATGGTACACAAGTTGGATCTACACACACGAGTAACTATACTGTATATTCTAGTTCACAACAAGTAACTATTGGTTGTGATACAAATGCTGGAACTCCAAGATCATTTTTAAATGGTTATGTTGATGAGTTGAGGATCTCTGATAGTGCTAGATGGACTGGAAACTTTACACCACCGACTCAAGCTTACGCAGCAAAAACGGTTACGTCCTTTGCATTTGAGTCAGACACTGCTGGCAACTTAGCCACAGGTGTTATAGAAGTCTTGTCTTCAACCATCGCCAATACGGCGGTAACAACTGCTGACTTAGGTTTAGGTGTTTCAGAAGATTTATCATCTCCAGCAGCAGTTACTTCAACTGTGTCTATCGCAGCACTGGACATAGGTATAACAGAGGTATTGACATCTACTGCAGCAGCTGTTACCACAACTAGTGCTCTGTTAGTAGTTGGTATTATTGAAATTCTTGCTTCTACGGTTGTTAATCAATCAGTTGCAGATGCTGAACTTACAATAGGTGCTGATGTTATATTATCATCTACTATAAATCTTGTCACCACATTTGATGGATTTATACAACTAGGTACGACTGAAGGTCTGTCAAGTTCTATTAGTTTTACTAGTGTGACATCTTCACCATCGTTGGATATTGGTATCGTAGAAATCCTTTCTACTACTAATGCTGTCCAATCAGCAGCAGATGCAACAATTTCATTTGGTGTAAGTGAGTCATTGTCTCACACTCTTACATCAGGAACTGGTGGGCTTGATAGCTACACAAAACTTCTCCTTCATGCAAATGGTGATGTTGGTAATACTGGACATAACTTAACACAGTATGGAAACCCAAGACACATAGATACTGAAAAAGTATTCGGCGACTCATCTATGCAATTGGATGGATCTTCTGATTACTGGCAAATGCCATATCATGCTGATTGGAATCTTGGAAGTAGTGACTTTGTATTAGAATCTAGAGTTAATTTCATATCTGCAGGAACTGGAACAGACCAACAAATCATTGCTAAATATGATGGAAGTGGAAACAATAGATGTTTCAGATGGTTCTGGTCCAACAACAATAACATATACTTTCAATGGTCTTTAGATGGCGCTAGTGGAAATACAAAGACGTGGTCCTTCACGCCAACATGGGGGCAGTGGTATCATATAGCAATCGTGAGATCTGGAACCAACTTGGATTGTTATATTGATGGAGTAAGACAAGGAACTAGCGGCACGCTTTCTGGAACAATTTATAATGGAAATGTTCCTCTAAACATTGGTTGCAGAATTGATTCTGGATCTGCTGGACAATTCTTAAAAGCATATCTTGATGAAACCAGAATCTCAGTTGGAACTGACAGGGGTTGGACAGGTGCGAGTATTACAGTTCCTACTGACGTATATACATCTGACTCCTATACAAAATTTCTATGTCATTGGGATGGTGACGCATCAGAATATGATCATAACGTTAGATGGGTTAGTGGCGAAAATATGGTCATGTCCGCAAACCACGGCGCAGGAGCAAATTTTGAAGGGTCTTATTACTTCAATGGTTCTAGTAATCATCTTCCATTCACATCTAGTGATGATTGGAATTTAAGTAACAGTGATTTTGTTGTT
>Ga0180431_10003436_pt1 | contig 20416 bp, 16 predicted proteins | sample SS_ome_11_FD_132459 | JGI IMG/M metagenome (GOLD analysis project Ga0180431, IMG submission 132459) | Hypersaline lake sediment archaeal communities from the Salton Sea, California, USA - SS_1_MS_1 metaG | ecosystem: Environmental > Aquatic > Non-marine Saline and Alkaline > Hypersaline >... | reverse complement strand
TTGCGGAAATATTGTTATCCTGGGGAAAAGAGAGGGGGGGTTGAAAAATTATCAGTTACGTTATAAATAACAGCGTACTTGATATTGAAAATGGCGGGTAATATTAAATTTACCGAGTTTAATTGCCACGTTTATTTCAATTAAGACCGGTACTCGTGTAACGGCAAAAAATTTGGAGGAAAAAGAATGCAGAACAAAATCGTATTGCAAGAGAGTGAAATTCCGAAACAATGGTACAACATAGCGGCAGACCTCCCGAAACCTTTACCCCCGGTGCTGCATCCGGCAACGCTCGATCCCGTCGGGCCGGATGACCTTGCACCGTTGTTTCCCATGGCTTTGATTGAGCAGGAGATGAGTCCTGAGAGGTGGATAGATATTCCGGAGGAAGTTCTCGATGTGTACAGGCTATGGCGGCCCAGTCCGCTACATCGCGCTTATGCACTCGAAAAGGCCATCGACACGCGCTCGAAAATCTATTATAAGTACGAAGGAGTAAGCCCGCCCGGCAGCCACAAGCCCAATACGGCGGTCGCTCAGGCTTACTACAACAAGAAAGAAGGCGTCAAGAGATTGTCCACGGAAACGGGCGCAGGACAATGGGGCAGCGCGCTTTCTATGTCATGCCAACTCATGGGGCTTGAGTGCACCGTATACATGGTTAAGATCAGTTACGAGCAAAAGCCGTATCGCAAGAGCATGATTCAGGCATGGGGCGCGGAGATTTTCCCCAGTCCTACCGATAGGACAAACGCGGGCAGGGCCATATTAAAAGACGATCCCGATAGCCTGGGCAGCCTCGGTATTGCAATAAGCGAAGCGGTCGAAGATGCCGCTACTCATGACGATACCAAGTACGCTTTGGGCAGTGTTCTGAACCACGTGCTTCTTCACCAGTCGGTGGTAGGATTGGAATCCAAAAAGCAGTTCGAGGTAGTCGGCGATTACCCCGATGTGGTGATAGGCTGCGTCGGCGGCGGGTCCAATTTCGGCGGGTTTATGAGCCCCTTCATGATGGACAAGATAGGTGGAAAAGACGTGCGCATTGTCGCAATCGAGCCGTTCAGTTGCCCGACTCTGACCAAGGGACTTTACGCCTTTGATTTCGGCGATACCGCCAAGATGGCTCCAATCGTGAAGATGTACACGCTCGGACACGACTTCGTACCGCCCGGGATACACGCCGGCGGGCTCCGTTACCACGGCGACGCGCCCATCATCAGCCTCCTGGTTAACGAGGGCCTCATGGAAGCGGTGGCGGTTCACCAGCTCACCTGTTTCGAGGCCGGCGTCATATTCGCCCGCAGCGAGGGTATCATACCCGCTCCAGAGACCAGCCACGCTATTCGCGTTGCGATAGACGAAGCCAAAAAGTTCGATGAGGCTGGAAAAGAAGGAGTAGTGGCTTTCAATTGCTCCGGCCACGGACACTTCGACATGGCCGCATACGATGCGTATTTCGCCGGCGAGTTGCATGATTACGAATACCCGGAAGATAAGGTAAAGGAAAGTCTCGCAAAACTTCCGAAAGTGGACATGTAGCTTGTTTCCCGTCGTTTCGAGATGACGGGCATAGGGCTTGATAAAGAATAAAGAGGCATGCGACACCGAGTTTTTGCTCGGATGAACATGCCTCTTTCTTATGTTTCATTTTAATCCGCCGAATAGCGCGAAATCGAGAAATTTCCAATAGCAGTCAACATCGCGGAAACCGATTTGATCCAGCCATTGTAACTGTAGATCCAGCGGAGCCGGCCTGTGTTTTTCCGAGCATGGTAATGCGGAAAATAATTCGTGAAAAGCTTCTGAGGGCAATTTTCTCGTCAGGCGAGTTTCCAGTTGTTGCCGAACGTGTTCTTCGCGGATAGCTTCGTACCGGGCCCGGGCTTGTTGTGAAGGAACCGCTACCCGATCCATAAGGAAGAATGCGCCCTCCGGTTCGAGCACCTCGTATATGCGGCGATAAACCCGCTTTTTCCTGTCGTCTTCGATGTGGTGCATGGTATAAGCCGAAACGGTAAGGTGGAAGGTTTTGTGAAGTTCGGAAGTCCATTCCGGTTGGGCAATATCGGCGAGGATGTACTGCACCCTGCCGCCGTATGATCGCAGTCGCCTGGCGCCCCGTCGCACTGTTTCCTCGTTACGGTCGATGCATACAACCTGCGATTTGGGATAATTCTCAAGGATAAGCTCCGCCAGACGTCCTTCTCCCGCTCCGATGTCCAAAACTCTTATTTCTTTTTTTGAATCCCGCTGAGCCAGTCTGAGAAAGAGTTCCGCTTGCAATCGCCTGAATGGCACGAATAGTTCTTCGTGCTGCGATTCGGGTTCGAGTGAATCCTTTTCTTTTGGTTTCTCCTTTTTCTTTCTTGCCATAGAGTGTATAATCAAACATATAAGACTCTCTTTGCAAGTGGCTTCAATATTGGGACGCAAGCGGCGTTGATGCTGAAGAAAGAGATAGTTAAATTTGATCAAATGAGTATGATAACTTAAAGCATAGGAGGAGGTAAATATGTTCAAAACGAGGGTTACCGAGATTTTGGGTATCAAATACCCTATTCTTGGCGGTACGATGATGTGGCTGAGCGTGCCCAAGTTCGTTGCGGCGTTAAGCAACGCAGGAGCCATCGGTATACTCGCAAGCGCCACATTTCAAACAAAAGAAGACTTTCGGGAGGCGGTGCGTGAAACGAAATCGCTTACCGATAAGCCGTTTGCGGTGAACCTGAACATGTTCCCCGGCTTGCGGCCCATACCCAATGACGAATATATCGAGGTGTTGCTTGATGAAGGTGTGCGGGTCGTTGAAACTTCGGGCCACAAGGCTCCCGAAGATATGATCGGGGTTTTGAAAGAAGGCGGTTGTGTTTGCATGCATAAATGCGTCGGGGTTCGTTACGCAAAAAAAGCCGAAAGCCTCGGGGTGGACATAGTTACCGTGGTGGGCTGGGAAAACGGAGGCGCTACGGGCGTTCTCGATGTGGCGACGTTGCCGCTGGTGCCCAGGGTGGTGGATAATGTGAAGATACCGGTGATCGCGGGCGGCGGAGTGGGCGACGGTCGCGGACTGATTGCCGTGCTGATGCTGGGCGCGGAAGGTGTTATTATGGGTACCCGTTTTCTCGCCACCGAGGAGTGCCCGCTGCACCCTAAAGTTAAAGAAGCGCTAGTTAATGCAAACGAGACGGATACCACGCTGATACTCCGCAGTATCGGAAATACGCACCGCGTCTGGAAAAACCGGATGGCCGAGCGCATAGCAGCCGAGGAAGAAAAAAACGTGGGACTCGAAGGACTGATACCGTTCATAAAAGGTGAAAACAATAAAAAAATGTTCGAGTTCGGCGATCTGGATATGGGTACGCTGGCTTGCGGTCAGGCGGTAGGGATGACGGAAAAGGTTCAGACGGTGGCGGAGGTGATCGAGGGGATAGTTCAACAGGCGGTCGAGGCCAAAAAGCGCCTCGAAGGGTTACTTCAATGAGAATACAATATATTTGTTGGAGGTGATTACGTATGGGCAAAGGAGATAGGCGTACTCGCAGAGGTAAAGTCTGGAGAGGTACTCACGGCAAATCGAGACTCCGAAAGATGAAAAAGCAAGCTGAAACATCGGAATCGGAGGAGGAAAAGAAATAATACTCAATAAATTAATTAATAGCACTATAATAATTTAGGCAAGGAAAGCAATACTCATTTAAAGGTATGCCTACATCCCGAGGACGGGATGAAGAGATGGAACCCGCAAAAATCCCGTAGCGCCCACCATTTTCAATGGTATGCGAAAAGCGGCGCTACGGGATTCTGGAATTAAGGTTCTATTTATTTTATTTCAATTTAACTTTTATTGTGTTTGCGGTAAAGTCGGTAACCGTGGCGCCGGTTTTGGCCTCGATCATTTCGGCCAGGTCTCCCGCACGGCCTTTATACATGACCTCCAGTTCCGCGCGTCCGCCGCCGTACTTTCTCCTGGAAACGTTTGACACTCCTCTGATGCCGCCCACGGTTCGGATGAAATTCTTCAGCTTGGTGATACTGGTCACGTTGGTGAGCACCACTTTATACTCGTTTCCGCCTGTGGTTTCCTTTTCGCAGCGTTGAGTGACGGATTTTATGAGTTTCGGAGCAATTTCTCCGGCGGCTTTCCGAAGCGCTCTTACACCCGATTCGTGTTCCTCAATGTGTGCGGACCTGCCCCTTGCGGAGGCGGACCCGAAAATACGGCCGTTATCTACCTTGACGATACGGATGGTGATGTTCGCGTAGCAATTGAAGAAACCGTATTGGTCTTTCGACTTGCATGTAACAAGCGCTTTCCCGATCACGACATACTCGGCGTCGTAGGCTTTACCGGCACGAACGGCGTCATTCGGATCGGGGTCGCCGCCTATTGCTTTGACAGCACGAATGTTACCCGAGGCGACGCTGGGATCGATTAACGGGAAACCCTTATTGCTGAAAGCTTCCATAAGGCCTTGCTCGACGATGCCCAGGTCAGAGCCCTGCCACCAACCGTGAATCTTTTGGCCGACGTTCTGTTCGCCGATCATCAGCATTGTGCGCGGATTCTCGAGACGCCGCAGGCATATACCGATGGCCAGGAGGTTGTCCTCGAGGTTGCCTTGCGACACGCAGGCCCTGATACTTATATAGTAATTATGCTGATCCTGGCGCTCGTTTGTTATCTGTTCGCCGCAAATGAAACCCGCGCTTTGTGAATAAATGCGATCACTGACCAACTGGAAGTTTTCGACGAGCGTTTCGGAGTCTACCATAACGCCCACCACCATCTCGACGGCCTTTCGGCGAGCATCTTCGAGCGCCCTATCTCGCGCAGCGCCGACGTCGTTGTTTATGATCGCGGCAATTCCCTGGGCGTTGACGTATTTTTGGCCCTCTTGACCGCTTAAAGTTCCGGCAATCATAACGACCGCCATAACCAGAGCCACACATACCAACCGCTTCATGCCATACTCCTCCTTTTGACGGGAAACGACACCGTGCTTTGACAACACGGCGCCGCCAGCCATAATTTATTAACTAAACCGAACCGATAACCGTGCTTATTCCAGCCTCACCCACATACCCCTCGTAACGGGGCCGGAAACTATCTCGCAATAACTCATTTTCGACATTACCTGTGTGACCTTGACCTGGCCCAATTTAGTGGCGGGTTCACTAAGAACCTCGCCCGTGTCAGGGTCTTCTATCTTTTCGCCCGGCTTGTACACGTTGAGTACCATGCCGACTTGCAATCCTGAATCGCTTCCGCCCCGGATGAGCACGCGTTTGCCGGTTACCTTCAACACGCTGGCCTGCCAGGGCATCTCATTACTTTTGGTGAGAATGATATAGACGGCTTTGTGAATGGCGCGCAGTGCGGCATCACCCAGAGGGGTCTCCTTGTCGAACTTGCCGCCGACCATCACGCCCTCGACGCTTACGCCGGCTTTAACTTTACGTTTTACCACATATCCCTCAGCCTTTTCGCTGTGTGCGAGGATTCTGGTTTCGGGATCGAACATTTTTACCATTATAACGACCTTGGCTTCTTGCTTGGACATGCCGACGTTGCCACCAATGCCTCCGGTCAGGCGCCCCGGAACCTTAACCGTACCGCCCTTACCGCCGGTATAGCTTACTTCGTAAAGTACGCCCTGAACCAGCATTTGAGCGCCGAGCTGCTTGCCGGCTTGGGGGCTGCGTCCTTCGGTCGCCATGCCGGATTGACCATGCCCGATCTCCGCCGCCGCGTCGGACATATCCTCGTTGGTCACGAGCACTACGAAGCAACCGGTTTGTTGAAGCTCGTACTGGAGCGCTTCCGCAAGACCGCCCTTGATGGTGGAACTGATATTATTGTTGACTCCGTCCTTGAAGCGGTAAATCGCAATGCGCTTCTTGGGGCCTTTACAGGGTGGGTAAGGCAACTGAACTTCTTCGGCTTTTTCCTTCTTTTTCTTTTTTTTAGCTTCTACCGTGGTGGGTGTCATTGTACTCAGACCTATTGCTATCGCCACCAATAAGCCAATTCCGATTATTAATTTTTTCCTCATTCCCTCCTCCTTTCTATTTTCGATGACGGTAATGAGCTATTCCAGCTATTACGTCGTACAGTATACATAAATGCATGCCAAAATGTCAAGGGAACCGGAAAGACGATAAAGACAAAGCGCGGAGAGGTCGCCCTCCGCGCTTCCATCTTGCCGCTAAATCCGGCAAAAAGTATTTTTACTTTGCCTCCGAATGTTGAGGGAGATTATCGAAAGTACCATGTGGGTAGCGGTGTTTAAGATGCCGTTTACAAACGCACACCATATCTTCCGGAGAAAGGCTCATTACCACGATTTCATCGGGATCCACCGAACGACCGCAGATAAAACACTTGATTTTCTTCATTGATTCACCATCTAGTAACATGACTCCACCTCCATCTAAAAAGTTTCCGATGAGATGAACCGTACAGTATTCGCAGTTTTCTGTTTGCATTTTTCATTTGCCTCTGGTTATTTTATTATGCATTTTCGGTGCCAAAAAGGCGGTTTCGTGGATTTCCTTTCATTTACAGATACTTAAGTGTTAATGCTGCAAATTCACAAGTCTTGTTATGTAAAAATTCCTTTACACATTTCGGTAAAAAACGCACAATTCATGGAAAAAATGTGCTGGAATTAAAAATTTCTTACAGGTGATTGTTTTCTATTTTTTCCGATTTTACACTTGTGCGGAAGAAGCGATTTTCGTATAAGTAGCCGCATTCATTGCAAGAACAACGCATTTCGGAGGGGAAATCGCCTGATCGAGCTTTCGATCTGAATTCCCGATATTGCGTCGAGTGCCAAATTTCCGCCAAATTTTGACGAAAAATGTCTCCCATAACCATCTCACAGTTGCAGCATGGTCTGATTGTCCCATCCGGCCAAAACACAATAAAAGAGTACCCGGCGTAACAGGGATTCGGAATATCCGAAGGCTTTAATTTCAGAATCCCGCCATCGGCTTCATTGCCTCCGTAACCAAGCCACAGTCCCTTTTCCTCCGCTTGTGGAGCGAATTTTCGTATGTCATCAAGGAACTTTTCGAACTGATCTTTCGTGACGGCGAAAGATGTATTTCTCGATGTGCCTTCGAACTCGAACGGTACTATCGGTATGAAAGTGAGGCTGTCGGCATTTGCGATTGTCGCTATCTCGAATAATTCGGCCACCTGGCCGTAATTGTATCGCGTCAGCACGCAGGTAAGCGCAATCTCCGGGACGGAATGTCGTCTTTTTCCCCGTATTTCCCGCTTGCGGTTCCCCACCCGTTTTAAGCCTTCGATAAGTTTCCGAAAATCCTGCGCCCGGTTGGAAGGCGACAGGCGAAGATATGTTCTCTCGTCCGCTGCGTTTATGGATATGCTGATGCGGTCTACGCCGCCGGCCGCCAGTTCATCGAAACGATCTACAAGCAAAACGCCGTTTGTGACTATCGCAACGGTTGAGTGCGGGAACGCCGTTTTGAAAGCCGCCGTCATATCGGCGATACGCGGGTGCAATAACGGTTCTCCGCCCGTGAAATGTACTCGTTCCACTTCACCCAGTTCCATCAAACCGTTCACGATACGCTCGAAGATGTTCCATTCCATTTTTTTCCCCGAGTCGATGAATCGCGGTGCGTGGACGCGCTTGATCTCCTCAGGGACGGTGTACAACGGGCAGAATACGCAAGCCTGGTTGCAGGCGGTTAGCGGCAATATCTGCACGTCGAATGGGCCTCGAACGGGTTCTCCCGTCCGAGTTCCCTCGCGAATTCCTTCTATCGCCTTTGCGCTGAACATAAAATATCGTCCTCACGGGTGACGTGGCGGGGTACGGGTAAGCACCCGCTCCACCAGTTCGAACAGGCGTTTTTTAACATAATGAATCAATGAGCCTTTATTCGCCGTAACGCGCGGCTCTCCCCAACCGGCCCACGCGTTTTGAATGTTTTCGGTACGGGTGATCATGTCCACTTTTATCCGTTGCCCTTCCCATTGCCCAAGGTCCACCTCTCCCGGCCGCCAGCGCCTGTCTTCGGGGCGTCCCGCCGGGTCGAGCACTGTTTCCCAGGCCGTCAGGCCGCCAACCATCACGCGGAAGGTCACCGGAGCGGTTTTTTCGTGCACTTCAGCATCGATCCCCGCCAGAAACTTCAACTTGGCTCCCGGACCGACCGAAACTTTCCAACTCCACTTCGCCGGCGGGTGCGCAAATACGGTGTTGCATCTTCGGCCCCCCAAGCTGAAAACCGTCTTGCGTAAATCCCCCGAACGCTTCGTACACAAGTATCCTGCGTACAAATCGCGTACCACGTCGCTTTCTATGGATATTCCGGCAATATATCCGCCGAGCACTTCGAGTAATCTTCGCAAAGGACTTATAGCAACCCAATAAATCTTCTCGAAAATCGGCAGGTCGCTTCTTTTGAGAATACGCGCATCCTGCGCCGTCACTCTCATCCATGAGCCGAAAGCTTCCCGGACATTGGCGTAAAGCACTATCCCGAACCTGCGGTATGCCTCGCGTTGATCGACGAAAGCTCTTTTGAAATCATGCCGTACGGACGGCGCATGCCCGTGTTGCACTACGCTCGAGGAAGCATACGCTGTCTTGAAACCGGCGCGTAAAGCTTTCAGACTCCAATCCACGTCTTCAGCCCAATAGTTTTCCGCCACCGGTATACGTTCCCAGACCGACCGGCGCCGCGCGCTGGATACGTCGTCAAACTCGACCAGCCTGAGTTTTTCCATGGGGTCCATATTTTCCCATACGTCTTCACCCGGCCATGAGCGCACTTCCGGCTCGGGCCGGGCGGCGCTTGCGGGCCAAAGCGGGTCGAATCTTATGCTCGAAAGAGGATGCGCATCGGCAGGAGGAACCTGGCGGCTGTATGACCCGGCGATGTCCGGGTCTCGTTCGAGCGGCGCTATAAGCTCATCGAGCCACCCGTCGGCCGGAACGGCATCGGCGACGATCGCGACGAGATATTCGCCGGTGGCCGCCTCGAAGCCCATGTTCCTTGTCCGGCCATGGTCGAAATCCTGCGCGCGTATTTTGATGATCTTGACGGGCCAACGGGCGGCAACCTCTGCAGTGCCGTCCGTGCTGCCGGAATCTATTAAAATCACCTCGAAATCGCGTTCGGTCTTTTGGCCGAAAACGGCTGTAAGGCATCGGACTATATTAGAAGCCTCGTTCCTGGCGGGAATAATTATGCTAACGTCCGGCCGCACAGCCTTCAGGTTTCCTCTTGGACAAGATCGGCGTTGAAAAACATCGCCCGGCCTTCCTGGAGGCATAGCTTGCAAAAATCGGGCGCGACGCCCTTTGCGATAGCACGTCGAAGCTCGCGGTACTCCTTGCTGTTCCAGGCATCCAACGGCTGCATCGTTTGCAGGTCGCCCAAGGTGTGGGAAGTCCCGCAGCACGGGAAAATCATGCCGTCGGCCCGGACGCCGAAGTTTATCCACGGCTGCACGCACTTCAAATTTAGATCGGGCTGAGGCTCATCGCCCCCCATCACCAGGTAGTGGCTTGTGAATATCATTCCGAGCTCCCGGGCCCGGCCAAGAGTTTCGCGAATGACCGGCAGAGCTTCATCCACCCCGACGCCGTTGGCCGCGACGAATTCCGCATACCTGGAATCTTCGGAAAAAACCGGCGAAAGAGGCTCGACTACCACGTGCCTTATCCCCCAATCCGCCGCAGCTTCCACCACCGGTATCATTTCGTCGAAGTTAGAGCGCATCAGTGTCATCTGAAGGTTAAGGAAAGGTCTTTGGGAACCGGCTTTTTGCTTGATATTTACCAACCGCTTGATATTTCCCTTGACCGTTTCGAGATCTGCGCCGAGGCGTATACTCGAGTATACGGTCGGGTCGGCGGCATCCACCGAAAAGCTGATGGTGTCCGTTTGAAGATCGACCATCATCTTCGCGGCGTTTTCGTCCATGAGGGTGGCGTTGGTGTTGAATATAACCTGCGCGCCGGCTTTTTTGACGAAGCGGATCATGTCGATGAATCGCGGGTGTAAAAACGGTTCTCCACCGGCGCTCATCACGCATCTGACCGCAGTATCGAGCATCGGCCTTAATTTTTCGAGCAATTCCCACGGAAAGAGCTTCCGCCGCCCGATAAAGCTTTTGATGCCCATGCTGATCGGGCACATCGGGCATGCCAGGTTGCACGTGTTGGTCACCTCGACGTAAACCACTCTCGGCAGAGAATCAAGAAGCTCGGCTCCACGGCGGTACTCGTCGATTGAAAGCCGGGCGTTTTCTTCCCCGGTCATTCCTTTTTCACCTCGTCCGATAGGAATTCCCATTTCCCCGGCAAAAGCAAATTCCCCTTATCCCGATGATTAGCGGCGAACACCTTGAACTGCGCTGCGCCCAAAACTTCGTCAATCGGTACCGGAACCGCTTCGTCGCCACGGAAAATGCTCACGCCGAGCGAGTAATCGCCTCCCAGAAGAGAAAGCGACTCACAACGGAAAACAGCCCTGCCCGTACTTCCCTGAAGCAGGGGCGGATGGTCGACGCTCAACTCGCTCAACTCGTGGTTGGTGCTTACCAGCAACACCCCGTCGCTTCGGAAGATATTGAATCCGAACAATGCGCGTTCGACAGGCTTGTGCGTCACGTATTCCATCTCGATTGTAAAAGGTCTGGCCGTTTCAATTACCCGGGCTGGTTTTTCGTCCGGGCCGATAATTTCAACGCGAGTTATCTCGATCTCGCCGCTTCCGCGACGCACTCCATCGCCGCGCAACGAGCGAATATCGCCACCTGTAGCCTGCAATCTGCCGGCGGCCTCTTCGTAAACCTGTTTCAGGTAAGTGTCCGCGACTTCGTCCGGCCGGCCTTCGGCGGTCACGCGACCGTTGCGAAGCAATACCACCCGATCACACAGGCGCCGCACCAGCGCCAGATCGTGGCTCACCATAACGATCGTTCGGCCTCGACGTTTGAAATCGTTAAGCCGCTCGACGCACTTCCCCATGAAATACTCGTCCCCCACGCTGAGCACCTCGTCCACCACCATTATCTCCGGATCGATAGCGACAGCCACGCTGAAACCCAGACGCATGAACATACCTGATGAGTAAGTGCGTACCGGGTCGTCCACGGCCTCGCCCAACTCGCTGAAAGCGACTACCTCGTCCACCAGTCGGCGGGTTTCGCTCGGTGGAACGCCCATAATGGCGCAGTTTAGCTGTACGTTCCGGCGGCCGGTGAAGTCCGGGTGAAAACCGCTGCCAAGCTCGAGAAACGCAGCGACACGGCCCGGGACGTTTATATTGCCGGACGTAGGTTGAACCAGGTCGGTTATTACCTTCAACAACGTTGTTTTGCCGGAGCCGTTCGGGCCGATAATACCGAAGCTTTCGCCCTGATCGACCGATATGGACACCTGGTCGAGAGCCCGGATAATTCGCGCGCGGCTGATCGCGCCGAGGCTGAGTTTCTCGACCAGCCAATTTCGCGGCTTTCGGTAAGTGCGATAGTCCTTGACGATTTCAGTTGCTTCTATGGCAATCATTGTCGAAATGCAAGGCCGACTTGCCGGCCATACGGTCCGTCCGAATCGACCGTATCAGGGATAAATTTTATTAAGGAAAGTACCAACTATTCCGGTGCTATATCCGTTTCTTCGGCATTCTCGCGGGACGATACCATTTCCTTGAGTTCTTCGGCGAGCCGGTCGAGTTCTTCAGTCGCGGCTTCAATTTTTTTCGCGCCCTCGTTTGCCTGTGCGGCAGTATTATTGAGCTCGTCCATTGTCTGAGCCACTTGCTCGATAGCCGTTGTTTGCTGCCTGATGCTCATGGCTATTTCCTGCGAATTCTGGCTGGTTTTCTCTGCAATATTTTCCATCAATGTGAAAGCTTTGGCCACCGATTCCACTTTTTGCAGCCCTTCGGAGACGGCTTTTGTACCTTCCTCGGTGAAGATGACGCTTTCAGCGGTCGCTTTGCGTATTTCATCTACCTGACGTCTGACTTCTTCCGCACTCTTTGCGGTGGATTGAGCCAGGTTGCGTATTTCAGCAGCCACCACTCCGAATCGTTCTCCCGCCTCGCCGGCGCCGACCGCCTCTATGCCGGCGTTGATTGCCAGAAGGTGGGTTTTTTCACTTATTTCTTCGATAGTGTCCGCTATTTTGCCGACGCTCTGGATGTTCTCACCCAGCGTCAGCATTTTCTCGGCGATCACCTTGACCCTTTGGTCGACTTTTTTTATTCCATCGACGGTTTCCCCCGCCGATATGTTTCCTCTTTTGGTAGCGTCGAGTGTATCGGCTGCCATCTCGCTAACCGCGTCGATCCTTTCGGATATTATGGCGGAAGAGCTTTTTACCTCCTGTGACGTCACTCCCGCCTCCTGGGCTGCGCCGGCCTGCTCGGCGGCGGTGGCGGACTGCTCCCCGGCTATCTCCCTCATGGCCGAAGCTGCTCTCAGCACTTGCCCGACGCCCGATCCGATACGCTCGACAAGGGCCATTTGTGTATCGATCAAATCAACGAGCCTATGCTTCATAGACGCCAGGCCGGCCTCGAGTGTTCCCATCTCACCATCGCTGCAAACTTTGATGTGACGCTGGAAATCGCCTTTGGCCACAAGCTCGACATCCGAAACCAGGTTCTCGATAGAGCCGCCAAAGTACCTGCGGATCAGCACGATCAGGCCGGTGGCCATAAATAATGCCAACCCGATCGCAATGCTCACAAATCGGAGAAGTCTCACGTCGCTTTCACTGAAATTTTCTCTCTCATACACTACCGCCGCTTTTAGCTCATCGTGTCCAACAGGGCCGAAAATTATTTCGATCCCCCTTTCCGGGTCGCTCTTAACGCCGCTTTTTTTACTTTTTATTTCAGACCAAGTTTTATCGGAAATTTTAAATTGTGAGCCATACAGTGGTTGTTCTCCTTTGTCGAAAACAATAATGTATCCCTTTGTTCCAGTTTGGATTTTTTTCAGGACTTTCAAATCGTTTGGCGTTAAATTTCCTTTTTGAATTGGTGAAGAGCTGCGAAATTGAGCATCAACCATTCGGATTAAGCCCTCGCCTTCGTTCAAAATGCCTTCCCATCGAAATTTGTCCAATTGAATGAACAAAACGGCGGCTGGAAAGAAAGTAAGCACCATACAAATCGCGATAAAGGCGCTGGAAAGCATTCTTCTCATACTTCCATATGGCTTCCAGTCAGGCGGCGGAATCGAAGGCGCCAATTTGCGGCGAAGGGGAGCAAGGTGCAGCTTGAAAAAGAAATAATTATATGAGCCGGTTATGCCTCCCATAATTACTCCGCCAAATGCGATGAATGTCATCTGACGAATTGAAACATAATGCAGATAATAATGGAAAACTACTCCAACTATTGATGCGCCTACCGTCCACGCAAAAAGCGTGTTTATGTATTGAGCGCGAGGGTAAGACGCAAGACGACGGTCCATTTTAAACCATTCTTCACCGGACGAGAAACGTTTTTCATCGGGGAGAGAAGTAGCCTTGACAGCGGGGCGAAGATCACCGTAGTGGCCAATTACACTCACGGCCGTCATAACTGCCGCAGCCACGATTCCACCTAGGTAAATTTTCAGAAAAAGCTCGAAATCAAGCGCCAGCACCATGTCCAGATAGATAGCCAGAACGGTAATCGCTACAGCGGTGAGCACGGCGGTGCTTATGAATATGTTTCTGTGTATCTTCACGCGCTCCAAGTAGAATGAAGTGCTTCGGGATGATTGTCAAGATTGTTGGCGGTGTAAGTGTAATTTTAGTCGAATCCCGAACTTGGAATACGCCCGGTTTACGGCTAATCTATATTTTCGATCAAAATGGAGACTTACGACATAGCGTTCATAGGTGGAGGCCCCGGTGGATATGTGGGAGCCGTTCGGGCCGCACAACGCGGAGCGCGCGTGGCGGTTATCGAGCGCGAGAGGATGGGGGGAGTGTGTCTCAATCGAGGGTGCATACCCACCAAAACCATCATCGCTTCGGTAAACGCGCTTCGTAAGGCGCGCGAGGCCGAAAAATACGGGATACGCATCGAAGGAGAGGTTTCCACAGATCCCGAAGTCGTCTGGAAGCGCAAGGAAAAGGTAGTCGACACTCTCGTTCGAGGTGTCTTATCTCTGTTAAAAAGCCACGGGATAACTTTGATCCGTGGTTGCGCGAGCTTTGAGGCTTCGGATCGCATCAATGTGGAAACCGAAGGCGGCGCCTCTAATATAGTAGGTGCGAAAAAGGTGGTAATCGCCACCGGATCGAGCCCCGCAGCGTTGCCCGGCATCGAGCCGGACGGTCGAGCGGTGCTTACCAGCGACGACGTTCTTGCAAAGCCGCATGTGCCGAAGAGTTTGATAATTGTCGGAGCGGGCGCTATCGGCATGGAGTTCGCCGGAATATTCGCAGGTCTGGGGAGCGCCGTCGCCATTGTCGAAATGTTGCCGAGACCGCTGCCGAACGAGGATGAGGACGTTTCCGCGTTGATCGCAAGGGAATACAAAAAACAAAAGATAAAAATTATTACCTCGGAAAAGATCGAGATATTGCATAAAACCGAAACGGGAGTGCGGGCCGAGCTGTCCGGCGGAGCAGTTATAGACGCCGAGACGGTGCTCGTAAGCGTCGGGCGCGCATTCAATACCGAAGGGCTCGGCCTCGAAGCCGCCGGCATCGTGGTCGGAAAACGCGGCGAGATACCCGTAAATGATAAAATGGAGACGGGCGCCGCAGGGGTGTACGCCGTTGGAGATGTGGTCGGCGGGCCGATGCTGGCTCACGTTGCGAGCGCTGGAGGCATCGTGGCGGCGGATAACGCCATGGGCGCGGACCGCGTTCTGGACCTTAGGGTATTGCCCGCTTGCACTTACACTCACCCGGAAGTAGCAAGCGTGGGGCTACGCGAATATGAGGCAAGAGAGAACGGAGTCGACATCGAGGTGGGCAAGTTCCCCTTGCGAGCGCTGGGCATGGCGCACGCCGTCGGAGAAATGTCCGGCGAGATCAAAGTGGTGGCAAACGCGTCCGGGAAGGTACTTGGAGTGCATATCGTCGGGGCGGGTGCCAATAGCCTCATTCATGAAGCGGCCCTGGCCGTGAAGTTGGGGCTTACCGTAAATGAGTGGGCATCCATTATCCACGCTCATCCCAGCATGTCCGAAGCGCTGGTCGAAGCTGCCGAGGACGTCACGGGAAGTGCGATCAATCTCCCGAAACGAAAGAAATGAGAGGAAGGCTGAAGCTAGAAGGTAGAAGGCTAAAGGTGATTAAGGAGTGAGTTAAGAGAATGCCCCGAAGGGGCTGCATATAATAGCCCAGGGTCAGATTTAGCGTCACCCTGGGTATGAGAGGTTTAATAATGTATTGTATACCCTGAAAGGGTTATATAAAAGAGCTGTAATTTTTCAGAATGCCGAGTGTAAAAACCAAAAAATCTGCGGAAGACGCCCGCTGGAAGGAGGCTTACCGGCCGGTAGCCGCACTTCTTCGCGAGGTGGACGGGCGACTGCAAAAGCGCGAGTCGGTCGAGGCGCTAACGCAGTTTTTGGCCGCTTTTCCCGGTGGGAAAGTTCTCGAAGAGGTGGAAAGTTATATATTGCAATCGGGCGGAAAGCGTCTTCGGGCGGCGTTGTGCCTGCTATCGACGCGAGCGTGCGGCGCTCCGGCCCAAATGGCGGTGCCGCTGGCGGTGGGAGTCGAGCTTTTCCATGCCGCCACTCTCGTGATAGACGACATGATAGAAGACGCAGACGTACGGCGAGGCCGGCCCGCAGTGCACCGGCTGTGGGGCGATCCGGGAGCCCTGGCGGCGGCTATAGGACTGCAATTGAGGGCTTTGCCGTCTTTTATCGAATCGATGCGCAACGCGCTGGATTCAGGCGAAACGGGCGGCCCGTCGAGAATGATGGCCAGACTGGGCCAGACCGTGGCGCGGATTTTATGGGGTGAAGTGATGCAGCATCGCACCAAGATGGAGTACGACCTCGATGAGGAGACATACAGGCGGATAATTACCGATAAAACCGCCGCGCTGTTCGAGCTGTGCTGCGTGGGAGGGGCTCTGGTCGCAGGGGCCGATGACGCAGTTCAGGCGGCGATGAAAAATTATGGACAAAGACTGGGACTGGCTTTTCAAATAACGGACGACGTGCTGGACATCGAGGGCGAACGCAGCAGGCTGGGCAAAACTCCCGGGAGCGATTTGAGGGAAGGACGCGTTACTCTGCCAATCATATATTTCTACTGCGACGCCAACAAACGGCAGCGCGACAAGATGTCGAAAATGCTGCCGCCTTTGAAAAAACCTCCGCTGCCGCAAGATGAAATAGTGGCCCAGCTCGCAAGCGCTGGATCCATCGCTCGATGCCGAAAGGCCGCCCGAGCTGAAGCGACACGCGCGCGTCGGGCACTCTCGAAAATACCGAACAGCAAAGCCAAAGAATCGTTACGCGCCCTGGCGTCACTCGCCGCCGACCGCAGCCGATGAAAAAACGGTTCGCGGGAGTGCACGTCTGTCCGTGCCCCGTAGGGACAAGAGGCCGCGGGGCGTCATTTGGAAAAAATATATGCCTATCGGATTATTGAAAAATCGGGTAGTTGCCTCCATCTGACCGATTTTCTGAAAGATAATAATCGATGAAGGTCCGGTCATACTGTCGGGGGTCTTGGGCCTTCAACTTCAAAGCGATTGCCCTGAGAGTTTTTTCGGAAACCCTCCGGTTCAGGCGAATTTCAAGAACTCGCTTGACGGGGAATCTGGTGTACGTTTTTATGATTGTGTATTTTACATCGCGGGTGGCCCGGAGAGTATTCTCCGGGTTGCGTCAGCAACGGGAGAACTGCCCTTGACCTTTCCATAAACGGCCACTTCATAATAATAATTCCCAAACATCATGCTACGACCTCTTGTCCCTTCGGGACACGGACAATGCTGGCCTACAGCTCTTCGATCCGTGTCACCCGTGTGGGCCACCCGCCTGTGGTACATATCAATTCACCCGAGATCCAATTCATCGTAAATTACATCTTCATCGTAAAGAACTCGGATAACTTCGCTTTGCTCTTCGATCAATATCTCGACCCATTTTGCAAAATTGTCCAACTTGCCATAGAGTTTTCGCCCTGATATATGCAGGTACGCAACCGGGCACTCCGCTTCAGGGGCGTTCGGGTCGAGTACGAAACACCAAGCGTTTGCGTTATGATCCAGCCCGAACGGCACAAGATTCTCCGGCGCCACCTCACCTCCCCCGCGAAACGGAATTGGGTTCTTGTCCGTATATACCGGATCAAGCCACTCAACCGCCTGGATCGGAATAATTTGCTCGTTTCCGTCCCCGACAGCGCTCACTTCCTGCATCGTATACAGGTATGCGCCATTGCTGAACGACGTCACGAACGTCTTGTACGATTGAGGCAACTTTTGGCCAATCGCTGACTCGGTCTTATCGATGTCTGCATCAGTGGCCTTTTCATACATTTCATGTTGCTCTTTCTCTTCCTCCAGCTTCTGAATAAGCTCCTCGATTTTCATAGTATTCTCCTTACGGTATTTGGTTAACTACCTCCCGGTTAACCCTAACTGTATCGGTGTCGTATGTATAATCGAACCGCGGGTGGCCCCTGACGATGAGGTTCACTGCCACACGACGTCCGTCGGGATCAGCCGATTCGTGCCGGAAGTGTCGTCTCCGATCTGGCCATACCAATTATATCCCAGGCGTCTTGACGCCTTTTATTTTCTCCAGATGCCCAGCTTTCGGCTGCTTGCCCGATTTTGCAGGTGGCCGAAAAGTACGCGGTATTCAACGTTTGGCTCGATTGGTTCGGCACGCACGTAACCGTGCCTGATGAGTTCCGCATTGACGAAAGTCATCCTGTTTACGAAGACAAATCCCCATATACTTCCGTCTGGCGCGTGAGATTCGACTCCGGGCAGAATGTTGACCCACTTGCCCTTGACCATCTTAGTGTGAAAAGCCAAAGCCTTCTTATAAATCGATTCCGTTTTTGCCGGGCCTTTTACACCTATATATCTCACCAGGCGACCATCGGCTAGTTTGATCTTTTCGATGCCAACGACGCTCTGCACTTTTGCCGACATTACCTCGGGGAGCGTTTTTTTGGCTCGTGCAGCGGTTTCGGTCGAGGTTTCACTTTCGACGCGGGGCGACACCAGCGTCACGTGCCGTACTCCCTTTTCGTCAACCCAAATTACTTTACGCCAACCTTTAGCGTTCTTTTTGGGAGTGCCCGATCCGGCGCCATAAACGGAGATGGATAGAAAAATCGCGATAATAAATACGAGTGCTGTTTTTCGCTTCTTCATTTTTCCAACTCGCCTTCTTCGGCGGCTTCCCCTTCCTCCGGCGGTATGGCTTCCCGATCATCGAGATATTTATGGGCGTCTTCGCCGGCCATCAGGTATTCGAGCTGATCCTGTATCAAGGTGGTTGTGGGCATAGCCTCTTCGGAAAAACCGGTTAATTCCCGCGCTTTTGAAACGGAATCCAACTGCTGCTCGAGCGTTTTGACATACATACCCAACTCTTCGATTGCCTGGTCGCGCTGCGCTAATTTACCGTCAAGATCGCCGGGCTCCGCTTCGAATTTCCGTATGATTTCTTCCTTTTCATTTAACAGAGCTCTCATTTCGCCAAGAGCATTCTTGAGTTCCTCGATTCTGTCGTCGGTGACGCCAAGCACTTCTTCCTTCTGGCCGACTGCCGATTCCATGCCCTTTATTATCTCGTCCTTGGCCTCCAACAGTTTGTCCTTTTCTTCCAACAACTCCTTCATGCGGTTCCAATCCCGCTCCGAGCCTTGCGTCAGATCGTCCATTTGCCGCAACGTTTTCCTCGTTTCCTCCAACTCCTTTTCCAACCTCTCGGCAGTTTCCTCCGCTTTCCGAACCGCACTGCGCAACCGGCGAACCTCAACGGCTTTGTCGGCCAACTTTTCATCCCGCTCGGACAAAGCCGACTCGAGCTGAGCCGATTTTTCCTCCCGACTGGCCAGTTCGGCCTCCCATTCCTCGAGCATACGATGCTTTTCGGCCAATATTTCCTTATGCATCGTCAGCAATGTTTGCAGCGATTTGGCTGCAATTCCATAATCGTCACCGTCCGGCAACTCGATATCATTCATTACATCACCCTCCCCTATCGGCGAAGATTCCACATCCTCGAATAGTTCCACATCCTCTCCCACCACGAAAACCTCGACGCGACCTCCCACGGTGCGTTTTATAATTTCACCACGACGGATACGCCCGTAAACCGTGGTTTTCGATATGCCCTTTCTTTGGGCAAACTTCTCGAGCGGTACCCATTTCCCTGCTTCTCTTACCATGTTTCGTCCCTCAAAATCAACGCGTATTGTTTGATAATACAATAAAAAACGCCTAATTACCACGAAAATCTTCCATCCGGGGTTTGCGACAAGAAGGGGAGCCTGCATTTTACATGGGAGATTATGGCGGTAACGCCACCTTTCAGGCGGTAATGGGCAAGAGGCTTAATCCACGGAGGCTACAAGAAGGATTTTAGAACGGATAGCCGAAGGAGAAGTGCCACCGGTAACGTCGCTCCCACGAAACCGGCTCGAGCTTATACCCCCAATCCAATCGTACAGGCCCCACGGGCGTCAGCAAACGAACACCGGCGCCTACCGTAAACATCTGCTCTATGAACTTTAACTGGGAGAAGTCTGCGGCCAACTGACCGGAATCACAGAAAACGACGCCGCGAACAAAACGCCATACGGGGAAGCGAAGCTCGAAATTAGTAACAATTTTATCCAGCCCTCCCAGCGGTTCGCCTTCAGCGTTGTGGGGTCCGAGGCCATCCTCCGAATAACCTCTGACGGATCTGTTACCGCCGACGAAATAGACCTCCTGCAAAGGAACATCCGAATCACCAAGCGGCTCGATATGTCCCACGTTAAGACTGGTTGCCAAAACCACGCTGCCCATCAGCGTGGCAAAATGGGACGCTTGCCCCTCGATCTTGACGAACTCGTCACCCCATGTGAATTCCTGGACATATTCCACCTTAACACGGTTGAACCAGCCGTCCGAAGGATCGATAAAATCGTCCCGGGTATCGTGTACTATTGACGGCCCCAATCCCATCAAGACGTTTTCTTCGTCCGTTATATCCTCCACCTCATCGGCATCAACATTTCCCAACAAGTTCCATGACGTTCTTGCCGCCAATGTACCTGTCAGATATGTAGTAAGCTTTTTGGTCAAGGAAAAGCGCCCTTCCACCTGTGTGAGATCAAAAGATTCACGTCGCTCGTAACTCCACATTAAACCTGAATCGGCGAGTATACGCGACCCCATAAACCTCAGGTCGGTGTACAAAACTTCCACGCGT
>Ga0180431_10003434_pt1 | contig 20424 bp, 15 predicted proteins | sample SS_ome_11_FD_132459 | JGI IMG/M metagenome (GOLD analysis project Ga0180431, IMG submission 132459) | Hypersaline lake sediment archaeal communities from the Salton Sea, California, USA - SS_1_MS_1 metaG | ecosystem: Environmental > Aquatic > Non-marine Saline and Alkaline > Hypersaline >... | reverse complement strand
CTTGGCCGTCCTGATGTGTTCAAGTATGTCATGCGCCGCCACCAACTTCTTCTGCCTGTCTCGGGCGCGAATCCATGCGCCCGACAGAACCCTCGGGAGCCGTCTCCAGCACTGGTGACAGACGAGGAAGTTGGTGGGCTTGTCGGCCCCGCATCCGGGGCAAGGTTTTCGCCTCATAGCCTATCCCCGAACATAACGACCCAGACCCACGGGTTTTCGTCATAACCGTAGCCGCGTTGGGCATTGATCGAGTCCCAGAGGTCGGCGAACGTTTCGATGTGCCTGTCATCGCCCTGTCCGGTTGCCTCGATCAAGGCCAATTCTGCTGGCGTAGCGTCGTGGTCGATACCCTCGTGAATGGCGTCTTTGACGGTGATATCCTGCACCCGTTCCACCCGCACCCCTGCATTTTCGCACGCCGGCAGATTGCGCCATAGAAACTTCGGGCAGAACCGGCCAGGGCGAAGCCTGCCGAACCCCTCGGGCTTCTCGTCGCCATCAAATATCGACCAGAAAAGCACGTCAGCAGGCAGTTTGCACGGGGGGAGGGTGTCGTACATTGCGGGGACGGCCCATGTGGTCTTCAGTCGCAGAATGTTGCCGCGCTTGCCGTAGGGGCAAGACATGGGGCGATTCTTCTTGGGGTCTGGCCAAACACAGCTTTTCTTAACCATAATATTGCCCTTGAACCACCACCACGAAGGCCCCTCCGGGCCTTCGTAGCTGTTCGGGCCCCATCGTTCGGCATCGGCAGGTGGCTGCGGCTTCACCACCCGCCGCGTCATGTGCTTGCGCCCGTCCCGGTAGGCCCTCGCCATGTTGGGAGAGAGAAGTAACCCAATTTCTCTTGTCATGCGTCGACCCTTTCGAATAAAAGCTCCACCCGCGGGCAGTCCCGGTCAATGCGGAACTCTGCGGGCAGTGTGGTCAGGTGTTTGTGGTCGTCGTCCACCAATACCCCCGCATCGACCACCCCATCGTAGGCCGGCTTGAGCATAGCGTTGTGGTTGACGTCATCACGCCTGCGGTCGACGCCATGATAAAACGCGGCCTTGACGGTGGCCTTCTGCCAGGGCCCGGACTCCACCATCTCGGCCTCGGCGGCGCGCCGCGCCAGCTTACGGTAGCGTTCGGTGGCCTTGGCCCTGCGCATCCTCCCCCCGATCGATCCTGTCGGCCGGTTGGGGGAGAGGATCGACGGGGGCAGCGGAAGGGTTATGATGAACGACTCTTTCGTACTTGGGGTAGTCATGGTCGATGTTCCTTGTTTTTTATACCATTTCAAGAAAGCCATTTCGGATTCCACTTCATATCAATGCCACTCCTTCTTTTTTGGGGGATAGCCAGCGCGCCATCTCGGCCTCCACAAGCTGAGACATGGCGGCGCGGGCCGCACTGGTGCTTTCGTATTTGCGGGGATTCAGTCGCTGCACGTCGCGAATCTTGGCCTGTTTCCTCGGGCACTTCTCCGCGATCCTCGCGTAGAGGTATTCGGTCTGCTGTCGGGCATATTCGCTCTGGCTGAACCCGAACACCCGCATCTGCTCATCGAGGAACCACTGCGCCCACGCGCACCCGGCTTCCGCGCTGTCCAGCGAGACGGGTTCGGTCAAAATGGTGGCCTGCCGGGCCGCCAGGGTCAGACCGTGGTGAATCAAGATCAGCCGGCCGGCCACCACGCGGGCCTTGGATGCGAGGGCGCGGCTCGATTCGTTGGCCATGCCCGACATGGCGTGAGATATCTGGTTGAAAAATCCCACGTAATGGTCCTGGGCCTCGTCGGAGAGTTTGAAGATATGAGGCGCAAACCGGCAGGTGTTGGGGTCCAGACCGGCGAAGGGCCTCGACCGCAGCCATCGCACCGCCTCGTGCCACGCGGTCGACGCTTGCTCATCAACCTCTTCGGCCGACCAGTACATATCGCTTGCCGGAGGACAGGCAATCAAAATGCGCGGCACGAGACCCGATGCCATCTTTCCGGGGTCGCAACATTCCACGAGCACCCGTGGCTGAATGCCTCCCAGCACACAGCACGAGGCGGCCGGGATGGTCTTTTGTTCGTTGTCGGTCTTGCGGTCGAGGGTGTATTCCTTCGCCCCCCAGAACTCCAGCCACGCCTGCTCGTCGCCGCCCTGCTTCTTGTAGGCATTGAAGCTCTTGGCCCACCCGGCCAGCTCGTCACGGAACACCAGCAGGCCCCTCGGATTCTCTCCCATTCGGGCAATCACGGCCTCAAGGGTGGCGTCGGAGACGACCGTTCGGCCCTGGGGGTTGAGCATGGCCTCCTGAATCTGGTCGATGGGGATGGGAGTGCGCAGGGGCGTCACGATTTCATCCAGCGGGCCGGATTTGTTCGTGCCGGACGCCCCCACCAGCGCCCCCCAGATGGTCGGGGGGACCGTGAATCCCTTCTTCAGCCACAGCCTCCACGCGTTGCCCATCGCCGCACCGGCCACCACCAGCGCCGGCAGTCCCACAAACGATTCGTCAACCACGTGGGCCTTGGCGACCTGTCGGCAATAGTCGGCGATGGGTTCCGGGAAATGGTGCAGAGGGAAGGGGGCGCGCTGGGGCTCCGGGGCCTCCTCGTCTTCGTGAGGCGTCGAGGCCAGGCCCGGCTTGGGTTTTCTGAGGAGGTTCGCCGCCGACACTTGCCCTTGTGCGATCTGCGCAAGGACGTCCGCGCCGGTTCGCAGCCCGTATTCGTCCAGAAGCCACCCGGACGGCTTCTCTCCGGGTGTGCGGCGCGCTTCGGCAATCTTGCGCTCGAAGTCCTTCACCTCGGACCGGTCGGCCCGGTTCCACGGGGGCGAACAACGGGGGTTGAACTCCGACCACAGCAGGGCAAGGGCCGTCCGGTCGTCGAGTTGGAAGCCCACCACCATCGCCCGCGCCGCCCACAGCAGGGCGTTGTGTCCCCCGGCGCCTTGAATGGCCGGCTCGCATTCGGAGAGATACCGCCGCGCCCGTTCGACGACGGGCGTCCCCTGCCCTGACAGAGACGGCACGGGAAGGGGCTGGGGCTCTACGCGCTCCCACGGCATGAGCTTCCGCGCCTTGGGGGCCACGAAATCGAGCCACGCCAAGGGGGCGTCGGCAATCGGCGTCTGATCCCCATAGGGCCAGTCGTACTTCTGCTTGGTGTCGGGATGAATCGAGGGAGGGGCCACGATATAGCCCCCCTCGCCCCTGATATCGATGTCGGTTTTCTTGGGCAGCTTGGGATGCGGCACGCTCTGCTTGTTGCGGACCTCACGGGTATCGCGCCAGCGGAAGAACAGTTGTCGGCCGCCTCCTCCGGTCCGCTGTTCAAGCGTTTCGGGGAGTGGGCCGAACTCGTTTTCGAGTATCACCAGGGACCGCGACCCGTTTTCTCCGTCGACGTCCAGCACCCAGAACCCGGCCTTGGCGCCCACGGCGATCCCCACATTGGCCTCCGGCCACTGGTCCCACCATCGACGGATGATGTTCTCGTTGCAAGTTGACTCGTTGTGACCATGCCGCGTCATCGGGGTCTTGTCGGCCGGCTTCAAGGGGAACACCGGCCAGCCGCGGCCGGCATAGGCAAGGGCGGATTGGAGTAAGCTGGTGGTCAACGGCGCAGTCCCTTTTATTTGCTTCCGTTCGGCTTGATGGGCATGAGCAGCCCGAATGCGTCCTGGTGTTCGATGGGCCGGACGATGATGGGATGGGTGGACGCGCAGGCGCCTCCCTCGGTGAGAATGACATCCATGCTGACGCCGTCTTCGGCCCCCAGCGCCTTCGCCAGCCTGGCCAGCAAGGTGGGGTTCAGGAGCAGGGTGCATTTTTTGACGGCCTGCTCGTGGACTTTTTGAGCATGGCGCCACACGTAGGCCACATCAGGGCGGGTCGATTCGATATTCCTCGATACCGTAATACCATTGTCCACCGTCACGGCATTTTTGCCGATTTCGAGAACGTATTCACTGGCGTAGGTCGTCCTGGTTTTGCGCGTGGTCCTCTTCGGCTTGGCGAGCTTCAGGGCCATGTGGGGGATAAATCCGCTGGTCGGCTTTTCGTCCTCGGCAACCTCCACGGGGGCGAAGGCAAGAATCCTGCCGTCCGATGCGGCCAGGGCGAAATCGCCACTCTTCTTCGACATCTTGACGAGCTGGGCGTGTCTCAGTCCTGCCCGCAGGCTTTTCGCTCCACATGCCATCTCGATCTTGCATTTTCCGTTCCATTTCATGTGCCTGTTCTCCTGTGTGGTGTAGTTTGTCGAAGCCATTAAGTGCTTCCTTTTTTTCGCTTTTTCGAGCTGTCTCACGTTGGCGTCTCCGTGGGCTGCGCATCATCTGCCGCGAACAACGGTAGCGCGTCGCTCTCTGTTAACCCGTCTCGGGCTGTTAACCGTTGGGTACTTGGTTCGCAGCAGATCATGGGCTTTGGATCGAGCCAGTTTCCGGCGTCGATAATCCACGCTCGTAGGTTGGGGTCTGTATGATGGGCGATCTGATGGGGGTTCGTACCCTCTGGCCGCGCGTAGCGAAAGCCTTGAAAGCCCCGCATCGGAATGGGTTTGATCCATCGCCAGGAATCGGCGGGCATGACGACGTAGAATCCAGGCGGCCACCATCGCCCCGTTGTGTCGCATTGAACGCATCGCGGCGTCTGGAACACGCGCGAAGCGTGCGCGTAGCCACGAATGTAGCCATCCTCGACGTAGAACACCCGCTCGCCGATGTTGATGTCTGGTGACTGGTTAATGGGGAACCGTCGGAAATACTCACCACCGCCGTCGGCTATGCAGTCTGCCGCTTCTTGCGCGGCGTTGGCGATTTGGCTCTTGGGGGTCGTCACAATGATGTCCATAGTTATTGCCCCTTGTAGCCAGGATGTTTCGCTGCCAGCCGCCTGTTACGCAACTCCTGAATCTGGCTCGCCATCGCAAGGATGTCGTCGCCAGCCTCGTTGTCGTGACATAGATCGGCGACGAGACGCCGAACCTCATCCGCCTTTTCGCTATTTGTGGTGTTCGTCGCCTGGAGCAGGCACGCTGCGACGGTAGCCGCGACGCGATCTGATGCCTCGTTCGCGAAAACCTTCTCAAACAATGCGTCGTCGAGCGTGTGGACCTCTGTGATGATGGCGAAGCTACTCATATCGTTCTCCATCTGTTAACCGTTAACCGGGGTTCGGGTCTGTTCTGGCTTCGCAGTATCTCGAATGCGAGTGCAGCCACTGCCGGAACCTGTCCATCTCACGCCACCATCATGGCGCCGCGTCCATCGACAGGACGCTCTTGCGATCCGTCTTCAGCTTGTGCCCCACGATCTCCGTGTGTTTTCCTCGTCTCGTCACGGTAATCGTTTCGGTCATTGCCTTGATGAGCTGGGCGGCGAACAGGTTGGAGAGGGCCTGGTCCACGGTGATCGTCTTGGCTTCCTCGGGGCCGAACCGTCTCAGCCACCAGCCCCGCGCCTTCTGCTCGGCGAATCCCCCGTGCTCCAGACACACCCACTCGCGGATGGTGGCCATCCCACAGCGGTACTGCACCCGGATCGAATCCGGCTTGCCTGGCTTTCGGTGCCGGTGGAGGGTCACGGCGTCCACCGTCAGCTCCTCGGGCTCGCTCCCGAGAATGGCCCGCTGGGCCGCCTCGCGCTCGTGCATCCGCTTTTCCCGCTCCTCGGCTTCGGCCCGCTCGATCTCCTGCTTGGGGATCTCCCAGCCGCAGTTCGGGCAGGCTCGAATGGCCCGGCTGAAGGTGTCCCCGCATTCGCCACACGTGGCCAGCTTCACGTCGCCCTCGTCCATGCAGTCGATGGGTCCGTGCGTCTCGATGCAGTGGGCATAATCCAACACAAGGCAATCGTCCTTGTCGGGATGCAGGCGAAGTCCACGGCCGACCATCTGCACATAGAGGCCCGGCGAGAGGGTCGGCCGAAGCAGGACGATGCAGTCCACCCGCTTGGCGTTGAACCCTTCGGTGTAGACGTTGACGTTGCAGATAGCCCGATAGCGCCCCAGCTTGAACCCCTCGGCGATCCGGTCGCGGTCGCTTCGCGGCGTCTTGCCGGTGACCTGGGGGGCCTCGATCCCGTATTTGCGAAGCTCCATCGACACGTCCCGGCAGTGTTTCAGGTCGACGCAGAAGAACATGATGCCCTTGCGCTGCTGGGCGCTGATGATGGCCATCGCCGACCGGATCGCATCGCGCACCAGCTCGGGCGTGTCCATCGTCGCCGACAGGGACTTCTCTTTGTAATCGCCCCCGTGATTGCGCTCGACGTTACTGAGATCGGCCTGCACATCGCCCACCTTAGACCGCAGCTTGCAGAGATATCCTTGGGCGATCAGGTCGCCGACATTGGCCTCGTAACACACCTCGTTCAGAATGTGGTCCCGGTGGCAGATCGGCCCGCATCCCATCCGGAACGGCGTCGCGGTGAAGCCGACGACACGGAGGTTCCGGTTCTGCCTGCGACATCCCTCGATAAAGGTGCGGTATTTTCCCTCGCCACGGGCCGGGATGCGGTGAGCCTCGTCGATAATCAGCACATCAAAAGGAGCGAACTCGCCCCATTTCCGGAACACGCTATCGATCGAGGCGTAGGTGATCGACCGGTCGAGGTCGCGCCGGCCCAGCCCCGCCGAGTAGACGCCGATGTCTCCACCCGGCCACAGGCCGGCCAGTTCGGCGGAGTTCTGCTCGACCAGCTCCTTGCGGTGCGCCAGAATCGCGCATCGGAACGGCGGGTAGTCGTGCTTCCACTGCTGAATGGCCCACGCCATCATTAACGACTTTCCCCCGCCGGTGGGGATGACCACACAGGGGTTGGTGTCCCTTGTCCGCATGTGTAGATCGAGGGCCTCCAGGGCCTCGGTCTGGTAGGGCCGGGGCTGAATGGAGCCGGCTTCGATGGGGGGCGGGGGAAAGAGGGTCATCGTAGTATTTGAGGTAGTAGCTTCTGGTCGCGGTCGATCATCAGCAGAATCAAGTATCCCGTCAGGTCCAGTATCGCGTCCTCGCCCAGGGCGTACGGGTCGTTTCGGATGCGCGACAGCTTGTCGTCAATCCGCACCCGGATCAGTGCCTCGGGGTCGCCGTGGGCGAAGATGCCCACGGGATTAAGGGCTGAATCGCCGTAGGCTCGGTTCTTCGCGACCAATATATTGGCCAGTTCGTCGCACTTGGCGCGTATCCGTTCTTCGTGGTCGTGCATCGGTCACCATCCTTTCTTAAGTAGTGCATCGTAGATCAGCGCCCCGGCCCACGCGAGCGCGAGTGTCAGGACGAACCCGATACCCGCGACAGCGAGTATCGTGGCGTCACGCGCTACATCGAGGCCTGTCCGCCCCTGTCCCCCGCGCACCAGGTCGTCGGGCAGTTTGGTTTCGTTAGCGTCTTTGTAAGCCTGTTGGGCCTTTTTGTGTGTCCATCGCATAGATCGAATCCTTTCATATTGGTCAGGTAGAGCTGCATCGTGAACACTCCAGTCGTAATGGAAGTAGGAGTTGGATTTCGGTTTCTTGGCGGAATCGCTCCTCCAGGTCATGCACGGTATCGTACCCCTTGAACCCCTGAAATCGGCTCGCCATGCTCCAGCATCATGTGAAGCATGGCGGTCGAATCCTTGCCGCCGGAGAAGCTGACGATCTGATCTTTCATTCCACCCCTTCCCAAATGGCTGCGTAGTCATGCCCCAGATAGATAACCAGCAACACGCGCCCCTCGAACTCGTAGGCGTCATGCGTCTCGTCAGTTTCATGGGCGGTAATAGTGTTCACGTCCAAGCCGATGGTGTTGCTCAGGAAGTCGAATATGGCGTCGTTCTCGTTCGGACTACCCTCCCACCTCAATCGAGAGTCCTCGGTTGGATACCGTTCGACGAGCGACAGGGGCATGTCTGCGGCTAACGCCGACCCCTCGAACTGCCGCTTGGCGTTCGCGACAGGCTTCGCCCCGACCAGGGGCCCGGGAGTGCGCATCAGCTCCTCGGTGGTCCACGTTCCATCGGTCCCGTCCCCGTGGCGCCACACGGCGCTGTCGGCGTGGTTCTGGAACTCGATCCAGTCGTCGCCGGCGTCGGTGGGCGCGGCAAAACTCACCAGTCCGGGCAGGAGCAGGTGGCGTCGGCATCCGGGCTGCCGGTCGGCGCGGATGACAGAATCGCAGATGGTGTCGATTCCACCGCGAGCGCACGACCACCCGCCATTTTCGGTGTCGGGGGTGGCGTGGCAGCACGTTCGGCAGGTTTTGCAGGGCAGGGGAACGGCCACGGCCCCCATCCCCCAGCACAGCGCATGAACCCCGCAAAACTTACAGCGATAGTCGTCGCTGCGGTTGGTCATGCGGGCAGGAGGTTCGTGGGTCTCGATAATGCGGCGCGCCCGCTCCATGAGCCGCTTGAACTCGGTGGGGTCAAAACGGACCCGCTCGGAATACAGCTCGTCCGTGTCCTTGTTGCGGGCCAGATAGAGGGCGCGGGTCATGCCCGTCAGTCCCATGTAGGTCTGCATCTGGGCATGATGCAGGGGCTTGGTCGACGCCACGCCATCCTTCTTCAGCTTGGCGAAACTCTTGGCGTTGTGTGTCTTGAACTCCAGGACGTGCCAGGTTTTCGGGGCCTCGGGGATATCGAGTCCGCTTCCGTCCATGTGTCCCGAGACATGCCCCGCCAGGGCCTGCACCTCGAACTGCTTCCCGGTGTCGGGATCGACGTCATGCACCGTGCAGCCGATGCCCCTGAGTTCGTTGACGAAGCGGGCCTCTTCCAGGTCGCCCGTCTCGAAGAGGCGGTACATGCGGCCCGAGAAGTCTCGTTTTACGCACTGCCGGAAACCGTACCACAGATACCGGTCGCACTCGTGGCCGATGACGCTGGCCCCGAGATACCCGCGATTCGGCTCGGCGTCTCCCCGCGCCTTGTGCCAAGCGTAGATTCGCTTGACGGTTTCGCTCTCTTCTGGTACAAATTGAGACAGGTTGCCCATCCGTTGACTCCTGTGTGGTGACAGTGCTCGACGCTGGCGACCAGCCCCGGTGGGGACTCTACCCCCCACCGGGGCGTTTTTTGTGGGCGGTCACATCTTCAGCGTGACCGACACCTTGCGAGGAACCGTGGTCACGTGCTGGGCCAGGGCGGAGGCGATATCGGGGCGGTGGTCGCGAATGTTTTCGTACTTCTTGGTATCGAACTCGTAGCTGGCCGGCACCAGCTTCAGGGGGAGGGCATCTTCGGGCAGGTCGAGCCCCCGCAGGGCCTCCACGTCGGCCTTGTACCCCAGGGCCCGCTTGACGGTGACCTTGACGCCGTTGCCGGCGTCGACGGTCCTGCTGCCGTTTTCCGGGGTCTCGACGAGTGCGGCGATCGCTTCCTCGGCGGCGATCCGGTCAGCCTTGGCGGAATCCTCGATTCGCTTGGCGTCGTAGAGATGGCCTACCAGTATTGCGAGTTGCTCGTTCATTCCGTTGTTCTCCTGTGTGGGTTATGGTTGACTGACTACTCGAGAAAACAAGAGGCGGGCCGGTCGCTACTCCGGCATCGGCACGCCGCCGCCTCTTGATTCCCTACCGCTCCCACGGCCGCTTGCCGGGCGCGGGAGCCGAAGTCCGCGCCGGTGCGGGCGCCTGCGGTCTCGGCTGCTGGGGCTGGGGCGCGGCATTCCGGGCCGGTGCGGCTGGGGCGGCGGCGGGCTGCTGGCCACCGAGGGGGCGGTAGGCTGTGACCTTGTTGTCGGCATCGAAGTCGCCCTTGGCGGCTTCCACCTTCACCCGGCACTCGATGGTCTTGCCGATCAGCTCGTGCGAGTCCGTGATGGCCGCCAGCCCGCACGCCAGTCCGAGGGCAGCCAGCTCCCGCATTCCGATCTCGACCGCCTTTTCGTTCGGGTTCATCAGGTTGATGTTCGCGAAGAGCTTGCGTCCGTTGTACTGGTCCCCGATGATCGACAGCTCCAGCCATAGGTACTTTCCGGTGCCGGCCTTCGTGTCCTTGACCTCGGCGGCCTCGACCTCGACCGGATACCATCCGGCCGGAATCGGACCGAATCCTGTTGACGGTTCCACACTGCCCGTGTCGAACCCTTGCCCATAGATGTCTGCGATGTCTCCCATGCCGCCTACTCCTTTTCCTGTGTGGTGTTGGTGTTGGCCGCCTCTGCGACGGCCGCCTCGAATGCCCCCCAATCGAGGGGAAGCTCGTACGGAAGCTGTCCATACACCCCCCGGCCTCCGCCTGGGTGCGCGGGCTGCTTCTGCGTAAAGAGGAAACGCTGTCCCCCGGTGACGTCTTTGCCGGTGCGCTTGGCCTTCGCAAACTGCGAATCCTGCCCCTCCTTCTTCACCACGACCTTGGTGTTCGCAAATAGGATGACATCGGCCCACCGCTTGAGCAGCTCGGCGGGCTCGGTCATGTCCATGTCGAAGTCGTAGGTATCGTAGTCGTCGCCCTCGGGGTTCTTGTGTTTGCGAACCTTGACGTGGCCGATGATGATGGAGGACATGTTTTTGCTGGCGCGCAGGGCGTCGAGGCCGTTCAGCAGTTCGCGCCATCTCGACACGACCGCCGCCTCGCCCGTCCTGAATCCCGATACCTTGCGCACGTTGTTCACCTGGAACTCGGCGCACACGTCGTCGCAGATCAGGGGCTGAAGCGCACTGGCGCTGTCGATGACCACGGTGCGGTACTCGTGCTTCTCGGAGTACAACACGCCAATGGCCTCGAGAACCTCGTTGATGGCGCCACAGGTGGGGAATAGCGGTACGTCAAGGGCGTCCGCACCCTCTTCGCCCTTGCAGGGGATGACGATGGGTTGATTGGCTCCGGTCTCGGCGATCTGGCCGTTGACGAAGCGGGTGCCGCAGGCGAACGTGGTCTTGCCGATCTTTTCGACGCCCAGCAACACGATGCGCGGGGCTCTCAGTCGAACCCCCTTACTGATGGATGCCAGTGAAAACGCCATGCTCGTTTCTCCTGTGTGGTGTGGTGGCTGGCTATGGCTTCGCGGCTCCGTCGCCGTGAATGAACTCGTCTACCGCCTTTTTGCTCCACCGGCGCTGTCCCCCGACCATGCAATGCCTGATCGTGCGGATATCACCCGCCATCGCCCCCAACCGTTTACGTGGAGGCCCTACCTGCAAATGCCGGAACAGTGTCGATTTAGCAATTTTCAAATGCTGGCACAGTTCGTCATCCGTCAACACCGCTTCCTGAGTCATGCTGTCAACTCCTTGCAAGGGCCATAGTTAGAGCATATTGCGGTATGCAAACAACTCATTTTGAGTATTTATTTACATTACTGAACGCATTTAGTCAACCAAAAAATTAAAATATATCCATTTAGACGCTATTTGAGAGTAAAAGAGAGCGATTTGGATAATATTATTTGACATTTATATCTTTTTGGGGCATATTAGAGCATGGAACGAACATCGAACCGGGTGACAAGAGGGGAACATCGGATGGGTCAACAGGTGGAGATAGACGGGAGAAGGTTGGATGGCCTGCGGAGGGACCTGGGGCTGACTCAGAAGGAACTCGCCGAAACGGTGGGCGTGACGAAATACACCTGCTTTCGCGTGTGTCATGCGGCTTGTCATGCGGTCTATTCGTCGAGCAGGCCGTTCAGGCGGATGACTCGCCGTCCGAATGCAGTCGGTTTCCCGGTGGACGTCCGAATCTTTGTGCTGTGGCCTCGACGTCGCGCCTCATCCCGCAGGGCCGTCAGCGCCTCGTCCCGCGTGACGCCGGACAACAGGGCCTTGTTTTGCTCGGCGGCCTCGCTGGCCGGCGCGGTCCAGCTATACAGCACGGACGACAGACCGGCTTTTCGGAAATCGTCTCGTGCCTGATGTGAACGGACGCGCTCCTGAATGTCGGCCATCAGCTCCTTGTCTTTGTCTTGACGCCACAGCTTCCATTGGTCGGTCAGTGTTCGCGCCAGCCGTTCCGATTCGACCAGCTCTCCCAGCTCCTCCAGGGTCGCAACGTTCGACCCCTTTCGCTTTTTGAGTTCCGACAGCCGGCCGTAAAAATCCCCGACGATCCTCGATGTTCCCGGACGTACGAACAGGGTGCCGACGATGGGAAGCGACGACGGATCGCTGGTGTCGATGGACGACGGATCGGTCACCATCTCGATGGCCGCGAACGTGCGGCGATACAACCCTCCCGTGTAGCTGGTCAGCATGTGGTCGATCTCGAGCGGCGACAATCCGGGCGTGTGTTGCCCGAGGTAGCGAGCGATGGGCGTCGTGTCGTCATCGTACTGATATTGAGACAGCCGATCTTCCAGGCGGCGCGGAATAATCGGAGAGCCCTTCCAGTCTTCATTGCCGATGACGTCGGCCATCGGGGCCAACAGGGCCACGTTCCGCATGATAGCCGCCGCCTTTTGCTGGAAGTCCTCTTCGCCCATGCCCATCTCGAGGGGCAACGCATTCTGGATCGAATTACCGAGGGCCTCCTTCAGTGTCCCCGGTGTTCTCCGGTCCTCAAGCACCGCTACGGGAAGGGCCGCAAACACCGAACCCATCTCGAAGGGCAAGGGGACGCGAATCGGCGGCCGATTGCCCCACGTCTTAATATGAATATAGTTCCACTTCTCGTACGGAGGCAGTTCTTTCCACCAGTCCTCATCACGGTTGCGCCAGTAGTTCGCCAGGGCCGCGATGGTCAACCAGACGGCCCCCTTGACCATCGTACGGGTCAGGTTCCTGCGTCGGCTCTTATATTTGGCCCACGGCATGGCCTCCCGCGCTCCGAAGGCGCGCACGGCCTTATCGATACCCTGCAAGGCGGCATTGTAGAAGGGAATCACCTCGTTGACCTTGCGCCCATCCGCGCCGCCACGCGAAAAGTTTACGGTCACGTCTTTCGAGGCGCAACCGGCCAACACCATTGCATCGGAGTCGTCCCATCCCTCCTGCTTCAGGGCGTGTTGATAGGCCGCGTGGAACTCCATGAGACGAGGGCCGATCTCCGAATGCCCGAGAATCTCGCGCAACCCACCCAGGGTGAACAGGGCGCGTGCCACCCGCTTCCCGCCCCGTTCCGTGACCCGCCGGCCTGCCTTGCGCGATCCCTTCAAATCTTGACTGACTCGGCCAACGATATCGAGCCCCGCCCCGTGGTACATCCGGGCGGACTCCGAATTGGCGATGTCCATCAACATGCCCCGCAGAGTAGACACTACCGGCACATGGAAGTGGTACTCGCCCGTAATGGAAGCCGTAGCCGTGTCGCGCAACAGGTTGCGGATCAGGCCGAACGCCGGGTTGACGCCGGTGGCCCCGAGGCGCAAGAGCCCCGTGGAGCCACGAAACGCCTTGGCGGCGATGCCCTCTCCGAGGAACTGCGACTGCGTGACGCCCTCGAGAATCGGCAGGAGGTCGGGCTGGACCTCGAAAAACCGGCGCCGTCCGTCGATCTCGATGGCGACGATGTTGTCCTTTCCTTTATAGTCGCGTTGTGCCCGGAAAATCGTGAGCTTGTCGTCCCATGCCTCCATCATGGCAGCGGCCACGGCGTCGATATCCGCCCCCAGCTCGACGGCCTTGGCGGCCACCTCGCTTTGAATCTGCTCCATCGAGAACGACACGGCCTCCCTCGGGGCCGGCACTTCCGACAGAAAGCGGCCCATACTCTCGCTGGAACCCTTGTGGGTGTCGTAAAACTCCACCAGAGAGCGCAACACGGCGTGCTGCATGGCGATCTGATGCAGGCGCTCGGTCTGTTGCGCCAGGGCCGTCAGGGGGTCGAGGATGGGTTGTGAGCCGCCCTTGACCCTATAAATCCCCTTACCGCGTCCCTTGCCCGCCCCCCGCTTCTCTTCTTCCAGGAACTGACGCATCATCGGCGCGTAGATGGGGTTCATGTCCACGATTTTATCGAACGTGGCTTGCGTGATGACCCCCGCGTCAACCAGTAGGTGTAGTTGCTTGTGCGCCCACTCGGTGGCCCCTTCCACGATCCGGTCGAACGTTTCGGACTGATACTTGGCGATGATGGCGTTGGCGTCTTTGACGCTCAATCCGGACACCAAGTCATGCTGGTGGTATCGCGTGGCGATGCGCTTCGCGATCCAGTATTTTATGACCTCATCGACCTGTCCGGATTCGACCGCGGGGGCGAATATCGACCTCAGCGACTCGCCGTTTTTTCGTCCGTGCAGATCGACGGAATGAGACAGCATGGCGTTCAGTGTCCGTCCGCCCGAGGTTCGGGCGAAGAACGTGGCCAGCATGAAGGGGTGTTTGCTGGGCTTCAGCTTGTCGAGATCGGCCCCCGTGTCCTGCATCCCCCTCAGCAGGGGTAGGAAGGCGTCGATGAATCGCGCCTCGGATTCTCGCGTGGTTGCGATACCGGTCGTGCCCGCCAACACGTTGGCGGCAATGCGAGGCCCCGACCAGTCGCGCTTGCGCGGCGTCAGCATGGCCTCGATGGCCTGCTCGGGCGTCTGCATCTGGAAGCGCGTTATCGTGTCTTCCAATTCGCGCAACTTACGGGCCTCCTGCGGGTTGGCCGGGAGGTAGTCCATCGTAAACCACCGATAGAGGGCCGGAGCCCGTTGGGCGATATCTCCCCCGGTCAGGTAGTGGCCGATGAACTCGGCGAACCCCTCGGCCTTATATCCTCCCTTGGGGCGCACATCGCCGTAGAGGTCTCGCCCCAGGCGGGCCAGTTCGCTGGGGATGCCCGAGGGCAAGCCCTTCTGTTTCGACCACATGCCCATTTGCCGGTCGAAGTGATGCCCCAGCTCGTGGACGGCAACGACGATATTGCCCGCATCGGCCAGCCGCATTTCGCCCAGACTGTTCACGTACCACCCCGGAGCGCGTTTGATGAACGTCGCCTTGCCGCGCACCGACAGTTCGGGCCACAGCCTGCGGATCGTGTCCACGATGGCCGTGGTCTGCGTCGGGGCGATATTCTCGACAGTTCCGCCATCCTGGCGCCGTCCCCCGATCGATCGGGTCGGCCGGGATTGCCGAGAGGGACGAGGGGCGTAGCCCATCGTGTCGCCACCGGCGTCTTCGGCATCGATATCATCCAGCGTTACGAGGCTCTCGCCTTTTTTATCGAACCAGCGCGCCGTGAACTGTCGGATATCCTCTCTCAGTGTAGCGATTTGATCGGCCAAACGCTGCTGGCCTTCTTGCAATCTGACGATGTCGGTGTCTCGAAGCTCCGATATTTTTCTCTGAGTTGTCTCGATGAGCCGTTGCAGATAATCCTTGGACTTCTTGTATTGTTCGGCGCGCTTCTCGTCGTCTTTAATTCGGTCGTCAGGAACGAGGTCTTCCAGCCTCTTTTGACGCTCTGCAAGCGTAAGCTGAAGGTTCTGTATTTGCCGAAGAACCGATTTCTCCTGAAGCTCTAGGGCGTGATACTCGTTACTCCATGAACCGGCCTGCTGATACATGGATTCGAGCCTGAACTCCACCTCGAGCCGTTTGCGCCTCAGCGGATCGGTTTCCAGGTCAAGCAGAATCTGCTTACGGCCAGGGATGACGCCAGCGGTCATCTCCTCTTCGGTGGATATGGTGTCGGCCACTGTTTTGGCCCACAGGGCCTCGTTCCACCCCTTCTTCGTCTGCACCAGGTCCAGGCTCGTGCGGTCGAACGACCCACGCATCAGCAGATAATGGATGTTGACCAGGTCGTTTTCGTTGCCGGGCCGCACCCCCCGACCGTTTCGCTGACGAATCGCTCCGGGTGTGTACGGAATGTCCATGTGATAGATATCGGTCGTCTTGACCTGAAGGTCCATTCCCTCGCCCATGCTGGTTGTCGAACCAATCAGCACCTTGATCTTCCCGGCATTGTAGGCATCCTGAAGCGCCGCCTTCCGCTCGTCGGACTTGGAGCCTGGAGAAGACTCGCGATGCGTATCCGGGTTTGTGATCTCCTTGCCGTTGATGATGGCGATCTGCTCGGCCGGAATGCCTCGAGCCACCAACTCGGCCTTCAGCTCCCGGTGAAGGTTTTCGGGCAGGGCGCCACGTTCCGACTGAGAATGTCCAGAGTCATCGACAAAAACCAGTTGCCCCCCATTGGGGTTTTTCCCCAACCTCTCGGCGATGCTCTCGACGGTCCACTGCATCTTGTCGTCCGAGGCGTCAAAGGAACGCATATCGACCGCGACGTTGGCGTGCGCCCCGCCATAAAGACGAGGATCTACGCTGGCCGAACGGCCCCCGGTATAAATTGCCACCAGAGTGTCGTCGCCTGCCCGAGACGGATGCGGCAGGCTGTTTTGGCGGGACATTAAGTCCTGTGCCACCTGGGCGTACCCATCGGATTGATTAAACAGGACGCGATTTTCTCGCGATTCCGGGACCGTGATCCACGGCATATCCTCCATCGACATGTGGTCGACGAATCGGTTCAAAATCCCTCGAAGGTCTTGGGCGTTGACAATGGACTTCAATATCGACTTGGGTTTTCCGTTGGCGGGGTTCTGAACCGTTCCCAGCACAAAAAACTGCGAGGCAAACTCTCGATCATTGGTGATCCCGTAGTCATCGAAGACGTGTTTCCCAAAATGCCGCAGCATGGTGTACACTTCCATCGGCTTATTGGGAGTCGGTGTGGCCGTAAGCAGGAACACATTCCCGCCATTATTCCGTTCGGTCGTGTAATTCGCTTTGAATCTGAAATCATAGGACCGGCTGGACTGCAACGAAGTCCCGGACTTATTGAATCCAAAGGAGGTTCCCAGTCCGAAGCGCACCAGTTGATTATTGACACCGATATTCTTAAAGGCGTGGGCCTCGTCGGCAATGATGCAGTCGATACCCAGCTTATCCCAGGTCAAGCGCGTATCTCGTCCATCGTTAAGAAGAGCATCGATGTAATCGTCGGCTTTCTCTTGGATCAACGCCGCCTGCCGCTTGGATGCATTGGGGTCATCGACATGCTCGTTCATGATATCGTTGACATACTGCGCCTCGACCTCCGAAGGGAGCTTGATCTGCTCGAACCCTTCGTGCGAGATGAACACGAAATCGGCGTTTTCATTGGCCAGCTCGAACAGGGCGCGGTTCCGGTTCTTTTTGGACAGGTTCCCCAGCTCGATGATCTTGGCGTTCGGATACAACAACTTGGTCTCTCGAACCCACTTTTTAATAGTCTTGGCCGGAACGACGTACATGGGCTTCTTTGCCCTCCCCCTCAATTTCAGGGCGCGCCCCAGCACGATGGCGGCGATGGTCTTTCCTCCGCCCACATCGTGGGCATTGATTCCGAGTCCCTCATAGAGAGCTTGCACCGCCCACGACACCTGATTCTGTCGCATTTGGAACGGAACCATCTTGCCGGTCTTGGGGTTCTTGACTTTGGGGTTTGTAGTTGCAATTTCATCGAGCGCCGGCTGAATCAGATACTGAGCCTTGCGATAATCCGGCTTCACGTAGTTCCTATATCGCGAGTTGAATGCGTATTCGATTCTTTCGGCCACATCTTCATTGTCTGCCAAAACGGTTTTTAGTTTGTTGTGGGCGGACTGCAATACCGCTTCGGCCGCACGCATCCGAAGCATATAAGAACCAACGCTTTCGTTTGTGGCCTGACTGACTAACACATGATTGTTGAGGTGCTTTTCGAGAACCTCAGCCTCTTCCGAAGAGAAATTCGTGCTGCCTCCCGGATGGGCGCTGAACTCCATGATTCCGTTGTCATTGATGGCGGCGCCAATAGGCACCCTGAGTTGCCGATAAAACGGGGTCAACCATGACTCGGTCCCCTTGATGGCGATTGCGGCCAGCGGCTTCGGTTCAGGAAGAATTTCACGCAGCTTTCCGTCCTGCTTGTCCAAGTGGGGCGCCAATTCAGGCGGCACGAGTTCACGTAGACGAGATACCTCGTCCAGCTTCTTATAGATATTGCCGGAATAATAGAGGATATCGTTCTGAAGCATCGCCATTCCGTCGTCGATGCCGGCCAATGCGTAGCCATTATCCAGCAGGGGAACAAGATCATTCTTTCCCTCGAGGCCCTCCTTGTAGTTCAGTTTCAAGCGGCCCCTGTTGTCTTCGCTGGCAACGGCTCGAACCTCCATACTGTCGCTGCTGGACGCCTCGATGCGGCCGCTTCCCTCGTGACGGGTCTTTTCGGACCATACCGCGGCCGGATTCCACTTCCGGTCAAAGGCCGATGTCAGTTCCGAAAAATAGGTCTCCTCGTTATGATCACGGAAGAACTTTTTCAGCTCCCTGTCAGTGTGCGGCGGCTTGACGAATGCCTCTCGATACTGCTTGATCGAAGCCAGTCCTTCGGTCGCGGCGTTTTCGTCCCCCGCCTGGAACTTGTTGGCATTCGTCACGATTCCATCCAGTGCAGTGATTTTGGCGGCCGTTTCTCCCTGCACTTTGTCGTAGAGCTTGGCCTTCCAAGTCACATCTTCAAAAACCACCTCCTGACGAGCGACAAGCACCTCGCCATTAACCAGAATGACGTTTTCGGCATAGTTGCTGGAGGAGGAGAGCCGCGTCGGCAGACCCTGGGCGTTCGCCCAAGGAACGAACTCCCGATAGGTCGTCGGAATCTCGCTGGACTTCACGCCGCTATCGGATTGATCCACAGCGCCATAGGGCTTATAATCAATCTCCATGCCACCGAAGTCGGCTTCGCCGCGAACCTCGTACGCCGGCCGCCCACCATAGAGCTTGTTTTTACCGGCCACCAGGGTTCCAAGAACGGATTGCGGGTAGGTCTGATACCATTCGTTCAGAGCGATATCGTCGGAAGTCTTGGTGGAGTTGACGAAGAGGGCGTTGCGTTCTGCGGAAGCGGCTCTTGCCGAAACTCCGGAGGGGCGCTTATGGAGGAATATGACGTCGACGATGACGTCCGTGTGGGCGTTTTCGGAGAAGTGTCCGCCAGGCAGGCGGTAACATCCAATCACGTCGGCCTGGTCCACAATTTCTTTGCGGATGCTACTGTCGAGCTTGTCCATCGTCCCGGAGCTGGTCACGAACGCAACCACGCCATCGTCCCTGACCAACTCCAAGGCATGAACGAAATAGAAATCGTGCAGGGCCTTGATGTCGGGTCGCGCCTTTCGCCTCCCGGCGCCGCGCGTTTCAAGGAACGGCACGTTCGAGATAATGGCGTCGAACCCGCTGGCCGTGAACTCCTCGAATGAGGCCAGATAGTGCGATGCGGCCGGGTACAGGGCCTTGGCGACACGATGATTCGTTTCGTCGATGTCTACGGTGGTCCAGTTGGCCCCAGGGGCATGGCCGACAAAATTGCCGGACCCGACCGCAGGCTCGAGAAGATTATCGAGCTGGACCCCAGCATCCGACAGGGCGCGGAAAATGGCTCGGATGGTTCGGTAGTCGGTGTAGTGCTGGTTCAGGGCTTCTTTTGTTCCAGACGACAGCCCGCCCTCGCCAGTGTACTGCCGAAGAACCTCGCGGTCTTCCGCGGTCAGTGTGTCCGGCGTCTTTTCGGCCAGAATGCGCTTAACCTGATCGTTGATCCGTCGTCGTTGTCCCCTGGTCAGTCGGATGGGGTCGGATTTGCGGAGGTCTGTATTTCCGTTCGATGCGGTTCCAGGTCCAACCACGGATGATTGGGCTCCATCGGCTCCATCAACATCACTCCCAGGTGCCGCTGGTACCACTCCGTGCCCTCCAGCCCCAGATTCGGATACGCTTGGGCCACGGCCTCCAGCGGACGGCTGTCCGCCCACTCCCACTGGCGAATCGGATATTTCAGATACAGGCACGCCGCCGCCACCATCCGATTCAGTTGACCCGAGAACACCGTTATCGCCCGAACCAGCTCCCTGCGCACCTGACTCTTCGGCGACGCCTGCGGAAACAGGGCCTCCACTCGATGCAGCTCCCTCTCCACCATCGGCATCAGCTCCGGGTGCGCCTGCTCCCTGATTGTCGCCATCAGCTTCTCGTCCATCGCTGTTCTCCTTCTCTTTAAGTGTACGCTCTTTTCGCTCGGCGACAAGGTCATTTCGGAACTGTTTAATGTAGGGCTTGATGCTCGGCCCGAAATTGCTCACGGCCCAACGGATGAAATCCATCACATCGGCCCCGACCGCGGCGAACTCCCGATATGCCGCCTCGAAATGCGGCTTGGCCTTGGCGTAGGTATCCTTGTCGAACGGCAATCCCATGCGCGACGTCGAACTTCCGCCAAACAGATCGTACAACCCCTGTGCCGCCTCACCGATTCCCTTCACGCCGTGCTTGGCGGCGTCGGCCAGTGCGGAGGCCGTGGCATCGTCGGTCTTTTTGCCCTTCTTTTTAGCCGGCTTGTTTTCTGACTCTGTTGTTTTCTTCGTGGCCTTCTTCGTGGCATCCTTGCGCCCGATCTTGGGTTTGGGGCGGGGTTTGGGTTTCTCCGTCTCCGCCAGGGCCTCGTCGAAAGCGGCATCGAGTTCTTCGTCCGACATATCGAGCAACTTGTCCATGTTGCTCGTGTCAGCAGCCGG
>Ga0180431_10003433_pt1 | contig 20428 bp, 18 predicted proteins | sample SS_ome_11_FD_132459 | JGI IMG/M metagenome (GOLD analysis project Ga0180431, IMG submission 132459) | Hypersaline lake sediment archaeal communities from the Salton Sea, California, USA - SS_1_MS_1 metaG | ecosystem: Environmental > Aquatic > Non-marine Saline and Alkaline > Hypersaline >... | reverse complement strand
CCCAAGGGACAATCGGCCCACCCCCCTAACATTCACCCCTACAAATCACCACCCCCCAAACAGACAATCGGCCGACTCCCCCCAACATTCACCCGAACCCCATAACAAACTTTCGGCCAACACCCCTCGTTTTAAGCGGAGGCGCTCTTGTTCAGCTCGTCCAATATGAAATCCACGTCGAGCCCGTGCACCGCTGCGCCGTCCCCTATCGACTCAATTCTCGATGCCGGACATGCGAAACACCCTCCCTGGAAATGCTTCTTTATTACCTCCTCGGTCTCCGGGTACTTCTGCAAAATCTCGAATATCGTCATATCCGACGTTATTTTTCTTTTGGTGTCTCCCATTGAGATCAACTCCTTTCTCTGAAGGTTCTTTTATATTATATATAAGTTATTATGCCTTACTGTTTTTGTCAAGTAATTTGTTGCATTGTTTTGTTTTTTTTAGTAAAATGGTAGGAAAAAGGGGAATATGACTTTTTTTCACCTTTTTTTTACTTTTAGAATTGACTTTTAAGCTTTACTTTACATCTTATAAAGTATATAAAGTAAAACTCTTGAATGAAATGTGCCCATAAACGTGGTCACCCTGGAGAATCCTCTCCCCGATTAGAACAGTTATTTCTCTTAAAAAGCGTATAGTCAGTTACTGGATGAAAAAGGGCCAGCTTATCAAGAAGAGACACGCATTTTACAGGCGCCTGGCCGTCCTCGTGACCGACCACCCCTTCATCGTCATCACCCTCATCTCACTAATATCGGTTTTTTTCGCGATCAATACCTTCAGGCTTAAGATCGATCCCGATCCCTGGAAGATGCTCCCCCAGGACGACCCGGCCGTCATCTACTGGGAGGAGGTCGAGGAGCTGTTCGGGAGGTCCGACGCGGCGATCGTCGCCGTTGTGAGTCCGTACACGATTTACAACGAAGGCTCCCTGAAGAAGGTCGAGGCGCTCACCGAGATGATGGAGGAGCTTATCGTCGTTACGGATGACGACCTCGATACGATAGATAGGCTCATCGAAGAGACGGACGGGGAGGTCAAAGAGCTTCTGTCGAAGATACCCGAAGGGGGTCTCACGAAAGGGGACCTGGGGTCTGTCAAGAATGCCCTCAGGATTCTAAGGAAGGCCGATGACCCCGACTCGGATCTAATAGAGGAGCTTGAGAATATCAGGATAGGGCTGGAGCCTTTCGAGGATGTGATGAGCCTGTCCACCGTCGAGAATATAGTCAGTGCCGACGGCGTTCTGGATACCGGCCCGATTATGGAAAACGTCCCCGAGACCACCGAGGAGATAGCGCTCTTAAGGAAGCACATTCTCGACAACGAGATGCTGGTTGACAAGATCGTCTCCGAAGACGAGACCGCCACGATTATCTTCACCAACCTCACGTTCACCAGCCACGAGGAGAGGATGATAGCCATTTACGGCGCCCTCAAGAAGATGGCGGCGAAGCTGGGCGGCCCCGAAGAGTACTACATCTCCGGAACTCCCATGATATTGAGCCGTCAGGCGAGCTACATGAAGGACGACATGTCCTCCCTCATTCCCGCCGTCATCCTGCTGATTATGGGAATCCTCTTTATCGTCTTCAGAAACGTGAGGGGGATGGTAACTCCGCTCCTTGTGGTGATTATCAGCATAATCTGGACGATGGGACTAATGGCTATCCTCGGCTATTCCATCTCGATCGTCTCCACCGCCCTGCCGGTTATACTTGTGGCGATAGGGTGCGCCGACGGGATACACATCATCACCGAGTTCTACGGGAGGCTCTCCGGCGGAAACAGGAAGCGGGAAGCTCTGGTGGATACCATGGAGGAGATTTCGTCTCCGGTGGTTATGACTTCCCTAACCAGCATGGCCGGGTTCGGGTCTCTGGTGACTTCGGGCCTGAGTCCCATCCGGGAGTTCGGCGCGTTTACGGCGGTCGGCATCTTTGCCGCGATGATCTTCTCGCTGACTTTCATCCCCGCCATGATGATGATATTGAAGCCCCCCAAAAAGCTCGGCATGGTGGTGGACAGGAGCCGCGGGGAGACGCCCCTTACGAAATTTCTCGACACGCTTGGGCGAATATCGATCAACAGGCGCCGCATAGTATTCGGATTGATGATCCCCGCTTTCATCCTGGTGATATTCGTGGCCACGAGGGTTGAGGTCGGCTACGGATTCATGAGCGACTTCAAGAAGAGGAGCGAGATCGTGGTTGCTGACGAGATGATAAACGAAAAGTTCCCGGGGAGCACCAGCCTCAACATCATCATAGATTCGGGGAAGCCGGAGGCCGTCAAGGACCCGGATTTTCTGATCAGGATCAAGCAGCTTCAAGATTATCTTATCACCGACGAACTTGTGGGGTCGACGAGTTCCATCACTGATTTCATAAGGCGGATGAACTACGTCATGAACGACAACGACCCTGAGAAGGACAGGCTCCCGAGGCCCACGGAGGAAATAACCGTCGAGAATGAAAACGGAGAGCCGGTTAGGGAGACGGTCAGCGGGCGGGACCTGAACGCCCAGTACCTCCTCCTCTACGAGAACTCCGGGGGCGAGGATTTGGAGAAGGTCGTGGACTTCGAGTATCGGAAGGTGAATCTGGTCATGCAGCTCAAATCGTCCTATTCCAGGGATATCATGCACCTTCAGAGTATGGCGAGGGATTTCATCGACGAGAATTTCAAAGAAAACGAAAAAGCCAACCTAACCGGCACCGGCCACATGGTGGTGGTAATCTCCCACTACATCATAAAGAGCCAGATCATCAGCCTCGCGACTTCCCTCATCGTAGTATTTTTGATGCTGGTTTTCGTCTTCAGGTCGATAAAGGCCTCCACATTCTCCATACTCCCCCTCATATTCACCATTTTTTCCAACTTCACCCTTATGAGGGCTTTTAACGTCAACCTCGACGTCGCCACCGCGATGATTGCGTCTATGGGGATAGGCATTGGTATAGACTACTCTATCCATTTCGTGTCGAGGTACAGGATCGAGGCGGCGAAGGGGCTCGACGTGAAGGACGCCCTCTTCGAGACCATCCACAACACCGGGCGTGCCCTGGTCTTCAACGCCGTTGCGGTGGCGGCGGGCTTTATGGTGCTCACCTTTTCCAACTTCAAGCCGATCATGAACGTGGGCTGGCTGGTTGCCGCAACGATGATTATCAGTGCCGCGGCGACGTTGATCATCATCCCCGCCCTCATCGCCATCTTCAAGCTCGACGCGGGAAAGTAGAGGGCCTTACGCTTCCCCACTTCTATTACGGAAGAGGGCCTTTCGCTGAGTCGGTCGAGACCAATCAAATTGATCCATTTTCCCCTACCTCGATCATTTATCTCGATTGCCGCCTTGAAATTTCAATTGATAATGTATATATTATATGTTACGCTTGTCCATGGACTCGACGGAGGGCAAAAAGGACGGCAAAGACCCGGTGGATATCTTCTCCGAGTACCTCTCTCTTACGAGGGGGGCGTCGCCCCACACGATCAGGGGCTACGTGAGGGACATCCGCCAGTTCGAGGACTTTTTAAGTGAAAAAGCCGGCGGGGAAGGCAAGGGGGGGGAGCTGCTCGACGCCTCCCCGGACGACGTCCGGACGTACCTCGGCTCGATCATCGGCATAAGGGAGCGAAGCTCCGTATCGAGGAAGCTCTCAAGCCTGAGGACGTTTTACCGGTTCCTGTTGAAGAGGGGCTTGATCGAGAGGAGCCCCGCGGCCGTCGTCTCCTACCCGAAGGGGGAAACAAAGCTCGTCGATTACCTTACCGTCGACGACGTCTTCAGGCTGATAGAGACCGCCGGGGGCGAAGAGCCCTCGGACAAGCGGGACAGGGCGATACTCGAATTGCTTTATTCCACCGGCATAAGGGTGAGCGAGCTTGTGGGGCTTGATCTCTCCGACGTGGACTACGAGGAATCTGTCCTCAAGGTTTCAGGCAAGGGGAAGAAGGAGCGGGTCGTGCCGGCGGGGGGGCCGGCGCTGTCGACATTGAAAGAATACCTGAGCGTCAGGAGCGAAAACAACTTCGGGGATGCAAAAAACCGGATTGATGAGAAAGCCCTGTTCCTGAACATGCGCGGCGGGAGATTGACGGCAAGGAGCGTAAACCGGATCGTCAAAAAATATATTCTCCTGGGCTCTATGACGCTGAACGTAAGCCCCCACAAGCTGAGGCACGCCTTTGCCACCCACCTCCTGGAGATGGGGGCGGGCCTGAGGGATATCCAGGAGCTTTTGGGGCACGAGTCGATTGGCGCCACCCAGAAGTACACCCACGTCACGATTGACAGGCTGATGGAGGTCTACGACAAAGCCCACCCGAGGTCAAAAAGGAGCTGAGGATTTATGAAAGATATTTACAGGGCCCCCGCCCTGACAGGGGAAAAAGGGGAGCCGGGAAACAGGATAAGGTCGACAACCATTGTGGCCGTAAGGAAGGACGGCAAGGTGGCCATGGCGGGCGACGGCCAAGTGACGATGGGGGAATCGGTGGCGAAGGGGGGGGCGAAGAAGCTGAGGCGCCTCTACAGCGGAAAGATCATCGCCGGATTCGCCGGCAGCACCGCCGACGCCTTCACCCTCTTCGAGCGCTTCGAGAGCAAGCTTGAACAGTACAGCGGAAACCTCGTCAGGAGCGCCGTGGAACTCACCAAGGACTGGAGGATGGACAAGTACCTGAGGAGACTCGAGGCACTACTCGTCGTGGCGGACAAGGATACGTCGCTGATAATATCGGGAAGCGGCGACGTCCTGGAGCCGGACGACGAGGTGATCGCCATAGGCTCCGGTGGCGGGTACGCCCAAGCCGCCGCGAGGGCGCTGGTTCAGCACTCGAAGCTCACAGCCGAGGAGATAGCGACCGAGTCGCTGAAGATCGCCGCGGGTATATGTATCTACACCAACGACAACATCCAGATCGAGGTGCTGTAATTCTGATAGAAGAGAAAAAATGTCATTCCCTTGGTAACAGGGAGCCATTAAATATTGTTTGTCATTCCCGCGAATGCGGGAATCCAGAGTGTGGCTCTTTGGGCCGGGTGGCAATTACAAGAAGGGTGTAATAAAACAATAAATAGAAAGCATTGTCATTGCGAGAAGTGAGCTTGTCCCTTGGACAGGCGAGCGACGAAGCAATCGGGTTAGTACAAGAAACATGCGGCCGGGTGGCACTGACAAGCTTCGGCTTGTCAGTGGGAAGTCACGATAGAATGGGAACCCACGCTGATATCTTTCTGGATTCCCAGTGGTGCTGGGAATGACAGTATAAATCCCCAATCGAGTTGGGTACGACATAATAAAAAAAACAATGAGAAGAATTTTCAAACTCTTTTTATAACAGACCTTTATCACAGGAGAGACCGATGCAGACATTTACGCCCCGGGAGATAGTCTCGGAGCTTGACAGATACATCGTAGGCCAGGACAAGGCGAAGAGGGCCGTGGCCATAGCGTTGAGAAACCGCTGGCGCAGGATGCGTGTCCCGGAGGACCTGAGGGACGAGATCGCGCCGAAGAACATCATCATGATCGGCCCCACCGGCGTGGGAAAGACCGAGATCGCAAGGAGGCTCGCCAAGCTCTCCCAGGCCCCCTTCCTCAAGGTCGAGGCCTCCAAGTTCACGGAGGTCGGGTACGTCGGCAGGGACGTGGAATCGATGATAAGGGACCTCGTCGAGCTCGCCGTCAACATGGTCAGGGCCGAGGAGATGGAAAAGGTTAAGGTGAAGGCGGAAGAGCTCGCCGAGGAGAAGATCCTCGACATCCTGCTCCCCAAGAGGAGGACCCCTGAGGGTAGGCCCGATTCCGGTTTCGCACCCCCGGATCCCGATATGGGCGGGATCGAGGCCGCCGAAGCCGGCGGGTTCGATTTAGTGGAAGATGAAACCCGTACCCCCCAGCTCGGCTCCGGTGACGAGAACAGCTACGAGAAGACCCGCGAGAAGCTCAAAAAACTCCTGAGGGAGGGAAAGCTGGACGACCGCCAGCTGGAGCTGGAGACCCGCGAGCGAAACATCCCGATGGTGGAGATCTTCTCCGCCTCCGGCATCGAGGAGATGGATATAAACATCAAGGACATGTTCGGAAACCTCTTCCCGGGAAAGACCAAGAAGAAGAAGGTGAAGGTGAAGGAGGCCCAGAACATCATCGCGGCGGAGGAGGCCCAGAGGCTCGTCGATATGGACAAGGTGGTGGGCCTGGCCGTCAAAAAGGTCGAGGAGTCCGGGATCATCTTCCTGGACGAGATAGACAAGATAGCCGGAAGGGAGAGCGCCCACGGCCCGGACGTCTCCAGGGAGGGGGTTCAGCGGGACATTCTCCCCATCGTCGAGGGCTCGTCGATAAACACAAAATACGGGATCGTAAAGACCGACCACATCCTCTTCATCGCCGCGGGTGCCTTTCACGTATCGAAGCCCTCCGACCTCATCCCGGAGCTCCAGGGTCGGTTTCCCCTGAGGGTCGAGCTGGATTCGCTGGATAAGGACGATTTCGTCAAGATCCTCACCGAGCCGAAGAACGCCCTGATAACCCAGTACATCGCTCTCATGGATACGGAGACGGTCTCCTTACAGTTCAAGGAGGACGCCATAGACGAGATCGCCCGGATGGCGGCGCAGGTAAACGAGAGGAGCGAAAACATCGGCGCCAGGAGGCTCCACACGATCCTCGAAAAGCTTCTGGACGAGATATCCTTCAAGGCGCCGGAGCTCATGAAGAAGAAGATAAAGATCGACCGGGACTACGTCCAGGAGAGACTGAAGGATATCATCGAGGATCAGGACCTAAGCAAGTATATCCTGTAGGGTTGAAGATTAATTACCATTCAGACCCGATCGCCCGCGGCTGAGACCCGATTTTGTTCCCCCCCACCAAATTGACAAGGGGGGTTTAGTCATAAGCGGAGGCGGTCGTTAAATCTTTCGGCCAATTTCGGCGGCCCTCGCCAAAGTTAAAAAGATTCACCCACTCGACCCCTTCGCTCTTCGCTCTTCGCCCTTCGCCCTTCAATATAGGCGATCTAAACCATTCTAATCCCACTCCCCAATCCGGCGGGGCGTTTTGCGTTTTGCTCTAACGTTTTGCTCTAACGTTTTGATTTAACGTTTTGGTTTAACGTTTTGGTTTAACGTTTTAGTCTAAATATAACGGCCCGTATATCCCCACTCCCATTTTTCCCACACCAGTTTTTTTAGGTGGATTTTTTCAATCTTTCCGTATATAATAGCGGTTTTTTAACCGGTAAAATCGACCTAAACCTTTATATTTGCGGCATTCTCTATGGAAAAGGCGAAGGAGCTGGCGAAGATACTCACAGAAGCCCTCCCATACATCAGGGAGTTCTTCCAAAAGACCATCGTCATAAAGTTCGGCGGCCACGCCATGGCCGACGAGGGCTTGAAGAGTGACTTCGCCAGAGTCGTGATCCTGATGAAATATATCGGGATAAACCCGGTCGTAGTTCACGGCGGCGGGCCCCAGATCGGGGAGGTCCTGAAGCAGTTCGGTAAGGAGTCAACCTTCATTGACGGGATGCGCGTCACCGACCGGGAGACGATGGACGTGGTGGAAATGGTCCTGGTCGGCCGGGTCAACCAGGAGATAGTGGGTCTGATAAACGGGCTGGGGGGAAACGCCGTTGGCCTCTCCGGGAAGGACGCAAACCTCATCCAGGGCAGAAAGCTCGTCTTAAAGGAGAGGCCGAGGGACGCGGATGAAAAAGGCGGCGCCCTCCCACCGGAGATCATAGACCTGGGGAGGGTCGGGGAGGTGACGGCGGTAAACACGGGCGTGCTCGCAACCCTAGATCGGGAGAACTTCATCCCGGTGATAGCGCCCGTCGCCGCAGACGAAAACGGCGAGACCTTAAACATCAACGCCGACCTCGTCGCAGGAGCCGTGGCCGAGGAGCTGAAGGCGGAAAAGCTTGTCCTCTTGACCGACATCGAGGGAGTCATCGTAAACGGCTCCCTGGTGAGCTCCATCACAGTAAAGGAGGCCATCAAAATGATAGAGGAGGGGCAGATAACCGGCGGGATGATCCCCAAGGTCAGGTGCTGCATAAGCGCCCTCGAAAAGGGGGTCAAAAAGACCCACATCATAGACGGCAGGGTTCACCACTCGGTCCTGCTTGAGCTCTTCACCGACGGCGGGATCGGAACCGAGATCGTGCCGGAATAGATGTTTTAAGCCGTAAAAACCACATATTGAACTGAAATTATGTCTAAAGATGAAGCAGAGAAAAGAGCCGAATCGAGCCTCAAGTACGATTACGGCCACCTGATGAACACCTACAGCCCGGCCCTGATAGAGCTGGAGAGGGGTGAGGGCCCCTACCTCTGGGACGTGGAGGGGGAGAGGTACCTCGACTTCGTCGCGGGGATCGCCGTGATGAACCTGGGGCACTCCCACCCGAAGGTGGTTAAGGCAGTTAAAGAGCAGGCGGAGAGGCTCGTCCACGTCTCCAACCTTTACCGCATACCGAGGCAGGCGGTGGTCGCCGATCTCATCTGCGACTCCTCCTTCGGCGCAAAATGTTTTTTCGCAAACAGCGGGGCGGAGGCTATCGAGGCGGCCATAAAGCTCGCCCGAAAGTTCGGGATCAGAGAGAAGGGGGAGGACACCATCGAGATAATCACCGCCGACGGTTCCTTTCACGGGCGGACGATGGGAGCCATGGCGGCCACGGCCCAGACCAAGATCCAGAAGGGATTCGGCCCCCTGACGCCCGGGTTCAACTACGTCCCCTACGGTGACCTCCAGGCGCTGGAGGAGGCGATAACGGAAAACACCGCCGCGGTTATCCTGGAGCCGATTCAGGGAGAGGGGGGGGTCGTCGTGCCTTCGGACTATTACCTCGCCGGCGTAAGGGAGATAGCGAACTGCGAGAATGTCCTGATGATTTTGGACGAGATACAGACCGGCATGGGCAGGACAGGAACCCTATTCGCCTACGAGGCGGCCGGGATTAAGCCTGACGCCATGGTCCTGGCCAAGGGGCTTGCCGGGGGATTTCCCATGGGGGCGCTCGTCGTCGGCAAGAAGGCCTCCGACATCTTCTCCCCCGGCGACCACGCCTCCACCTTCGGTGGCAATCCCTTCGTCTCGGCCGCCGCCGAGGCGGTCATCACCACCACAATGGAGGAGGGGATTCTGGAAAACTGCACGGATGTGGGAACATATTTCATCAAGGAGCTTGAACGTCTCGCAAAAAAGTTCGACTTCGTAAAGGAGGTCAGGGGAAAGGGACTCCTCATCGGGATGGAGCTCCAGCTCAAAGAGGAGGAGACCGCTGCGGCGATAGTCGACGAGATGAGGGATAAAAAGATTCTGATCAACCTCATCCAGAACCGGGTTCTCAGGTTCACGCCCCCCCTTGTCATAGACATTGGTCACGTCGACGAGGTGGTGTCCGCCCTCGACGACGTCTTTTCCAAGATAGCGTAGCCCGCTTAAGAGATGCTATGAAAACTAAAAGAGGGAAAAAGGATTTTCTGAGGTTCTCCTACCTTTCGAGGGAGGAGGCGCTCGATATAATCGAGAGGGCCAAGGACCTCAAGAAAAGGCAGAAGAACCGGATCAGATACAGGCCGATGGAGGGAAGAACGCTGGCGATGATCTTCGAGAAGCCCTCCACGAGGACCCGGGTCTCCTTCGAGACGGGGATATATCAGCTTGGAGGCCAGCCGATCTACCTCAGCTCCGGGGATATCCAGATCTCCCGGGGGGAGACGGTGGCGGACACCGCCCGCGTCCTCTCCAGATACGTCGACATGGTGATGATAAGGGCCTTCTCCCAGGATATGGTGGAGGAGCTTGCTAACGAGAGCTCGGTTCCGGTAATCAACGGCCTAACCGACCTTACCCACCCGTGCCAGGTGATGAGCGACCTGTTTACCATCGCCGAGAGAAGGGACTGGAGCCTGGAGGGCCTCAAGGTAACATACGTCGGGGACGGAAACAACCTGACCAACTCTTGGATCAACGCAGCGGCCCTCTTAGGCTTCACGCTTACCATCTCCTGCCCCGAGGAGCTGATGCCGGACGAGGCGATATTGAAGGAGGGAATAAAGAGGTCGGAGGGCAAAATAAAGAGCGAGGAAAACCCGAAGGCGGGCGTCAAAGACGCCGACGTCATATACACGGACGCCTGGATGAGCATGGGGGACGATCCAAGACTTCGGGAGAGGAAGCTCGATATGCTGAAACTCTATCAGGTAAACGGGGAACTGTTGGATTCGGCCCCTGAAAGCTGTGTCGTGATGCACTGTCTCCCGGCGCACCGGGGCGAGGAGATAACTGATGATGTGATGGACGGGGAGCGCTCCATCGTATACGTACAGGCGGAAAACCGCCTTCACGTCCAGAAAGCGATTATGGATATTTTGAACCAACGACAGGAGGCGTCGGGTGGCGGATAATACAAAGAAGGTTGTTGTTGCGTACTCCGGGGGGCTAGATACCTCGGTCATTCTGAAGTGGATAAAGGAGAACTACGGCGCATACGTGATCGCCTTTGCGGCGGACGTGGGACAGGGAGAAGAGGAGCTCGAAGGTCTCAAGGAGAAGGCACTCAAAACCGGCGCGGACAAGGTATACATCGACGATCTCAGGGAGGAGTTCGTATCGGACTACGTCTACCCTATGCTCAGGGCAAACGCCGTCTACGAGGGGACCTACCTCATGGGGACATCGATAGCGAGGCCGCTCATCGCAAAGCGCCAGATCGAGATAGCCTTAAAGGAGAAGGCGGACACGGTCTGCCATGGCTGCACCGGCAAGGGTAACGACCAGGTGAGGTTCGAGATGGCCTACCTCACTTTAAGTCCGGACATCCGGATCATCTCCCCCTGGCGGGAGTGGGAGTTCAGTTCGAGGGTGGAGCTGATCAAATACTCCAACGAGCACAACATCCCCATCGTCGCCACGGCTCAAAAGCCCTACAGCACCGACAGGAACCTCTTTCACATAAGCTTCGAGGGGGGTATCCTCGAAGACCCGTGGAAGCCGCCCCCGGCTGAGATGTTCAAGCTGACAAAGTCCCCCGCCGACGCCCCGGACAAGGTAACCACGATAGAGATAGATTACGAGAACGGAGATCCTACGGCGATAGACGGGGTGACCTACGCCCCGGCCGCACTGTTATCGGTGCTCAACGAGATCGGGGGAGAAAACGGCATCGGGAGGGTGGACATGGTGGAAAACCGCTACGTCGGGATGAAGTCAAGGGGCGTATATGAAACCCCCGGCGGCACCATACTCCAGGTCGCCCACAGGGCCGTCGAGTCGATCACCATGGACAGGGAGGTGATGCACCTGAGGGACTCCCTCGTCCCGAAATACTCCGACCTGGTCTACAACGGGTACTGGTTTTCGCCGGAGCGGGAGCTCCTCCAGATTCTCGTCGACGAGGCGCAGGAGGGCGTGACGGGCAGAGTCAGGCTCGATCTCTACAAGGGAAACGTGACCGTGATGGGGAGAAAATCGGAGAGGTCCCTATACCACGACGGGTTCGCCACCTTCGACAAGGACTCGGTCTACAGCCAGAAGGACGCCACCGGATTCATCAGGCTCAACGCCCTCAGGATGAGGATAAAGGCGATGCTGCAAAAGGGTTAGGACTAATTCCAACACTATCTCAAGGTAATTTCCGATGAAAAAGCCGTGGGGGGGCAGGTTCAAGGACGACATTGGAGACGATGTCGAGACATTCACCGCATCTGTGAAATTCGACTCCCGCCTCGCCCCATACGATATAGGAGGGAGCATAGCCCACGCGAAGACCCTCGAGAGGGCGGGATTGATAAGTAAAGAGGAGGCTAATGACCTTATCTCAGAGCTTGAAAGAATAGCTAAAGAGATTGGTGAAGGGAAATTTCGCTTCAAAAACGCCCTCGAGGATGTCCACATGAACATAGAGGCGGCGCTGATCAAGAGGCTGGGGGACGTAGGGGGGCTTATCCACACCGCCAGGAGCAGAAACGACCAGGTAGCGGTGGACACCCGCCTCTTTGTCAAGATGGAGGCCAAAAGGGCTATGAGTCTTCTCAAGGAGATCAGGATTACGATCCTCGAGCTTTCCGATAAAAACATCGAGGTCGTGATGCCCGGCTACACCCATCTCCAGCGGGCTCAGCCGATCCTTCTCTCCCACCACCTCCTCGCATACTGGGAGATGTTTCACAGGGACGGCATAAGGTTCAAAAACGTGCTAACGGCCGCCGACGTAATGCCGCTCGGCTCCGGGGCGCTGGCCGGCGTCCCCTATCCCCTCGACCGTCAATACACCGCAAAGCTCCTCGGTTTTTCCCGGATATCGGGAAACAGCGTGGACGCGGTGAGCGACAGGGACTACATCCTCGACTACCTCGCCTCGGCCTCGATCGCCATGATGCACCTCTCCCGCCTCGCCGAGGAGCTGGTGCTCTTTTCGGGCGCCGAGTACGGCTTCGTGACGCTCCCGGACCGCTACGCCACCGGCTCCTCCATCATGCCCCAGAAGAAGAACCCGGACGTCCCGGAGCTGGTGCGGGGAAAGACGGGAAGGGTGATGGGAGACCTGATCTCTCTTCTCACCACGATGAAGGGGCTGCCGCTGGCCTACATGCGGGACATGCAGGAGGACAAGGAGGCTCTTTTCGACGCCGTGGACACGCTGAACGCCTCACTGTCGATAATGGAGGGACTCCTCTCCGCCGTTCGGTTCAACGGAGACAAAATGAAGGAGGCTCTGACCGGCGGATTCATCACCGCCACCGACGCCGCCGACTACCTCGTCAGAAAGGGGGTCAGCTTCAGAAAGGCCCACAAAATTGTGGGGAAGATCGTGGCGGATACAGAGACCAAGGGGAAGACCCTCTTTGATCTGAGCGCCTCCGATTGGCGGAAGTTCTCCCCCAAGTTCGACGAGGACATCATCGATGCGATCAAGGTGGAATCATCCATCTCCTCCAGGAACCTCCCCGGCGGAACGGCGAGAGACCGGGTTGAGGAGACAATCGCGGCCCTACTCAAGCTTGAAGAGGGGAAGGGGTAATATTAGGACAATATTATCAAGGGGAAAATTCCGTACTTGGAATTCAATATGGGCTTGAATTGCAACTGCAATCCAGCTAATGTGGAAGCTGACATAGACAAGGACAAACCTACAAGAATTGCAAGGGAAGTCGATTCTATTTTCAACTGTTTTCAACTCGCTCAAACTGTGATATTATTGGTCTGAAACGATTAGTTTTTACAGGGACTTGAATTAAAGACGAACAATCAATATAAAAATAATCAAATAATCAGAATCAATCCACAAAATGACCAAGGAGGTATTAGATATGTATAGACTATTCCAAAGACTTTTAATATTGGCCGCACTGTTAATCTTCGCCGCGTCATGCGGCGTGAAGGCCCCGCCCCTCCCGCCGGAGTACGTCGTGCCGGAAAAGATCAAAGACCTGAAGGTGAAGATGGTCGAGGGGGGCGTCATCCTTAGGTGGACGATCCCGGACAAGAACACCGACGGGACGGAGCTGACCGACCTCTCCGGCTTCAAGGTCTTCAGGAAAGACGTTCCGGACGAGGAGATCGACTGCCCGCCCTGCACCGAGAAGTTCGAGGAGATATTCGACTTTACGCTTACCGTTCCGGGCAAGGCGAAGGTCGAGAAGGACAGGATCTACATCGAAGACCTCTCGCTTCTCCCGAACGTCTCGTACACCTACGTCGTCGTATCCTACAACACCGCCGGCTACCGCAGCAGCTTCTCCAACACGGTCGACGTATACTTCAGGAGAACCGAGTGAACTACTTCAACTACGTCGGGGATGAGCTTCACGCGGAGGATATCCCGATAACGAAGCTCGCCGAGGAGTTCGGCACACCCCTCTACATCTACAGCACGAGAACCCTGAGGCACCACTTCAAGGTCTTTGACGACGCCTTTTCCGGCATCGACCACCTAATCTGCTTTGCGATGAAGGCAAACTCCAACCTCGGCGTCCTGAGGCTCTTTGCCGAGATGGGCGCCGGGTTCGACATCGTCTCCGGCGGCGAGCTCTTTAGAGCCTTAAAGGCGGGGGGCGACCCGAAGAAGATCGTCTACAGCGGCGTGGGAAAGACGACCGACGAAATCAAGGAGGCGCTTGAAAGCGATATCCTGATGTTCAACGTTGAGTCGTTCGAGGAGCTGGGCGTCATAAATGAGATCGCCGGTGACATGAAGAAAAAGGCGAGGATCTCCCTTCGCGTAAACCCTGACGTCGACCCGATGACGCACCCGAAGATCTCCACGGGGCTCAAGGAGAACAAGTTCGGCATCGACATCAAAAAGGTGATCGACGACTACGAGGAGGCGGGAAACCTCCCGAACATCGAGGTGATCGGCGTGGACTGCCACATCGGCTCCCAGATAACGGAGATCGCCCCCTTCGTGGACGCCCTCGAGCGGTTAAAGGAGCTGGTCTTCAAGCTCCGCGAGAGGGACTTCAATATCCGCTGGTTCGACCTCGGCGGGGGCTTAGGCATCACCTACAAGGACGAGGAGCCCCCCGACCCCACAGAATACGCGGCGGCCATAAAAAAGAGCGCAAAAGACCTCAACGTCACCTTCATCCTCGAGCCGGGGCGGGTGATCGTCGGAAACGCCGGCATAATGGTAACGAGGGTCCTATACACCAAGCGTAACGGAAAGAACTTCGTGGTCGTGGACGCCGGGATGAACGACCTGCTGCGCCCGGCGATGTACGACGCCTTCCACGAGATAAGGCCGGTGATAAAGAGCAATAACTCAAAGATCACGGCCGACGTGGTCGGGCCGATCTGCGAGTCTGCCGACTTCATCGCCAAGAACCGCGAGGTGACCGACGCCAAGCGAGGCGATCTCTTGGCCGTCATGAGCGCCGGCGCCTACAGCTTCTCGATGGCGTCAAACTACAACTCCCGCCCCCGCGCCGCCGAGCTTTTAGTTGACGGCAAGGTGCCGCACCTCGTCAGGAAGAGGGAGAGTTATAAGGATTTGGTGCAGAGGGAGGGGTGAGGGGGGGAGAATGAGTGACCATCAAATTGGCTGAAGAGATTTATAGTATAAATACATAATAATTGGTATACAAATTGGCAAAAGTAGAAATTGAATCTTCATGAGTAATAAATTGAAAACATTAATTGATCATATTAAGGAACAGGATAGTTTTACTCAATTTAATACAATTCCAAAAAGGATATTCTTAGACACTAACATCCTTCAATATCTTCAAGATTTTGGAGAATACATTTTCGATCATTACAGGGAAAACAAAAACTATTTTTTAATAAGCAAGCATAGAATAGTAAAAAGAGAAACCAGGTTATTCAGTGAGATTGAAGCCCTTCATGATTGTTTTATCGGAATTGAAAGAACGAGTTTTGAATTTGCTTTATCGCCTACTATTTATCAGGAAGTATCGGAAAAGGGAGATATAAGATTTATTGAATGGTTTTATGATGTATGGGATCACTGGATGACGGTAGTTTCCGAATATGAGAATGGAAAAGCTTTTTCAGAAAATGCAGAAAAAAACTATAAAAAAGCCTCTTATGACAATTCTCTGCTTGGCAATCTCTCAGAAAAAGATAAAGAGATAGTACTTGATGCAATTTACTTCGACTGCAATGCCCTTTTAACTGTTGATCGCTTTGCAAAAGACCAGAATAAGAAAATATATGTATTTAAAAATTATGGCTTGATGATATTGACACCATCCGAGCTATTAGAGATTATAAAACCTTTTCAAGCATTATGGTGTTGATAAATTAGATAAATCAAAGTCCACCCCACCCAACCCCCCAACCCCACATCAAACCGGCAAGCCGGGGCGGGCATTTGCAATCAGCAGAAATAAATATATTTATTTAAACCACCTTTCCACGGCCTCAACGATCTCCTCCTCCCCGACCTCCATAACGACGGGGGCGTCCGCGGGACAGGTCTCGTCCCTTTTATGTGTCTGGATCATCCGAATCTTTCCGGACTCGTCGGCCCTGTATGTCCCCGTTGATGTCATGTAATTGTACGGGAAGAATGGGAGCTTGTCTGGTAGCATATAGACCGTGAAGCTTTCTCCGTCATCGTCGTATTCCAAGCGGATATCCTGTTTTAAGCTGAAGAAATCTTTATAGACATCGCTCTCTTTCGCAAGCTTCGGATACAATGGTCTTCCGTTCTCGGTACTGTGAAGCCGTGAATAGGCAATGTGATACGCCGTGAACTCCTTCAGTTTCGTTTCCCTGTATTCATCCGTCGGCCACCAGGAAGCGAAAGCTAAACCCATGCCGGAAATAAACAGGGCAATGAGGACAAGGATAAGGCCGGATGTCAACAGGCGCCAGTGAACCGCGCCCTTCAGATATTCCGGGACGCTTTTTGAACAGAGGCGCTTTATTCCCCAGATAAACATCTTTAAGCCTCTCACAACGGCTGTAACCCCGAAGATAACCACAACCAGTGCCCCAAGGCCGCTGTGCGCCGCAGAAACAATGACGGCGAGAACTGCAGCGAGAGGGGGAAGAAATCTCCGCTTTTTGGGTTTCTCCCTTTGCAACTTCATTATCGCATACCCCCCGCCCAGAAAAGTCAGCAGCACCATGATAGGAAGGATTACGACGACGGCAAGAACGGTCTGCGGCCCCGGGGGCTGGTTGGCAAAGGCGCTGCTTGCCTGAAGCAATATAAACATTGGTGCAAAGACAAAAACCGTAAACGCTGTTTTGAAAATTCTCATGGTTTAACCTCCCAGGAAAAGCGCCAGTCCCTTTTCGGCATGAAGCTGGTTTTATTGAAAAACAGAGAATCAGACGCTTCTCTTTTAAGCGTGTAATTGGATGAAACAATCTTCACGCTCCCCGGAAACAATCTATACACACCCCTGTCAAGCGGATGCCTCCAGGCTCCCGTCGTGGTGAGTATATAGCGGGCGTTCCTCTTCGGGGCGTGCTGGCAATATCGAACCAGAACCCTTACCTCCCCCCTTGGCCTGAACTTCAGGTCGAAGCGGTGCTTTCCCAGGATGTATCTGACCGGGATATCCCTGCTTTCGGGATAAATTTCACATACGCTCAGAAGCACGGGATGGGGATGGCCCAAATCGACGGGCAGCGGAATGCTCATTCCCTGTATGACCGGGAAGGGCAATGGATTGGAATAAATGTATGTTCCTCTCATCTCTATATGGTTACGGTGGACAAAGATGTTGATCTCTTCTTCGGTAAATCGAACGATGGGGTAAAGGCCGGCAAGAAACGGAAACAGCAGGATGATGACAATAACGGGGAATAGGAGGTAAAATAGATACCCTCGTTCATAAGACCGCCTGTTTTTCATCCAGAAATTGCCCCACTTGATACAAGTTAAAGAGTTTTTCTCCTTCACTCCCCTACCTTTCCCGGTACATACCGGGGTCGTCCTTTATCCATTTTACTACTTTTTCAGGCTGGTTTCTATATCTTTAATCATTTGGATCCTTTGATCCCTTTTTACGAAATATCCGGCACGTTTCAAAAACCTCCGGTGCTGCCCGAGATGTTTAAGGGCATTTAGCAGATCCCTGCCAAATCACCCCTTGAATCCATTAAAATTCTCCAATTATGTGACATTCCTCAAACTTATCACGACTTTTCATGGTACACTTGGAAAAAATTTGAGAAAATTTGTAACAATTTAATAACAGGAGGAGAAAAATGAAAAATAGAATAAGACGTCATTCAATCCTTGTCACGATCCTTCTCTCGGCGGTCGTAACGCTTCTCGCGGTTCAGGGGAGCCTTGCCGCCGAGCCGGACAGGTTCTTTCTCGACTTCTCCGATGGATACATCGTCATACAGCCAAACACGGGGACGATCCAGGTCGTCGCCAGCCTGACCGTCCTCTCCTACGGGGGGGACTGGGAGCTCGCCCAGCTTAAGCCCTACCTCTACCATGTGAGGCTCAAGACCTGGGGCGGCTTCTACTGGAAGGTCAACACCTCGAGGAGGGAAGTCTACAAGGTCACCGGCGGCAGTTTCGGGAGCCTTGGGGGATCGGAGGCCGTGATAGGCGGGATATCCGTCGATGTCGTCGGGGGCAGCAACACGACACCCCCGGACCGCTTTCTGTTGAGGTTCTCCAAGTCCTACATAGTCTACGTTCCGGCGTCGAGCGTCCTTCAGGTCACCGCCGAGGGGTACGTCCTCTCCTACGGGGCGGACTGGGAGGTCGTCAAGATGAAGGACTACCTCTACCACATGAAGCTCAGTACCTGGAAGGGCTTCTACTGGAAGGTCAACACGTCGAGAAAAGTGGTCAAGCGCGTGAAGGGCGCCCCGCTCGGATCGCTGGGAGGAACGCTGGAGGACACCAACATATCGGTCAGGGTGGTCGGCGGGGATACCGCCTCAGAGCCAGAGCCCCCCGGAGACTCTCTCGCCAGGCCGGACGAGGACTGCATAGCCTGCAACCCGAACAACCTCCAGGTGGTAAACGTCGGCGGCAGCTGGAAGATCGTCGAGGGGAGCCGCTGGCTGATGGACTTCGGCGCTAAAGAGGGTGACGCCCGGGAATCCCTCAAGGTCATCAAACACTACGGGATGAACAGCCACTGCTTCGTGGGGAGGCCGAACGCCCCGTTCGAGTACTGGCTTGTGGGTGGCAGCGCCCCGGCAGGCGGATACGCCGGAGAGGACTGCATTTCCTTTAACCCCAACACCATAGAGGTCAGAAACGTGGGGGGCCGGTGGAAGATCGTGGATGGTAGCCACTGGCTCTTCGACTTCGGGGGCAGCGAAACGGAGGCGAGGCTCGCCTATGACATCATCAAGTACTACGGATTTACAAAAACGTGCTTCGTTGGAAGGCCGGGGCCCAAATTCAAGTATCTGAGAAAATAAGCGTTTTCGCTAAATATAGACGTAAAAGGGGCGGCCCGTTGATTCGGCGCCGCCCCTTTGTTTTTAAAATCTTGTCAACTGATCGACTCATTGATATTTTCTGCTCAGTCGTCGATCCCCTGGAGCTTCGACCTGCCCATCGTCATCCCGCCGCTTTTGGACAGCTCGGCCTTCATCACGTCGCGAAGCTTTATAAGCGAGTTCAGCGTCTTCTCCTGGTCTACCGATATCTCGCCCGCGCGAAAGCTAACCGCCTTGAGGTTTGCGATCTCCGTCTCCACAGCTTGAAGCTGCTCATGTGTGAAAGCCATCAGTACACCTCCAGCCTGTAGGGCTCGGCGCCGCTCTCGCCCCGAAGCCAGATCGATCCCTGCCGCCTGAACGCCATGACCCTGGGCCCGTCGTCGGTGTCCTCGATCCTCCCGTGGACGGCGGTGCCGTCAAACGAGTACTCGATGTAAGTTCCAGTTGCATCGTTGGCCAAGGTAATGCAGAACGACTGGAAGCCGAACTCCTGCTTCACGAAGGACGTCGTGAGGGCGGTGCCGGACTGGTCCTGAAAGTAGCTGTTCGTCGACATCTCTATCCCCGTAATTATCGCCATGTCTCCCTCCTTTCCGATTTTTTTTGGCAACCTTGGATATCCCAAAAGCGAGCGGGGGGATGCCTCCCCCCGCCCAAAATCAATTTCAATATCAGCTCGTTGAGAGGTTGCATCCGTACCAGTAGCGCCACTGCACAACGCCGACGCCGAAGCGTCTCTTGATCTTCGCAAACCAGGTGTCGGTCTTCTCGTCCCGGTAGACCGTGATCTTCGCCGGCAGCCTGTCGTAGAACTTGATCCCCTTGTTCGCCTTGCCCATGAACCAGGCGTCATCGTCCTCGATGTAGCGCCAGTAGACCAGGTCGAACATCCCCTCCAGCACGTTCTTGTTGCCGTACTTGTCGATCTCGTACTGGGACTGGATTATCTGGTCCAGCTGGAAGCGGTTCTTCGGGTTGGTGATGATGACGTTCGGCTCGATCTTGATCCTCTCGCCACGCTCGTTTAAAGCGTTGGTCACCGTCATGGCCGAGAAGACCGTCTGGATGTTGGCGTAGGATATGTCCAGCGACTCGGTCAGGTTGTTGAGCTTTACCGCGGGCTTCAGCTTGAACGGATGGCCGTAGGTGGCCCCGGTCCCGAAGAAGGGTTTCCCGTCGTAGATGTGCTTCGGGTTGGGATCATCGTTGTTGGTAAAAGAGCCGTTAAACGCCTCCCTGTCGCCGGAGGTCAAGGCCCCCTTGTTGAACAGCGCCGAGACCGCCTCCTCCTCGGTGTTCCTCACGCCCTCTCCCCAGCCCGCGGCGAACTCCATCAGGTCGGAGTTGAGCTTTCCCTCCTTCATGTCGGCGATCATGTCGTCGGTAACGGCGATCTGGTCCTTGAACGTCTTGAATATAAAAAATAGTATCTTAATTAAGTTTACATTATATTGCATGACCTTACAAGTAGTTGATATTATTAAGAAAATAGGTATTTTTATGTT
>Ga0180431_10003432_pt1 | contig 20431 bp, 19 predicted proteins | sample SS_ome_11_FD_132459 | JGI IMG/M metagenome (GOLD analysis project Ga0180431, IMG submission 132459) | Hypersaline lake sediment archaeal communities from the Salton Sea, California, USA - SS_1_MS_1 metaG | ecosystem: Environmental > Aquatic > Non-marine Saline and Alkaline > Hypersaline >... | reverse complement strand
CCGGACCGGTCACCACGACCAGTGGATTTGGTGTTTCGATGTATTCGTTGGCCCCGTACCCTTCGTCGCTGACGATGACGTCCACATCCGTCGGGTATCCTTTGGTAAACCGGTGCGTGTACACCTTTATTCCCCGCCGCTCCAGGCGGTTCTTGAAGAGCTTGGCCGAGGGCTGATCTTCGTAGCGGGTGATGACGACGGCCACGATTTCGATGCCCCACTCCCGCAGGTCGTCGATCAGCTTCATGGCATCGGAATCGTACGTGATGCCAAAGTCGGCCCTCACTTTTTTGCGTTCAATATCGCCCGCATAGATACACAGGATGATATCGGCCTGATCTTTCAGCTTCTGCAGGAGCCGCATCTTGACGTTGGGATCAAAGCCCGGCAGGACGCGGGAAGCGTGGTAATCGTACAGGAGTTTGCCCCCGAATTCCAGGTACAGTTTGTTGTTGAATGTGTTCACACGTTCGAGAATGGCGGTCGTTTGGTCACTCAGGTATCGTTCGTTGTCGAAACCTATCCTGTGATCCATGGGGCTCCCTTCTTTTTCGAATGCTCATCACGCCTGTGCATCCGCTATTGCCTTAAAAAAAAGCCACTCCCCTGCTGGATCGTGGCTTACGGCTTTGGTTCATGTGCCGGGGGCGGGAATCGAACCCGCATGGAGCAAGCTCCGCTGGATTTTGAGTCCAGTGCGTCTACCAATTTCACCACCCCGGCGAAGTTGTTGTTTTTTAACGAGACAATATACGAAAATAAAAGCGTCTTGTCAAGATAAGTACGTGGAAACGGATTGGCGCATTTTTTTACGCCTCAAGTCGCGGCATGGGTGTGCCGATAATAATAGAAGAGAGGAGCCGACGGGTATCATGCGGTGCAAGACAGTCTGATGGAGTAAGGAGGTACCACTGTGAACGTGTCGTCTGTTTCCCTGAATGATAATATATTTAACACAGCATCTTCGTGTATAAACGGACATCTGCCGAATCACGAGCCGTCGGAGGGGCCGGAATCGGGTTCCCAGAACAGGGATACATGCCGTGTGTCGGAGATGTCGCGACTTCTGTCGCGATCCGGACTGGATGTAGAACGTTCTTTTGTAGAACGTACCGGAGAGGCCATCGATTTTCAGCTTGTGTATTCCAGGAGCCGGTTGGAGAGTCTGTCAGCCAATGGGTACTTCGCCCAAGAACGGGAAGAATGTCACCTGTCCCTTCAATACGTTTTTCATCAGGACATCGTTGTCGACGGTCGCACGGAGCGTCGTGTTTTTGCGATGGAGCTCTCATTTACGGCCACCCATGTGCAATCCCTGCGGGTGTCGCCCTTTGAGGGGAAGGAGGATATACTGCAACTCGTCCAGCGGCTCATCCTGGACATGATGGATATCATCCAGGATGACGAGACCAAACTGGCCGGTGTGATTTTCGATTTTGAGGATGTTCAGGATATCGCGCGCATCGAGGATGGCCGGCTCCTTCAAAAACTGGAAGCCCTGATCCGGTTGGTCATCGTGCATACGCATATCCTGGAATCCATGGACAGTAAAAAGGATGAAGAGGCCGTTGTGCTGCATCCAAAGCGCATCAAGGTTGTCGGCGTGAAAGAAGAAAAGCAGGAGGTCGCATTCTCCAGTTTTCACATGGAGATCAGGCAGTTGGAAAACGTGTCCTCGGCTTTATCCGCACCCGACGAAACCGGTGACCATACCCAGAATGCCTACGATACACTACAATCCCCGATGCCGGAAACGAAGCGGGTCGGCTTAAATAAAGTTTCTCATCTGAATGATTCACGGAAATATGCATAAACCGTAATGTCCCTAAAAGTGGTATCCGTCGTCATTCACAAGACCAGAATAAGGATCGTTCGTGTTGGTCGGTTCGGTATTTTCTTGAGCCTGCAGATTCACTATTCCCGAGCATCCTGGTTGCGAGGAACCGGCTCTTTTTTCGAACACCTTTTTATATCATCAGTCAGCCTTCTCTTAGAAAAAACATGCCCGAGATTTTGATGATTCGGGCACGTTTATATCGATGGCCTCTGCTACTCACTGGATCGAACGTACTCGTTAAAATGTGATGTAGCCCTCTGGATCAACGGGCCGGTTGTCTTTGATCAGCTCAACATGAAGATGCGGCCCGCTGGAGGTCAGGACGAGCGTTCCATTTTTAGAATAACCTCAAGACCTGGATGAAGGCAAAGACGATAGCAGAGAATACAACAGTTTTCACCATCATGGGCCTGTAAAAAATACCGTGGAATTCTGCGCGTTTCGGGAGGCCTTTGGACACCATGCGATCCAACATGGTTTTTGTCGTTGTATACGCCAATCCGTGCGTGCTCTGCAAGTCGTCGTGCACCTCGTGCACCGTCTGCTTCTCCTTTTTCCAAATGATGCGCAGGATGTTGTATTCCGCTCAGGACGATTCCGGCAGCTTTTTTTAGCGCTCATAATTATTTTTCCAAGCTATGTTCGTCTGTAAAATAAATATTACAATTCATTAATAATGCTTAATATGTAAAAAATTAGCAATTGCCGGGTATTTTTTGAGATAGATGTCCGAAACCGAAATCATGATCCCGTGTGTTTGCGGATGACGAGGGTTTATCGCTTGACATTTATGCTCGAATTTTCGATATTAAGCGAATATAAGACGTTAATTTCTCTATGTAAGCAGGGACGTCAATACATGCCCATTTACGAATATAAATGCCGGTCGTGCGGGAAAAAATCGAGTCTCCTGCTCCGCACCCATAAGGATAAGACACGGCCCGTTTGCCCCCATTGTCAGGGTAAAGAGCTGCGGAGAGTGTATTCCCGGTTTGCCATGGGTCGTTCGGATGAAGACCGTATGGAACGTCTGGCCGATCCGTCCCAGTGGGGAGGCATCGACGAGAACGATCCAAAAAGCGTCATGAAATGGGCCAAGCGGATGGGCAAGGAAATGGGAGATGAGATGGGAGAGGATTTCGACCAGATGATCGAAGAGGAATTCGAGAAGGAGGCAAAGGCGTCGGATGATTCTTCCGATGAGGCGTAATCGTGGGCACGATTCGGGACATCCAGCCTGTGAAACTGATATGCGGTCTCACGTTCGCGGAAGGTGTCGATGTAGACCGTGTCATCGCCGACGTGGAGGACGCTTTCGGTACGGTGGAGGAACGATCCCCTGTCTTTGAGTTTGCGTTCACGCGCTACTATCGAGAGGAAATGGGAGACAATCTGAAGAAACTATTTTTGAGTTTTGCTGGATTGATTCATCCCGGCCAGCTGCCGTCCATCAAAATAACGACGAATCGAATCGAGCAGACCTGGAGTACGGAGGGGAAGCGAACGATCAACCTCGATCCGGGATACATCACAGGGGCCAAGCTGGTCTTGGCCTCGACAAAGGACTTCGCTCACCGGATTTTTCTTGCCGAGGGCATCTACGGCGACGTCCAGTTGCGATTCCGTCAGAACCGGTTTTGGAAAGAAGAGTGGACGTTCCCGGATTATCAAACGGACGAGGCCATGGCCTTTTTTCACCGTGTCCGCGAACGATACATCCAAGAGGAAAAGGGGCATGACTAAAGGAATTCATTACAAGGATGCAGGCGTCGATATCGCGGCCGGTGAAGAAGCCGTGCATCGAATCAAGGACATGGTAAGATCCACGTTTTCGCCCTCTGTCCTGACAGACCTGGGCAAGTTCGGCGGATTCTATGCCCTGAAACCCGAGGACTACGAAGGACCCGTTCTCGTGTCTTCTATCGACGGCGTGGGTACCAAGCTCAAGGTGGCTGTCCTGATGGATAAACACGACACCGTGGGTGAAGACTTGGTGAATCACTGCGTGAACGATATTCTGGTGGGTGGAGCCAAGCCCCTGTTCTTCCTCGATTATATCGGCACGGGCACGTTGAATCCCGATGTGATGGAGAAGATCATCACGGGAATGGTCCGGGGATGCCGCGCCGTCGGGTGCAGCCTGGTGGGGGGCGAGATGGCCGAGATGCCGGGGTTTTACCAGAAGGGGGATTACGATGTGGCCGGATGCATCGTGGGAATCGTGGACAAAGGCAAGATCATCGACGGCCGTTCCATTCGGTCGGGCGATGTCCTGCTCGGCCTTCTCTCCAACGGGCTCCACACCAACGGGTATTCGCTGGCGAGAAAAGTACTCCTCGACGCTGCCGGTTTCAAAGTCAACACGACCGTTGAAGCACTGGGAAAGACGGTGGGTGAAGAACTGCTGCGGGTTCACCGTTGCTATTTCAAGCCGGTCTATCCCCTCCTGGCACAATTCGACATCAGGGGCATGTCTCATGTCACGGGCGGGGGTCTTGTGGGGAATACCCGGCGGATGCTGCCGGAAGGCCTCGGTCTTAAAATCGATTGGGATGCCTGGGAAACGCCTCCGATTTTCCGCCTGATCCAGGAGAAAGGCAACGTACCTATTCAGGATATGCGGAGGACGTTCAACATGGGGATCGGGTACGTTCTCATCGTTGCACCGGGTGTGGCCGACGGCGTGTTGAAGGCCCTGGAGGCACAGGGTGAGACGCCGGTCATCGTGGGTAAAGTCGTATAATCGCATGGAATAAATCCAATCGAAATGAAACGAATAAACACGGGAAATTATAGGATTCTATACTCGTAAGCATCTGATTCAAATAACTTTCATATCCGTATGTCTTGGGTAGCGCGTCGATGAGCCTTTTTGTCATTCTTATTATCAGTTACTTGTTGGGTTCGATTCCCACGGCCATCATCGTCAGCAGAATCGTGATGAAGGACGATATCCGCAAACACGGAAGCGGGAATGCGGGGGCGACCAATGTGTTCCGGGTGATGGGGTGGAAGGCGGCCCTTTTTGTCGTTCTGGTGGACGTGGGCAAAGGAACCGTGGCCACCCTTTTTATCTCGAAAATCGGTTTGGGTTCGGTGGTTCTGGATGCCGCGTTGGTTCAGATGCTGGCCGGACTGGTCGCCATCATCGGCCATGTGTGGACCGTTTTTGCCGGATTCCGGGGAGGCAAGGGTATGGGAACGGCGTTTGGCGTGCTGATCGCTCTGGCACCGGTGGCGTCACTCATCAGCCTGGTCGTATGGCTGATCCTGGTATTCACCATCCGTATCGTTTCGGTCGGCTCGATGACGGCCGGTGTGGTGTTTCCAGCGACTCTCTTGATTCAAAGGTTCGTACTGAAATCCGATATTCCCGATCCCCTGCTGGGTCTTGCCGTCGTTTTAGGTATTCTGGTGTTCATCACTCATCGGTCGAATATACGAAGGCTTCTGCGAGGTGAGGAGAATCGGTTCGGGTCGAAAAAGATGGAGAAATCAAAGGGTCTTGCTGAGTCGCCCGATGCGCATCTCAACGAATAGGTCTTTACGATTACAAGTATTCTGTCACATACCGTGATGGAGTCTGTTCATGGAAGCGAGCCAAGGTAAAGCGAGAATCGGTGTGCTGGGAGCGGGGAGTTGGGGAACCGCTCTGGCAGTACTGCTCCATTCCAACGGTCATGCGGTCGCGATGTGGGAATTCAGGAAGGATGCGGCGCACCGGCTTGCAGAGACCCGGGAAAATACCGATTTTCTGCCGAGCGTGGTCATCCCCGCGGACATTGAAATTTCTTCGGACTTGGCAGCGGTCGTCGATGAGAAAGACATCCTACTCATCATGCTGCCTTCCCATGTGGTGCGTTCCGTCGGCCAGCAGCTATCCCGTTTTTCCTTGCAGGATGTTCTCCTCGTGAGTGGCAGCAAGGGCATCGAGAACGAGACCCTGATGCGGATGTCCGAGGTCTTGATGGAAACGATTCCCGGCCTTTCCATGGATCGCATCGTCGTGCTCTCGGGGCCGAGCCATGCCGAAGAAGTCGGCCAGTCCATACCGACTGTGGTGGTGGCTGCGTCGACGCGGGAGGCGTCTTCCAGGCGGATTCAAGAAGTTTTCATGAATCCTTCGTTCCGGGTTTACGCCAACAAGGATGTCATCGGTGTGGAGCTGGGGGGTTCCCTGAAGAACGTCATCGCCATTGCTGCGGGCATCTGCGACGGAGTGGGTTTCGGGGACAACACCAAGGCGGCACTCCTGGATCGGGGGATCGTGGAGATTACCCGCCTGGGTACGGCCATGGGAGCCCATCACATGACGTTCGCGGGCCTGTCCGGCATGGGCGACTTGATCGTTACCTGCATGAGCCGTCATAGCCGGAATCGATACGTGGGAGAGGAGATTGGGAAGGGGAAGTCCCTGCAGGAAGTGCTCGACGGCATGGTCATGGTGGCCGAGGGTGTCCGAACGACACGGTCGGTTCACGACCTGTCGAAAAAATACGATGTCGACATGCCGATTTCCGAAGAAGTCTACCAGGTACTCTTCCGAGGTAAAAACCCGCAGAAGGCGGTCTACGATCTGATGACGCGCGATCCAAAGATGGAGGATTGGGGATGAGGTCGTTCGCGATGACACGTTCCCTGCGCGACATGAAAGTATGGCCATTACACATTAGTGATCCTGACATAATAGACTAGAAGGGTGGTTCCATGGATAAGGTTTATGTCTCAGATATAGCGAAACACGACGGTCAAGAAGTCACGGTTCGAGGATGGCTTTACAACAAGCGATCCAGCGGCGGGGTCTGGTTCCTACTGGTCCGCGACGGAACGGGCTTGATCCAGAGTGTGGTCTCCAAGACGGATGTATCGGAAAAGACCTTTCAAGCGTGCGTGGATGTCACGCAGGAATCGTCGTTGTCGGTGACGGGCACGGTTTCGGCAGACAAACGGGCGCCGGGCGGGTACGAGCTCCAGGTCAAGGACATCGATCTCCATCAAGTGGCCGAGGAGTTTCCCATCACGCCCAAGGAACACGGCACGGCTTTTCTGATGGATCACCGTCATCTGTGGCTCCGTTCTTCGAGGCAAGTGGCCATTCTGAAGGTGCGTCACGAGATCATCAAGGCGTGCCGCGATTTTTACGATGAACGGGGATTTACCCTCGTGGACACGCCGGTTTTTACACCGGCCGCGGTGGAAGGCACGACCACCCTTTTTGCGACAGATTACTTTGGTGAAACAGCCTATCTTACCCAGAGCGGACAGCTATACAGCGAGGCTTCCATCGCCGCTTTGGGCAAGGTATACTGTTTTGGTCCCACTTTCCGGGCCGAAAAGTCGAAGACGCGAAGGCATTTAACCGAGTTCTGGATGGTGGAGCCGGAGGTGGCCTATGCCGACCTGGACGATAACATGAAGCTGGCCGAGGATTTCGTTGCGTACATCGTACAGAGGGTGCTGGAGAATAGACAGGAGGAACTGAAGAAACTGGAAAGGGAGACGGCACCCCTGGAAAAGGTGACCACACCGTTTCCCCGGATTTCGTACGACGAGGCTGTAAAAATTCTCCACGACAAAGGCGTGGACTTCGAACACGGGAACGATTTTGGCGGGGGCGACGAAACCGTCATCTCCGAGCAGTTCGACAAGCCCCTGATGGTGCACCGGTATCCCGCGGCCGTCAAGGCCTTCTACATGAAAAGAGATGCAGAGGATCCCACCAAAGCATTGGGTGTGGATGTCCTGGCTCCCGAAGGATACGGAGAGATCATCGGCGGCGGTCAGCGAGAGGATGACCTCGACGCCCTCTTGGAACGCATCCGTGAGCACAAGCTTCCGATGAAAGCCTACGAATGGTACCTGGACCTGCGCCGGTATGGTACTGTGCCTCATTCGGGATTCGGACTGGGTGTCGAACGCACCGTAGCCTGGATCTGTAAACTTCCCCATATACGGGAGACCATCCCCTTCCCCCGCATGATGCACCGTTTAACCCCTTAATAGAATCGGGAAGAGCGTCGTCCCAAGATGTCTGGAAAAGTAAAAATCAGAGCCGTTCTCATTCTCGGCTGTCTGTGTCATCTTGCGCTTCTGGGAGTCCGGATCGAGGCCCAGGAGGTGAATTCGATTCAGAGAACCCACGATGCCATCGTCCTGGAAGGGGCGGATTTGCCGGATTTTCTGGGCAAGCCAGTTGATGATATACGCGTTTATCGTTTCCTCCACACGCCGGGCCGGTGGGAGCCCATTCCCTTTCAGGTGGACGAGCTGGACGGAGTGGACTCGTACTTCGGAACCAAAAACGGCGTCTTGGACTCAGACGACGAGATCGTGTTCCTTGCCAGGGATTTGGGAGACTTCGTCTCGGATTCTGTGTGGGTAGACGACGAGGAGGCTACGTATTCTGGGCGGTACGTGTTCACGGCGGAAGATCCCCTGGTCCCGGATCAAAGGGGCTGGGCATACATCTATGCGTCATCTCAGCTGCCCAAATCGGAGAACGTATACGTCCGGTATGAAGCACCACCCGGCGAGGATGATTGGGTCGAGACCGATTCGTATCGTATCGTGCATGGAAGCAATGGATTTCAAGGTTCCGTTTATCTGAAAACATCCGCCGGCGGGGATGACATCGACTTTATGGATCGGCAGAAGATTCGTTTTAACGTGAGGATTGATCTGGGCGCGCTGGGGAGCAAGACCATCGTCATCAAAGAGGAGATGGATGAGGATATCGAAATCATCGTATTCGTCACCATTCACGCCAGGGCAAGACGAAAATCATACGAATACCTCCCGGGATGCACGGTCCGCCAGCATCGGAAGATGGTGTTGAATATCGAGATCACCGGTTCCCAGATTGACGATGTGAACTATGAACTCCCGTTCGAGACGACCTTCTACCCCACGTATACGGACTGGGCGTCGGGGAGTATGGAAATTCCCGAGTTCAGCGGCGGCCAGATGAAGGAGATCCGCCTTTCCACGGACCTCAACAGCAACAGCTACGGGATGATTTTCACGAATACATACAACGCCCAAGGCGTTCGGGTGAACGGGGTGAGCTCGGCCTACGACAATACCCTGGTCTGGCCGGGTCAGAATTGGTATCTCATCGTCGCAGACCCGGCGTATTCCGGGGCTGTTCTTCAGAATGCTTCAATCGTGACCCTGTATGATTTTCGGGCCGATCCCATACCCAACACGACCCAGAGGCTGTATTTCAAGGACAACAGCTCCAGGGATGGGGGGGACACCGGTGACCGGATGTCGTACGGCGATACCGGCGTTCAGATCAACGGGAACAATGTTTACGGCCAGATCGATTATTACACCGCCTCCTACTACCTTCCTGCAAACCTGGATACCACAGAAGCGAAGGCCATTCATACCAGGCACTTTACCCCATTGACAATCACGGGTCTTGCCGAGCGACTGACCTACATGCTGACCGTGGATACCGAGCCGCCCGAAGGGGGCTACGTCCAGGCTGATCCCGCGGTCGGTCTTGTGTTTGCCGGCAGCTCCGTGACCTTGTCGGCCATCGCCAATCCGGGATACATCTTTGCGGGCTGGTCCGGGGACGCATCCGGTACGGAAAATCCGTTGTCATTCACCATGACCGGAGATACGCATATCACGGCCCGGTTTGTTCGCATTCAATCGATTACCGTGGACACACAGCCATCGGGGCTTCGGTTTCATGCCGATGATCTCGAGTATACGAGTCCGCATACCTTTGATTGGATCGTCGGTAGTTCCCATCGCCTAGTAACCGATTCCCTTCAACACGGCGATGAGGGGTATCGGTACCTCTTCGTATCCTGGAACGATTCGATACGTCGGAGTTACGATTACATCGTCCCCCATCAGGACGAAAACATCCTTGCCCGTTTTCAGCCCCAGGTCTACCTGACGACGGCGGTGAGTCCTGAAGGAGCCGGAGACGTGATCCCCGCCCCGCCTGGAACCTGGCTTTCCCAGGATACCGTCGTCCAGGTCCGGGCGATACCCGCCTCCTATTACGCCTTCTTCAACTGGACGGGAGACCTGGCAGGATGGAGCAATCCCGATTCCGTGCTGATGGATCGGCCACGGGCGATTACGGCCGTCTTCGGGAATTACGGGCCTCTGGTAGCCGCACCCGATACATCCTTTGCAGAAGACGACATGTTATCCATCGATTTTGTTACGATCATGGAATGGATTCAGGATGAGAACAATGACGATTCGACTTTGGTGGTGGACATCCGCGGAGGAAACAGGCTCAGCGTGTCCGTCGATTCCACCCGAGGCCATGTACAGATAACCAATCGGCAGATACACTGGAATGGCGTGGACACAGTCTTCATCACCGCGTCCGATCCGCTGAATGCCGCGGGGTTCGACGATATGGTCGTACGGGTGATTCCCACGCCAGACCCGCCCGAGCCCTTCATACTGGTCGAACCCGAGGACGGCACGATCTATACCCAATGGCCCACGGAGGTGAATTTTCTCTGGGAGCCATCGTACGATCCGGATATGGAGGACAGGGTGACCTACGTGTTCGAGATAGACACGACCCGTATGTTCAACAGTCCGAAGCGCGTTCAAATGTCAGACATACAAGGGCCGAGCTACAGATTCGTGTGGCCCGATGCGTACGTCGACGGAAGATACTACTGGAGAGTAGCGGCCCTGGACGACGTGTTTTCTCCCACTCTCAGCAGCGACGTTTTCCAGATTCGCCTGTCCACGGGTAAAGTGGGCGAGGCACCGTCCACTTTTGTACTGGACCAGAATTACCCGAATCCCTTCAATGATGCCACGACGATTCGGTACGGTGTTCCGCGTACCGCCCGGATCTCACTGGTCGTGTACAACAGCCAGGGGCGTCGGGTGCGGACGCTCCTGGAACGGGTGCAGGACGGCGGCTACTTCATCACACGATGGGACGGCAGGGATGATCAGGGCGAGGTTGCGGCCACGGGAGTGTACTTTCTCCTCCTGCGGTCGGGCTCCCATACATCGGTCAAAAAAACCGTGTTACTGAGATAAATAAAAACGTGTAGACGTATCCAATTCCATAAAATCGTCAACGTGAAACACCATCCTACCATCATACAGTAGGGGCCGAACGTAGCGAATACGATTTTCTGTTTTGATAGATGATTTTACTTTTTTATTTTTAGTGTGGATGATACGCGTGAAGGTTTGCATGTTTCGTCATATTCAGAAATTCGCATTTTTGTCCGTTTTTATCGTATCGGGGATTCTGGTTGCCCAGCCTGGTGCGTTTGGAGACCGTGTCGATCTGGGCCTGGTCGAGCACGACGACATCACCGAAGCCTCGGGCATCGCAGCCAGCCGGAAGAACAGCGATGTGCTGTGGACCCACAACGATTCGGGCGGTGAGAATCGCCTTTTCGCGTTGGATACGCAGGGCCGACACCTGGGTATCTATTATCTCGTGGGATGCGAGAACCGGGACTGGGAGGACATGGCCGTCGGTCCGGGGCCTGTGGAGGGCCAGCATTACCTTTATATTGGCGATATCGGGGACAATCAGGCCGTCTATGACACATACCGTATCTATCGCGTCATGGAGCCGGATGTGGTCGTCGGTCAAAATCCCGTGATGGAAAACCTGGACGGCGCCGAGGCCATCGCCTTCCGATACCCCGACGGAAGCCGGGATGCGGAAGCGTTGATGGTCGATCCGTTGACCAAAGACGTCTATGTGATCAGCAAAGAGTGGAATGCGACGGTGGTGTATCGTGCGGCCTATCCGCAATCCACCCAGGAAATCCTGACTCTGGAACGTGTGACCCCGTTGTCCCAGATCGGAATCGTCGCTGGCGATGTCTCTCCCGACGGGTCGGAAATCCTGCTGAAGAATTATCTTGTCATATACTACTGGAGGCGTCAAACCGGCAAACTACTGGGAGATGCCTTCGCAGAACCGGCGGTGACCGTACCTTATCTACCAGAGCCCCAGGGTGAGGCTGTGTGCTGGAAATCTGACGGGATGGGGTATTATACCGTCAGCGAGGAATTCTCCGGGACGCCGGGCCGTCTCTATTTTTATCCGCGGCTGGAGGAATCTCGAATTTCGGATCGGGGGGCGACTCCGACGATGTTTGCCCTGTATCCGAACTATCCCAACCCGTTCAATGCGACGACAGTCATCATGTATCAACTGTCGGAAACGTCGCGTGTCGGATTGAACGTTTATGGTCCGTCCGGCGATTTTATCAAAACGCTGATGGATAGTGTCCAACCGCAAGGCATCCATCGCATGACATGGGATGGCACGGATGAGGACGGGAACAGGGTTTCATCGGGCATCTATATGATCCGATTGAACACGGAATCCTTCCAGGATTCCAGACGAGTCGTGCTGGTCAAATGAAGGCAGGCAGGATGGGAAGAAGAATACAAATCGGTGTCGTCGGCGGTCGGGATGCATCCCCCGAGGTATTGAAGGATGCTGAAGAGGTGGGCAGACGCATCGCCCGGAAAGGAGCCGTGCTGGTGTGCGGGGGTATGGGCGGTGTGATGGAAGCGGCCTGCAGGGGTGCCCAGGAGGCCGGGGGGCTTACGGTGGGTATTCTTCCCGTCTCATCGGCCGAGGACGGCAATCCGTACCTGGATGTCGTCATCCCGACGGGCATGGGACTGGCCCGGAATACCCTCATCATCCTCTCTGTGGACGGAGTGATCGCCGTGGGGGGTAGGTATGGGACGCTGTCCGAGGTAGCCTTTGCCCTTCAACTGCGGCGTCCGGTCGTTTCGCTGCACAGCTGGGATTTCGATGAAGCGATCATCGCAGTGAAGACGCCCCAAGAAGCCGTGGAGCAGGTCTTTCGCATGATCGAGTGAATCTCGTTCGATAAAATCGGAAGGGAATTCGGGTATCCCGACATCCGAAGATAAGAGGTTGTAAGTCAAGGCACACTCATGTACGTTCGGGCGCACATCGTCGTTTCGGGAAGGGTCCAGGGAGTCGGCTATCGGTACTTTGTGATGAGACTGGCGAGGAAATGGGAGCTCACGGGCTGGGTCAAGAATCTGTCAACAGGAGAGGTAGAAATCGATGTGGAAGGCCCCAGAGGACTCATCGAGTCCCTCATCCAGGAACTCTGGACCGGGAATGCCTGGGCAACTGTCAGGAATGTGGACGTCCGGTGGGAAAAGTATACCGGAACGTACACCGGGTTCGATGTTGCGTTTTATTAATGTATCATCCATCGGATGCTGAGGAACGAATGGATGTGATAAGATTATCTTATAATGATTTCTTAAATATCGACTTGATTTAGAATCGGAATTGTTTATCTTAGGAGAGGAGGATGATTGATCTAAAGTCCGTCATACGGGATATCCCGGATTTTCCGAAGAAGGGCATCGTATTCAAGGATATCACCACGCTATTGAAGGATGCCCAGGCGTTCCGGCAAGCTGTGGAAGACCTCTGCGCGCCCTACCGCGATAATAAAATCGATATCATCGTGGGTGTGGAGTCCAGAGGATTCATTTTCGGCGGTGCCATGGCTGTGGCGTTGGGCGTTGGTTTCGTCCCAGCCCGTAAGCCGGGCAAGCTGCCGGCCGAAACATTAAAAGAAGAGTATGCCCTGGAATACGGAACCGATGCGGTGGAGATGCACAGGGACGCCATCCAAGAAGGAATGCGGGTGCTCGTCGTGGACGATCTACTGGCTACGGGCGGTACGGCCGCGGCCACGATTCGCCTCGTGGAAAAAATGGGGGGCCGTATCGTCGGTGTGGCTTTCCTCATCGAATTAAATTTTTTGAAAGGACGGGAGAAACTGGGGAATGTACCCATACATGTCCTGATTGATTTTCCTGAAGAATAATAGATCGGAAAGGGGTAGGCGATATGAGTTCGAAGCAAGACGTTTTAAACGAAATGGCGCAGAAACTAATAAAGGGTGATGCAGACGGTGTGAAGACATTGACGCAACAAGCCCTGTCACAGGAGATTTCCGCCGTGGACATTCTGAACAAGGGATTGGTCAGTGGCATGAACGTTGTGGGCGATAAATTCAAGAACAATGAATTTTTTATTCCAGAAGTCCTGATCGCGGCCAGAGCCATGAAGGCGGGCATGGAAATCATCAGACCCATGCTGGTGGAGGCCAAAGTGAAGTCTCGGGGTAGAGTCATCATGGGGACGGTCAGGGGCGACCTTCACGACATCGGTAAGAATATCGTGGCCATGATGCTGGAAGGGGCCGGATTCGATGTCGTGAATCTGGGGGCGGATATGACGATTGAAAAAATCATGGAACAGATGAAAGAGGATCCGGCCGATGTCGTCGGCCTGTCGGCTCTTCTTACGACCACGATGGTCTACATGAAGGATGTCGTCGATGCACTGAATGAGGCTGGGATGAAGGATAAAGTGAAAGTCATCGTCGGTGGGGCACCCATCACACAAGCCTATGCGGATGAGATTGGCGCCGATGGGTATGCACCGGACGCAGCCTCATCCGTCGATCTGGTCAAGGGGCTGTTGAACATTCGAGATTGAATCCACGGATACGATGTTTCGTTCAATTATTCGGGATTCACGTTTCGAGTCCCGGTTAGCGTTATCTTAACCATCAAACCCCGTGAGGGATCACGGGGTTTTTTGTATTCGTTCCTTATTCGGTCACTCCGTACAAATGTCGACCAATCTCTAGTTGGTCTGCTCAGCGATAAGTCGGACCACTGAGAACCATTCCGATACTCCCTACAGATGGCATGTCTGCTTTAATCCAACGCAAATCCCGCCAGTCTTTCCAATGATTTGATCAAAGCTTGCGTGCCTTCCCGGCCCTCCCCTGCTGCCTGATTGCTGGCGTATAGCTGGTGCACCAACCCCAAACCGGGCATGGGCAACCGTGCCTCCCTGGCCGACTCCAAAGCCAGGCGGAGGTCCTTCTGCTGAAGGTCGATCATGAATCCGGGGTCGAAATCCCGGACGATCATTTTTGGGCCCAGGTTGGAGAGCTGCCAGGAGCCGGCAGCACCGTTTTGGGTTGCTTCGATCATGATACCGGGGTCCACGCCCGATTTCTTCGCGAACAGGATCGCTTCGCACACGGCCAGGTTTGTGACAGACACGAGGATCTGATTGCAGAGCTTCACGGTCTGGCCCATGCCGTGATCCCCTACATGGGTAATGGATTTTCCCAGAGCCTCGAATATCCGCAGGCAACGTTGAAACACCTCTTTCTTTCCGCCCACCATGATGGCCAGCGTACCGGCTCGGGCTCCCGTATCACCGCCGCTGACTGGAGCATCCAGCATGTCTATGCCTTTTTCCGCGAGTCTACCGGCTATGGATCGTGTCGCCGACGGCGAGATGGTGCTCATGTCGATGACCACGCTTCCGGGTTTCACGCCGTGGATGACGCCATTCTCGCCGAGGATGACTTCCTGCACGTCGGGAGTGTCCGTAATGATGGTGATAATAACGTCCGAGTTTGCGCTTGCTTCTGCCGGAGAATCGGCCGTTTTTGCACCCTCCTTGGCGAAAGCCTCGGATTTCTCCTTTGTCCTGTTATACACGGTAACCGGATAGCCTGATTTTAGAAGGTTACGGCACATGGGTCTGCCCATGATGCCCAGTCCGATGAAGCCGATGCTTTGCATGTCGTTTTACTCCTGTTTTATACTCTGAATCCTTATGTATCAAGATACTTATAAAATCATTATTTGGCAATGCGAAATAGATGCCGGATCAGCACTTTTTTGATACATGGAATTGAAACAAGTGTAGCGATGAAAATAGTAAAAAGGTTTCAATGTAGCTGATAAGAGACGATGTCGTAACCGGGGGTGATGCGATGGATGGTACCGAATATGTCCGAAAAACGAATGTGAATCGTCGGAAAATAAGTATTACACGATAACGATGGGTTGGGGATCAAGAGCGGAATTCAATAGGCTGTCGTTTCCCTCTGCATAAAAAATGCCCGTCTATTGTCTAAAGACAGGGCTTTTCGATAATTCGGGAACGCAGCCTATTTTCTCGGCAGACCGCCCCACTGGAGTTTTTGCCGCAGGAGATCGAAGAAGCTGTGTTCGTGGAACGTCACCAGATGGATGTAGAAATCGCCTTTCTCAACCTCCAGAGTCGTGCCCGATGCCACGCGGATATTCTCCTGTCCGTCGACACTGAGAAGAGCATCGGAGTCGTTGAATTCGACTTTCAGGATCACTTTACTCGAGGCCGGTATAACAGTCGGCCGAACGGTAAGGGCATGAGGGCAGATGGGGTTCAGGATGATAGACTCCAGCGAAGGTACGACGATGGGCCCCCAGGCAGATAACGAGTAAGCGGTCGACCCAGTAGGGGTCGAGATGATGATGCCGTCGGCGATGTACGTATTAAAATATTCGCCGTCGATGGTGACATCCACGCGTATCACACGCGGGCTGCTCCCCCGATCCAGCACCACGTCGTTCATGGCAAAATACTCGCCTCTTGGAAGATTGGTAGAAACCCGGGTCGTTAGCACCATACGCTGGTCGATGATGTAATCCCCGGCGACGATTTTCTCCATTTTCGGATAGAAGTCTTCGACAGAGGCTTCGGTTAAAAAACCCAATCCGCCCAGATTCACACCCATCAGGAGTTTCCCCGATCTACCCACCAGCCGGGCTGCTGCCAGCATGGTTCCGTCTCCACCCATGGCGACGATGAGGTCGCTCCTCTGGGGTATAGACGCATGGTCGACGATGGTGATGTTTTTCTCATCGAGCCCTAACTTCTCGACAAGCTGTTTGCTGAGGACGATATCGATGTGACGGTCGATAAGCCAGTCGAGGAACGGGCAGAGAAGCTCCCGGACTTTCGGTTTTTGGATGTTGGCAAAGATACCGATTTTCATAACACGCACAGTGCTCTTTGTATACAGTTCGTTATCTTCCGGCCTTTATACGCAACAAAAACTTGCTTTTTCTTTTTTGGTTGTTGGAATGAGCTAGGGACAGAATCTCCCGGCTAAGGCTTTCGATATCCAATCCTGTATCCTTGAATAGATCGTCGTATTTGCCGTGAGGTACAAAACGGTCGGGCAGACCGAAACGTCGGAACCGTATTTTATCCGATGCCCGCTCGGAGAATACTTCGGCCACGGCACTGCCAAATCCGCCGATGATGGTGTTGTTTTCTACCGTAACGACGGTCGGGTAGCGATGGATGACGTCGTCCATCATATCGGTGTCTAGGGGTTTGATGAATCGGGCATTGATGACACGGGCCGAGATACCGTTTTCCCCCAGTTTCTCGGCCAGAGCAATGGATGGCACAACCCGATCCCCGATGGCCAGGATCGCCATGTCTTTTCCGTCGCGTACGGTCTCACTTCTTCCGATGGGAATCTCGTTAAAATCGGATTTGATAGGCAATCCCAGGCTTTCGCCCCTGGGAAATCGGAGCGCAATCGGTCCTTTCCTGTATCGAATGGCCGTCCAGAGCATGTCTCTGAGTTCGTTTTCATCCTTGGGTGCCATGATGACGAGGCCTGGTACCAGGCGAAGGTAGCTCAGGTCGAAACTTCCGTGATGGGTAGGTCCGTCCTCTCCCACGAGCCCCCCTCGATCCAGCACAAAAACAACGGGTATCTTCTGGAGGGCTACATCATGAATCACTTGATCCAGTGCCCTCTGGAGGAACGTCGAATAGATGGCTAAGACGGGTTTGAGTCCGTTCAGGGACAGTCCTGCGGCAAAGGTCACCGCGTGCTGCTCTGCGATACCGACATCGAAAAAGCGGTCGGGAAAGTGCTGGGCCATGTAAACCAGGCCCGTACCGTCGGCCATGGCCGCGGTGATGCCTACGATCTTTTCGTCCTTTTCCGCCAATTCCACCAGGGTTCTGCCGAATACCTCGGTGTACGTCGGTGCCTTTTTCGATTTTGTACTCCCGGTTTCTCTGCAGAAAGACCCCAGACCGTGGAATTTGGTGGCATCCTGCTCGGCGAACTTGTACCCCTTCCCTTTGGTCGTGATGATGTGGACCAGAATAGGGCCGCGGATTTTCTGTATCTTACGAAAAACACTGAGAAGCCCCGTTAGATTATGCCCGTCGACAGGACCGAAGTATCGAAAACCGAACCGTTCGAAAAGGGAGCCGGGTATCATCATGGCTTTAAGGCCTTCTTCGATGCGGTGGACGGTGTCCCGCACTCGTTTGGAGCCCCGTGGCAATTTGCCCGTCAATTCCCAGATGTCGGTTTTGATTTTATTGTAAAGGGGTGTCGTGATCACCTGCGTTAATGCGCGTGAGAGGGCGCCGACGTTGGGCGAGATGGACATTCGATTGTCGTTCAGCACGACGATGATGTCTCGTTTTGATCCACCGGCGTTGTTCAAGCCCTCGAATGCTTCGCCCCCTGTGAGGGCTCCGTCTCCCACTACGGCCACGACGTTGTGCTGTTTTTGATTCAGGTCTCTGGCCGTGGCCATGCCCAAAGCGGCAGAGATGGCCGTAGAAGCATGTCCCACACCGAAGGTGTCGTACTCACTCTCCGTGATCCTGGGAAAACCGCTGATACCGCCGAACTGACGCAGGGTATGAAAAAGCGCCTTCCGGCCCGTCAGAATTTTATGTACATACGCCTGATGACCCACATCCCAGACGATTTTATCGTGGGGTGTATCGAAGACCGTATGAAGGGCGATGGTCAGTTCGACAGACCCGAGATTGGGAGCCAGGTGTCCGCCGGTGGTTGAGACCGTAGAAATCAAGAACTCCCGCAACTCTTCTGCGAGTTTTTCCAGGGCCGGAATGTCGAGAGATTTTAAGTCTTGAGGCGAGTCGATTCCATCCAGTACTTTGTCCATCACACATTCCTCGTTGGATGTTCGAGGATTATTATCCTCATTCCATGGGTTCCGTTCGGAATTCGCCGTTTTTCCCCTTTACCAGCCTTTGAAGGCGGGCCTCGGCCTCGTTCAATTTTTCCAGACAGGTTTCGACCAGTTTCATGCCTTCCTCAAACGCCTTCATGGCCTCATCGAGTGTGGCTTCGCCTCTCTCCAGTTCTTCGACGATAGCCTCCAGTTTCTGAAAGGCTTCTTCGAAACGTATCTCTTCTTTTTTCGACGCAGACATGATTTATTCTATACGTCCTCGATTTCCTCGATGGTACTCCGAACCGATCCCTCCGAGAATCGGATTCGGACGTTCTCATCCTTTTCCACGTCTGTCGCACGCCTGACCACGGCATTGTCTCGCATGCGGGTGGTGATGCTGTACCCGCGTTTCAGTACGCCCATGGGATTCAGGCTCTGCAACTTTCCATGGAGTCGATGCACATCCGATTGCATGGCCGAAAGACGATGGCTCTGGAAGGTCTCCAGCGTTCTGGTCATGTCGTCGATGCGCTGCCGGTACTCTCGTATCCGATCCACAGGAGCCCGGAATCCGTAACTTTTCTTCAGGGATTCGATCTTCTCCCGATACCGCAGGATACGCGTTTGCTGGGCGTTGACCATTCGATCGGTCCACTGAAGAATCGTTTGCAATAGTTCTTCCCGGTTCTTTACGACCAGCTCTGCTGCGGCCGAGGGAGTCGGCGCTCTTACATCGGCCACAAAATCGCTGATGGAAAAGTCGATATCATGGCCCACGGCAGAAACAACCGGAATCCTGGAACGAAAGATCGACCGGGCCACGATCTCTTCATTAAACGCCCAGAGGTCTTCCAGGGATCCACCTCCCCGGCCCACGATCAGGACCTCCACGTCTCCGTATTCGTTGAAGGCGTCTATGGCAGCGGCGATTTCCGCAGCCGCACTTTCGCCCTGGACACGGACCGGATAGAGAATCATCTGAGCCGAGGGAAACCGGCGGTTGATGATACTGACGATATCCTGGATGGCGGCTCCTGTGGGGGAGGTGACGATGCCGATCCGCTCGGGGAAAGCAGGGAGCGGCTTTTTATGCTCCATATCGAACAGGCCTTCTTCCAACAGCTGTTTTTTCAGTGCATCGAAGGCCATCTGGAGTTCGCCCATGCCGGCAGGACGTATCCGGTGCACATCCAGTTGATACCGGCCTTGCCTTTCGTATACAGAGACATCTCCGAAAGCATGGATGTTCATGCCATCCTGGGGCTGGAATAGGAGGAATTGATTCTTCCCTCGCCACATCACGCAGGAAATCTGGGCATCGGCGTCTTTCAACGAGAAGTACAAATGCCCGGACGAATGCTTTTTGAGATTCGAGATTTCTCCCTCGATCCATACGGAGGGGAATCCTTGTTCCAGGATTCGTTTAATTTCTCTCGTGATCTGAGTAACGGTATAGACACGATGGATGGCGGAGCCGGATGTCCATTCCGCAGAAGATTCAAAAATCCGCGCAGCGGCGGATTCAAAGGGTTCTTCATCCTCTTTATTTGAATAAAAATTGCTCATTTAAGCTTCTTTTTGTGCCGGTTTTTGCGCAACCTTTTTTTCCGCTTATGGGTCGCAATCTTATGGCGTTTCCGCTTTTTACCACAGGGCAATACGCATCCCTCCTTTCCAATTTTTCCTGTTTTTCTTACAGATAACGATCTAATTCAGAAAATATATCCGTCTGTTTCTGTT
>Ga0180431_10003428_pt1 | contig 20448 bp, 28 predicted proteins | sample SS_ome_11_FD_132459 | JGI IMG/M metagenome (GOLD analysis project Ga0180431, IMG submission 132459) | Hypersaline lake sediment archaeal communities from the Salton Sea, California, USA - SS_1_MS_1 metaG | ecosystem: Environmental > Aquatic > Non-marine Saline and Alkaline > Hypersaline >... | reverse complement strand
GCACACGCCTTTGTTCTTTCGAGTCAAAGGAAATGGGTCGCAATAATCCATCTCGACCCACAGTACCGTAAAACATATTCTTAGCTGTGTTTTTATCGTTTTTGGCCATGCCCTCCCTACCTCAAATAGATTACAATTGTATTGCAATCTATTTATACACAAAAATCTTAGAAGATTATCTTGCCCTTACCCTTTTTCCTGTCAACGACTGTAGTGGGGCCAGTGTTTGGACCCTCATAGATAGACAAATCCGTTGATTCAGTGTCACCCCTCCTGATCGAATCAACCGTGCCCCCAAGGGCGACATACTCAAAATCACCGCCATGAATATCTTGGAAATAATGGGCAGCATCGTTGGCCAATAGCACCGAAGTGTAACGGTCCTTCAGGTTCACAGGAGTATCGTTTTCAATCTGTAGTAAAATAAACTGCTCTTTTGCTGTCCTTGTCTCTGACACAGTAATACATGAAATTTCTGTTTTAGCTGCTTGAATCTCCAAATAGATATCTTCCAGAGGATTAAACCCCAGACCCTGACCTGCAACTGGATTGGTTCTATAGCGAGGAAATAGGAGCCTTCTAATCTCGAAATCATTGAGCATCGTGTGGTTAGCTTCAGAAAGCCAAATACTACTCTGAAAATTTCTCAGAACCATAATATGAAGCCCACGGTGCAACTTGTGATCATTATCATCCACTTCCCAAATAGGAACATCGTCGGCCCTAAAAAACTCGTCAAGTTGCAGAAGACTTAAAACTGATCTTCCACCACCACCAGCATCCATACAAATCTGCACAATATTAAAACTTTTAACTAAATCTTGAATAGCCCTTGCGCCAGCATCATAAATACTCTTAGTCGTTGGGTCATTCTTTTTTAAATTCTTCAAACCCTTTACACTAATAGTAAGAATATTGACAATCCTGTTGGGAGGACCTAATTCGATAATGGCAATAGCAAAATTATCATGTTGCCCATGAGAAGGATCTACCCCCATAACATACGCCTTATTTGGATCTCCCTTGACGAGAGGTTCAAAATCGACTTCCTCACCAGCATCGTTCACAAAAGGACATGTGGCATATTCAAGAGTTGACATTCGGAAAAATCCATCAGAATCACTAGCAAACTCCGCCATATATTCCATGTTAAATAGCATCTTAGGCATAGTGGCACTAGCTTGTGCAATTAGCTTTTCATCTAAATAACCATCTGGCAAAGACGTGTAGGGCATCTTTATAATAGAAAAATCACGGTGGTCAAGATTTTCTATGTCGGTTGCAAATTCTTCGCCAAGATCCTCCATAAATTGTTGAGCATTATCTTGACAAATCTTATTTTTGATTATTGCCTCGTATCTTTTATAATCTTGATAGAAGTGCTTGAAATGAAAACCAGCAGTTCCACTCAAAACTATTTGGTTCCAGTTTTTATCGGTTGTATCCACCCTTGAGGTGTCTATACCTTGCTCCCTAAGCATATCCATAAGTCTGGTCCACTTAACAGCCTGCACAGGATCTCGTTTAACAGAACCAAAACCACGAACAACTACTTGGTAAACTTCATAGGGAACAGAGTCATATTCATCAACCAAAATATAGTGCGCACGCAAACCCCTGATCTTTGTGCCATCACCAAGCGGAATGCTCATAATAATTGATTCGCCAATTTTCAGAGTGCAACCATCGTTCTGTCTCTTGGGGCGTTCACCACCACATGAATGTTGAAGAATTAGGCTTTTTTGCCAAATTGTATCTATGTATTCAAAAATAATTTTAGATTGGCGAAAAGCACCACCGACCAATATGACTCTTGCCCCCTGAAAAAAGAGTGCCCGAAGAACGGCATAAACGGCGAGAATAAAAGAATTGTGAGAAATAAACCCGTTCGACCAAAAAGAATGCCCGTCAGGAATATGAACATCATAAGTAATACAACTAGATTCTTTTACATGTTCCACAATATCATAAAAATAATTCTTATTAACAAACTCACGAAGCTGTCAACCTCCAGAGATGAAAAAATAGCCCAATCACAAATATCTAATACTTTACCGGCCAAACCATAGGTTAATCCGTAGTTATTAATTCTGGAATTAGTAAAAAATCTGGCATCATGATGTATTGAATTCCCACTATCGGACAAATGTTTTTTTAGTTTTTTTCTAATAGATAGCAACAACTTTTTAATCGGTATTGTATCAATATTAGTATTTCGCTTCTTATTAACCAACCCATCAAGTTTATTGTGTTTTCTTGTTAATCTAAAACCTATTTTCTCAGCAAACAACCCTACATTATTACCACCGATTATAATTTTATAAGCGACTTCCCCGTTTTTAGGCTTAAAATCCCTCAGCCTAGATACAATGCCAAACAACAATAAAATATCATGAACTTGCTTTGCCATTTTCTCAGAAATAGTACAAAATTCAACAGTTCCCCTATCTGTTACACAGCCATCGATATCAAATAAACCACACAAAAACGCAGCTACCACTTCTTTTTTTGATGAAAACAAAATTTTTGGAACCGTCTTAACATTAGCCTTAAAATAATTCAAATTAAACTTATCTAATAGAGTTTTTCTAATTGCTTTTCCGTACAGTCTATAATCATATTTTGCACTGTTTGTTTTTACAAACTCTTTATCAAACTCCCTTAAACTCCATTTATTCAAATCTATAACCAACTCTTCATCATCAGTGCTAAATATAGTAACATTTTTTTGTGTTAAACACCCATCCCCCGTTAATAAACCCAAACAATATCCGTCTAACATATCCAAGCTATTGGAATTTTTCTCAGGAAACCAAATATCAGTCCTATCAATTATAACCCTATCACCCTTTTCAATCTTGGACAAATCCTCCCAAACCACAGTCTCGTTTCTTACAACTCGCACAGGATGATTATAAGTACCTTCAATAAAATAACCATTCCTTGTCACTATCTTTATCGTATCGGTACGCCCATTACACCATCCATAATCCGATAGCTTAAAACCATTTTCCCCAAAAATACCAACACGAAGCGAAATTTTTTCTAACGGCTTAGCATCTTTGAATAAGTCTTGAATTTCACCAATACGATCCTCTAACACGATCAAAGTATCCCCACGCACACATTTTGCCGCACCCCTAGACGCTATAATCATAGGGAACGGCTTGTGCCAAAGCTCCTCAAGCATAACCCCCTGAAAAGGAAGAATCTCTACACCAAGAATATACTTAGCTGCCCACGCGGGATTTTCCATACAAAAGTGAACAAGCTCTTCCATAGGATCTGGGATATCCAAATGGCCAAACATATTCGGGACAGCTTGATACTCATCCCTGCTCAAGCCAAGATGAATCATGTCTAATTGCCAATCGGTAAAGTCCAAGGCAACAAGTTGATCACTGGGTAAATCCAAACCAAGCATTATTTCACCACCCTGCATAGCGCACAGTGATTTCGGTGAATCAAAACAAAACTATTAGTTCCAACAAAATCCCCGCAGTTAACCATTATTTTTTTTACCTTCTTGCCCCTAAAATTGGTTGTACCTTGAGTTATTATTTCTAGCCTGTGAGTATGGCCAAAAACCCCCATAAAAACACTATCATTTCCATCAATAAGACTGGACATATAACTCCAATAATTATGCTTAACACGACCAAACTCTTGATCGCTTAATTGCGCCGGGGTTTTTAGACTGTTAATTTTTTTAGATTTACGATCTATGTGATCTAAACCGCGACCAAAAAGACGTTCCAAAGTTGCGTTAAATTTAGTAGCTATTGCCCCAATAAAACTAAATTTGCTATTGAAAATATCTGCATCATTACCGTGAACCCCTAAAATCCCATCACTACAATATTTATGAACACAAAAAACCGGCGCATATTTAGACAATTGCATGTCATGGTTTCCTACCACATAAACAAAATTAGGGTTCTTATACAAATCTTTTAAAAGCCCGGCATAAGCCCGAAACATAACATGAGAACTTTCCCATATATCAGTAATATCGCCCAACCCAACTAGCACATCATTAGCCTTTACAACATTAGACAAAAACCATTTAAAAGCCTTTTCATCAAAATTATCAGCTTTAGATCTATCACCCATATGCGAATCAGAAAACATCACTATCCTATGATCACTATTTCTCAATGGGTCACCGGAACAAAATTCTAAAGTCTTTACCACTTCTACCTTCATAATATGCCCCCAACTAAAACGCCAAAATGTTTATTAAAGTCTTCCATTAACAAAATACTCCCACATCTTATGAAACAACCACCTAATGTAGAGGTCAGCCCTTTTACCCTTACCCACAAAAACCACTTGAATACCGTGCTTAACCTGTAAACTAATGATGTTAGAAATGATGTAGTTAGGGGTAATCTTGTTACTTAGGTGGTAATTAGCTATCGTATCAAAATCTTCTTCGATAACAATAAACTTATATTTGATAGGCTTGAGCCGCTCGATCTCACGATAAAATCTAGCCCTGTGCTTACCAATATTTCCAGCAAATTCAGATATACACCCCTTCCTCTCTACTCGAAAAAGATGCTCCATTCCCTGTATGGTATAATCGCCCTCGTCTAACTTTTTGTGCTCTGTTCCCGCACAAAATTCGTCCAAGTCAAAGTCCCACCCATGACCTTCTTTTTCTCTTGTGTCGCGGATAAGGACATACTTAGGTATCCCCCTTTTCTTTTTTTTCGTCGCCATTACTCATATAACCTACTGAAAACTTTATTGACCGCCCCAAAAGCCATTTCAGCAATCATTCCTTCAAATGTGATTTCTGGTTTCCATCCAAGTCTCTTCCTGATCTTCGAAGGATCAGCAAGCAACGTATTTACATCTGCTGGTCTAAAAAATTTCTCGCAAACTTCGAAACAATCCCCCGCAGGAGGCATAGAAAATTTCTTCTCGAATAGAGCGGCATATGGGGCCAACTCTTTTTTAACATGTTTGTGAGCCAGGGTGAAAAACTCTTTTACGGTATGGTGTTCACCACTACCCACCACATAAGTATCATTCTTCTCTGCTGTCATTATAAGATATAGCGCCCTCACAATATCTTGCGTATGGGTCCAATCCCTCTTGGCGTCCATGTTGCCAAGCTGGACAATTTTGCGCTTGCCAAAACCAACTTCAGCCAAATGGGTCACAATCTTTTGGGTCACAAACTCAATTCCTCTTCGCGAACTTTCATTATTGAAACAAATGGCGCACCTAGCTTTTATCCCATAAGAATCCCGATAATTTGAGGTAATCCAATGTGCATACAATTTAGCAGCACCATATGGCGAACGTATATTGAAAGGAGTCTGTTCATTCTGTGGTTCCTCCACAACATCCCCAAACATTTCCGAACTACTCATCTGAACAAATATACACCTAGGAGCATGTACTCTTATCGCCTCCAATACTCGCACAACTCCAAGACCAGTAATATCTCCAGTAAGAACCGGAGTATTCCATGATTCAGCCACAAAACTTTGGGCCGCACAATTCACCACAAAATCTGGCCCAATCCTCCTGACCAATCTATCAAGAGATCCTTGGTCTTGTAAGTCTCCCTCCACAATCTTAAAATTACTAAATCCAGAAGCAATATGTAAATTGTCCATGCGAGGTTGCGAACACCTGCGAGCCATGCCGAAAACCTTCATTCCCTTTTCCAAACAAAGATCTGCAAGATAACTTCCAATTTGTCCCGTAACACCAGTTATAAGGACCTTATTCTTTTTCTTCATCTCCCTCGCCCTCCTTATCCTCTTTAGATCCTTGCAGCAAAATTTCTTCCTCCACAAATTGTGACTTCTGTTTGTCTATCGCAATTCGCAAAGCGCCCCCAATTTTGCCTATATCTCTACGGCTAGATTTCTCCTGCATCTGCTGGACAAGTTTAGTAAGACTTAAGCCGCCCTCAGTTCTGCCCTCCAGCCTTTGCTTGCGAGTCATCTTGAGATCGCTAGATAATTTCATGTGGTTTGAAGTAGTATCAGAAATAGAACGACGAAGCTCTTTTTCAAGAACAGGGTCGCTATGACCACTGGTTTGAAGCGCGTTGAGTCTTTTGCGATCTCGAAGCAAATCAATCTGACACATTATGAGTTCAAACAAAGTTCTTTTCTCGGCGGCAGTTAGTGTTTCTACTTCGGCCAAGTAGGCCCCCCACTCTTCCAAGAAAAAATTCTGCTCCAAAGATAAAAGAGTATCCTTGATCATTTCCCAATATTTAGAGTTCATAAACTCAGCTTGAAAAAAGGCTTTGCGTTCTTCTTGAGTCCGGAAATCGCCGTCCGGATGTTTCAATTTTTGATCAACAATGTCGGCCTGGGATTGCTCGTGCGCAGCAGCTTCCCCCGACTTTCTCTTAATGCCGAGCTTATGCACCATACGGTTTACGCCCTTGGAATTTCGATTGAGTTTCTCCCCAATCTCCCTGTCAGACATAACGAGAGCGTGTCGCCGTATAAAGGCTAGCTCTGCATCATTATAGGGGCCTTTCTTAAATCCCTTGGCCTGATCCGATTGGTTTTGTTCCATAATTTTCACCAACTAAAAAACTACTAACAAATAACCTAACCAAACTCATGTACCTTCTAGACACACTCAATCCCCGAACCATCCGGTCATAATGATTCACAAGATCGTCGGGAATTTTTTTTCTAATAGTGGTGTCTAATTCTATTGCCCTAATATCACGCTCATAATCATGAGTCTTACTTCTAGCAATTTCATCATAAAACTTTCCACTCGTAAAAGAAGGATCAAAGGTAATTGTATTGATAATATTCATTTTGCTCCATATCATTTCTTGATGGGCTTTGAACTTTGCACACCTTTTGGTGCAGGCATGATCCTCAATAGGTTTATTTGGCCTAAACTTCGGACACTTGTTCTTACCCAACACACAGGGCGGGGTAGGACGAAAATACATGTCTCTTCTAAAATTACGTAAACGATTTCTAAGAGACGTTTCCATAAACGGTCTAAGTGTGCCCTTTTTATTATCGTACTTCTGATAAATTTCCAGACAAATTATAAAGATTTCTTGTGCCATATCCTCTTTGGTAAAGTACGCAAAGGTGCTATGCTTAGAATGCCTGTCCATAAGTTCCTGAATCAACCTCATAACATCGTCAGGAATTTTTCTGGTTCTTCTACGCCTTTTTTTCGCCATCACCTTTGTTTTCTTCTTTATCCTCTTCATCGACAATATTATCCTTAATTGCTTTTTCTTTCTCCTGGTCAGTCATATCACTACCTGTTGCATACCTCTTAATATCCTTAGCTTTGGTTTTCAGGACACACGGTAATACCTTACCTAAAAAAGCAGAGATCATTACAAGCCCTCCCGTTTGCGTTTTTCAAACTCAAATTTTTTACCCTGATGCCATCTATCAACTCGCGCAAAGTACCCAACTATGCGCGACATATAATATTCTATCTCTTTACCACAAACAGGACAAACATCTGATCGGTTCCAAATGTTCACATGATTGTCAGGACAAACAGCAATATCAGGAGTAAACGTAACCTCTCTTGCTTTTGTTGATCGGAAAATTTTCTCAATAACATTCAGCACACTCTCAACAGGGGGCTGAGATTCACCTAACCATACATGGATGATGCTACCGGCAGGAATGTGTGGTGAAAACTCTGACTGGTATTTAAACCTGTCTAGCATTCCCGCGCTTCCTTCCTCAAGTTGTGCTCCACTTTCATAGTAAAAGTAACCCTGCTCTCCACGCATAACATTCTGAATATTTGGCACAGAATCTTTCAACTGATTATAGTCGTTTTGAGCCAATGTAGAACATGCTGTTTCACCCGGCGTTTCCTCTAATACAGTATCCAGACCATATAACTCTTTCGACGCCTTGCACTTATTATTCATAAACTGAATAATTTGCATCCCTAAATCAAACGCATCTTCACTTTCATGAATCTGACTACCGCACAAGTGTTGAACGGCATTATTCAAACCAATCACACCAATAAGCCAACTTGCTGAATCCAAGTCAACATAGGGTAAACCATCCCACGATTTAGATGTATCATAAAGAGGACCACCCTTGGTCATATATTTAGCGAAAGCATCCCTCTTTTGCGCATGGGCCTTAAAGGCAATATCCATTACTTCGTTCAATTCCTGTAACATGTAATACAGAATACTCTTACTGTTTGACTTCGAATGTTTACTCTTTGCCGCGTAAGCTGCTCTAGGTATATTTATGCTAACGTTTTGAGCAGCAACAAACCTCATTTTCTCTGGATCAGCCAACATATACTTCTTAACTCTATCGTGTTGAAAAGAAAGCCTACAACACATAGAAACACTTGCTGTCTTATGTCGATCAAAAACATAATAAGCTGATCCATTCTCTTTAGTTAGATCACAAGCCTTGGTCAAAATATCCTTGGCTGAATCCATGGTAAAACATTCTTCGTCCACATGAACTATCAATTTTGGGAACGGGAAAATATTACCATCCCTGTCGCCCTCTTTCCAAGCCTCGATAAGGTACTTTGCCATCAATTGTGCTTCGTGCTCGAAATCCTTGTAAGTAAGGTGTCGCCCTTTCTTCTTATCATAAATATGTTCCCCACCAGGGCCAACCGCCTTGGTTTTAGCCAAATAGTGCGGGACATGCGCATTAATATTCATGTCGATAAACACACTTTGGGTTCCTCGGCCAAATGCTGTTTGAGCCAAACCAAACGCTATTTTCTGACATAACTGCTTAATCTCTTTGTGCTTCATACCAACAAGATATGGAGCAAAAAAGATATTGAAATACGGAATCCCTAAAGCCCCAGAAAAGTACGACTGATATGTGACAAGGTAAGTCTTAAGATGGCCTAACAAAACATCGGCATGTTTAGCTGGTGCAGAAGTGGTGGTTACTGTCGGCAAATCCAAACCAAACTTCCCTATATAAACCAAAGAGAGTGCGTGACAATTGTGTACAGAAACAGAAGAAATAGGTATTGTGCCAGTGCTAGTTTCTATGTCAAAAACTTCGTGCTCACCGTCAAGCCACCCAACGGACTTAACTGTATTGTCTACTCTCCTGGAATCCAAACCACGCACATTAGCCAAATATCCCTTCAATGCATCTACCTTATGTAAATATGAAAAACCTATATAACTAGAAAAACGAGCAATATTTTTGCTGCCACTTATCCTAAAAATAAAACAACCAGAAGTATCATTTGTATCAACCCTGTGTGAAATTCCATAAAGAGACAATGCCCTAGAAATATCGTTCATCAAAAGCTCAGATTTTGTCGCGTATGTTATTTCGTAAGAGCTAAAACACCCGTCCCCATCAAATGCTCCACGCAAAATAATCATATTGTTGTCATGCCCAGAAAACATAGCTGGTATTTTTTTATCACCAGCCACAGACCCAACTCCTAAAAAATTAAACAGGTGGTATAAAACAAGATTACAACATTTCAACCTGTCTGTATTTTCATAAATATAAATATTTCCAAAAACTATTTTAATCAAACTCTTTATATGTTTCCTATATTCTTCAACCGCACAAGCAATATCCCACTGGTATGATCTAGACACTTTGCTGTAGTTATTGCAACCATCAGCAATATACAAACCCAACAAATAAAGAAAATGCCGATCAACCACAACACTAGATTTAACACCCATATATTTACCATTATCTACCGAAGTCAACAAAACAACTGGGTTAAATTTTTTGTATAAATCTGAAACCAAATAATCGCTTAATCTTTTTTTATAGTATTCACAATTTTTTGAAATAACCCAATCAGAACCTATACAAAATTCTTCTGCTTGGCTCTTTGACAGCAAAACCCACACACCCGAAGAAACATTGCTATCAACCATAGCTTGAATTACATCTATAGTTTCGCACTTTTGCTCCGGTTCCAAATATTCTTTTATTGGCATCAATAAATCACCAACACAAATATCAGACGCCATTTTTTCAGATCCGTCCTCCATTATAATCCTGTGATCTTTTGTCACAAGTAATTGGCGATTATTTTTTAATATTATTTTTAAAATATTCTTTTTTGTCTTGTTAATCATAAGTCTGATAACTTTAGAGTTATCATCCATAAAAATATCTTGGTCAGATACGTTAATAACAATTTTTTCTTTGCCTTCAAATTCGGGCCTAGTATCTGAATAATTTAAAACCAAATCTCTAATTGTTGTAGACCCGTACCTATTAGTCCAAACAATATTATCGCCATGCAAACAATAAAATCTGAAAGGCTGGCCGGAATCGTGTAAATACAACCTAGACTCATTGTGCGCCCTTCGCACTTCATCGTCAAAGATAAACGGCGTCTGTGTTACCAAGTTTTTATTAATGCGTTCGTGTAGCGAAAAGGCTACCATTTCAGGATTGTTGGTGAGAAAATTAGCGTTGTCCTTTGTTGTATTGAAAACTATATCCCTATAGTCCTGAATATCAATATGAATCTTTCCATCATTAATTTGTTTCGTAATTCCCATAGCTCGCATAACATCATTTGCTATAGACCTAATTAACGAAGCGCTAAAAGACAAAACGCCAGAATTCTTGAGAGCCTTAAGAGCTATTTCTGTTTTCTCAAGTATGTCGTTTGCTTCCAGTTCGCCCAAACCCAAAGCCAAAACATCATCTTTCAGAACAGAGGCATTAAAAGGTTCTGTCACAAAAAGTGCATTACCTAGCCCCATAGCCTTGGACGTTACATCCCTTGCATCCTTACGCCTTAAAACCGTTGCGCCATCCACTGGATACCCCCTTAACTCGGTGTGAGAATTTGGAAATGACGCAATTAGAGTAGTGTCTTTTTCAGTTTTTGGCACGTTAATATTTCCTCGCTGTCTAGAAAAAACTTGCCAAATGGCATTACCCTTTGGCACTAATAGAGTAGTGTCACTTTTTGATTTTGACACGCCAAAAATTTGGAAACTTGTCCAAATTTTCCAATGTGTATAAATGATCAGAAGGGGGTGTGCAATGACTAGATTAGTTTGTGATGTCCTTGAGGACATGCGCCAAATAAGGGAATCGATACAAGAGTGGCTAAGTGATAATACGCTCAGTGAAAGAGCACTGAACGGAAGGATTAAGAAGGCACAAAAACGACTAGCAAAACTTACAGAGGAAGCTCAGGACATGGTGAACAAAATGGAGGCTAGATTATTCGAATACAAAGGCTTTAGTGAAAATACAAAAGACAAGCTAGAAGACCTCTACAAAGAATGCAAAGATCTCCTAGCCCACAGGGGCAAATACAAGCGAGAGTAATTATTCGCGGGGGAGTGCTTCTAGCGCTCCGTTGGGGGTAACCGTGACGAAAGTTTGTCGTCGCAGATGCGCTATATTCTCAGCGCCGACCATGGCCATGCCATGCTGCACGGCCTTGCCTAGCTTTATTACAATCTCACTTGCCAATTTGCCTTCAAACGCCACAGGAACAGTAACACCCTCTTGAAGAATTTCTGCTTCCTCAAGATTTTTTTCGTTGATTTGGACATCCAAACTTGCCATCCCCCTATAATACTTATAAATATTGTCTCCCTTAATCCCCTGCCTCACTAATTCTCCAGGCGCTTCTACCGTTCCTGCCAACATACGTCCAATCATGACAGTGTCAGCCCCTGCCGCTAACGCCTTCACCACATCCCCATAATACCGTATTCCACCATCAGCAATTATTCTAACGCCTGCATATGGATTTGATTCCTTGAAAATCTCACGATGAGCACCTGTAAAAACACCATGCTCAGCCAAATCAGCAGATGCTATTTTTTCTTTTCTCAGAGCCGTGGCCACATCCATAATTGCTGTAATTTGCGGAACACCACAACCCGTCATAATTCTAGTGGTACAACTGGACCCACAACCTATTCCAACTTTCACAACATCAGCACCAACTTTAGCCAGCCTGAGAGCGGCTTCGCCCGTTGCTATATTTCCAGCGATAATTGCACAATCAAAACGTTCTTTACATTTTCCGATCATATCTATGACCGCTTGCGAATCACCATGAGCAACATCAATTGTAATACTTTTTACACCAAAATCAGCAAGCGCCCTAGCTCGATCAAACTCGCCATCAGAAACACCAACAGCAAACGAACAAGCTCCCCACATTGTCTCAAAAGGAAGTGGGTGCAAATCCCCCAATTGATAAAGCCGACGCCTAATGATTTTCATGATGGCGATTTGATCAGGAATGGTGAGAAAACGATGCACAATAGCGGCAGCACCAGTAGAACACATTGCAAAAGCCATATCGCTTTCGGTTATGCTGCTCATACTGGCAGAAACTACAGGAACCTCAAGAATGAAATCTTTAAAAAAACTAGAAGAAGGATCTGCATCATAACGCGATTTGAGTTTCGAAAAATTAGGGACAATTTGAACATCGTCAAATGTTAACGCCGCACTACGAATCTTCGCAATTTTCTGCATCTTTTTTATCCTCGACCTTATAGCCGTTACATCTCAGTAAACTTATTGCTTGGCTTATTTGTTTTTTCTTATCTTTTTGAAATACATTAAGCAAGTTATTCGTAATTAGAAAGTCAAAAAATCCAGCAGAAAGAGTTTCGATAATATCCTCTTCCTTTTGCCTAGATAAATGGACACCCTCTGGCCAAGAAGCATGACCGATTTCGTGAAGCAGAGTCTCCCATTGTGAAGATAGGCTTTGGCTCAGAGAAACCTTAACGAGTTTGTTCTGATGGTTTATCTCGCCACAAACCTCTTCACCTGAATCCTCATCATCAATGATTTGTTTGAGTCGTAAAACCCGATACCAATGACCTTTATAAAACACCCTTTTAGGCAATCTTTTGAAACGCTTTGTATAACCCTGCATATTACGTCCTCCTGCAAGATTATACACAAGCGTTCCAAAAATAGAACCATAACCCCTTGTACTATATGGGGTTAATCGGCAACAGGACCTCCCATTTCTTCCAGAGTAGCTTTGATCTCATCTCTGTGCTCAACAAGCCCGTCCACAAATTTGTCGAAAGCTTCGGTATTAGGAAGCGTGAAGCCCTTCTTTGTGAACTTGAATTCGTCCTCATCCTTGGGCTTGTTATGCTCACGAAAATCAACATAAACACTGCCCTGATATTTGGACACACTCACAACAACTTTCAGCCAATGTTTCTTTTCAACCTCAAAAATCTTCTTACTGTCGTCAGCCATTTCATCTTTCCCTTCTAACAATTCTACCCAAATGTCACCATGACAAGCTAATGGTTTACACCAACAACCTAAACGTTTTCCTTTAAACTCCTTTCTCGCTCGTTCCAAAAGCCAGCGATTTTTGCGCACATATTGACGATATTTTTCAACAACCTCTTCTCTAGATCCATCCAGACTTATTCGAAAGAATTACCATAAATAGTTGAACGATCTATGAGAACATCGAAGTCATCTGTCTTAACGTTGACTACCGTTGTTTTTTCTATAGCATTTTCTTCCGTTATTAAGGTTATCCGGTAATTGGGCCATAATCCGACAAATATTGTCGAAAGACACTGGCCTAAAATCGTTCTTGTCAACACCAATATCCCACTGTTTGCCTTGACCCATCAAAGTGCCGTGTGAATGCCCATGGAGTTGCCAACTACCATAATGTGACCTCGCCCAAACTCGCATAGCATAGTGGCAAACTACAACCCACTGTTTGTTTATCCTCTTCTCCCAAATCTCATGCGCAAATTTCGACAACCAATAGTCATGACTACCGCGCAAGAAAATATGGCTACCATTAAGACGAGAAATTATGTCGAGGGCGAATAACCTTTTACCAAGTGTAAAATCTCCCGCATGGACTACTATATTGGCGTGTTTGCTCTCGCCAACAACTTCATTGTGCCTCCGGACAAGTTCCTCATCCATTTCCTGCACTGTTTCGAAAGGTCTATCACAATATCGTATAATATTTTTGTGACCATAATAATCAGTGCTCGTCAGCAGTAAAAAACCACTGTGGCTTTTCGCTGCAAACGAGCAAATTGCTCCTTTCTTTATTCTGCATTCTTACAATTCCTTCCAGTAAAAGTATTTGTCTGACTGTGACAATTAGGACATAAAAACCTAAGATTAGATATTCTATTGTCTGTTGGATCACCGTTTATATGATCTAGAACCAGCGTTAACAATTTTCCATTCCATTCAGGTTCTTGTAAACATTCAGCACAAACAAAATCAAAGCACTCCTCAACTAGATTTCCTCTTTCTTTTCAAAGTAACACATTTATCTCTGGTACTTGCAACCTCAAACGCGGGTTGCAGCGATTTAATTGTCTTGTTATAAACCCTCCTGCTCAACTCAAAACCCACACTGTTGACCCCAAGCATTTCTGCTACTTTACAAGTGGTAGCTCCCCCCGCAAAAGCGTCGGCTACCAGACACCCTTTTCGCACACCGCCCAAAAGCAAACAGCGTTTCACTAGCTCTATCGGGAATCTGTTAAGATGTAGTTTCTCGCTCTGTGACTGATGGGTTTGATAAGGAATGTACCAAACATTCCCCCTACATCTTAGATCCTGTTTATGACCAAACCTGGCAATGTTGCTCTTGTCAGTATAAGGAACTCCAATCTTAAGTCGTTTAAGCTTTGGACTCCCTTTGGCAAACATAAAAACGTACTCACCACCATTGTTCAAACGCCTGTCGCTATTGATCGGAGTAAAATGGCCTTTGCCATCTACAGACTTAATCCAAAAAATGGTCTGCATTAACTCAAAGCCAACACGCTCAAAAAGCTCCACAACCTTGAATGGACGACTAGCTTGACCAGCCAAATCGCCAAAATTCAAAAAACAAACTGAATCATCCTTATGGACATGGTATAATTCGTTGGCCACAACACTCATTATAGAATTACCATAACCATCTACCTCCTTATATGGAGGAGACTGTACACTTACCTTTACACATTGTGCCCCCAGTGTTTCAAACATCTTTTCTGATGAGCAATTAAATAGTGTTATCATCACACACATCCTTACAAACATCTGGACAACTATCTGGATATAACCCAAGCTCCATAACCGGGGCTTTTGTTATAACATCCATAATCTCATCATTTGTTACAACAACTGGTTTTTTCTTATCTAAAATTTTCTGCTCAAACTCATTAAGAACAACACCGTATTGCACCTTAAACCCAACGGCTTGAGGACTCAAACCAACATCTCTCAGTGTACTATCGGCCTCAACACGCCTAATAACTTCGTCATTACGACAATTTATAAGCCCCTTAATGCTGCGAGAACGCGCCTGTTTACGCCCTTCCACCTTAGCAACATTATCACTCGGAGAGCAAATTGAAAAACCCCTCGCCGTACTCCCGCCGTCTTCCTCCATAACACACACAGTTACCAAGGGTTGATTTTCCCTTTGTAGACCCTGCTTACCCCGACAATAATAGTACGCCTCTTTAACAATAAGCTTCATGACATTCTCCTAATTCAAAATTTCAGAATCTGGCCCATCAAGCCTAGAACCACCCTCATCATCCCGTTCCTGAACAAGTCTCTTGATCATGCACAACCCATGTTCCATTTCTCCAGACACCAAAACAATATGATGAACAACCTCGGCATTTAAATCCGAAGGATCTAAACAAACACCAACACTAAAACTGGTATCAATAAATTCCTTCGGAATATTCCGAATACGCAAAATCGAACCTTCAACTAGGGCATCCACACACTCCCTGCAAATAGGAACCATACAACATTCTGAATCACTGGCAAGACCAAAAAACGCTCCCATTAAGTTTCTCCCTTATCATCACACACTTAATAATCTTTCGGACACTCATCTAAACCAATTCCAAAAGCCTTCGCTATCTCCTTGGCGGTACCATATTTCTTAAACTTCGGCCTTCTTATTTTTATATCGCCAGCTATCGCCTTTTCTACAAAAGCATCAATCATGTCAATCAAGTCGTTTCGATGGCTATTAAGCCCTTGAACTTTCTCAGCTATTTTTCCGATTTCTGCATATATCTGATCAATTTGACTTTTCATCAGATTCATGTCGGGATTTTTTGCCATGTTCTGCAAATCAAACTGATCATCCAAAGCAGAAAATAGCTTGACATTTATAATCGAAAGTTTGTCACATAACGATCCTAATGTATCATCGGTAAGGTCTGTCATTTAAACTATCTCCTGTTCTTTCGTCTATTTTTCCGTCAAGCTCAGGATCGTACCCACCATGGCACTTTTCACACTGAGCCTTGCTCGTTTCTTTGCACCACCAAATACAATCCCCCACTTTGATTTTACGACCACAAACACAACATACAGAATTAAAGTGTGAATTGATCATAAATATACCCTCAGCTGTATGCAAAGCATACGAATATGAAGGATTTCTATTCTTGTTTTTGCTCATCACCCATTAAGACACCAATAGGGAACTTGCTAGCCTTTTTGTTACCCGCCATAGGAAACTGTAAAAACAAAGTGCCTTTCCCTTTTTACTTTTTCTAAAAATTTTTACCGGCCCCTTGGCATCAACTATAATACTACCACCTTCCATTCTCCAAATGGTAGCATCACTAGACAAATAGATTTCTTTCACAATCAATTTTCCTTCAATAGCTTGTCGAAATTCTTGCAAGCAAAGTCGTAAAGCTCAATATCCATTTGGTTATACCTAAGTAAATTGTTCCACGAATCTACATTAATTTCTTCATTAGCCGTACTTTGATTCACTTCTGGAATCGAACAATCAGCCCACCCAAACAACTTAGATAAAAGCCTCACCGAATCATCAATTCTCTCGGTAACCACCACAACCAATTTAGCTTGGCGGACCTCGCCAGTCCCAGGGTGTACAACACGGATAATACCATCCTCTATATTAGCTTGCACTTGATCGCACATTTCTTCATCGGGCAAAGGGCCAATACCATCTAGTTGTTTAACCTGACCCCATTGCGACAAGGCCCTACAATAAAAATTGGCGTACCAAGGGAACCATCCAGACAAATTTAAAAACTCAACCGGATTGAAAGGGTTCGCCCAAAATTCCAACGATGCAAAAACATCATTAATACTTCTATTTTTCAAAATAAAATTTCTGCTTGAAGGAACGTTTTGCGTAAAATTAAAATGTGAAATTATCCTAGCAATTGGATCTCTCAAAAAACAAAAATATGTCCAAGGCTCATCTGACCAAAAACATGCATAAAAAGCCTCGTGACCAAAAGCACAAACAATCCTATTACTACCCTTTTCAGTAAAATATCCATGAGGCTCAAAATACTTTCCTTGATTTTGCTCAGCACGACAAACACCACAACCACGATTATGCGTATACTCCTTATCCAAAATACGCCGAATAGACGTTCCAGCCGTGCGCGGAATATGATAAAATGCTATCGGCATCATTCACCTATAATCTCAGCGTATCCAACTTCTTAAACCCATCACCACCACTCTTAATCGTACCATAGTACACATCACGATAGTTTTCCCACCAGTACACCGGAAGCGGTTGCAAGGGCACGCTTAAAATGAAACATAGCACCAGAAAACTCTGATTCGACAATTTGTAATTGAAGATGTTTCATAACTTTGACCTTTCATTTGCAATAATACAAATTATATCCTTAGCCGCACGAGTAACAACTTCTTGAAGCCTATCCCGTATCCCCCCAACATTATTCCGTATGTTCGACGAACACTTATAGCACAGATAAAACTCGTTATAAGGTTTTGCGAATCTTGAACCCCCAACTATTTCAACAGGGCCATCTATATCATCTTCATACAGACCAAACATGAGTTCACTACCCTGAATTTTACCTTTTTCCAATACGTTCTTACCACACACTTTACATAAATGTTTCATGGTCTACCAACCTGTTGATTTGCTACGGTGTACATGTATCTTGGTATCACGGCTATTCCGCATCCTTTAGAGGACACCATTCTAGTATTGGAATAGTGTTGGCGTCGGGCCATCCTTTTGCATCGCAATCATGAATTATTTTGTCAGCTTCGCGACACCTAAAATCTTTCCAACAGCGACCCGTATTACCACATCGCCTCTCATGCAATAATTGACAAGCACTTTTTTGAAATAAATTTTAGCCATATTTAACCTCCTTAGCAATCGTTTGGATTAGTGCTTCCATAGTGGGGTTGATGATATTGCGCGATGCTCCAAATATTTTCGGGAGGATACTTAATAATTAAACCACTCTTATATTCGATACAAATTAAACCGCCTTTTGTATAAACAGTAACCACATTATTACAGATCTTCGGCTTAGAGGCATCTTTAAACATAATCTCAATTTGATCCGATTTTAACTTTTTCATTTTTACACCTCTGTAAGATCTCTTAAGGGTTGTGTTTCAACTATTGCTGTTCGCATTACTAATTCAGTTTGACAAGACTCAAAAATATTGACACACATCTTATTCTCTTTTTTGTCGGCAGGATCAACTTTGGTAAGCTGCCAACCTAATGCTCGGAAAGCATTCCACCAATCTTCTGTGGTCCACTTAGCTTCGCTTAACATTTCGCGAAACCTACGACATTCTTCAAGAAATTCTTGTCCGGTAACCCTAGCCAAAATGCCCTCGGATAAAATTAACTACACTAGTTATCATACAAAAAAGCAAAAATCCAATCGCTACAATTGGAAATAGATTAGGCCAAACCCACTTGGGAACAAACGGCACTATTACCATAATAATGCCCACAACGACTATAGCGAAAAGGAAGGCCCAACAAATCGTGCCAATTACATGCACAAAATCAAACGATTCACCACCATCTACGGCATCAAGAAACTTTGTTAACCTGGTTCGAAAATTGACAGAAATCATTCCGTTTATCTACACCATCAAGACGACATGACTCAGCCCGCTCAAATAAAGCCTTCAAATCAACCATCACTTTTTCCCTCTAGATTGGAGGCGGCAAGGGGCTTTGCGCTCCCGGTTAGGATATTTAAGCGCCGAAGCTTCTGCTTCTTACCCCTAGCCGCCATAAGTATTTTAACCCCCTTGTTAACCATTCACTTTAGTCGCCGCCACCTGCTTAGCCTACGCCAACATTCGCGAAGAAAACCAAAGAGAGTAATACCAAACACCCACTCCCAAAGTTCAAGATACACTATCACCATACCAATAGGCACAAGCCACTGTAGGATTTTGATTCCGGTTTCCTGGGTCAATCTCGTACGCTCCACTTCTAGTACAGCGCCATGTGAAAGGTAAATACTACCCTATTATAGCCGCAGGAGGGCGAAAAGTCAAGGGGAAAATGAAGTTTGTCCTAACCCGCTGTGGGCCAAGGGGTTAGACATTATCTCTATTTACATGGGGTTTTCATGGGCTTAAAAGAAGTTCGCGAATTTTGGAAATAAAAGCTAGATATTCATTGGGTTTGGTTCGGTTACAGAATTACTAATAGTTTCCACCTATTTTTTGTCAAAAGAAAATCTTCTACGGTTAGCCCATCTTTGTTAAAATTAAATATCGTAATGTTTGGGCAACCATAGCCTGGACAGTATCGTGGAATATTTTCGCCATCATCATCGTCATAACTAGTGTGTAGTTCTTCGGTTTTTCCTACCCATTTACAGTCTCGACATGTTACATGTGTGTAATTATCTTTTATCATTATATTTTTCTAGAATAATTATGTTACTATGTTCTGCTTCTGGGGGCCAATTATCATCGTGAAAACTTATAACATCAGTGTCCCACGAAAAGCTTTCAGTACTGCGGTTACATCCGCGCTGCATTTTAAAGTCGAGACTACGCCTTTTCAGCCAGCGCTCAAACCAGACGGCAAGCTCTCTGAATTTTATGTTAGGAAGTCTGGTAACAATGACAGTATTAGCCTGTGGGCTGGAAAGCATGAGATCGTAGGCAAGGGCAAAGATTTCGGCAACGCTAGAGTCTGCGAGGTTGGTGTGTAATATCATGGGTATCCTAGCTTCTTTTTAATAGACAGTTAATAGGTTAATAATAGGGTACTAATGGTTAATGTAATTTCTTTCTTAAAGTACTGTACTTTATTAAAATAAGAGGGCAGCGTAGCTGCCCTTCGTAGAAATAAAAATCACCTTATTATAGTCACTTCGGCTTCTAAATTCAAGTAAAAAATCTTGTTTGGGAGAAAATTTTTTAACTGGTCATATGAGCATACCAGATGTTGGGTTTGGCTCACCCAATAGTTTCTCGCCCCTGAGCCAACGGTAAAAAAGAATGTGACCATTAGGGCAACCACGAGATTTAAAGTATTCGGGCTTTTTGGCAAAATGTTTACAAACAGCTTTTTCAAAAGCTCTGAAAATTTTAGGGTATCTTTTTATCCAAAATTTTTGAACATTCCAACTTCGTAGGGGGCAAACTACACAGCCAATTCTTTCAAAATTTGGTT
>Ga0180431_10003425_pt1 | contig 20454 bp, 18 predicted proteins | sample SS_ome_11_FD_132459 | JGI IMG/M metagenome (GOLD analysis project Ga0180431, IMG submission 132459) | Hypersaline lake sediment archaeal communities from the Salton Sea, California, USA - SS_1_MS_1 metaG | ecosystem: Environmental > Aquatic > Non-marine Saline and Alkaline > Hypersaline >... | reverse complement strand
GTATCGACGAAACCGGGCTTGACGGTGACGACATGCGCGCCCGCCCGGCCCAGCCGGTTGCGCAGCCCCGCCAGATAGGTGTGAAACCCGGCCTTGGCCGCGCCGTAGACATAGTTGCCCAGCCGCCCGCGGTCGCCCGCGACGGAGCCGAGCCCGACGATCGCGCCGCGGCCGCGCGCCTCGATCAGCGGCGCCAGCGCCTGCAGGAACCGCGCCGGGCCGGTGAAACTGTCGGTCACCACGCCGTCGATCAGGCCCGGATCGGCATCGATCTCGGCCTGTGGCGGCATCGACCCGGTGAAGACGGCGGCGGAAATCTCGCCCTCGGTCTCCGCCAGCCGGTCGAGGATCGGCGCGAAGCTGGCCGGATCGCGGGCGTCGAAGGCCACGGCCTCGGCCATGGGCGCGCCGCGCAGCCGGCAATCGGCGGCGGTGGCGGCGAGATCGTCAAGGTCGCGCCCGGCCAGCAGCAGCGCATCGCCCCGCGCCGCCAGCGCCCGGGCGAAGGCCCGCGCCATCGCCGAAGACCCGCCGAGAATGATCCAGGTCGCGGTCATGCCGCCCCCCTCAGGTCGAGCCGGCGCACCAGGTCGGTGACCAGCCGCCGGTCGGGATCGGCGGCGTCCGCGATCTGCCGCCAGTCGTCCAGTTCGGGATACATCGCGGCGATCTGGCCGGCCTCCGCCAGGCTGTCCTTGGCGAAGTAGATCCGCCCGGCGGCCTCCACCGTCTTGCCGATCAGCCGCCGGATCAGCGGCGCGGCGGCGGTGCGGTTGGGAAAGTCCACCGCCAGCGTCCAGCCCTCGGCCGGGAAACTCAGATGCCCGGCGCGGCCCGGCCCCATCCGTTTCAGAACCGCCAGCGGCGAGGCGAGGCCCGAGGTCGCCACCGCCTCGACGATCGCGCGCAACTCGTCCACCCGGTCGGGCGGCAGCACGCATTGGAACTGGTGAAAGCCGCGCTTGCCGTAAAGCCGGTTCCAGTCGTGGATCCGGTCGAGCGGGAAGAAGAAATCGCCGATCGGCTTGACCAGTGTGCGGCCGGAGGCCGGCACCCGGCGGAAATACATCTCGTTGAACAGCCGCACCACCGGGGCCGACAGCGCGAAGCCCGGCGCATCCATCGGCACCCGCCGCGCCTTGCCGCGGGCGGGGACGAGGCCGCGGCCGGTCTCGCCTTCTTCCACGATGCCGCGGCCCAGCGCGCGGCCGCGCGCGGTGGCGTCGATCCAGCCCACCACGTAGGTCGCCTCGGCGGCATCCAGCGTCGCCAGATGTTCTTCGAAATCCTCCACCCGCCGCTCGGTGACCATGATCACGTCGCTGGGTGCGGGCGTCAGCCGCAGCGTCGCGGCGGCGACGATCCCGGTCTGGCCCAGCCCGCCCATCGTGGCGCGGAACAGCTCGGGCGCGTCCTCGGGTGTGATCCGGTGCGGGCCTTCCGGCGTGGCCAGTTCGAGCGCGGCGACATGCTGGCCGAAACTGCCGGCCCCGTGATGGTTCTTGCCGTGCACATCCATCCCGATGCAGCCGCCGACGGTGGCGAAGCCGGTGCCGGGCATCACTGTGGGCAGCCAGCCGCGCGGCGCCATCGCGGCGGCGATCTCGCCGATCCGGGCGCCGGTCTCGACCTCCAGAAGCCCGGTGTCCGCGTCGAAGGCGAGCATCCGGTCCAGCCGCGTCATCTCCACCGCGCGGCCGCCGGTGTTGAGCGGCGCGTCGCCATAGCTGCGGCGCATGCCGATCGCCGGCCCCTCGGCCGCCAGCGCCGGCAGGTCGCGCCGCCGTTCCGGGCGGGCAAGCTCGGTCCGGGCGCGGGTCGCCCGGCCCCAGCCGGCGATATCAGCGGTTTTCCAGCGCATGGTCCCCCCGTTTCGCACAGCGTTCCGCCACCGGGAAGACGGCGATGCCGATCCCGATCGCGAACCACAGCGTCGTCAGCCGGATCACCGCCGTGGCGGCCAGTGCCGGGCCGGCCGGCACCCCGGCGGCGACCAGCAGCGCGAACATCGCCGCCTCGGCCCCGCCGACGCCGCCGGGCGCGCCGGTCAGGCCGCCGGCCAGCGTGGCGAAGACGAAGATCGCCGCGGCGGGCCAGAAGCCGATCCCCGCGCCCATCCATCCCAGCAGCAGGTGAAACGCCCAGGCCTCGGCCATCCAGCCCAGGATGCCCAGGCCGAAGGCCGCGGCCAGAACCGGGCCGGAGCGGAACCGCGCCAGCGACCGGGCCGCGCCGCGGGCGCGGGCGAAAAGCCGCGGCCAGCGCCGCACCAGCCGCCACAGCGCCTCCACCGCGCGGCCGGCAAGGCCGGGATTTGTGGCCGCCCAGGCCGCCGTCAGCGCCAGCGCCACCACCGCCGCCGCCCCTGCCGGCGCACCGGTGGACAGGGCCAGCGCGGCGGCGAGGATCAGCGCCATCGCCGCGAGATCGGAGGCCCGGTCGACCAGCACCAGGGGCGCGCTGCGTTCCACCGGCCAGCCGGTCTCGCGCCGGATCCAGCGCATCCGCACCAGTTCGCCGACCCGGCCCGGCGTCACGCTCATCGCGAAGCCGCCAAGGAAGTGCCGCAGGCTTTGCAGCGGCGCGACCGGCAGGCCGAGCCGGCGGGCCAGAAGATGCCAGCGCAGCGCGCGGGTGAGGTAGTTGACCGCCGAAAGCGCCAGCAGGATCGCCACTTCCGCCCAGCCCAGCCGGGAAAGATCGGCCAGCGTCTCCTCCCAGCCGGTGGCCGTCGCGAGGCCGACGAAGCCGGCGAGGAACAGCACCGCGATGGCGGCGACGAGCAGCCGGTCGCGCGCACGGTCCCGGCGACGCCGGTCGGGGGCGGCAGCGATGGGACTATGGGGCGTGGGCACGGTCATTGGCCCCGATCTAGCGACGGATTGCGGCAACATCATGGCGCTGTTTCGGCCGCGGCGACAATGCGCCGCGGCCGGGCCGATCAATCGACGATCATCGCCTCGGTCGCGGCGCGCATCTCGGCCTCGGTCACGCCGTCGGCCAGTTCGACGATCTTCAGCCCGCCGGGGGCGACATCGAGCACGCCGAGATTGGTGATGATCCGGTCGACCACCCCTTGCCCGGTCAGCGGCAGTGTGCAGGCATGCAGCACCTTGGACTCGCCGTGCTTGTTGGTGTGATCCATCACCACCACGACGCGGCCGACACCCGCGACAAGGTCCATCGCGCCGCCCATGCCCTTCACCAGCTTGCCGGGGATCATCCAGTTCGCGAGGTCACCGGTTTCCGACACTTCCATCGCGCCGAGGATCGCCATCGCGATCTTGCCGCCGCGGATCATCGCGAAGGACTGCGCGCTGTCGAAATAGGCGGTATGCGGCAGTTCGGTGATCGTCTGCTTGCCGGCGTTGATCAGGTCGGGGTCTTCCTCGCCCTCGTAGGGAAACGGGCCCATGCCGAGCATGCCGTTTTCCGATTGCAGCGTCACGCTGACGCCCTCGGGGATGTAGTTCGACACCAGCGTCGGAATGCCGATGCCGAGGTTCACGTACATCCCGTCGCGCAGTTCCTGCGCCGCGCGGGCGGCCATCTGGTTGCGGTCCCACGCCATCTCTCAGGCCTCCTCGCGCTTGCGGGTGGTGCGGTTCTCGATCCGCTTCTCGTGGTTCCCCTGGATCAGGCGATGCACGTAGATGCCGGGCAGGTGGATATGGTCGGGGTCAAGGCTGCCGGTCGGCACGATCTCCTCGACCTCCAGAACGCAGACCTTGCCGCAGGTCGCCGCCGGCGGGTTGAAGTTGCGCGAGGTCTTGCGAAACACCGCGTTGCCGGTCGCATCGGCCTTCCAGGCCTTGACGATCGCCAGGTCCGCGACGATCCCGCGTTCGAGGATGTAGGTCTGACCGTCGAAGTCCTTGTGCTCCTTGCCCTCGGCGATGACGGTGCCGACCCCGGTCCTGGTGTAGAACCCGGGGATGCCGGCGCCGCCGGCGCGCATCCGCTCGGCCAGCGTGCCCTGCGGGTTGAATTCCAGCTCCAGCTCGCCCGAGAGGTACTGGCGCATGAATTCCGCGTTCTCGCCGACGTAGGAGGAGATCATCTTCCGGATCTGCCGGCTTTCCAGCAGGATGCCCAGGCCGAACCCGTCGACCCCGGCGTTGTTCGAGGCCACCGTGATGTCCTTCGTTCCCGCCTCGCGGATCGCCGCGATCAGCAGTTCGGGAATGCCGCAAAGGCCGAAGCCCCCGGCGGCGATCGTCATCCCGTCGAACAGCAGACCGTCAAGGGCCTCCGCCGCCGACCCGTAGACCTTTTTCATTGCCCTCTCCCTCAGGAACCGTTGCGCCGGTTTGTCGCCGCTCGGGCCGGTCAAGTCAATCGCCGCGCCGCGGCGGGGGCGGGAGCGTCGCGTCAGTCGACAGCCTTCTTCGCGGCGGCTTTCCTGGCGGTCGCCTTCTTCGGCGCCGCCTTCTTGGGTGCCGCCTTCTTGTTCGCCGGTTTCTTGGCGGCCGTCTTCGCGGGTGCCTTGCGCCGGCCCTTGCCGCCCTTGGCGGCCTTCTCGGCCACCAGCGCCAGCGCCTGCTCCAGCGTCACGGCCTCGGGCGCCACGTCCCTGGGCAAGGTCGCGTTGATCTTCTGCCACTTGACGTAGGGCCCGTAGCGGCCGGGCATCACCTGCACCTCGCCGCCCTCGGGATGTTCGCCCAGCACCTTCAGCGGCTGCGCGGCCGGGCCGCGGCCGGTGCGGGCGGCCTTCTGCGCCAGTACCTCGACGGCGCGGTTCATGCCGACGGTGAACACCTCTTCGGCCTCGGGCAGGTTGGCGTAGATCCGGCCGTGGCGGACGTAGGGCCCGTAGCGGCCGATCCCGGCCTCCACCGGTTCGCCGTCGTCGGGATGCGGGCCGATGGCGCGCGGCAGGGCCAGCAGCTGCAGCGCGCGGTCAAGGTCGATCGTGTCGGGCGCCCAGCCCTTGGGCAGGCTGGCGCGCGGCGGCTTGGGCTGCTCCTCGGTCGCCTCGCCGCGCTGCACGTAGGGGCCGAAGCGGCCGGTGCGCAGGGTGATCGGCTCGCCGGCCTCGTCATGGCCCAGCAGCTTGCCGTCGGGGCCGATGTCGCCCTCCTCCTCGCCGTTCGGGCTGGAGATCGGGCGGGTATAGCGGCATTCGGGATAGTTGCCGCAGCCGATGAAGGCGCCGCCGGAGCGGGCGGTCTTCAGGTGCAGCCGGCCCTCGCCGCAGACCGGGCAGACGCGCGGATCGGACCCGTCGGGGCGCGGCGGATAAAGATGCGGGGCCAGGAAATCGTCGATCTTGCCCAGAACCTCGCCGATCCGCAGGTCGGAGGTTTCGGCCAGCGCGGCGGAGAAATCGCGCCAGAACCGGGCCAGAACCTCCTTGTAGTCGCGGCTGCCGGCCGAGATGTCGTCCAGCTCGCTTTCCAGCAGCGCGGTGAAATCGTACTCGACGTAGCGGCGGAAGAAATTCGCGAGGAAGGCGGTGACCAGCCGGCCCTTGTCCTCGGGGATCAGCCGGCCCTGGTCCTTTCGGACGTATTCGCGGTCCTGGATCGTGGTCACGATCGAGGCGTAGGTCGAGGGCCGCCCGATCCCCAGTTCCTCCATCCGCTTGACCAGCGTCGCCTCGGTGTAGCGCGGCGGCGGCTGGGTGAAATGCTGCTCGGGCGTGATCGCGCGCTTGTCGACCGTCTCGCCCTGCATCAGTTGCGGCAGCCGCGCGCCGTCCTCGTCATCGGCATCGTCGCGGCCTTCCTCGTAGACCTTGAGGAAGCCGTCGAACAGCAGCACCTGCCCGGTGGCCCGCAGCCCCACCTCGCCGTCCGGCGAGGCGATGTCGACCACCGTGCGCTCCAGCCGCGCGGCCTCCATCTGGCTGGCGATGGTGCGCTTCCAGATCAGGTCATAGAGCCTGCGCTGGTCGGAATCGGCGATCCGCAGCTTGTCGGGCCGGGCATGCATGTCGGTAGGCCGGATGCATTCATGCGCTTCCTGCGCGTTCTTGGCCTTGTTCTTGTACATCCGCGGGCTTTTCGGGACGTAGTCCGCCCCGAAGAAATCCTTCACCGCGTCGCGGGCGGCCATCACCGCCTCGGGCGCCATGTCGATCCCGTCGGTCCGCATGTAGGTGATCAGCCCGGCCTCGTAGAGCCGTTGCGCCGAACTCATTGCCTGGCGCGCGCCCATGCCGAACTTGCGGCTGGCCTCCTGTTGCAGGGTCGAGGTCATGAACGGCGGCGCGGGGTTGCGGCTGGCCGGTTTCGCCTCCACCGCCTTGACCGTCAGGGGCCGCGAGGTCACCGCCTGCACCGCCAGTTCGGCCGCCGTTTCGCTGGCCAGGTCGAACTTGTCGAGTTTCCTGCCCGACAGGCTGACGAGGCGCGCGTCGAATTCCTGCCCGCGCGGGGTGACCAGCCGGGCCGAGACCGTCCAGTATTCCCGCGCCCGGAACGCCTCGATCTCCATCTCGCGCTCGACGATCAGCCGCAGGCATACCGATTGCACGCGGCCCGCCGATTTCGCGCCTGGCAGTTTGCGCCACAGCACCGGCGACAGCGAAAAGCCCACGAGGTAGTCGAGCGCGCGGCGGGCCAGGTAGGCCTCCACCAGTTCCATGTCGACCTCGCGGGGCTTCTCCATCGCCTCGGTGACGGCGGCCTTGGTGATCGCGTTGAAGGTCACGCGGCGCACCGCCTTGCCCTTTTTCAGCGTTGGCGCCAGCGCCTCCTGCAGATGCCACGAGATCGCCTCGCCCTCGCGGTCGGGGTCGGTGGCGAGGATCAGCGTGTCGTCGTCCTTCAGCGCCTCGGCGATCGCGCGGACATGCTTGCGGCTGTCCGAGGCGACCTCCCATGTCATCGCGAAACCGTGATCGGGATCGACCGATCCGTCCTTCGGCGGCAGGTCGCGGACATGGCCGTAGGAGGCGAGCACGGTGTAGCCCGGCCCGAGATACTTGTTGATCGTCTTGGCCTTGGCAGGCGATTCGACAACGACAACGGCCATGGAATCCTCTGGTTCGTGCGGCATGGATCGACCGCCGCGGGATGGGCGGGGACCATGGGCTGCATGATGGGGCGCTGTCAATGCGGGGCGTTTCGGCGATGCCGCGCCGCGGCGTCGCAGCCTTGCCGGCAGGTCAATCCGACCGCGCGAAAAGCCCGCCGGGCTGGCGGCTGACCCGGCCGTCGAGTTCCAGTTCCACAAGGCCGGCGGAAACCGCGGCCGCCGGAAGGCGAAGATCGCGGATCAGCTGGTCCTCGGCGGTGGGCGAGGGGCCGAGCCGGTCGAGGATTTGCGCGTGCAGGTCGCGGGTTTCGGCGCGCGGGCGTTCGGGCGGGCCCGGCGGCGGCGCGGCGGGCGGCCGGGGCGGCGGCGCGGCGGCTTCGGCGACCCGCGCGATCGGCGCGGCCGCACCGCCCAGCGCGGCCAGCACGTCATCGGCGCCGCGCACCAGCACCGCGCCGTCGCGAATGAGCGCGTTGCAGCCGCCGGCGCGGCCATCCATCGGGTGGCCGGGGACCGCCAGCACCTCGCGGCCCTGATCCAGCGCCATCCGCGCGGTGATCAGCGAGCCCGACCGCGCCGCGGCCTCCACCACGATCACCGCGCGGGCCAGCCCGGCGATGATCCGGTTGCGTTGCGGGAAATGCCGGGCCTGCGGCTGCAGCCCGGGCGGCTGTTCCGACAGCCGCAGCCCGCGACCCGCGATCTCGGCGGCCAGCGCGGTGTTCTCGGCGGGATAGATCACGTCGATGCCGCCGGCCTGCACCGCGATCGTGGCGGGCCGGGCGGCGCCATGCGCGGCCGCGTCGATCCCGCGGGCAAGGCCCGAAACCACCGCGTAGCCCGCCGCAGCGACATCCTCGGCCAGACGCCGCGCCATCCGGTAGCCCAGCGACGAAGCGTTGCGCGCCCCGATCACCGCCACCGCCGGCCGGCCGGCCAGCCCCGCGTCGCCGATCGCCCACAGCATCGGCGGCGCATCGGCGATTTCCGCAAGGATGGCGGGATACCCCGGCTGGCCGCGAAACACCGGGCGCGCACCCGCGCGCCGGCCCGCGGCCAGTTCGGCGCGGGCGGCGGCCTCGGAACAGGGTTCGTAGGACTTCACCCCCGCCGCGCGGGCGACCTCCGGCAAGCTCTCCAGCGCGTTCTGCGCAGATCCGGTTTCACCGAGAAGGCGCCAGAAGGTCGTGGGCCCGACGCGACGGGATCGAATGAGGCGGAGCCAGACGAGTTCATCTTCTTCCGTGGTGGGTGGGGTGAAGGGGGTGGGAAGAGAAAACAAATCGTTCTCCATCCGGTCCTCCGCCTCATTCGCAAGACAGAGTTTGCGTCGTTAAGGTTAACGAGTCGTTACCGGATACCGGAAAGTTTGCCGGGCTGCGCGAAAGTCGGTCAGGCGGCGCTGCCGCCCACCGTCAGCCCGCCGATCATCAGCGTCGGCTGGCCCACGCCGACCGGCACCCATTGCCCGGCCTTGCCGCAATTGCCGATCCCGGGGTCGAGCTTCATGTCGTTGCCGATCGCCCGGATCTGCCGCAGCGCGGTCGCGCCGTCGCCGATCAGCGTCGCGCCCTTGACCGGCGCGCCGACGCGCCCGTTCCTCACCCGGTAGGCCTCGGTGCAGGAAAAGACGAACTTGCCGCTGGTGATGTCGACCTGCCCGCCGCCGAAGCCCACGGCCCAGATCCCGTCCTTCAGATCGGCGACGATACCCTCGGGGTCGGCCTCGCCGGCCAGCATGTAGGTATTGGTCATCCGCGGCATCGGGATATGGGCATAGCTTTCGCGCCGGCCGTTGCCGGTGGGGTCGACCCCCATCAGCCGGGCGTTCTGCCGGTCCTGCATGAAGCCCACGAGAATCCCGTCCTCGATCAGCACGGTCCGGCCCGAGGGCGTGCCCTCGTCGTCGACGGTGATCGATCCGCGCCGCCCCTCGATCGTGCCGTCGTCGAGCACGGTTACGCCGGGCGCGGCCACCCGCTGCCCCATCAGCCCGGCGAAGGCCGAGGTCTTCTTGCGGTTGAAATCGCCCTCCAGCCCGTGGCCCACGGCCTCGTGCAGCAGGATGCCGGGCCAGCCGGGGCCAAGCGCCACATCCATCACGCCGGCCGGCGCCGGTTCGGCCGACAGGTTCACCCGCGCCACCCGCAGCGCCTCGCGGGCCACGCCCTGCCAGTTGTCGCGCGCGATCAGGCCCGACAGGCCGGTGCGCCCGCCGCCGCCGTACTGGCCGCTTTCGCGGCGGCCGTTCTCCTCGACGATGACCGCGACATTCAGTCGCGCCATCGGCCGGGTATCGGCCACGATCCCGCCCTCGGGCCGCAGGATCACCACCTCCTGCAGCGAGGCCGAGACGGTGGCGGAGACCTGGACGACGCGGGGATCGAGATCGCGCAGGAAGGCGTCGATCTCGCGCAGCAGGTCGACCTTCACGCCAAAGCCCGCCTCCGCCATCGGGTCGTCGTCGCCGTAGAGCCGGCGGTTCGATCCGGGCGGCGGCGCGGCCATCACGCCGCCGCCGTCGCCCACCGCCAGCCGCGCGGTTTCCGCAGCGCGGGCCAGTGCGCGTTCGCTGATCTCGGTGGAATGGGCATAGCCCGCCACCTCGCCCCGGACGGCGCGCAGCCCGAAGCCTTCCGAGGCGTCGTAGCTGGCCGTCTTGATGCGCCCGTCGTCAAGCACCAGCGCCTCCGACCGGCGCCGTTCGAGGAACAGCTCGCCGTCCTCCGCCCCCTCGGTCGCGGCGCGCAGCGTGGCCAGCGCGGCCTCTGGGTCGAGATGCGTTTCGAACGGGGCGAAGCGGGTGTCGGTCATGGTCTGGGCTTTCCTCGTCGTTGATTCAGGTCAACTCGCGGCGCCGTGTCGCAACGGTTTCGCTTGTCGGACCCAGATGAATATGGTTTTAGAATGCCCGCGACACAACGGGGGCTTCCCTGGGGAGAGGGGGCCGGCCGGGCGGCAGGGAGAGCCGCGTCAGGAATGGGATAACACAATGCGTCTTGCCACTTTCCGGGCCGCCGCCGCGGCCGCCTTCACCGCAACGATCACGGCCGGCGCTGTTCACGCCCAAAGCGCGGTCGAGGGGCTGCCGGTCGTCGGCGCGCCGGTGCCGAATGGCACGGGCTTCCACCCCGCCGCGTCGGAACTGGCGCGCGACCAGCAGTGGCTCGACGGCCTGCTGCACGTGATCATGGCCGTCGTGGTCGTGCTGGTGCTGGCGCTGCTCGCCGCGGTGATCCTGCGCTACAACGCGAGGTCGAACCCGAACCCGGCGCGCTTCACCCATAACACCCCGCTCGAGGTCGCCTGGACGATCGTGCCGGTGCTGATCCTTGTGGTGATCGGCTCGTTCTCGCTGCCGATCCTGTTCAAGCAGCAGGAAATCCCCGAGGCCGACATCACCATCAAGGTGACCGGCTACCAGTGGTTCTGGGGCTACGAATATGTCGACGAGGGGTTCGGCTTCGACAGCTTCATGCTGGCCCGCGAAGACCTGGCGGATTACGGCTACGAGGACAGCGCCTATCTTCTGGCGACCGACACCGCCGTGGTCGTGCCGGTCGGCAAGACCATCGTGATGAACGTGACCGCCGCCGACGTGATCCATTCCTGGACCGTGCCGGCCTTCGCGGTGAAGCAGGACGCGGTGCCGGGCCGGATCGCGCAGCTGTGGTTCGCCGCCGAGAAGGAAGGCGTTTATTTCGGGCAGTGTTCGGAACTGTGCGGCAAGGATCACTCCTACATGCCGATCACCGTCAAGGTGGTCAGCGAAGAGGCCTATGCCGACTGGCTGGACGAGGCCAAGGCGCTCTACGCCGGCCTGCCGGCGCCGGTGAACGTCGCCTCGGCCGACTGAGCGGCCGAGCGGGAGGGCGCGGCCGGGCCCTATGCCCGGTCCCGCGCGAGGGAGAGAAGCCTGGATGAGCGACCTGACCGCCCATGACGCGCCGCGCGACGCCGGTTTCGGCGATTTCGTGGTGCTGCTGAAACCGCGGGTGATGTCGCTGGTGGTGTTCACCGCCTTCGTCGGGCTGATGGTCGCGCCGGTGTCGGTGCATCCGCTGGTGGCTTTCGTGTCGATCCTGTTCATCGCGCTGGGCGGCGGCGCCTCGGGCGCGCTGAACATGTGGTACGACGCCGATATCGACGCGGTGATGCGCCGCACCAAGTCGCGCCCGGTGCCGGCCGGCCGGGTCACGCCGGGCGATGCGCTGGGCCTCGGGCTCGGCTTGTCGGGGATTTCGGTGATGATGCTGGGGCTGGCCGCGAACTGGTTCGCCGCCGCCTTCCTCGCCTTCACGATCTTCTTCTACGTCGCGGTCTACACCATGTGGCTCAAGCGCCTGACGCCGCAGAACATCGTCATCGGCGGCGCCGCGGGGGCCTTTCCGCCGATGATCGGCTGGGCGGTGGCGACCGGCGGCATCGGCCTGGAACCGGTTCTGATGTTCGCGCTGATCTTCATGTGGACGCCGCCGCATTTCTGGGCGCTGGCGCTGTTCATGAAGGACGATTATTCCAATGCCGGCGTGCCGATGCTGACCGTCACCCACGGTCGCCGGGCGACGCGCAACCACGTGTTCGTCTACACGCTGCTCCTGGCCCCCGTGGCGCTGGCGTTGGCCGCGACGCCGATCGGCGGGCCGGTCTACCTTGCCGCCGCGCTGGTCCTGAACGCGCGTTTCGTGCTGGGCGCCTGGCGGATCCGGGCGCGTGACGAGGCGCAGGCCGAGGCCGACGGTTACCGCGCCGAGAAGGCGTTCTTCCGCTTCTCGCTGAGCTACCTGTTCCTGCATTTCGGCGCGCTGCTGGCGGATGCCGCGCTGCGCGGCCTCGGCTGGGGGATCTGGTAGCATGGCGATCGGGCGCGAGCACGACCTGCACCGCCGCCGCTTCGGGCGAAATCTCGGCCTCGGCCTCGTCCTCGTCGGTTTCGCGGCGATCATCTTCGGCCTGACGGTCGTCAAGGTGTCGACCGGCGGCGTCATCGAGGGCTACGATCACCAGCCCCGGGCCAGCCTGCTGCCGAAAACGGAGGAGAACTGATGGACATGTCGAACCGGAACGGCCGGACCGCCCTGCGCCTGATCGGCGTCGTGGTCACGATGGGCGCGCTGGCCTGGGCGGCGGTGCCGTTCTACGACTGGTTCTGCCGGGTCACCGGCTACGGCGGCACCACCAACGTGGCCGAGACGGCCTCGGACCTGGTGCTGGACGAATACGTCACCGTCCGGTTCGACGCCAGCACCGAGCGCGACATGCCCTGGCAGTTCCGCCCGATGACCCGCGAGATGAAGCTGAAGATCGGCGAGACCGGGCTGGTGTTCTACGAGGCCTACAACCCGACCGACGTGCCGGTCGCCGGCACCGCCAGCTACAACGTCAGCCCCGATCTCGCGGGCTACTACTTCTCGAAGATCGAGTGCTTCTGCTTCACCGAACAGGTGCTGGAGCCCGGCCAGCGGGTCGAGATGCCGGTGTCGTTCTTCGTCGATCCCGAACTGGTCGACGATCGCGACGCGGGCCACATCCGCCACATCACGCTGTCCTACACCTTCTACCAGACCGATCTGTCCGAGGAGCACGCCGCGGCGGCGCTGCCGGCACAGACAGACGCAACGACCAACTGATCCCCGCAAGAGGGAGCCGACGAGGGAACCGACATGGCGCACGAGAAGAACCACGACTACCACATCCTGCCACCGTCGATCTGGCCGTTCCTCGGCGCGGTCGGCGGCTTCGTCATGCTGTTCGGGGCGGTGCTCTGGATGCGCGACATCACGCCGTGGATGTTCCTGATCGGCCTTGTTCTCGTGCTCTACACGATGTTCGGCTGGTGGGCCGACGTGGTGCGCGAGGGCGAGACCGGCGATCACACCCCGGTGGTGCGGATCGGCCTGCGCTACGGCTTCATCCTGTTCATCATGTCCGAGGTGATGTTCTTCGCGGCGTGGTTCTGGTCGTTCTTCAAGCACGCGATGTATCCGATGCATCCCGACGGGATCAGCCCGGCGGTCGACGGCGTCTGGCCGCCGGCGGGGATCGAGACCTTCGATCCGTGGCACCTGCCGCTGATCAACACCCTGATCCTGCTGTGTTCCGGCGCCGCCGCGACCTGGGCGCACCATGCCATCGCGCATGAGAACAACCGCAAGGACATGATCAATGGCCTGATCCTCGCGATCCTGCTGGGCATCATCTTCACCGGCTTCCAGGCCTACGAATACACGCATGCGGCCTTCGGTTTCGCCGGGAACATCTATGGCGCGAACTTCTTCATGGCGACGGGGTTCCACGGCTTCCACGTGATCGTCGGCACGATCTTCCTGGCGGTCTGCCTGTTCCGCGCGACGAAGGGGCATTTCACGCCCGAACAGCATGTCGGCTTCGAGGCGGCGGCGTGGTACTGGCACTTCGTCGACGTGGTCTGGCTGTTTTTGTTCTTCGCGGTCTACGTCTGGGGCGGCTGACGCCCGACCGGCCAATTCCGACCGGGGCGCGGGGCGACTCCCGCGCCCTTTCCTTTGCAAGGAGGTGCCATGCGCCGGCTACTCTTCGCCCTCGTCATCGGCCTTGGCGGCGCCGCCATCCTGGTCTCGCTCGGCCTGTGGCAGGTGCGGCGGATGGACTGGAAGGAGGGAGTGCTGGCCGCGATCGAGGCCCGGCTGGCGGCCGATCCGCTGGCCTTCGACAGCCTCGAAACCCTCGATCCCGAGGCGCTGCGCTACCAGGCCGTCACCGTGGCCGGCACGACCACGGGCGAGGAACTGGCGGTGCTGTCGGCGGTCAAGGGGCAGGGCGCGGGCTACCGGGTGATCGCGGCCTTCGAAACCGACGGCGGACGCCGGATCATGCTCGACCGCGGTTTCGTCCCCGAGGGCGCGCGCCGCGCCGATAGGCCCGCCGCCGCGCTCACCGTCACGGGCAACCTGATGTGGCCCGAGGATGCCGATGCCTTCACCCCGCCGCCCGATGTCGCGGGCCGGCTGTGGTTCGCGCGCGACGTGCCCGGCATGGCCGAAGCGCTGCAGACCGAACCGGTGCTGATCGTGCTGCGCGCCGCCGAGGGTCCGGACCAGGGCGTGCTGCCGCGCCCGGTCGATATCTCGGGTATCCCGAACGACCATTTCGGCTATGCCGTCACCTGGTTTTCCATGGCCGCGGCCTGGCTGGGGATGACAGGCTTCTTCCTGTCGCGTATCAGTCGCCGGACGAGTTGAAAAACCACCACGACCGGAACCCAGATGCGCTACGTCTCCACCCGCGGCCGCGCGCCGGTGCTGCCCTTCGAAGAGGCGATGCTGACCGGCCTCGCGCGCGACGGCGGGCTCTACCTGCCCGAAGCGGTGCCGCGGATGACCGCCGACGAGATCACCGCGCTGGCCGGCCTGTCCTACGAGGAGGCCGCGTTTCGCGTGATGCGCCCCTTCGTCGGCGACAGCTTCGGCGATGACGACTTCCGCGCGATCATCGCCCGCGCCTATGCCGGGTTCCGCCACGCCGCCCGCGCGCCGCTGGTGCAGCTTGGCCCGAACCATTTCCTGCTGGAACTGTTTCACGGCCCGACGCTGGCGTTCAAGGATTTCGCGATGCAGCTGATCGGCCAGCTGTTCCAGGTCGCGCTGGAACGTGCCGGGCGGCGGGTGACGATCGTGGGCGCGACCTCGGGCGATACCGGGTCCGCGGCGATCGAGGCGTTTCGCGGCCTGCCCAATGTCGACGTGGTCATCCTGTTCCCCGATGGCCGGGTGTCCGACATCCAGCGCCGGCAGATGACCACACCGGAGGATGCCAACGTCCACGCGCTCGCGCTCGACGGCGATTTCGACGATTGCCAGGCCCGGCTGAAGGACATGTTCAACGATTTCGCCTTCCGCGACGAGGTCGGGCTGGCCGGCGTGAACTCGATCAACTGGGCGCGGGTGCTGGCGCAGGTCGTCTACTACTTCACCGCCGCCACCAGCCTCGGCGCGCCGCACCGGCCGGTGGATTTCACCGTGCCGACCGGCAATTTCGGCGACATCTTCGCGGGCTCCGTCGCGCGGGCGATGGGCTTGCCGGTGGGCCGGCTGGTGGTGGCCACCAACCAGAACGACATCCTGCACCGCTGCCTGACGACCGGGCGCTACGAAACCGACGGCGTGAAACCCTCGATCAGCCCGTCGATGGACATCCAGGTCTCGTCGAACTTCGAACGCGCGCTGTTCGAGGCCTACGGCCGCGACGCCGCGGCGGTGACGCAGCTGATGGAGGAACTGAAGGCGCAGGGCGGCTTTGCCGTCAGCCAGGGCGCGTTGCAGGCGCTGCGCGAGGTCTATGCCTCGGGCCGGGTGTCGGAGGACGGGACGCGCGCGGCGATCCGCGACACGCTGGCCGCCTCGGGCGAGCTTTTGTGCCCGCACAGCGCCGTCGGCGTGCGGGTCGCCGAGGCGCATCTGTCGGATCGCCCGATGGTCACGCTGGCCACGGCGCATCCGGCCAAGTTTCCCGATGCCGTGGAACAGGCCGCCGGCATCCGCCCGGCGCTGCCGCCGCATATGGAGGGGATCATGACGAAGCCCGAACGCGTGACGCGGGTGCCCAACGACCTTGCCGCGCTGGAGGCGCTGGTGCGGGAAAGGCGGCGGGCATGACGGTGCGGCTGACCACGCTGGCCAACGGCACCCGCGTCGTGACCGAAGAGATGCCGGCACTGGCCTCGGCCGCCGTCGGCCTGTGGGTCTGCGCCGGCGGCCGCCACGAACGGGCCGAGCAGAACGGGATCGCGCATTTCCTCGAACACATGGCCTTCAAGGGCACCACGCGCCGGTCGGCCCTGAAGATCGCGGAAGAGATCGAGGATGTCGGCGGCTACATCAACGCCTACACCAGCCGCGAGATGACGGCCTATTACGCCCGCGTCCTTGGCCCGGACGTTCCGCTGGCGCTCGACGTGGTGGCCGACATCGCGCTCAATCCGCTGTTCGACCCGAAGGAGATCGAGGTCGAGCGCCACGTGATCTTGCAGGAGATCGGGCAGGCGCTGGACACGCCCGACGACATCATCTTCGACTGGCTGCAGGAAGCCGCCTATCCCGACCAGGCCTTCGGCCGCACGATCCTCGGCCCCGAGGAACGGGTGGCCGCCTTCGGTCGCGCGGATTTCGAACGTTTCGTGGCCGAGCAATACGCGCCGGGCCGGATGATCGTCTCGGCCGCCGGCGCGGTCGATCACGACGCGCTGGTGCGGCAGGCCGAGGAGATCTTCGGCCATCTCGCGCCGCGGCCCGATACGGCGCCGGAACCGGCCCGCTGGGATGGGCGCGAACGGCGCGAGGACAAGGCGCTGGAACAGGTGCATTTCGCGCTGGCCTTCGAGGCGCCGGCCTATCGCGACCCGGAGGTCTATACCGCGCAGGTCTATGCCACGGCGCTGGGCGGCGGCATGTCCTCGCGGCTGTTCCAGAAGATCCGCGAGGAAAAGGGGCTGTGCTACGCGATCCACGCGCAGGCCGGCGCCTATGCCGATACCGGGATGCTGACGATCTATGCCGGCACCTCGGACGAAGAGATCGGCGCGCTGTGCGAGTTGACGGTGGACGAACTCAGGCGTGCCGCCGAGGACATGACCGAGGCCGAGGTGGCGCGGGCCCGCGCGCAGATGAAGGCGGGGCTGCTGATGGGGCTGGAAAGCCCCTCGGCGCGCGCCGAGCGGATGGCGCGGATGCTCCTGATCCACGGCTTCGTGCCGACGGTCGAAGAGGCCGCGACCCGGATCGACGCCGTCAGCCGCGCCGACGTGCTGGCGCATGGCGAACGGCTGGCGGGGCAGGCGCGCGCGGCGCTCGCGCTCTACGGCCCGCTCGCCGGGGCGCCCCGGCTCGACGATCTGCGCCGCAGGCTCGCCGCCTGATGGTCTTCCGGCGCCGCAAGGTCCGGATCGAGACGGAGCGACTGACGCTGCGGCTGCCCGAGCACGGCGATTTCCGCCCCTGGGCGGAACTGCGCGACAAAAGCCGCGATTTCCTGGTGCCGTGGGAACCGACCTGGGCGGCCGACCATCTCAGCCGCCGCGCCTTCACCAACCGGGTCTACTGGTCGGCGCGGGCGGAAGGGGCTGGCACCGCGCTGCCGCTGTTCCTGATCCGCCGGGCCGACGCGGCGCTCATTGGCGGCATCACGCTCGACAACATCCGCCGCGGCCCGGCGCAGGCGGGCACGCTGGGCTACTGGGTCGGCGCCGACCATGCCCGCAAGGGCTACATGCGCGAGGCGATCGACGCGCTGGTGCACTACGGTTTCACCGCGCTCGACCTCAGCCGGGTGGAGGCCGCCTGCCTGCCCGAGAACGCGGCCTCGCGCGGGGTGCTGGAGGCCTGCGGCTTCAAATACGAGGGCGTGGCGCAAAGCTATCTGCAGATCGCCGGGCGCTGGCGCAACCACGTGCTCTACGCCAACCTTCGGCCCGACCGGCGCGGCCGCACCGGCGCGGGCTGACGCAACCGTCAGGTGACACCGGCGGCGGCGGCCCTATCCTGTCATTCAGGAGGTGACGCCGATGAGATTCGTCCACAGCCTTGCCGCGCTCGCCCTGCTGGCCGTCCCCGCCGCCGCCGAGGACAGGATCCCCAGCCACTGCATCGCGCTGGCGCAATCCGTTCCGGGCGCAAGCTACATTCACAAGGCGGCCTGGGGCGATCCGCTGCCGCGCGACTGGGTGCGGCTCAACTTCGTCGGCCACGCCACCTTCGCGATCGAAACCCCCGGCGGGCTTCTGGCGGCGACCGATTTCACCGGCCGGCTGGGCAATCCCGATATCGTGCCCGACGTGGTGACGATGAACCACGCCCATTCCACGCACTGGACCCCGAATCCCGATCCGCGCATCCCGCATGTGCTGCGCGGCTGGGGCGAGGGGTTCGGCGAACCGGCCGATCATCACCTCGACCTTGGCGAGATGCTGGTGCGCAACGTGCCCACCGACATCCGGTCGTTCGGCGGGGTGGAGGAGAACGGAAATTCCGTCTTCGTCTTCGAGGTCGCGGGGCTGTGCATCGGGCATCTGGGCCACCTGCATCACGAACCGACGCCCGCGCAATACGCGCTGATCGGCCGGCTCGACGTGGTGATGGCGCCGGTCGACGGCGGCATGACGCTCGATCTGCCGACGATGATCCGGGTGCTCAAGCGCTTCCGCTCGCGCGTTGTCATCCCCATGCACTGGTTCGGCGACGGCACGCTGGAGGCCTTCGTCGAGGGCATGGAGGACGAGTTCGACGTGGTCTGGACCGGCGAGAATTCCATCGACCTGTCGCTGGAAACCCTGCCATCGCGGCCCACCGTGATGGTGCTGCGCCCGCGGCCCTTGCGCTGAGCGGGCGGGCGATGTTCGGGATTGCGCGTCCGGCCGAAGTCTGGATTCTGGCCCGGCCCCTGCCGATGACCGCGAAAGACCCGGATGACGCCTGACCTGACCCCCGCCGATGCGGATTTCGCCGCCCGGCTTGCCGCGACGCTGCCGCCCGACACGATCCGCCCCGCGCCGCCGGCCTACCGGGAAGAGCCGCGCGGCCGCTTCGCCACACCCGCCGCGGTGCTGGCGCTGCCGCGCAGCCGCGACGAGGTTCAGGCGATCGTGCGGGCCTGCGCCGCCGCGCGGGTGGGGATCGTGCCCTGGGGCGGCGGCACCGGGCTGGTGGGCGGGCAGGTGCTGCCCGACGGGCCGGCGCCGGTGCTCTTGTCGCTGGAACGCATGGCCGCGGTCCTCGGGCTTTGGCCCGAGGAGAACGTGATCGCGGTGCAGGCCGGCGCGATCCTCGCGGATGTGCAGCGGGCGGCGCGGGAGGCCGGCCGGTTTTATCCCCTGTCGATCGCCGCGCAGGGCACGGCGCGGATCGGCGGCACGCTGGCCACCAATGCCGGCGGCGTGGGGGTGCTGCGCTACGGCAACGCGCGCGACCTGTGCCTCGGGATCGAGGCGGTGCTGGCCGACGGCACGATCGTCGGCGGGCTGAAGCGGCTTCGGAAGGACAATACCGGCTACGACATCCGCAACCTGCTGATCGGCTCGGAGGGTACGCTGGGGATCATCACCGCCGCGGCGCTCAGGCTTCATCCGGTCCCGGCCGGGGAGGGGACGGCGATGCTGGTGGTGCCCGGCCCGCGCGCCGCGCTCGACCTGCTGGCGCTGGCGCAGGACCGGATGGCGGGCTGCGTGTCGGCCTTCGAACTGATCTCGGGCCAGGGCCTGCGGTTCCTTGACGAGACGATGCCGGAGGTCCGCCAGCCCTTCGCCGGCCGGCCCGACTGGTCGGTTCTGATCGAGGTCGGCCTGCCGCGGGGGCTCGACCCGGCCGGGGCGCTGGAAGGGCTGTTCGAGGCGGCGGCCGAACGCGGCCTGGTCGAGGATGGCGTGATCGCGCAATCCGGCGCGCAGCGCGACGATCTGTGGACCTTGCGCGAATCGCTGCCCGAGGCGAACCGCCGGATCGGCGCGGTCGCCTCGCACGATACCTCGGTGCCGCTGTCGCAGATCCCCGCCTTCATCGACCGCGCGACCCGGGCGCTGGCCCGGATCGACGGGTTCCGGATCAACTGTTTCGGCCATGTCGGCGACGGCAACCTGCATTTCAACGTCTTCCCCCGGCCGGGCCGGAGCCGCGCCGATCACGAGGCGCAGCGTGACGCGGTGAAGGCCTGCGTGCACGGGGTGGCCGATGCGCTGGGCGGGTCGGTCAGCGCCGAACACGGGATCGGGCGGCTGAAGGTTGGCGATCTGGAACGCTTCGGCGACCCCGGCAAGCTTGCCGCGATGCGCGCCGTCAAGGCCGCGCTCGACCCGCTGGGCATCCTCAATCCCGGCGCGGTGCTGCGCGGCTGACGGGCCCGAAACGCGAAACGCCCCGCCCGGGGGGATGGGCGGAGCGTTTGCTGTGAGGTTCACAGGCGCAAGCAGCATCCGAAAGATCGGACGGCCTATACTTGCGCGATCCGGGTTGACAATTCGTTAGCGGCGCCGCGCCCGTTCAGCGCCCCTCGAAGGCGCAGAGCGCATGAACCTCCATCCCCATCTCTTCCAGCAGCGCGCGGCCGCCGAGCTCCGGCAGGTCGACGACGAAGGCACAGGCGATCACCTCGGCCCCCAGCCGCTCGCACAGCCTGATCCCCGCCGCGCAGGTGCCGCCGGTGGCCAGAAGATCGTCGACAAGCAGCACCTTCTCTCCGGCGATCAGCGCGTCGTCATGGATCTCCATGATCGCCTCGCCGTATTCCAGCCTGTAGTCCTGTGCCAGCGTCCGGCCCGGCAGCTTGCCCTTCTTGCGGATCGGCACGAAGCCCACCGAAAGCTGGTGCGCGATCGCCCCGCCCAGGATGAAGCCGCGCGCCTCCAGCCCCACGACCTTGTCGATCCGCTCGCCGGCATAGGGGTGCAGAAGCTGGTCGATCGCCATGCGAAAGCCGCGCGGATCGGCGAAGAGCGTGGTGACATCG
>Ga0180431_10003423_pt1 | contig 20461 bp, 17 predicted proteins | sample SS_ome_11_FD_132459 | JGI IMG/M metagenome (GOLD analysis project Ga0180431, IMG submission 132459) | Hypersaline lake sediment archaeal communities from the Salton Sea, California, USA - SS_1_MS_1 metaG | ecosystem: Environmental > Aquatic > Non-marine Saline and Alkaline > Hypersaline >... | reverse complement strand
TCGTCGTTGCTCAGCACGTAGACAAACGGGCGGTGGCGGTCGAAGCCTTCGTAGGCCAACTCCAGACCGGCAAACAGGCGGTCCTGGTGTGTGGCGACGCTGGCCGAGCGGTCGATGTTCTCCGAGTCGCGGATGGTCAGGCCCACCAGGGCCTTGAGCGACACGTCGGGCGTCGCGGCGGTGACCTGGACCATGTCGAGCGGCATGGACAGCGCCAGGGCCGTGCCGATCCGCGCAAACTGCCGGCCGGCTTTGATCCTCAGCACGGTCCCGTCGCCCCATATGGCCTTGCCGACGTCCAGTTCGTACCACAGGCGTTCGATGTCCTGGTCGCACTCGTCCTGCTGGCCGGGCACGGGGTTGTCGCCCTTGTTCCAGTCGTCGTAGTTCAGCATCCCGCGAACGTAGGCCCGGTGGACGCCCTTGATATTCATGCGGCCCCAGGCGCGGAGCTGGAAGCGTCTGAGCGGGCGGTCGGACCCAAGGGCGGCGTCGTCGTAGTGGTAGAAGATCGCGGTGATCCACCCGCCGGCTTCGAAGGCCACGTCGCGGTCCTCCGGACGCTGCTGGTCCAGCCTGACCCGGAGTTCCTCCTCGAACAACTCCCTGCCGTCCTGGGCGGAAGCGGGAGCGGCCCACAGTGATGCAGCCGCCGACAGCACAAGCACGACGCGAAACACCCGGGCAAACCTGACGGGAAACCTATTCATGTTCAGACTCACAGTTCCAGCCCGTCGGGGCTATGAAATACAGGGCCGCTCCGGGCGCAACCGAAGCGAATCGACCCGTCTGACATCCCTGTCACCATATATAGCTGTTGCGTGCGAATGTGTCAATCGTGTCACAGGCCGGCTAGGACACGCCGGTGCGGCGCTCGTCGGGCAGGACCACCGGCACAAGGGCATGCGATATGCCGTTGTGCCGCACCCGGACGACGCGGAAGAAGCCCTCGTCGGCGATCTCCCAGGCGTTCAACGGGGTCTTGCCCGTCTTGGCCGGGGGAACGAAGTTCCAGTTCAGCGACGGCGTGATGATCACTTCGGTCCCGTCCCGCCCGAACACGTCGTCCTGGTGAAGGTGCCCGAAGAAGCTGGCGGTCACCTGGTGCCGATCACACAGGTCCCAGAACCGCCGCTCGGCGTCCTCGAAGAGGTAGAAGCCCGCGTAGTACCCGTTCGGACAGGTCGGCGGGACGTGGCTGGCCAGAAAGACGTGCTGCACGCCTCGGGCCCGCCCCGCCGTCAGTTCCGCTTCGAGCCACGCCCATTGCTCTTCCGAGATGTCGCCCATGTGGTTCTGGTGCGACTCCTCCGGCAGGCAGTTCCAGAACAGGACAAACAGGCAGCCCTTGTGTTCGAACAAGCTGTCCCTCGGCCCGAGGGCGGCTTCATACTCGCTCAGCCGCCCGGCGTCGTTATTGCCGTAGACGAAGTGCACCGGAAACTCGATGCGACCGAAAAGGGCCTTCAGCCTGTCCATGGGCTCGGTCCAGATCAGATCGCCCAGGCAGAGCACGAAGTCGATATCACTCTGCGCCTGGAGCATGTGGACGAAACGGTCGAACCTCTCCATGCCCCGTCGCTCAGAGAAGTGAAGGTCCGTTATCACCGCGAAGGAGAACGGCGCAAATGCATTGTCCTCAGCACGCTGCGAGCCCATGCGGCACCTTAGGCACACTCGGCCCCCCGCACCGGATATCATGCCAACTCCCGCCGCGCTCTGCAAGCCCATATTCACCGGCTGGCTGCACTTGGTCGCCAGCACGTCCGCCCGCCCGGGGGCATGTTGGTCCGCCCTCCGCGTCGTGATAGAATGCTCGCGTGGAACGGACGGCCGATATCGCGGTAATCGGCGGCGGGCACGCGGGCGCCGAAGCGGCCTGGGCCGCGGCGCGCACGGGCGCAACGGTTGCGCTGGTCACGCTCGACGCGGGCTGTATCGCGCGAATGTCGTGCAATCCGGCGATCGGGGGCGTCGGCAAGGGGCAAATCGTCCGAGAGATCGACGCGCTGGGCGGGCTGATGGCCCTGGCCGCCGACGCGACCGGCATTCAGTTCCGCATGCTGAACCGTTCCAGGGGCCCGGCCGTCTGGGGACCACGGTGCCAGTCCGATCGCCACGAGTACGTCCGATGGGTCCGGCACAGACTGGCCGACTGCCGGAACCTGGCCATCGTCGAAGGCCAGGCCACCCGGATCCTTCTGGCAAACGGGCGGACTTCAGGCGTAGCCGTGGTGTCAGCCGGCGGGCAAGAGACCGTGATGCGCTGCGGCGCGGTTATCGTGACGGCCGGGACGTTCCTCCGAGGGATGATGCACCTGGGCGAGAAGACCTGGCCCGGGGGGCGCTACGACGAGCCGGCCGCCGTCGCACTGAGCGGTTCGCTTGAGCGTTGCGGCCTGCGGCTGGGGCGTTTAAAGACCGGCACGTGCCCTCGCCTGGCGCGCGAAACCATCGACACCGACCGCTGCACCCGCCAGGACGGTGATCCCACGCCACAGCCGTTCTCCTTCATGAACGATTCGCTCGACGTCAAGCAGGTTCCGTGTTGGCTGACGGCGACCACGCCTGAGATTCACCGGGTCATCCGCGAGAATTTCCACCGCGCGCCGCTGTACACCGGACAGATCGAAGCCACCGGGCCGCGATACTGCCCCTCGATAGAGACCAAGATCGAGCGATTCGCCGACAAGGACAGCCACCTGGTCTTCATCGAGCCGGAGGGCCGGGCCGAAAACACCAACTGGGTCTACCTCAACGGCGTCGCTACCTCGCTGCCAAAGGACGTGCAGGATTTCATGGTGACCCACATTCCGGGGCTGGAGCGCGCGAGGATCGTCCGTTACGGCTACGCCATCGAGTACGACTACGTGCCGCCGACCCAATTGAAGGCGACGCTCGAGACCAAGCAGGTGGCGGGGCTGTACCTTGCCGGGCAGGTCAACGGCACGACGGGATACGAAGAGGCCGCCGCCCAGGGCCTCGTTGCCGGCGTCAACGCCGCGGCCGCCCTCGGCGGGAATGAACCCATGGTCCTCGCACGCGATCAGGCCTACATCGGCGTGATGATAGACGACCTGGTCACCAAAGGGGTCACCGAGCCCTACCGCATGTTCACCAGTCGCGCTGAGCACCGCCTGAGACTGCGAGCAGACAACGCCGACAGCCGCCTGACCCCCATCGGCCGCGGCGTCGGATTGGTTGATGACGCCCGCTGGTCGCGCTTTCAGGCGGCTCGGCAAGCCGGTCAGCGGGTTGCCGAGCTGTTGAAAGCCGTGCGAATCGATGGCGTTGCTATATCTCAACTTCTTCAGAGGCCAGGCGTTATGTTAGCGAGTCTTCTGGAGGCCCCGGGGGAACAGTGCCGAGAACTGGCCGGTCTGTGCAGAGCCCATCCCGCGGCGGCGGCCTCGTGTGCCATCGACGCCCGGTACGCCGGCTACCTTGCCAAGGAGGCCAAGGCGCTGAAGCGCATGCAGGACCTCGACCGGAAGCTCATTCCGGAAGACATTGATTACACACAGGTTGCGCAACTCCGGCACGAGGCCAGGCAGAGACTCCAGGCCGTGCGCCCCCGATCGCTCGGCCAGGCCCTGCGGATCAGCGGCCTGACCCCGGCCGACATCACCGTTCTGGGCGTGTTCCTGGCCGCCAGGCGATGAGGGATGAGTACCACGGCAGTCAGCAATCGGTGACCGGTCTTTCTGGGTGGAGCGGCGTGGGCTGCCGACGTGCTGTGTTAAAATGGGGGGTCTATTGAAGACGGGCTATTGTTCGGTGAGGGCGATCTGAAAAAAAATCCTGAGATTCTTCGCCATCTTCTTCGTGGCCGTCATAACAACAGCGTTTCGGGCATGTTAGGAGAAACCGGAATAGTGCCAAGCCGTTAAGGGCTTTCACCCGTTTGAACGATAAGTATTCAGCGGCACAGGGACGTGTCGGCCCGTCAGGATGATGGGCGGCCGTCAGCCGGTCTGATGTGACCGGTCGGCCCCAGCAAAAAACGGAATTGCAGCGGACCGGACTGAGGCCCAGGCTCCTTGCGGGCATGGATGCGCCGGGCCAGGGCCCAGGCCGGATTTGACGCCCCACGCCATGCGGGGCGCCTTAGAGGACGCCATGACAAACGTTGATGGAATTCAGCCCGTATCGGCTGCCAGACCCATTCAGCCTGCGCAGGGGCCCGTCGCGCCCCAGGACAACGCCGCGCCCGGATGGATCAGTGACGTGGTGGACATTTCCACCGCATCGATCCTGGCCGCTCGCGTCCACGACATGCCCGACGTTCGGACGGATCTGGTGCAGCGCGTGCGGCAGGAGATCGAGGCCGGTACGTACGAAACCGAGGAGCGCATCGACGTAACCGTGGACAGGCTCATGGATGAGCTGTTCGGCCACATGCAGTAAACGCAGTACTCGTTGTTCCCCGGCAGCTCAGGGCCGGAATAAGACGGGCGCGGACGGAGCCGCGCCCTGTTTTTTGCGCCCGACGGGAAGCTGCCTCACCAACATCCTGACGGGATAGCGTCACCGACGGGATGGACAACGACAACGGCCTGTTATCCCGTGGCGTTGTTGTCCGCGCGCAAAAAGCAGCCGCCCCTTGCCGGCCGATGGTCGGCAGGTAGCGGCTGCGCAGCCCGTCGCACCCGGGATTCGCTCCACGCGCAAGTCCGTGACTGCCGACAGAGCTCCGTTCTGGCAACGCGCTTCGTACTGTCCGCCAGGCAACACCTGACTGCAGGGGACACTACGATTCCGACGCGCGGCGGGCAAACGCCCGGGAGTGATTTGCCCCAGGAACGTCGCCGGATCACGCCTGCCGGGAGCCGAACTCATCGCGGACGACGCCGATATCCGGCAGCGCCCTGACGAACAGGCGCCCGTAGGGCTTGGTTGCGATCCGGTGGTCGAGCACGACCACGAAGCCGGTATCCCTGCTGGAGCGGATCAGGCGTCCGAAGCCCTGCTTGAAGCGGATGATCGCCTCGGGCACCTGGTAGTCGACGAACGGGTTGCCCCCGGCGTCACGGATGGCCTCGATGCGGGCCTCGGTCAGCGGATCGTCGGGTACGGCGAAGGGCAGCTTAACGATGATCACGTTGCCCAGGGCCTCGCCGGCCACGTCCACGCCCTGCCAGAAACTTGCGGTGCCCAGCAGCACGGACCGCGGCCGGGCGCGGAACTTGGCCAGCAACAGCGCCTGAGACCCGCCCCCGCCCTGGGCCAGGAGCTGGTAGTCGTTGTCTCGACAGAACGCATCGAGTTCCTCGGCCGCCTTGTGCAGCATCGCGTAGCTGGTGAACAGCACGAAGCATCTCCCGCGGCTCTTGGCGACGTAGTACCGGATGGCCCGGCAGGCGGCCGGAACGAAAGCGGCCAGATCGTTCGGCTCGCCGAGGGTGGTCTCAAGGTAGAGCCTGGCCTGTCGCCGGTAGTCGAACGGGCTGGCCAGGAGGACCTCACGGCCGCCGTCGAGGCCGAGCCGGCTGCGGAGGTAGTCGAACCCGTGCTCCCCCCCGCGCGCGGTGGCCAGCGTGGCGCTCGTGAGCACGGCCGAATGCACCTCGTCGAACAGCAAGTTGCGGATGATCGGCCCGACGTTGATGGGCGCCGAGGCCAGCGTGACGTACCGTCGCCGCCGCCAGGTTCGCTGGGCGGCCCAGTAGACGTGGTCGTCGTCGGCCTGATCTATCAGTGCGGCGGTCCTGGCGGCCATCTCCCGTGCGCGGGCGGCCAGACCTTGCAGTTCGTTGACCTGGTTCTCGTCGGTCGTGTGCTTGCGGAGGGTCCCGAGCGCCTTGGCCAGCGCGCCCAGCGCGGGGGTCAGCCCGTTGGAGACGATGCCCGCCTTGAGGAGGCGTCCGTTCTTCGCCAGGTCCGGCCCGTGGTAGTCGGCCAGCGCGTCGAAGAACTCTTCCGCGGCGGCCCGCGTACGGGCGACGGCGTCCATCGCGTCGTCGGCCTTCATGACGGTCAGCAGGCCCCGGCCCGTCCGCGGATTGTGCAGCTCGCGGAGGAGGTAGTTGACGGCGGCGGTGGTGACCTCGCGCCCGAAGTGGCCGCTGGCCACCTGCTCGAGCGTGTGGGCCTCGTCCAGCACGACCAGGTCGTACTTGCCCAGCAGTTCGACCTGCTGGGGGCGCAGCGACAGGTCGGAGAAGAACAGCGCATGGTTGACCACGACGAGGTTCGCCGCGTACAGCCGTCGCCGGGCCGCGCGGTAGGGGCAGCGGGCCAGGTCGTCGCACTTCTTGCCCAGGCACTGCGACGAGTCGCTGCGGACCTTGTCCCAGACCGAGGATGAGACGTCGAAGTCGATGTCCTGGCGCGAGCCGGCGCAGCGCTCGTCACGCAAGGCCCAGTCGGCAATCCGCTCGAGCTGGTCCTGTTCGTCCAGCGACGCCAGCAGCCGGGTGCGGTTGGCCAGAGCCATGCCCAGTCGGCGATAGCAAATGTAGTTGCCTCGTCCCTTGCCCAACTCGGCCCGGAACGTGACCGGCAGGACCTTCTTGAGGAACGGCAGGTCCTTGGTGATGATCTGCTCCTGGAGGGCGATGGTGCAGGTCGAGACGACGACGCGCTGCCTGGTCTGGACGGACGTGAGAATGGCCGGTACGAGATAGGCGAAGCTCTTGCCCACGCCCGTGCCCGCCTCGGCCAGGAGGTGCTCTCCGTCGGCCAGCGCGTCGGCCACCGCACGGGCCATCTCGCACTGCTCGGGCCGGTGCTCGTATCCCGGCAGCCGGTCGGCAATCAGCCCGCCGGCACCGAGAATATCATCCACGCTCGGGGGCATTCCGCCCTCACGCGTCCGGGGCGCCGATGACGCCTTCGATGGGCGACGAAGCCGTGGCGTAGAGCTTCCTCGGTATGCGTCCGGCCCGGCAGGCGAGATAGCCGGACTCGATCGCCAGCCGCATCGCACGCGCCATGGCGATGCAGTCCGACGCCCCCGCGATGCCCGTGTTCAGCAGGACGCCGTCGGCGCCGAGTTCCATGGCGACGGTCACGTCGCTGGCCGTGCCGACCCCGGCGTCGACGATCACGGGGAAGTCCGCCTCGTCGGCCTTGAGCTGTTCGAGGATGATGCGGATGTTCCAGGGATTCAGCACGCCCTGGCCGGACCCGATGGGGCTGCCGGCCGGCATGACGGCGTCGGCGCCGCCGGCCTTCAGACGCATGGCCATGACCGGATCATCGCTGGTGTAGCACAGGACGCAGAAGCCTTCGTCCTTGAGGACCTTCAGTGCCTCGAGGGTGCCTACGGGGTCCGGCAGGAGGGTCTTGGTGTCTCCGAGCACCTCGAGTTTGACCCACGCGGCGCCTTTGTTCTCGATCCCTTCCAGCAGTTCTCGCCCGAGGCGGGCCGTCCGGACAGCGTCGTCGGCGCTGAAGCATCCGGCGGTGTTCGGCAGCAGGGTGTACCTGTCGGGGTCGAGGAAGTCCATGATGTTCCGCCCGTCGGCGTCGAACATCCGCTCGCGCCTCACGGCCACCGTCACGACCTCGCAGCCGCTCTCGGCCAGGGCGTCACGCATCAACTCGTACGTCGCGTATTTGCCCGTGCCCACAAACAGCCTGCTGGTAAAGGAAAACTGCCCGATCCGCAGCATATCGTCGCTCATCGTCACATCGTCCTCGTCAGTGTCCGTGCCACGCTGTCCGTCAGCCACCCCCGACCAGCGTGACGATCTCGAGTTCGTCCTTCTCGGCAAGCATCGTGGCGTGGTAGTCGGCGCGGGGAACGATCTCCCTGTTCAACTCGACCGCCACGCGCCGATGGTCCAGCGACATCTCGTCCAGCAGTCCGGCCACACTGAGCGGTGGGTCCTTCTGGTGCCACTGACCGTTGATCATTACCTGCATAGCGGCTCTTCTCCGGGGCCGTGGCCCCGCGCACGGGGATTATCCCACTGCCACGGGGCCCGGTCAAGCGACCGGGGCGAATGAAGGTGTTACTGTGCGCGACAGGAGAGAGCCGCGGCGGGTCGCCGCGGTGCCGTTCCCTCCAAACGATAACGACACCGCGGCGATACGCCGCGGCTCCCCCCTGTTGCGATGACAAGGCTGCAGCTCAGATGGCACGCCGCGGGGGATACCGCTACAATACGCCCATGGACCTTCCGGAGATACCTCGGCGGGCGACGCGCAGCGTCACCGTGGGCGGCGTGATCATCGGCGGCGGCGCGCCGGTCAGCGTCCAGACCATGACCAACACGCCCACCGCCCACGCCGAGGCCACCGGGGCCCAGATCGATCGACTGGCCCGCGGGGGCGCGGACCTCGTTCGCGTGGCGGTGCCGACCCGGGCCGACACGGCCGCCCTGGGCCGCATCGTGGCCGAGGCGCCCGTGCCGATCATCGCCGACGTGCACTTCCACGTCGAGCGGGCCCTCGAGGCCATCGCCGCCGGGGCCGCCAAAATTCGCCTGAACCCCGGGAACATCTCAGACCGCGACCAGGTCAGGCGCGTCATAGACGCCGCCGCCGAAGCCGGCACCGCCATCCGCGTCGGGGTCAACGAGGGCTCGGTGGTTGAGCGGACGGCCGGCGCCCGGCGCCGGTCGGACCTGGCCCGCCCGCTGGCCGATCTCATGGTCGACAAGCTCGCCGAGCACGTTGCCCTGTTCGAAGCGGCCGGATTCGAGAATCTCGTCCTGGCCGCAAAGAGCCACGATGCCTACACCTGCGTTGTCGCCGCCCGGCTCATCGCCGAGCGGTGGGACTACCCGCTGCATCTCGGCGTGACGCACGCGGGTCTGCCCGAGACGGCCGCCATCCGCTCGGCCGCCGCGGTCGGGGCGCTGCTGTGCGAGGGTATCGGCGAGACGATCCGCCTGTCCTACGCGGGCGACCCGCTGGCCGAGGTCCGCGCGGCGGTCGAGCTGCTGTGCAGCCTGCGACTGCGGGCCCGGCGGGGGGTGGACCTTGTCGCCTGTCCGACCTGCGGTCGGCTGCAAATGGACCTGGGGCCGATGGTCGAGAAGGTCCGGGCCGAGCTGGCCGACATCGAGGCCCCGCTGACCGTCGCGATGATGGGCTGCGTGGTTAACGGCCCCGGAGAGGCCGACAACGCCGACGTGGCCATCTGCGCCGGCAAAGGCAAGGCCGTCCTCTACCGCCGCGGGCAGCGCGTGCGAACGGTAGCGGCCGACCAGATCGTCTCGGCCGTCGTTTCCGAGGCCCGCCGCCTCGCGGGCGAGCAATAGCGATATCCCCCCAAAGCCCCCGGGTCCCACCCGGGGGGCTGGACTTTGGGGGTTTTGGCCTGGGACTGTACTTTGGCTTTGGCCGGCTTCGGCCTGGAATTACCGGCCGTTGGTGGCGTAGACCGCTGCCGATGCCAGAGGCCGTTGACCTTTCGACAGCTTCAGGACCGGCTTCAGCATGGTCGTGAAGCTACCGGAACTGGCACTGAGTTGGTCTAGAGCATAGGCCCACACTTCCCGTCGTAGTTGTTGAATCAAGTCTTGGACCGACAGGCCCTGTTTGGCGTCGGACGCACGCCACTTTGGCGGCGGGACGGTGCTCTCGGTGGCCTCCAGGCCGAAGGCTTGGACGCCGGCCCGTCGCAGCATCGCGTGGCTGGCAACGGCGAAGGCGGGTTGGCGACCCACGGACTGCACGGCTCGGACTTGGGCTTCCCCGACGCCCACGGCCTGCTTTTCGTCTCGAGGATTGCCCTCAATGGGCCACCGCCAAAGGTAATACTGCACGATCTTGTCCAGAGGCAGTTCGGGATCGAGGCAGATGAGGTAAGCCTTCCATGCCTCGGGCGGGGCCGAGCGCTTGGGCTTAGGCACTGACGGGGCATGGTCAAAGCGGATCGGCAACGCCACGGGACGCGTCGGACCATCGGCCGCGACCAGCATGACGGACATCTGGATGAACCGCTGGGCTCGGATGAGATTGCACTGGAAAGGCGGGCCCATCGGGTCGCGTCTCCAGCCGACGCCGGGGGTCTTCTTGCCGGCCTTGGGAAGGTGGGTGTCGTCGAGGGCCGTGACGATGGGCATGGTCGCCGGCAGTCGTTGGAGCGTTCCGCCGATGACGGGATCGAAGAGTCGCCTGGCTCGCCAGGGCGAGTGCGAGAACAAGCTGTAATCGCCGGACCAGTCCTGCCACTGTCGGCCGGCGGTGCAGATCAGGCCAGTCAGGGTGTGTCGGCCCAGACAGGCCAGTTGGCTGAGGCTGAGCCGGTAGGCGCGTTCCCAAGTGCGTTGTTGGGCAAGAAGTTCTGAAATATTCTTCGGGTCTCTGTCGAGCTAGGCTGGATCACCGCAAGGTGTCAAAACCCCCAAAGTCCAAGCCCCCGGGTCCCACCCGGGGGGTGTCTGCGGAGGAAACCACTGCTCTTAACACGCCCCCCCCGGGGTGGAACCCAGGGGCCTTGGGGGTGTTCTCGCGCCGAGCGGGGCGCTGCGCCGGCGCCGAGCGGGCATACTGTACCGGCGCCGAACGAACCCCCAGCGGACACAAGAAAGACCCGCCGATTTCTCTTGCATTGCTCTCAACTACGCGTTATGTTTACCCGAACATAACGCCGCGTGATGATGCTTGGGAACGCTCCATTGCTCGCAGAGGACCAAAGAGAGAGGAGTGGAAATGTACAAACACAATGCAGTCGCATTGGGCCGGGTCGCGTGCGCCGCGGGGGTGCTTCTGGCAACGGTCGGAGGCGCCTGGGCCAACGGGTATGTGCCCTGGACCCCCCTGACGCAGGACCCGCATCCGGACCAGCCGGACAAACTGGGCCCGCCGACGTGGATCGGCGCCGGGAACGTGACGATGTACGCCCACACGGCCGGCGGGGGGATAGCCGAATACCCCGTCGGGTTCAATGATGCCAACCAGGACACCGGGGACGCGGCGGGGAATGACTCGCTGCAGTTCCAGTACGGCGGGGTGCGGCTCGAGCACCATGTCGGTCCCCCGGCCGGCAGTTTCGAGATCTACAACGGCGGGGGCGGCGGGGGAGGCGGCGGCGGGACCAAGAACAGGACCTTCAACGACGTGCTGCTCCTGGTGGCCGTCGACGCGCCCTTGCTGGACGGGGAGTTCTCATTGTCGCTTCGCCAATCGGGGCAGCCGACATACACCGTGCTGGACAGGAGCCACTTTGCCTACTACGACCCGACGCCGACGGGTCTGAACTGGGCCACGGGTCGGCCCTCCGGGAACCACGCTGACTATCTCCAGGACCTCGATCCGGGGCACCCCGACCCGCCGGCCGTGGTGCTCGGGTCGTTCGGCGCGTCGTATCGAGCGGAACTGGCTTACTGCTTCGACAAAGGCATGGCCAGCGTCTTCGCCCTCCAGGGCATCGACGTGGCGCAGGACGGCAGCAAGGGCGTGGACTACATCTTCGAGGGCCTGCCCGGCAAGGCGGTCTTCAGCCTGTACGGATACCGAAGCAGCGAAAACCGGATCAAGCGCACCAACCAGTCCGTCAGCCAGTCCGTCGACCCGGACGGCTTCACCACGTTCGAGGTGGCCCCCGAGCCGGCGTCCGTGCTGCTGATGTCCGTCGGGGCCGTCGCGTGCCTGGTCCGCAAACGCCGGGGCGGGAAGCAGTAACCAGGAAAAACGAGTGTGCTGGCGAATCGGGACATGACATCCTGCCGGGCCGAGGACGCGTTCACGCTGCTCGAACTGCTGATCGTGGTGGCCACGATCGTCCTGCTGGTGTCGATTCTGGCCCCGTCGGTCTCGAACGTTCAGGAGCGTGGGCGCCTGATCCTCTGCAAGAGCCGGCTGCACAACATCGGTCGCGGCGTGGCGCAGTACATGGCCGACGTCGATCCCCACCTGCCTCTCAGCAGTCACGTCAACAGCACACACGAGGTCCTTCTCGACGCGCTCTACGACAGCGACTGCGTGGTGAACTACGAGAACTACTACTGTCCCGGCGAGACCGACCCGCAGCATGTCTACAACGGCCCGAACGTCGAGGCCGGGCGCATCGCCTACTTCTACTATTCCTGCCGATGGGCAACCGCCGACGTGAACATCACCGGGTTCCTGCGGTACGACGTGTCCTGGCCGAGGGAACTGACCCGTGACATGGCCCCCGACACGTGGGTCGCCAGCGACCGCTGGTTCCGCGGGCGCCAGACGACGCACCGGTTGTTCCCCAAGGGCGTCAACTACCTGACGCTCAACGGCGACGTGTCCCTGGTCGAATCGAGCCCCAGCGGGGCCTTCCGATGAGATGAACCGGCCGGACCGGCCTGGCCAAGCTGAAAGACCGATTGATGGGCATCGTGCTGATCGGACTTGACGATACGGACAACCAGGACAGTCCCGGCACGGGCAACCTGGCCCGGCGGATATTCGGCGAATGCGACCGGCGCGGCATCCGCGCCGTGAGCGTCACGCGCCACCAGTTCCTGGTCGACCCGCGGATTCCGTACACCTCTCACAACAGCGGCGCGTGCGTGACGGTCGTGTCCGACGACGGGCCCGCTGCGGTGGCGTTCGTGTTCGACTACGTCGCCCGCGCCTCGGCCGAGGGGTCCGACCCGGGCGTGGGCGTGGCCTGCCTCGACGCCGTGCCGGGATTCGTCAGGGACTTCGGACACCGAGCCACGCAAGAGGTCCTGGAGATGTCCGAGGCCCTGGCCACGGCCGACGAGGCCCGAATCGACCTGCGGGCCCTCGGCGGGTCCGGGCAGGGGGTCATCGGCGCGCTGGGATCGATAGGCTTGCGTGCCGACGGAAACGAGGGTAGATTTATTCAGATACCCGGCCTGCGGGCCCTTTCCGGGCGTGTCGCGGCCGACGACCTGGTTCGGCTCGGGATTCACCTGGACCACCGGTCGGGGCGGCAGCCGACGCCCGACGACGCCTACGAGACGCTCGGGTGGATCCGCCCGAGGCTCTCAGGCGGACAACCCGTGCTGCCGGTCGAATGGAACGAGGTACGCCATGCATGGTTCCCCGTTGACACGAAGCGCAGCCGCCCGCTCGAGTAGCGCCACCGACGCGCTGGACTGGCGGCTGCTCCTGACGAACCTGTTCGTCGGCGTCGCCGCCGGGCTGCTCAGCGCGGCGATGAGGCTTGACCTGCACCTGCCCGGGCACCGGGCGGTATTCTGGTTGACCGCCGTGGTGGCCGGTCGGCTCGTGGCCCGGCATCGCTTCGGCGCGACGGCCTCGGCGTCCGCCGCGGCGTGCATGTCGCTGGCGCTCGGCCGGAACCTCGCCGGGGGGTGGATGTTCCTGCCGCTGGTCTCCGCCGCCGGGGCACTGATCGATACGCTGGCCGCCTTCATCGAACGCAAAGCCGTACCGCTGTGGCTGGTGGTCCCGCTGATGGGCCTGGGTGGGCTGGGAGCCAACCTGCTCTGCTCGATCAAGCGGCTCCTTGTCCCGCCGGGGGCGATCCGCGCGGTGTTCGGCGTGCCCTTCCCGCTGGGGAACATGGTCTCCTACGCCGTCTTCGGCCTCCTGGCGGGCCTGATCGGGGCGACGATCGCCGTCGCCGCCACGAAGCGCCGCCGACCCAGCCCCAAGGCAGACTGACGCCGCCTCGCGGAGGGGCACCGTCGGCCGGCGGCGCACGTGAGGCGTCCCTGTGAACTTCATCCTCTTCAATCCTGACGAGATGCGGGCCGAGAGCGTGGGGTGCTACGGGCATCGGGTGGTGCAGACGCCGCACATGGACGCCCTGGCGGCTCAGGGGGTGCGGTTCGACCAGGCCCACGTGCAGCACACGGTCTGCACGCCGTCGCGGTGTTCGTTCATGACCGGGTGGTACCCGCACGTCCGAGGCCACCGGACCCTCTGGCACGCCCTGCGCCCCCACGAGCCGAACCTGCTGAAGTATCTCAAGCGCTCCGGGTACGAGGTGGTCTGGTCGGGCAAGAACGACCTGCTGGCCGAGGCGTCCTTCGCCGACAGCGTGGACATCGTCTTCCGGCCGCGCGCCGGGGTCGGGCCGCCCCCCGAGCGAACCGTCCCGCCGGGTCAGCCCGGCTCGCACAGCTTTCTCTACCAGCCGCGGGAAGGCACTATCGACGACCTGTCCGACATGGGCCACGTGGACAACGCCATCGCCTTCCTCCGGCGTCCTCACGACAGGCCGTTCGTCCTGTATCTGCCCCTGTCGATGCCGCACTGTCCCTACACCGCCCCGCAGCCGTACTACGACATGGTCGCCCCGGAAGACCTGCCGGCGCTGCGCCCGGCGGGTCGGGGCGGGCAGGCGGACTTCCACCGCTGGATCCGGCGCTTCCGCCGCCTCGACGAGATCGACGAGAAGGTCTTCCGCAAGATCAACGCGGTGTACCTCGGGATGATCGCCTGTGTGGACGAGATGCTCGGGCGCCTGCTGGCGGCGCTCGACGAGACGGGCCTGGCTGACGAGACGGCGGTGCTGGTCTTCAGCGACCACGGCGACTGGGCGGGGGACTACGGGCTGGTCGAGAAGTGGCCCAGCGCTCTGGACGACTGCCTGACGCGCGTGCCCCTGATCGTCCGCGCCCCGGACGGCAAGGCCGGGCACGTCGTGAACGAGCCGGTCGAGCTGATGGACGTCTTCGCGACGATACTGGATCTGGCCGGTGTCCGGGCCGAGCACACGCATTTCTCGCGGTCGCTGACCAGGCAGATTGAAGGCGCCGCCGGCGACCCGGACCGGGCCGTCTTCGCCGAGGGCGGGTACGACGCCTTCGAGCCGCACTGCTTCGAGGGCAGATCCGCCGGCGACCAGGCCGCGTGGGGCCCCGACCACATCTACGCCCCCAAAGGCGCACAGCAGCAGGCCTATCCCCTCAGCGTCTGCCGGTCCGTGATGATCCGCACCGCCGGCCGCAAGCTCGTACGCCGTTCCAGCGGCGCCCATGAATTGTACGACCTCATGCGGGACCCGTGGGAACTGACGAACGTCCACGGCGACGCCACCTACGCCACCAGCCAGGCCGCCCTCGAACGGCACATGCTCGACTGGTTCATCCGCACCAGCGACGTGACACCGCCCGACGAAGATTTCCGCGGCATCCCCGAGGCCTTCTTTGGCGACTGACGGCCTCAGGCCGGCGCGTCGCCCCGTGGGAATCGGTCTTACGGCGGGATCGGGGGCGCCGCTGCCCGCTCGACGAGCTTGAGGTGGACCTTCGGCCAGGTCCCCACGAGTTCGACGTTCACCCCGGAGGGAAACCGGATCTCGATCGGCCTTTCCCAGAAGTTGGGGTGGTCCTTGTCACCGTCGTTCAGCGTGATGTAGGCGTCGACGTCGGGGTCGATCTTCGGCGCGCCCTGGAGCTTCTCGAGGTCCTTCTGGGGGCCGCGAACCTTGATGGTCGGCCACCACTCCTTCTCGTCCTTTCGCTCCAGGTCGTGCGTCGTCCAGACGCCCTTCTCGCCCCATTCCGGCGGGCTCTGCACGCGGACGGAGAGCTTCAACTCCTTCTCGCCCATCCTCTCGGCGATCCGGAACGCCACGGTGACCTGCCCGGTCTTGGGCCCAAGCTCGACAGGATAGCCCTCGAGGTTGGCCGTCAGGGCCACCTGCTTGGTCGCCGCCCCGTCCACCGTGGGTACGCCGCCCAGCTCCGTCGACTCCGTCTCCAGCCTCGGGTCGCTCGTGGTCGCGACGATCTTCTCCCACGTGCCCGCCGTCACGCGGACATCAACCTCCGGCGGGTCGATCGCAGGCTCCCCGTCCAGCGTCGCGCCCGTGGCGACGAACCGGACCTTCACCGTCTTGGTCAACAGCCGGTCCAGGACGACCTCGACCGTCGGGCGCGAGGTCGACAGCAGCGTCAGCCCCTGCTTTTCGAGCTGACCGGCCTTCTCCACGATCTCGGCGGCGTCTATCGTGTGGACCCCCGGGCCGTATTGCCCGCTGACCTCGTACTCCAGCACGCCTCCCGTGCTGCTCAACTGCCGCTTGAAGCGGTCCAGCATCTTCCGGTTGCCCCGCAGCTCGAAAGACAGCCTGATGTTCACCATCGACAGCCGGGCGCCCTGCGTGTCGGACACCAGCACCAAATCGCTGGCGGCGTCGGCCTTCAGGCGCACAATGACCTTGAACTCCTCCTGGGCGGTGTGCTCCAGGTCGGCGTAAACCCAGACCAGCAGCGTCACCAGCGCCACCCAGAAGAGGGTCTTGGCGCCCTGCAGCCACCACTGGCGCGAGGGGAAGCGGGGTGTGCTGGCGTAGTCCTGCCCGTTCATGGCTGTTCGCCCTCCGCGGCTGGCGTCTTCCGTCGTCTGCGCCACAGCCGACGGGGGGCCAGAAGCGACAGCAGGATCCCGCGGAGCCCCTCCAGCTCCAGCCCGAGGTAGAGCTGCCCTTCACACGCCAGCGAGACGCGCCCGGTCTCTTCGCTGACCACGATGACCGCCGCGTCGGTCTCCTGGCTCAGGCCCAGCGCCGCGCGGTGCCTGCTGCCCAGCGAGGCGTCGACGTCCTCGCTTTCGGCCAGCGGGAACTGGCACCCCGCCGCGGCGATCCGACCGTCGCGAACGATCACGCCCATATCGTGCAGGGCGCTGCCCGGGTAGAAGATCGTGTTGAGCAGCCCGGAGGTGAGCTTGGCGTCGATCACCGTGCCCGCCTTGAGCAGCGCGCCCAGACCCACCGAGCGTTCGACGGCGACCACCGCGCCGATCTTGTTCCGCGACAGGTAAGCCGCCGAGTCCACCAGGGCTCCGGCGACCTGTTCGGCCTCCCCCCGGACCCCGCGAAAGAACCGCGCCTGACCGATCTGGATCAGCGCCCGGCGGAGTTCCGGCTGAAAGGCCACCACCGCCGCCACGAACACCAACAGGAGAAACTTGCCGTACAGGAACTGGATCCGCTCCCAGCCGAGGTCCCTCGGCAGCATGAGGATGACAACGTACACCGTGGCCAGGATCAGCGCCACGCCCTTGATCAGCCTCGCCCCGCGCGTGCCCCGGAGGAACCGCATCACGCGCCAGACCACCAGCCCGATCAGCAGCAGTTCCACCGTCACCACGAGAATGTCGTAGTTGCGCATCCCGGCGAACCGGATCGTGATGGCCTTCAGCAGTTCATTCATGGCAAAACGCCCGCGCGCAGACCCAGCGGGCCTAACCTATTACTCATCGGCCCGCCGGGCGGTTACTCTTGACACCGAAGGGCCCTGAAGGACCGCAGTACACAGATTCTTCAGTCGGCGAACGCCGCGTCGATCGCCTCGGCAACCTGCAGCGCCTGCGACAGCTCGGCCACGTCGTGCACCCGGAAGATGCTCGCCCCGCCGCGCCGAGCCGACAGGCACGCCGCCACCGTTCCGCTGACCCGCCGCGGCGGATCGTCCTGACCGGTCAGCTCCCCGATGAACCGCTTGCGCGACGGGCCGATCAGCACCGCACAGCCCAGCGAGACCAGTTCGCCCGTCCCGGCAAGCAGCGCCACGTTGTGCTCCAGCCGCTTGCCGAACCCTATCCCAGGGTCCACGATGCAGCGCCCGCGGTCCACACCCGCCGACGCCGCCGCATCCAGACGCTCGGCCAGGAACGCCCGAACCTCGCCCACCACGTCATCATAGCGCGGGTCGGCCTGCATCGTCTTGGGCTGCCCCAGCATGTGCATCAACACCACACCCGCCTTGCGAGCCGACACCAACGGGAACATCTCCGGGTCCTCCCGCCCGGCTGAGACGTCATTGACGATCCTCGCGCCGGCGTCCAGGGCGAACTCGGCCACTCGCGCGCTGGTCGTGTCGACGCTCACGATCGCCTCTCTCGCCACCGCCGGAAGCACCTCCGCCAGGCGGGCGATCTGCTCGTCGGCACTGACGCGGTCGGACCCCGGGCGGGTCGACTCGGCCCCGATATCGATCGCGTCCGCCCCGTCGGCGAGCATGCTTCGGGCCTGCTGCACGGCGGCTTTCGGCTCCAGGAACCGCCCGGGGTCGGAGAAGCTGTCGGGCGTGACGTTCAGGACGCCCACAATCACCGCTCGCCCCGTGCGATGCGAGTTCAGGATGTCATCGACGGTGATGCTCATACCCTTCCCATTCATACCGTCCGCCGCGGAAAATGCAACCCTCTGTCGCCGCAAATCGCCGCTCGGCACCCGCCGGAACCGCAGTGTGGCAGATCGTCAATCTCTCCCTCCCGGCAGTGTTCCAGTGTTACACAGGTTTCCACTTTCAGGAATGTTCCACCCCCGTCCGAGCCGTCGAATCAACTGTAACCACTTGTTAATAATAATGTTATAGAACATACACATCAACGTGCATGTGCTATGCTTTCCAGGAGTGGAACATTGCGAAACCGCCTAGTAATGTATAGTCGGAGTAGCTCAGGGCGCAAGCCGCCTGCCGTTCTGGCCCACCGCGAACGCCGCGAACTCGCGGATCAGCGGGACGGCCCGTGACGCCGTCACGCGCAGCCGAAGCCGGTCGACCTCGGCCGCGGGAAACGTCTCGATGCGCTTGTGCCCCACCGACGTGCCCGCGCACAGCTTCTGCCAGGCGCCGTCCGCTCGGCGGCCCTCGACGACGTACTCGCGAATGCGCTCGCCCCGCTCGATGCGCTCCATGAGGTGCACGTGATCGACCGTGCCGCCTTGGGGCAGGGCCAGCTCGATGGCCGGCCCTCGCCCTGCCGTGGTCGCCAGCGGCTTGCCGAAGCGCCGGGCAATCTCGCGCCCGAATTCGCCCAGGCGTTTGACGTCCGGCTCGGGCACCAGGCCCGTCGGGTCGGGCGTCAGCCCGAGGATCAGGTTGCAGTTGCGCCCGACGGACCGGTAGTAGAACGACACCAGGCGGTCGAGCGATGCGACGGTCCGTTCGGTGTTCGGCTTCCAGAACCAGTGGTGGTTTCGCAGCACGGTATCGACCATGCCGGGGCTCCACAGCACCCCGTCCGGGTCGCCGTGTTCCAGCAGCTTCCGCCAGCCTTTCTTTCGGCCCTTGTGGGCGGCCTCGGCACGCGGCAGGTCGGGCATCGTGGCCCAGCAGGGGTAGCCTGCGAAGCCCGCCTCGTTGCCGATCCACCGGTGCTCGCGGCGCTGGGGCGAGTGGTAGAAGACCATGTTCGGCTGGTGCTTGTCGACGATGGGCAGCACGTCGGGGCCGCCGTCTTTCGGCGAGATCAGCCCGGCGTCGAACCAGATCTGCATCAGCGGGCCGTATCGGCTGCAGAGTTCCTCGACCATCTTCTCGCAGGTCCGCGCGAACCGGGCCTGGCCCGGGCCGCCCTTGCCGTAGTTCACCCGGTAGCGGTCCACCTTCCACCAGGCATTGCGGAAGCAACTGAGGTACACCCCGGGCAGGATCTTGGCCTTGCGGCACGAGGCGACGAAGTCCTTCACCAGGTCGCCCTTGCCCCCGCGCCACGCTGCCTGTTTCACGCCGTAGGGGTACAGGGCGCTTTGCCACTGCAGGAACCCGTTGAAGTGCGTCGCCGTCACGATCGCGTACCGCGCTCCCATGGCCTTGGCCGCCGAGACCCACTGGTCGGTGTCCAGCCGGGCCGGATTGTACTTCTTCGGGTCGTACGTGGTGTGGATGGCCGTGCGCCCGGACCAGGGGGCGCCGCCGAACAGCGGCATGTCGAAGTGGAAGATCGCCCCCACCTCGCAGTCCTGCCACACCTTCTGGCGTGGCAGCGGGACGGGCAGGGCCTTCGAGGCCGCGCCGGCCCCGTCGGCCGGATTGGCCTGCCCCCCCGGCGAGCGGCTCGCCCCGATCGCCCAGCCCGCCGCCAGCCCCGCCGCCTGCTTCATCGCGTCTCGTCGCGTCACGTCGTTCACGGTCGTCCCTTCACCTGCGCGGCCCGGTGGCCGTCTCAGCCGAACCTCCCCGGCCGGCGTCCGGCCGCCCGCCGCCGCGGCCTCTCCGGCGATTCTATCGCCCGGGGCCGTCTCTTGTCCACGCCCGCAAGGACCTCCCCGAACACGGTCTGTGCAAGGGCAACCTCGGAGCAGTCGTTCAGGGGTACCAGCCGCACGGGCCGGACGTGGAGTGCGTCACGGCATCAGGCAAGACGCAGGCCTCGGTCATACTGGACGTGTGTGACGTGAGGCCGGTCCAGGATGAGGATCTCGTTGCTGTCCGCTCCGTCCGGCGCGCCGCCGGATAGGCCTCCATTCCATCGGCAATCGCAGTTCGTCAACCCCTTTCCCGCCGTCAGATCATCCCGACATGCCGAAGGGCGCTGGGGGCCGACGGACAACGGGATCGGCCCTTCCGCAGGCCAAAGGCTGAGCACGTGTCCCAAAGGCACATCCCGGTGGGGTGCCTTTCCCCGTCTTCTAAAGGACCTTCGTGACGGGCTTGAGAAGCTCCGCTAGGTCTCTACAACTGGTCTCATCGATCAGTGAGTCCGACTACGAGGGGAAGAAGCTCCTTCTTGGTGGTCTTGGCGAGCAAGAACATCACGATTAGCCTACGCAGGTAGTCTAGCCCTTAAACCAGCGTCCTCAGAGCAGTTTTTCTAACACTCGGCGCAAAAAGCACTCGAAATCCCTTCGTTTTTC
>Ga0180431_10003419_pt1 | contig 20490 bp, 12 predicted proteins | sample SS_ome_11_FD_132459 | JGI IMG/M metagenome (GOLD analysis project Ga0180431, IMG submission 132459) | Hypersaline lake sediment archaeal communities from the Salton Sea, California, USA - SS_1_MS_1 metaG | ecosystem: Environmental > Aquatic > Non-marine Saline and Alkaline > Hypersaline >... | reverse complement strand
GCCACCCGGATGCAAAAGACCTCAAGACCGACGTAAAGAAATCTCTGGATTATGGAGCCTCGGCCATCTACATCCAGGGCGTGATTGGAGACAGATGGCTGCGCAGCGGCCATCTCGACCTGCTGGGCGACTGCGTCGACTTCATCAAGTCAAACGGCGTACCGGGAGGTATCGGTGCTCATATGTTGGATGTCATCGTTGAGTCGGAGCGGCGCAAGTATAATGCCGATTTCTATGTCAAGACGTTGCACTCGAGAAACTATTGGTCTGCGAGAAGGCCCGGCCAGGATCTGGACGTTGTTGATAACCGCGCCGACAACTACTGGTCCATGACACCCGAGAAGACGATTGAGTTTATGAAGACGGTAGATAAGCCGTGGATTGCATTTAAGGTGTTGGCGGCCGGCGCTATTCATCCGAGAGATGGTCTCAGGTATGCATTCGAAAACGGCGCCGACTTTGCCTGCGTGGGGATGTTTGATTTTCAGGTGATCGAAGATTCTATTATTGCAGCAGATACAATAAAAGCCGTTGGAAAGCGGCAGCGCCCCTGGAGAGCGTAGAATTCACTCTGCCGGATTTGAAGGAGAACATATCATGCCAAAGACTAAGAGTGTGACCAGACGTCAGTTTTTAAAGGGTTCGGCCGGGGCTGCTGCGGCGTTTACTATTGTGCCGAGGCACGTTCTGGGCGGTGCGAATAATACTCCTCCCAGCGAGGTGTTCGGTGCCGCTCTCATCGGCTGCGGCGGCCGGGGCAACGGCACGTTCGGCGCGATGGGCCTGGAGGCAAAGAAGCTCGCTATATGCGACGTGAAGTTCGTCGGCAGGGAGGACAACAAGACTATATACACCGACTTTCGCCGCGTCCTGGAGCGCAAGGATATAGACGTTGTCGCGATTGCCACCCCGCCTCACTGGCACGCGCTGATCTCTATTGCTGCGATGGAGGCCGGTAAAGACGTCCTGTGCGAAAAGCCGATGACGCGGTTCATAGCCGAGGGCCGTGCCGTTGCTGAGGCGGAGAAACGCTACAAACGCATCTTCCAGGTCGGCACGTTTGGCAGGTTCGGCAAGAGCAGAGACCGCAAAAGCATCGAGATTCACAAGATTATGGCCAGCGGCCTGCTGAAGAAATGCGAAGGTGTGCACATCAAGAGCGGCGGCCTGAAAGTCAAACAATGGAGCGGTATGGTCAACGCTCAGCCTCAGCCGATACCCAAGAGCCTGGACTGGGACATGTACTGTGGCCCGTCGCCGCTGAGGCCGTACCATCGGCATCGGCACGGCGGCACGCATCGCGGCTATTGGGATTACGAAGGCGGCGGCCTTGCCGACATGGGCCAGCATCACTACGACCCGGTTCAATGGGTTTATGCCAAGGACGACACCAGTCCCGTAGAGATCGAGGCCTACGCGCCGCCGGCGCATCCGGAGGCCTGCGGAATGTGGGGCTGGGTCGAGTTGAAATACGCCGACGGTATGACTTTCGTTTTCGACAGCAGGGAATGGCCCGTCAACGGTCAGCCGTCTTACGACCGAAAAGAGCCGCGTGAGGTGAGGCTCAGCGATTTGAGAGAGGCCGATCAGAGGGAGATCAAAGAGATGCCCGATCCCGAGCCGCTCGTCAGTTTTGCCGAGGCGGTCAAGACGCGAAAGCGCGCCGGCGGCAATGCCGACGTTGCCAATCGCAGCGCGACTCTGATGCACCTGGCGAACATCGCAATCCGTACCGGACGCAAGCTGCGCTACGATCCTGTAGCCGAAGAGATAATCGGCGATGAAGAAGCCAACCGGCTCGTCAATCCGCCGATGCGGGCGCCCTGGCACCTATGATATTTAATATTTACTATTGACTATTTACTATTTATTCGGGGTATGTAAGGTGAGGATATAAATCATGGCAAAAAGATCATCTGCTCTAAAGAAACTAATCGACACTCTGCCCGATCCGGACGAACGGGGCCTGCTCAGCAGTATCGACAAACAAACAGTGGACGATGTCGTCGCACAGATACACGAGGGCGGCCGCAGGAGTCTGCTTGCCCTTGTCAACATGCTCGTCGAGCCCGGCGCCGGTGACGACGTCAAGGCGAGATACGCCCTTCACTGTTTGGCGGTCCATGTGTGCAAGCTCGATAATGAGAGAACGCGCGGTGCTTTCGCACGGACATTAGCCTCGCAAGTCGGCGGTGATCGACCGAAAGCGGTTCAGAAATACTTGATGCAGCAATTGCAGGTGGCGGGCGGCAAAGAGGTCGTTCCGGCACTTGGTAAGATGCTGCTGGACGAGCAGCTTTTCGAATCTTCGGCTATGGCGCTTACCGCCATCGGCGACGGTGCGGCCGAGCAATTCCGGAAAGGACTGCCGAAATCAAGCGGCAAAATGAAGTTGACTATAATCCAGAACCTTGGCGTGCTCAGGGACACCGGATCGGTAAGACAGTTGAAAGCGGCTCTCGAAGATCAGGATCGCGAGATCCGCCTGGCGGCCGGCTGGGCGCTGGCGAATGTGGGCGATTCGGGCTCGGTGGATTTGCTGCTCAGAGCGGCTAAAACCAGGGATACGTACGAACGTATAAAGGCTACCAAGGCCTGCCTGCTTCTTGCCGAAAGGCTCGCCGCGGCAGGGATGAAACAAACGGCCGTTAAGATATACGAGCATCTCCGCGATACTCGTAAAGGTTCGGATGAGGCTTACGTGTGCGATGCGGCGAGCGAAGGCCTTGCGAAAGTTGGGCAGAGATAGACGCCATGCGGCAGGGGGGTGGAAGGCGCCGAGCAGTTTAGGCCGGAGTCCCGGTGCAGGGTGTAACGAAGAACCCACGTCATTTCGACCGAAGCGATGCGCAACACCGCGAAGTGGAGAAATGTGTTTTGAATAGGTCTCTCCATTCCGCCTTCGGCTCCAGTCGAGATGACAGTTAACTCGCCTTCGGCTCCAGTCGAGATGACGGTTAACTTCGCGTTCAACTACAGTCAGGGCGATAGTGTGTTTTTCGCGAACGTGATATGATATCAGCGCAAAGCGTGGTCCGAGGGTTTCAGGCCGGTCTTGTGCTTGCCCATGCCGATTTTGCTGGGATTATACTCGCCGACAAAATCGACTTTGCTTTTGGCCGGAATCTCATCTTCCATCTCAAGGCCCCAGTAACAAGCGTTGACCAGAAGCCGGCGGAAACCTTCGCTGTTGAGGTCAAAGGAATGCCCCATCGTAGTAGTGAAGACTCGTGACGTTTTTCCTTCGTCGCCTGTGTAGGTCTTGGTCCACGCTACGGGTACAAGCTTCTTGTCCGCATTAGGTTTGTCGTCCGGATTCATGCCGACCAGCACCTGGCCCATGATAAGCGGCTTACAGTCTCCGGTCAGCTCAGTCAGGCCGTAGACGTCCGATTCGCCCCAGATGTCATCGCAGCCTTTGACTATTGGGTGGTTCTCCATGCCCTTGGCTATCAGGCCCCGCGTGCTTTCGACCTGGTGGTGCCCGTAGTGGTTGATCCACGTCTCGCCGAACACCTGGCGTCCGTAGCCGCCGTCGAATTCCTTGCTGCGGAAACTGTACTTTGCGTAGGGGCTGTCTTTGAGTTTCCTGTAGTTGAATGCATGTGTAGATGTTCTCAGCCCCATGATCGGCTTGCCCGAGTTGGTGTAGTCGATGATGTACTTCATCTGCTCATCCGGCAGCTCGCGGAATCGCAGGAACATAACCATCATATCCGCCTTTTCCAGGGCTTTGAGGCCCGGGATGTTATCGAGCGTTTTGGGATCGATTTCTCCGGTTTCTTTGTTTATAGCGAAAAGGACCGTACATTTGAAGCCGTGGTGCACGGACAGTATCTTGGCCAATTGCGGCATCGAGTCTTCCGAGCGATATTCCTCGTCGCCTACGAGAAATACGATGTTCTTGCCCTTGCCGGGGCCCTTGCCGCCCTTGAGCACGAGCGGTTTTGCCTGCGCTGCTGAGACGATCATACAAACCAATCCTGCCAGAACCAACTTTCGAAGCTTTGCTGTCTGTTTCATCCTTTTTCCCTTTCCTTTCGTTTCGATGTAGGGCGGACTTCAGCCCGCCGATTAACAAAGCCGGGGCAAGCCCCGCCCTACAATAATGCAACTGTCTATTAGAAATTAACGTTTATCGTTTCGGTTTTGTCAAGACTAATTGACTGGATGCCGCGCAGCGACCTCCAGCGCCTGGTGCCTTGCTGCCCGACCTTGACCGTGTATTTCCCTGTCTTGAAAATCTTCGGTCTGAACGATGTTCCGTTGATCCGCAGCGTGTAGACGATCTCATCGTTCGACTCGTCGATCACTTGTACGACGGGGCTGGTCATGCCGTTTACTTTTATTGTGGGCAGATAGCCTACGGGCTGCCGTGCGTAATTGTCCTGCTGGTCGATTGTTCTGGGCCAGCCCGGATATTGCTTCGTAGCCGGATCGGTGATGTCCACATTTCTGGGCCAGCATTCAATCGTGATCTTTCTGGTCTTGACGTTGAACTTGACCACTCCGAAACCTGCCGCTCGCGTGGTGAGCTTGTCTCCGCCGTTTCGCTCCGGGCTCGGATTCGCCACAGCCAGCATGGTCAGCTTATTGCCGAGACCGTCGAGGAATTCGCCGGTATACTCGGGCGCTCCCGGCTCTCTGTTCTTGCCCGGCTCCAGAGGCGCCCACCATCGCAGATACAGATTTGCGATCGACGGCACGCACATCGAGTAGCCGGAATCGTTCCATGTATTGACACCGTGGTGAATGATCGTAGCCAGGTGCTGGTCCCCGGCGATCATAAGTGCGAAGGCCTTGCGTATTTCCATCAGGGCCCTGTTGCGTCCGGACTGGGGCCATCCGTTGGAATCCATGTCGACGAGCAGACGGTTGCCTACTTTGCCGTGGATATGAGCGCCTCCGGCGAAAATGGTCTGCGACAGAACGGCCTTCATGTCGCAATCTCGCCAGTCTGCGGCCCAGTGGCCGAGGAACTTGAGCTGGCGTTCGCCGAGCAGTCTTGCTTCGGGTACATCCAGTACTGACGGATCGTAGCCCGGTTTGGAGACGTGATCGGGCCGGGTGGGTCGCCAACCCATGTTGGGAAGAACCCCGGAGGGGCCTGTCTTGAATTTGCGGTCTTCAATGATTGCGAAATTTACCCGGCCGATAGTAATGTCCGTGTAGTAGACGCCGATTCCGCGATCTACGGGCGTCGGGTCGAACGGATCGGGCAGGTGACTGGTCTGGGCCCGTTCGACTTCCTTGACGTACTCGAGCGGGGCTGCGTAGCCGCCGTCGTGACCTGCGCGGGTGTGGGAAAGCCGGCCGCCCTGACCCCAGAGATTGCCCTGGCCGACGTCGTGGTCGTCGGGTATCGAAACGGTCGGAATGTTGCGGATAATATCGCCGAAATCCCTGCCGAACTTGAGCCATGCTGCGTAATGCCTGTTGTGATCGTATACCTGATCGCCGGAGAAGAACAACAGGTCGGGTTTGATTTTCTTGATGTTCTCGACAATGTCACTTTTTGGAATATCGCCGCCGTGACCGGGATTGATCGAGTTTCCGGTAAATGCGGCGACGACGATAAGGTCTTTTTCGACCGGATCCCTAACGACTGTGCCGGTGAAGAATGCGTTTCTGCCGTGTGCCACCCGGTATTCGACGTCTTTAGTGGAATCCCAGTTTTCAACGCGAAATGGCGTCGTCCAACCCTGCTCGATTACATTTGTTTGAGCAATCTGCTTCCATTTTCCGTTTTGCTTTGTCTCAAGCCTGACGATCCGTGATTCGCCCGGTTCGAGAGGGTAAAGTTGTGCGGTCAGTTTCAGGATGTTGTCCTGGACCGTGTACAATGCAAAGCAAATTACCTTATCTCGTGATACATCCGGCACGGTCAGCTTCTGTGCCGGCGATGTGCTTACGAATACGGCGAACATTAGATAGACGAATAGTGCTGTTCCTCTTGTTCGTTTCATCTTTTCTCCTTTTATCATTGTTGCAGTGTTTACCGCCCATGTGCGGATCAAAGTTGTTTGTAAATGTACTGGGCCTCCAGTGCTTTCTTGATCTGAGTGGCGGCGTCCTTCAGATGTGCTTTGCTGTATGGATCGAGGTTTTCGCCGTAGGTCTCCAGGACGGGCCCGATCTTATCAGCCCTGATCTCAGTGAGCTTTTCGAGCACCAGATTGGCGATGGGCTTATAGGCGCTTGTTCCGAAGTAGCCCGACTTGCTCAGATCGATCAGAAGCTCCATGTGCTCGCGCTGGAGATTGCGCCGGAGACTGGAGATCATCGGTTTGCGTGCTGTGTATTTCTTGCCGGGTTTCTCGTCCAGTTCGCTCCAGATGGCCTCAGTTATAGTATCCAGCAGCTCGGGCAGAGTCAGTGCATCCTCATCGGCCGGGATCAGAAATTCATTATCGTAAATCCGGCGAAGGGTCGTCGGGTACATCAGGTTGGCGAGTACGGATACCTGGATTCCCATGATTCGGTCATGAATCGGCCAGGTCGGATCGCTCAGAGAAGATGAGAAATCGTCGAGCCACTTGTCCACGGTCATCCGGCGCAGAAGGTCCTGTGTCAGGCCGAAAGTTTCATCTCTGAAACTGTTTTCAATCACGAAGTTCAGAGCGTCCCGCTGTTTCTTGGCCGGCACCACTTCGATAGGCAGGCGACCATTCTTGTCTCCCTTCTTGTCACGGTATACAAAAGCGCCGCCCAGCCAGTTGCCCATCATACTGACCGATCTCAACTGCAAAGAGAGAGTCATTTCATAGGCCCGGCGGGTCTTGGCCCAGCTATCGCCGTCCTTGACGAGCTTGTCGATAATGCGTTCTCTGTTGTAGCGGACGATGCGTATCTGGTTATTGGCATAGTCGAGCGGATCGCTGCTGAAGTCGTAACGGCGAGCGAACGGATCGGGGCCGAATGTGTCCTCGTCCGTGGCATACTGAAGCTCGGGTTCGGCCACACGCGACAGTATCTTCTTGAGGTCGGCCTCGTTCTGTGTGTAGCCGTACTCGATAGCCCATATGTCATAAGGTCCCACTCCGATCATGGCGTAATCACCCTGGACTTTGCCGTCTTTGAGGTTCATGTTGACCGGCATGTAATCCATCACTGAGGAGGCAAATGTTTTCTTTCCTTTGAGCTTGCTACTGTTAATCTCGCTCATGGAGTAGAGGCTCGATGCCTTGAAATTGTGCCTCAGGCCCAGTGTGTGCCCGACCTCGTGGCAGGTCAGGTCGGCGATCAACGGACCGATGAAGGACTCCGGTATGCCGTCTATCAAAGTCTCTTTTTCCTTCTTCTTTTCCTCCTCTTTTTTCTTCTCTTCTTCCTTATCCTCTTCCTTCTTTTCGCCGTTGTCCTCTTGTTCTTCCTTGTTCTCTTCGTCTATCAGAGACATGTACATTTTGAACATGGCAACGTCGAATGCCCTGCCCCGGGTCAGAGTGCACAGGCCGTTTATTTGTGACGTTCTACCTACGAGGCCGTCGTATTCGTCGTCGCCGATAAGGGTCGGATCGACTTGTGTGATCGGATGGCCTCCGTAGGCTTGATGACCGTGTTTAGCGAGTTCCTGACATATATGCTCGCGCTGCGCCGGTGGAGCCAGCCGGACTCGCGGGTCCCAGTTCGGGTGGTCCTGAAGCCATGCCAGCGTCTCGGGGCTGATGCCTTCCATCGCTATTTCGGGCATGATTTCGTTGAAAGTTGTCCAGTAGTGGCGAATCCACCCGTCGGTCAGAATGATGTCCGCATCGAGTATCTGCCCGGTCTCGGGATGGACCCGGCTGGGGCCTATTGCCGTGCCGCGGTTATTGCTCAGCCATCGGATGAAGTTGTACCTTACGTCCTCCGGATCTTTCTCCATGTGAGCGCCGGATCTCGCGTCCTGGTAGTAGACTTCAATGGCGTTCGAGATACCGACATTCTCGAAGGCCTTGTTCCAGTACAATAATCCCTGCCTGACCCAGCGGCGATATCGAACGGGAGTTGTATGCTCGATATAAAAAACAATTGGGTTTTTGGGAGGGCTGATCTTGAGTGAGCGGTCCGCCTTTTCGAGGTGCCAGCGATTGATGTAGCGCACCATCGTCTCGGTGTCCTTGAATTTTCCGAGGTCTCTGTAGCCGGTCGTGAAATATCCTATGCGTTCGTCGGCCTTCCGCGGCCTATAGCCCGGCGTTCCGGGAATCTCACTGATCGAATAGTGCAGCGTCTGCAGCCGGCCGTTGCTGGTGGGAACCTCGAATGCCAGCTCCACGTTCTTGGGAAAGGCTTTGGCCTTTTTAATCTTAATCAGGCGGGAATTGGAAATGCGAACGCGGCCGCCGAAAAACTTGCTGGACTGACCGATCAGCAGGGCGTCCATGTCAATCACCGGAGAGCCGCCCGACATCGTCACGATCGGTACGTCGAGAATCACGCGATCTGTAAACAGCCGATTGACGGAACTCTTGGATTCCTGATCGCCCGTTGATTTGATCTCGATATTCGGTTGCATCAGGGCCAGGCGCTTGTCGTAGCGTTTCCAGTACACGTACATGTCACCGGCCTGCAATCCCGCGTAATCTTCCCCGCTGGCAACCGTAAGAGCTATGAAGAATTTTCTTCCATCGTAGCCGCCCGGCAAAGCCGCCAGCATCTGGCCGTCCTTGTCGCGTCTCCAGATAGTGTAGTAACCCCGCTGCCCTAAGGGCGTAGATTGAACCAGCTTGTAATCCTTAGTGACAGTTGACAGGGGTGGATACTCCGGTCTTGGTGCCGAAGATGACGACTGTGCGTTGGCAAGCATAGGTAACAGCCCCGTGATGATAACGATCAGAACAAGCAGGGCAACACATACTTTTGACTTTTGACTATTCATCTCGCGGTCTCCCAAAAAACCAAACAAAATGTCTCCTATTTCAAATTAGTTCGGCAACGCCGCCGAACCGGGACCATCAGGACAAACCATTATTATACATACATTTGCGGATAATGTCAATTGTATTGATCGTATTATTTGCAACGAGTAGCAGCGAATGAACTGTGGTAAACAACGGCAGTGTTGCGATGTGAAGCTAGTAAAGATTGACTCTGTCAGGTGGTGGATTGAGTCAGGAAAGACGGAAAGGTTCTATTATGGGACAAAAGGCTCAGCCGGATACATTTTGATGGTTAATATGTTGTGGTTTGAGGAGAAAAATGGCTTGATTCTCCGCTCATATCGGAACGAAAAAAATTCCACTTTGCGCGTAAAATTTTTGTTTGGCGACTGGATTCTCAGCTTTCCATGTTAATCATCAGGTGCTTCGATATCGCCAGCAGCCTTTTTCTCTCACGTCTCGATCTCGAGCGAAAGACAAAACCGGGAAGTTCCTTGCAGGCTCTGAAGAGACCGCCGATCCTGCTTTCCCTCGGGCGGTCGTCATACGCGCCAACGGACGCGACATCGTTTGATGCCGACGGCTCGAAGGGCTGTTGATAATTATCCGTCGCCGGATTCCATACTCCGTTAAATATTGTTGGCACGTCCTTGTGCAAACCTGAGCTTAACCTTTTCATCACTCTTCCTTTCGGCCGAATGAGCTTTATTATAGTCTGCACGGCAGAGATTCACATCGGACGGCGAGGAATTAGGGACAAGATATGTTCCAACCCTTTTTCATCACCACTCATCTGTCAAATACACTATATCCGATCACTGCCGGATTGTCAAACAGTATATTCTCTTTTATTTTTTCCAGGAAACGGGCCGGCCCCCGGCAAACAGTTACGAGCATCGCGGCAGATTCCCGTCTTGTTCGACATTGCTACCTGCGAAAGAGCTCCAAACCGTCATCGGGCTCGTCCAAATCCTTTTTTTGACGCCGGGCCGGTTCTTTCTCGATCGGCCAGTCCCATTCAACGTCCAGATAGATATAATTGACGAACGCTTTCTTTCTGGTTACGTTGTCGACGTTCTTGATAAGCAACTGAAACGATTCGATCTTCTCGGCGGTGTCGGCAAAACTCGTGATGTCAAGTGCATCGGTCGCTTCTTTCAGCTTTCCCTTACGCACCGGGGCGCTGTCCAGCCTGAACCACACCGCGGGATTTTCGGGCCAGCCCTTGCCCAATTCCCACCGTAGCTTTCCGAATGGGAAAGACTCTTCTTCGTAATGCCGGATGTAGAGTGTCACCGAGGCCACTTTGGCGCCGGACGGTATCGTCACATTAGTGAAATCGTAGCTAATTGTCGAGCCGTAGCCTGCTTCGATTCGTTTGTCGTCGCTGGCTTTGACTGCTTCGAGCTTTCCGTTTTGGGAAAGTCGTTTGCGGGCGGTGTGGTCGTAGCCGTCCGCGACGGTCAGCACGGCCCTTCTTGGCGGCGTCGGATTGACTTTCACCTCGAATTGCTGGACGTCCGAAACCGGAGTGCTGTTGCTGTCGGTCACTTCGACGGCCACTTCGAAAGTCTGATCTTTATCTCCCCCCGTTGGCGTCCAGAGTATCACGCCGGTACCGGAATCCACTGTCATTCCGGCGGGTCGCGAAGTCAGCCGGTATGTCAGTATGTCTCCGGCGTCGGGATCTTCGGCTATGACGGCGTACTTGTATTTCACGCCTACCATTGCGTTGATGACGGGCTTGGACGTAATCCGGGGCGCGTCATTGGCACTGGTAACCGTGACTCTTACCCTGGCTGTATCGCTTGTGCCTTCGCGGTCGGTTACCGTATAGGTAAACTCGTCCCGGCCGTGGAAGTCGGGATTTGGAGTGTAGGTCAGCGAGCCGGTGGCGTTTACTTTTGCCGAGCCTCCTTTACCTTTGCTAATAGAGGTAATCTTCAGCAGCTCGTTGTCTACTTCGGTGTCGTTGGCCAGCACGTCGATTGTTGCCGGAGTGTCCTCCTGCGTGAGAAGCTCATCATCGTTGGCAACCGGCGGATCGTTAACGGGAGTGACTGAAATCTTCACCGTCGCCGGGGCGCTGTCGGCGTTGCCGTCGTTAACCCTGAATGTGAAGCTGTCCAGCCAGCTAAAGTTCGGATCGGGCGTATAGACCAGATTGGGCGCGGTTCCACTGAGTTTTCCATGAGCCGGGTTTCTAAGCACGCTGTAGGCCAGTGGATCGCCGTCGGGATCGCTGCCGGATAGAACGATTGCCTGCTCCTGGTCTTCCTCGACTGTGATGTTGTCTTCATAAGCCACGGGCGCATCGTCGGTATCGGTCACCATGATCGAAACCGTGGCGTGTGTGCTGTCGGCGGTGCCGTCGTTGACTTTGAACGTAAAGCTGTCCGGGCCGTTGTAATTCTCTTCGGGCGTGTATACCATATTCGGCTCGGTTCCGCTGAGGGTTCCATGAGAAGGATGCGTTACTATCGAGTACGTTAGTTGACTCCCGTCCGGATCGATGCCGCGCAGAATGATGGATGTTTTCGTATCCTCGGAAAGTGTTACGTTGACTTTCGAGGCTTCCGGCGGATCGTTTACCTGAGTAACGTTAATCGAGACGGTCGACAGAGTGCTATCCGCTGTTCCGTCGTTTACCTTGAAAGTAAAACTGTCCGGGCCGCTGAAATTCTTATTCGGCATATAAGTGAGGTTCGGCGCCGTTCCGCTAAGGGCTCCGTGCGACGGTCCCTGTACTACAGAGTAAACGACCGTATCGCCGTCGGTATCGCTGCCCTTAAGATTGACTACCGTAGGCGAATCCTCGAGTGCGGAAATCGTCTGCGGCTCGGCCATGGGAATGTGATTGCCTGTTACGTCGATCTTTACAGTGGCCGGTTCTCCTTCCGACGTGCCGTCGTTCAGCTTGAAAGTGAAACTGTCCGAGCCTATGAATCCGGGCTTGGGAGCATAAACGAGTTTTCCGCTATCGGCGAAATTCGAGCCGATAGACAGTATGCCGTTTTTTGGCTGCGTTGCAACAATATAGCTGAAGGTCTTGCTGTCAATGTCGCGACCCGCCAGAGTTATAGACACGGACTTGTCTACTTTTGTCGAAAGGGACTGCGGATCGGCCTTTGGCGGATCATCCGCTGCGACAACTTTGATTGAAATGGTCGCCGTGTCGCTGTCCACCTCTTCATCATTGACTGCGAAGAGGATTTTGTCCGGACCGTTGTAATCCGATTCCGGCGTATATGTAACGACCGGCCCGGTTCCGCTCAACGAGCCATGCGACGGACCTTTTACCACGCGATAGCTCAGGCGGTCACCGTCGGCGTCACTTGCCTGCAGGGTAATCTGGGTCGGACTGTCTTCCGGAACCGTTACGCTGCTGTGTTCGGCCAGCGGGGGCGTGTTTGACAAGTTCATGGCGTAGACGACGAATACCACCGCCGCCGCGACAGGAATCGCGAGAATCAGCAGAAAGATAAATTTCTTTACGGCGGCCCTGAATCTTGAAGCGGGCCTCAGAACGTCTTTCGGAGTCTCTCTGACGATAAGCGGGATACGCCTGGCGGCTTCTTCCCTCGCAACTGGTGTTTTGATCTCCGGGACCGGGATCGGCGCCGGCGCCGCTGCTTTGACCTTCTTTGCCGCTGCCTTGACCTTCCTTGCCGGGGCTTTGGCCTTTTTGGCCGGCTTTTTTTCCTCTATATCCGGTTCTTCAACCTCAACCTGCTCATCATATTCTTCTTCGTCTTCTTCCTCGTCCACGGCAACCGTGGCCGGAGCAGGTTGTTTCTTCTGCTTCTTGTAATCGGTATCGGTTATTTCTTCGGCCAAAGCTTTATACTCGGCAGAACCTTTGCTTTCCGGAGCGTACGTCGAAATAGACTGGCCGGCGCTCGGTGCCTCGGCCAGACTTATCGTCCTGTGAATAACCGTATCGAAGACCAGCTCGCCGAAAAAGCCGCGCATCTGCTGCTCGACCTGGTGACTCAATGCCGCCTTTTTTTCGACGAACGTCAGCAGGATGCCGAGTATCTTTACCGAGCACGGATAGAAACGCTTGCGGGCGGTTTTGACGGTTTCGAGCAGTTGCTTGAGCCCTTCGAGGGCATAGTAATGAACCTGGACCGGTATGATGACGTCGGTGCTGGCGACAAGTGCGCTAAACGTTAACAGACCGAGCGATGGAGGACAATCGATGATGCAAATGTCATATTTTTTGCTCACCGTCTCGAGCTGGTTGGCCAGAATGTATTCCTTGCGAGAGACATTGGCCAGCTCCTGCTCGGCCCTGGCAAGCTGAATGCTGCTCGGAGCCAGATCGAGACCGGGTATCTGCGTGTTTAATATGATCCTGGAGATCGCGACTTGCTTGTTCGCGAGAGAGTGATAGATAGTCCTCTTGCAGGAGTCCGGCTCGCAGCCGAGACCGAGAGTGGCGTGCGCCTGCGGGTCCAAATCGACCATCAGCACTCTCTGGCCCGTCTGCGCAAGAGCAGCGGCCAGATTCACCGCGGTGGTCGTCTTGCCACAGCCACCCTTCTGATTCGTTATTACTATCGTTCTCATGTTCTTATCGTAGACTCAGCCGGCCGGTCCACTTCGTTTTTTCCAGCGCATATCGGAAAGACCGCTCCTGCAATAACCAGCAAAAGCCTGTCCAACGTGCACAATTAATGCCGCACCAAGCGCTTGAATATCGACTGTTTCGGCTCCCTTCTCCTGAAAAAAATGATCTTACGGCCCCTCACACTCCCGCTTGACCTGTATCGGGACATTTTGAGAGTTTCTTATGCAATTAAGTCTGCATGATGGGCCGATAAAACCTTTAACCTCAACACCCTGGCTTGTCATTGCCTCGTCAAATTCAAAATCCCCGCATCAACTACAACCGTTGCTGCCGGTCATATCGCTTTTTAAGTTATCGGAAGAGTTTAGGCGTGCCGCTCCCGCGGCTTTTCATCACACCAACAACCAGCTTTTAGCATACCAAACGAACACCTAAAAGTCAAGTGTTTTACGTCTATGGAGGCTAATATTCGAGGTTAAGTAGTGGCGCCGCTGAAGTAGCAGTTCTGGCAGGCGACAAGTCGAATAGTTCTCGGACTTATCGCGACACAACCTTCGCTTCGGCGGATGTCCAATACTGTCGCCGGGAGATCGAACAAAATGAGTTCCGGGCGGATTCCAACACTTGCTAAAATCCGCCCGGGTGATGTTATGATCTACTCAGACTCAGGGATAGGACTGGGTACCACGGCGTCCAATTCCTCTCGAATCTTGTCCAGTTTCTTAGCCGGTTCGGTTACTTCGGGAAGCGGCTCAGTGCCTTCTTCGAGTTCTTCGTCCACGACTCGAGGCGTCAGAAACACAAGCATCTCGCTGTTTGTGCGAGAGGTGCTGTTGTGCCGGAACAGACCGCCGATTCCCGGCAGGTCTCCGAGCAGCGGCAATTTGCTCTCGACTTTGGTCTCCTGCTGGAACAAAATACCGCCGAGTAAGAGTGTCTGACTATCCTCAACGATCATGTTCGTCGTGGTGTTCATTCTGTCCCGAACGGGCTGGCCGTTCACCACGTCCGCCAGAAGCTGTGAGATGTGGACATTTACAAGCATATCCACTTTGTCTTCAGGTGTAATACTCGGCCGGGCCATCAATTCCATACCTACTTTCTTGAATTCGATGTCCTGCTGGCTTCCACCTTGCCCGCCTATCAGGGTTGTGCCTCCAAGGAAGGCCACCTCCTGGCCCTTGAAGAAACTTGCCTGTTCATTGTCCTTGGTCCAGACTGTCTGCTGGTTCATAATCTTGGCGTCAGTAGTCTTGATGAGGAAATCAACCAGGGCATATATATCTGTACCGACGCCCATAACCGTCCCGGACGCGCCTGATGTATTGATTCCTACTGCGGGCGATATTGTGCCGGAAACCGAACCGTGAGTTCCCAGGTGCGTAAGATTGCTCAATGCTGTAATTGAATTCTCGCTCAATGTGGCGAATGCGTCAGGATTCGTCGCAAGCTCGACGCCGAGAGAAGTCACTTTGGAGTGCTCGACCTCCACAATGATCGCTTCTATTATCACCTGCTTGCCGGGAACGTCCAGTTCATCGATCATTTTCCTGATATCGTCCATGAACTCCGGCGGAGCCAGGGTCAGGATCGATTTGGTGTGCGGCTCAGGCACGAAGCGGACTCTTCCAATAATATTGCTTATCGGCATCTCGTCATCGATACCGCTACGGGCCCCTGAACCGGACCACGGCGGCGTGTAAGTAGTCTGTTGCGCTGAGTTGTTGGCATTGTTCGTGTTTGAACTCGTATCGTCCTCATCCTGCATCTCCGATTCTATGGTCAGCCCTTCGTCGGTGAGTCTAATCAGAGCTTGCTGCCCCGCTTCGACAAACAGGGCGTTCAACCGCTCGCTAAGGTCTTCCGGATCTGCGTATTTGAGCTGAATAACCTGCGGCGTCTCGGCCATGTCCTGGCTGTCGAGCTCCGTTACAAGGTCCTCGATCACTTCGTAGGCGCCGGCGACGTTGCTTATGACGATTATCTTTTTGGTTGCGGGCACTTCTTCGAAAGTCAACTGGCCGTAAAGGGGACCGACGATTTTCTCCTTCTCTTCCACGTCGTCGCCAAAAATGTAACGCATGAAGTTGTTTCCACCGGAGCCGCTGGTATCTTCGCTAAAGAGGCTCTTGAGCAAATCAACCATCTGTACGGGATCGGAATTGCGCAGCGTCAGTATTCTCGGCTTGACCTGATCCAGATCGAGCGGGACATCCCATTCGTCAATCTGCTCGGCAATCTTGAGCATGTTCTCAGGCGAGGCGATTACGGTAACCTGGTGCATCGTTGCGTACGCAATTACTCTGACGGTTTCTTTGGTTTCAACATTGCGGTATCGGCTTGAACTTCTCCCGCCGGAATAGCTGTAAATGGAAGAATAGCCGGCTTCCGTCTCGTAAAGGGCTTCGAGATTATCCTTGATCTTGTCGGCGTCGGCGTATTTCAACTCAAAGACCTTTGTTTCGAACATGCCGCTGGGAATGTCTATCTCGGCGATCAGTTTCTTGACCATTTCACGCAGGTCCTCGCGACCGAACACCATGATCTGATTCGCCTGGGTCAACGGTTGAATAAGAACGCTCTGCTGCAATTCCGAGCCGGGCATCTGCTGGATCGCTTCGTTGAGACGCATCGCCACTTCACTAACGTCGGCGTAGCCAAGGGGAACCGCCTCGTACTCCTTGTCGATCGTCTCCTTTCTGTCAAGCTTCTCTATCCATTCCGCGATTTTCTTCATGTCCTCGGCTGAGGATCTCGCGATAATCCACTTGCGTGTCGGTTCGGGTATGAGCACGATCGGCACCTGGCTGGTCCCGATTACTGCAGAAGAGCCCGACCGAGAGCTGCTCGGCCTGTATGAGCTGTATCGCCCGGAACTGCCGTAGCTGCTTCGGCCGTAACTGCTGTAACTGCTTCGACCGTAGTAACTGCTGCTGCTGCCGTATCTGCTGCGACTTGAACTGCCGCCGCTGCCGTCAAAGCTCAGGAGTGTCCGTAACAACTGGACAATCTCAGCGGGATCGCCGTTAAGCAGCACGAAGGTATCCGTGACGGTTTGCTCGGCCTCGGGCACGTCGAACTCATCGATGATCCCTTCGATGCGCATCAGGTTTTTGACGGTATCCATCACCATCAGAGTCCTCGTGCTTTCGTCGGCGCTGAGGTGGCCTTCTTCGGTAAGCAGCGGACCGACGACCTGAGACATCTGGGATGAAGAATAGTTTTGCAGTCTGTAGAAGCGCTGGACCACCTGATTCTTGTTTTCAAAGCCCGCGAGCGGCTGATCGATCGTGACCGTCGGAACCGCTTTGTCGAGCTTCTTTATCCAGTCGCCGATCTGCTTGAGATCTTCGGGTGTTGCTTTTGCAATAATCCAATTGTATGTTGTTTCCGGAATAAGCACTGCCGGCGTCCGGCTGGTTCCGACTGTGACAGTAGTCGCAGCACCGGATGAACCGCTGCGGGAAGAAGGCCTCGGACCGAACGGTCCACGGAAGCGGCTCGAAGCCCCGCTGGCCGCATTGCTGCTGAGCAGCTTCTCCAGCAGGGCGACTACTTCGTCGGGATTTCCGTTGTGGATGTCGAATATCTGCGTCTCAACCTCGGCGGCTTCGACCACGTCGTACTGCTCGATAATCAGACCTATGCGCATCAGGTTCCTGACCGTATCGATTACCGACAGAGTGCCGGTGGTTTCGTCGGCGCTGACGTGGCCGTATTCGCCTATAAGAGGCATAAGAATCTGGCCCATCTGAGAAGGACCGTAGTTCTTTAGCTTGAAGAACTTCTGTACTACCTGATCCTTGTTCTCGATAAGCTCCAGAGCATAATCCGCCGCGATAGTGGGTACCTCGCCGAGTTTGGATTCCGTAATTGGCTCGATGTAAATCACGTTGTCCTCGTCCACGAACCTCACATTTTGACCCTTCATGCGTAGTGCCGAGTAGATCAACGAGAGGGCCTTGCTTCTCGGCATTTCCTTGGGTGAGTATATTGTCACCTTTATCTTTTCCGCCGCTTCGTCGGGGACTATCGACTTGCCGGTCCAGTCTGCAATCTTCTTGACGATGTCCTTCATCGCCACGGCCTTGAGGTTCAGAGACTCCATAGGATCGTTCGGATCTTCCGTCTTCTTCTCGTCGTCTTTGGCAACCGCCTCGCCGGGTTTGCCGGGCTCCTTTGGTTTCTCCGGCCCCTTGGCAACGACGGGCTTGTTCGGATCGGCCGGTTTTGGCTCGCCGGGCTCTTTTGAACCGGCTGTGACTTTGGTCTCATTTGGTTCTCCCGGCGGCTGCGGCGCCTCCGGATGAAATCCCACCCACCAGATAATAAGCACCGCCGCGATTCCGACTACGATCGATATTATTGATTTTGACCTGTCCATTTTTTCACCTCAATTTAATCCGATTACTCTATTATTGTTGCTTCCTGGTCGGCGCTGTGTTTGATGCAGAATCAAACAAACGTCGAAACGCAGTATTAATAATCGCGTACGATTACAACGTCTTTTCCAACAAAGTACCTGTCCGAGTTTTTGACTTTCAGATTGTAGACTTTGCCCGTATAGGGTACGGCTCTTTTTGTGACGCTTTTGATAGCTACGGTCCCGCTGATTGTTTTCAACTTCATGCCGCTGGTCAGGTTCTGTGCCGCGATCCATCTTCCGGATTCGAGCATGAAACAGTGGGAACAGACAACACCGATCGTGTTGCCGCTGTCGAGCACAATGTCACGGCACGTGAACGTTCCTTCGTGTTGCTGAACCTGCTCCAGAGAGAGTGTGCCCCCGGCTTGCCTGCCGACTGTCTGGCCGGAAGTGACTTTGGCGATCTGAATCAGCTTGCCGCCGATCCAAACGCCGGTTTCCGGAACGAAACAGGCTCGGCCTTTCGGTGGCGCCGTCGATCCGCTACCGCCGCCGCGACGGCTTCTGCCGCCTCCGCCTCCGCCTCCGGTGGGCAAGCCGTATTTTTCAAGTATTGCGTCCCTCGCCTGGCGTCTTTCATCGTCGGACATTTCTCCGGCCCTGGCGCCTAACTCTTCCATCTCAGCGCGCAAATTCGCCTGGTCCTCTTCGGAGAGTTGTGCGAATGGACCTCCGCCTCTGCCTTCTCCTCCGGCTCTGCCTCCTCTACCGCCGAACCTCTCTTTCATCCGGGACATGGCCTCCTGTCGTTCTTCCTCCGACATGCTTTGCCATCTGTCCCTCATTCCCTCGCCCATCATTGGCCTTCTACCTTCGCGACGTTCCGGCCGGGCTGTGACCTCGCTATCAGTATCCGCCGATGGCTCTGCCGTTACTTCTTCGGACGGTTCGGCATCGCCTTTCTCTGCGACGACCTCGTCGCCGCCGGAATCAGCTTTGGGGGCAGGTTTTTCGGTCTCGCCGGCCACTGTGGTTTTCGGCTTGGCCGCTGCGAACCGGACCTTTTGGATGCCCAGACCGACTACATACGATGCGAAAAGCACCAAGATACAGGCCGATATGAATGATCTTGATATTCCCGACTGTTTCATTTTGTCACCTCGCATTAACCTTGCTATTTTCTTCCACCGCGTCCGCCACATGGGCGTCGTTCGCCGCCTGACAACCGTCTATTCCCAAATTAGTCAATATTTCCGGCCCTGTGATAGTCCCTTTCTTCCTCAGACATAGTTGGCCATCTCTCCATTATGCCCTTGATTTTTCCTCTTGTTTCCTCATCCAGATTTGGCCACGCCTCTTGTAGCCGCCTAAGATTTTCTTCATCTGTTTTAGCCCTTCTTTCCTGCAGTTCATTTCTCGCTCTTTCTTCCAGTTCCCTTCTCGCTATTTTTTCTCCGGCCATGCTCTGGAATCGCTCTCCCATTCCGCCGGACCCCTGCGATCCCACCACAACCATCCGTGCGTTTCCTCCTTGTGGGCGCTTCGGCTGGGCGGCGACTTCTTCATCAGGTTCCGCGTAGGATTCTCCCGACCGTTCTTCGGGCGGTTCGGAACCAGTTTCGGTATCTGCGACGACCTCGTCGGCGTCGGATTCAGGTTTGTCGGCCGGTTCTTCGGTCTCGGCAGCCACCGGGGCTTTCGTCTCGGCCGCTGCGAACCGGACCTTCCGGATGCCCAGACCGACTACATACGATGTCAAAAGCACCGCGATACAGACCGATATGAATAATCTTGATATTCCTGATTCTTTCAATTTGTCACCTTGCGCCAATCCTTGTTATTATCTGCGGCCGCGCCCATCCCCGGGTCCGCCGCGTCCACCCCCGGGACCCCGGCCGCCGCCGAATCTTTCACGCATTTCGGCTCTCATTCTCTCCTGTTCTTGAGGGGACGCATTCATGTATTTTTCTCTTCTTTCCGTCATTTCTCGTCTGAATCTGTCTCGATCGGCCTCGGACATGTTCCGCATCCTATCCATCAATCCGCTGGGTCCGCCCGGCCCGCCGCCGGGTCTGGGGCCGCCTCCGGGTCGAGGTGCAGAGCCTCGAGTGACTACCATTCCTGGAGAACCGCCGCCACCGGGACGAATAACGGTCGGCCTGCCGGGCCTCGACGGTCCGCCCGGGCTTGATGAGGCGCCGCCGTCGATGGGATTGAAAATCGTCTTCCTGCCGTCCCATTCGATGGTTACGGCTGTGGGTTCTACCGACAGAATCTTGGCGTCCGCTATCATCGCGCCGGCCTTGTACAATTTGCCGTTTATGATTGCCTCGTCGCCGATTATCCCCATCACCATTGTTACGGGATTTCGTCTCGGTGTGGGCGGTGAGAACAAATTCTTCTTCTTGAGGACGTCGGCGTCTTTCTTGAATTTGTCCAGTTGCGCCGTAACGTTCTTGTCGTCCGGTTTGATATGATTGATGGCTTCTTCGACGGTGCTGCCGGCGCTGGCCGTAGTCATGAAAAATCCCGTCACTTTGACAACAATCAGAACGACTGAAAGCGCGGCAATCGCAAGCATAACGGTTGCGACCAGCTCTTTTTTTTCTTTAAGATAATCGAGTTTCATAGCCTACCTCTCCTTGCCGGAATAATGGTAAACGTTGATATTTCTTTCAATTACAGTT
>Ga0180431_10003417_pt1 | contig 20492 bp, 22 predicted proteins | sample SS_ome_11_FD_132459 | JGI IMG/M metagenome (GOLD analysis project Ga0180431, IMG submission 132459) | Hypersaline lake sediment archaeal communities from the Salton Sea, California, USA - SS_1_MS_1 metaG | ecosystem: Environmental > Aquatic > Non-marine Saline and Alkaline > Hypersaline >... | reverse complement strand
AGAACTGCTTGAGCCGGTTATGGTAAAGGGCTGTCCGAGAAATAATGACTTTGCCGCTCTGGAAAGACTGGCTGATGAAATCTTAGCCAAACATAAAGAGCTTGGGCTCGAAGGTTGAAATTATAAATTTTGAAAGGACTAATTATGACTGCAAAACTTCAAGTTTACAAGTGTATGGTCTGCGGTAATATTGTCGAGGTGGTTCACGGCGGCGCAGGTGAATTGGTCTGCTGCGGTAAGCCGATGGAAAATCTGACAGAAAAAACCGCTGATGAAGGCAAAGAAAAACATGTTCCTGTGATTGAAAAAGTCAACGGCGGCATCAAAGTAAAGGTGGGCGACGTTCCACATCCTATGGAGGAAAAACATTACATCGAATGGATTGAAATTTTGACCGACGGCAAAGCATACCGACAATTTCTTGAGCCGAGTGATGCGCCTGAAGCCAATTTTAATGTGGATGTAAACGAAGTGACCGCCCGAGAGCACTGCAGCATTCACGGATTGTGGAAAGGAGAATGATGATGGGTAACAGTTTCAGCGCGGATGAAATTTTTGAGATGGCAGAGGAAATCGAACGAAACGGCGCCAAGTTTTATCGACAAGCGGCCAAGAACACTTCTGACAAAGAAACAAAACAAATGCTGCTCGAACTGGCTGATATGGAAGATGAGCATCTCACAACTTTTCAGCAAATGAGAAGCAAATTAAACAAAGAGGGAGGTGGCGAAGCGGCTCTTGACCTCGACAATCAAGCTGTTGTTTACCTGCATGCAATGGCTGATGCCCGGGGCAGCGAAGGCAAAAAAAGCCCGACGCAAGCACTGACCGGCAATGAAAGTATGAAAGAAATTCTTAATGCAGCTATAAATGCGGAAAAAGACTCAGTTGTTTTTTACTATGGGCTACGAGAGGCGGTTCCAGCCAGGGCCGGCAGAGGCCAGGTCAGGGCGATTATCCATGAGGAACTCAGCCATATCACCACTCTGCTGCAAAAGAGCAAGGAACTGAATTAGCATATTAAAACGAAATACGTTCAGGGCGAGCTGCCGGACGCCAAAGCGTTCAGGAGAGACAGAAATGCTGGATTTAGATTCGTTGTTTAATCTAAGTTACGGAATGTGCATAGTCACTTCGAAAAACAATGGCAGTTTCAACGGGTGTATCGTCAATACGGTATTTCAACTAACACCTAAGCCACCCATAGTAGCGGTTAGCGTTAATCGACAGAATTTGACGCACGAGTACATTTCCAACAGCGGAGTTTTTGCCGTATCAATTCTCGCTGAAAGGACACCTTTGGATTTTATCGGTAAGTTTGGTTTCAGGAGCGGTAGAGATATAGATAAATTCGAGCAGGTGAACTGTAAAACAGGTCAGAGTGGAGCGCCAATTATTCTGGATAATTCAGTGGGTTTTATCGAAGCTGAAGTTATCAACACAATTGATGTCGAAACACATACGCTTTTTATCGGGAAAATTACAGCCTGCGAGACCATCGACGCCGGCAAAATACCAATGACATATGCTTATTATCGTGATGTCAAGCATGGGCGTACTCCCAAAACGGCTGCGACATACCACGAAACAAGGACCAAAACAGCAACAACAAAAGGAAGCACAAGTATGAAGAAATATAAATGTCTTATATGCGGATATATCTATGACCCGGCTACCGGTGACCCGGACAATGGCGTTGAAGCAGGCACTGCTTTCGAGGATTTGCCGGATGACTGGGTGTGTCCTGAATGCGGGGTTGGTAAAGATGAATTTGAGGCGGTAGAGGACTAATCAGGACATTGTTTTTTACCATCCTCCCGGGCCGAGCAGGTCGCTGACCGGCTGGTCCCAGAATTTTTTGTCTCTGAAATACTGCTTAAGCATCATTGCCGCCACGACGCCGTCACCAACGGCAGTTGCCAGCTGCATAGCAGCGCCGATTCTGCAGTCACCGGCGGTGAAGACTCCGGGAACACTCGTGCGAAGATATGCACAATCGCACCTGATGAATCCGTTATCCGTGAGTTCGACAAAACCCTCCAGGAAGCCGGTGTTGGGGACCATTCCAATAAAAACAAAAACGCCGTCACAGGGATAGTCTTCTTCCTGTTCGTTTTTTACGTTCCTTAGCCGGACAGAGAGGACTTTGTCCGGGCCGTTTATGGCGACCGGAACAGTGTCATATTTTACGTTTAGATGGGAATCCTTTTGAGCGGCTTTTTCCAGAAGTTCTTCTGTGAGCACTTTGGTTGCTCTAAATTCGTCTCTGCGGTGAATAATAGTTACTTCTTCGGCGAATTTAGTCAGGTGCAAAGTTTCTTCGATTGCGGTGTTGCCGCCGCCAACTGTAACGACCTTTTTGCCTTTGAAAAACGGCGCATCGCAGGTTCCGCAATAGCTCACGCCGGCGCCGGCAAATTCTTTTTCGCCTGGGACGCCAAGTTTTCGATAATCACTGCCAACCGCCAGTATGAGCACTCTTGTGAGGAATTTTTCTTCATCGCAGGTAACTTCCAGAAGGCCGTTTTCGAGTCTCTTTAGGCCGGTAACTTCTTTTGATGTTTTTATTTGGGCGCCGAAATTCTCAGCCTGCTTTTGCATAACCTGAATCAGTCCCGGGCCGTCGATGCGTTCAAGGCCGGGGTAGTTTTCAATTCTGTCGGTGTTATTGATTTGTCCACCGGGGAGGAATTTTTCAAGTACTAAGGTTTTCAGCCGGTCGCGAGCGGAATAAAGAGCGGCGGCAAGGCCTGCCGGGCCGGCACCTACTATAATGCAATCATAATTTTCAGACATAATAAAGGCTTCCTTCAAAATTCTTAATCCGTAATTTTCTGCAAACAGTCTTGTAACCTAACAACCACATCCGGCCTAATGAAATAACATAATCGGCCCAGAGCGGCAAGTTAATTTAGCAGGGTTTACTCTGCAATCTCTCAGATGTCAACATCCTCTGCGCAAGGCGGACTATTCGCCGAGCTTGACAGCGGTGCCGTAAGCTAAAAGTTCAGCGGCACTGCCCACAACAGACGTAGTCATATAGCGAACATTGATTATTGCATCGGCGCCCATCTGTGCCGCCTGCGCTATCATTCTGTTAGTAGCTGCTGCGCGAGCCCTACCCATCATTTCCGTATATTCCGTCAATTCGCCGCCAAGGATTAACCTCACTAAGGCCGATAGGTCCTTGCCGAGCCAGATGGCAAATACCGTATGGCCCTGGACGAGGCCGAGAATTTCACGTGTTTGGCGGCCGGGCACTTCTGCGGAATTCAACAGCAAAACTCCTGCTTCAGACTCGCCTCGCAGCGGCTCCTCTGCTGACGTCTTGAATTTGGTTTGTTCGAGAGCCACTGTCGCCAGTACCACAAGGATACCGCCTAAAAGGGCGAAGACCGCAATCCGCAGCCACCACGGCACGACCGGGTCGTCGGCAACGAGCACGTGCCAGGGTATGCCGGCAAAAATGCAAGTGAACAGACCTACAACAAACGCTAACGAACCAATTTGTCTAACTATTTTCATAACTTTCTCCTTAAACCATTAAAGTCCAAAATCTCAGCTAACGAGTGGCATCGGCCACAGCCTTCAGGATGTCAGCTAGATGTTTTGGTTGACTGAGAACAATTCCTTTACTGACTCGCGCATCAGCACGATGATAGTGAACACACCAAGCACCGTTCCGAAAGGCATAAAAATGCACTCGATTCCTGCCATGATGAGGCAAAACAGATGATACTTTCGACGTTCGAGGAAACGCCCTGTGGTGATGATACCGCCAGCCAATATCCAACCTATCATTATGAATAGTCCAGCAAAAATGACGAAGAACCAGCCAATGAATGTAGGTGGCGCCTCTCCCCCATCGGATTCAAACTTTCCGGGGGCAAGTATGAAAAACAGGCCGATGATAAGGTGGAAAATCGGGAATAATGCGAACAATCCTGCCAGCCCGCCGACTACATAATGAAAGATGGAAAGCAGCTTGAGGTATTCTTCGTCTTGTTTCATCTCATCGTTCCTTCAGCCTAACTATTGTTTATATGGTTTCGGTATAAGGCATTTCATCTGGCTGACTAAAACCAACTGCTATATCATAGCATTGGCTGGGGAACTATCAACCGAGAAAAACCTTGAAGAATAATAAAAGAGCAGTAATATAACGAGGGGATGAATAAACAAATGCCTCAAATAAAAGATGTACTCGAAAAACTGTATGCAAAATACAACCATCGCAGTTTTATCAGGCAGGACCCGCTGCAATTCGTATATCAATATTCGAGGAGTGAGGATATGGAAATTGCAGGTTTTCTGGCGGCCTCTCTTGCCGTTGGAAGAGTAGGGCAAATCGAAAAAAGCGCAAGCGACCTGTTGGGACGTATGGGTGAAAGTCCATACGAATTCGTCAAAGATTTCGGTGAAAGCGAAAGAAGAAAATTAAGGGATTTTAGGCACAGATTTATCAGCGGCGATGACATATCAGATTTGTTGGAGCTTTTGCGGGAGGTTGTGGGCGAATTCGGCGGTATTGAAAAGTTCTTTGCCAAAGGTTACAATCCAAACGATAATAATACGGTCCAGGCATTGGCCGAATTCTCAAAGACGCTGCTGGCCGAGTATGCCAAACGACACGGCGGCCAAGCCGGTCGGGGACTGAGATATTTGTTAGCCAGCCCGGCGGCAGGTAGTGCATGTAAGAAATTGAACCTTTTTTTGCGATGGATGGTGCGCGACGACGAGGTCGACGCCGGCTTGTGGAAGTCGGTCGATAAGGCCAAACTAATTGTGCCGGTGGACGTACATATGAGCAGGCTGTGCAGGATTTTAGGTATGTACGAGCGAAAGACCGTTTCATTGGGGGCGGCTATAGAAATAACAGAAGCTTTTGCTGCAATCGAGCCGGCTGACCCTGTAAAATATGACTTTGCGTTGAGCCGGATTGGCATCCTGAAGGGATGCACGGGGCGGCACCGCAGCGGTTGTGAGTTTTGCGAACTGTTCAGCTTCTGCCGTAACAGATGATTTTATAACAGGTATATGGAGTGATTATGCCTTTGAACAAGGAAAAAGTGAAAGTGTTGTTTGTCTGTACGGGTAATGCGTGCCGAAGCCAGATAGCAGAGGGATGGGCCAGGCACTTAAAATCAGATGTTATTGAAGCCTACTCGGCCGGCGTCAGCCCGGCTACTCTCAGTTCCAGAGCGACAAGTGTGATGGCTGAAGCGGGAGTCGATATTTCAATGCAAAGGTCAAAACACATTGATGACGTTTCAGACATAGAGTTTGATTATATCGTTACAGTTTGTGATAATGCCAGAGAATACTGTTCCATTTTTCCCGGGGCCGGCAAGCTCATTCACAGGATGTTCGAAGACCCTTCTTTTATGGTGGCAGCTGAAAAGGAGGTTATGACGGCTTTTAGAAAGCTGCGGGATAAGATAAGGGCCTTTGTCGAGACAATGCCGGAGAGCCTGGAGAAATTGGCAAAAGAGAGCCGTAAGGCAGAGGAGTAAAGAGAGATGTCAGAAAATAACAGCAAAGATAAAGAGCTGAGTATGTCTGAAAAATATACTTCTGCGATAACGCTCTCGGATATGGAAATTTTTGTGTTTCCGGAGCTGATGTACAGTCTGGTTTTAGCTAATATTATGAGCCCGATTATCTGGCAGTGGCGCCAACTGGACTGTTTTGAAAAGCTCCGGGGCAAAAGCAGCTACAAAAAACTGATGCGGCTCAAACAATTCATCATAGACGAGTATGAGTTTAACCTTGACCTTGAGACGTGGGGTCTTACAAGCAGGGAGAAAGAGCTCAAACGGTTTGAGAAGTATATTTCAGCCGAGCAAATTGCTACAAGCAACGCCCTGTTCGGCTACCACGGCGATAAATACTACTTCGATGTTGATATCCGCAAGCACTTCGGATTAGATAAATATGACAGTGACATCATTCCATACTGGAAAACCGAAACAATCGAGGCGATGGACGCCTTTCGATACAAAGAAGGGTACACAAAACGGGCAGGAGAATGCGTTTCACTATCGGCGCTTTATGCGGCGGCGGCATTTATCGTCTGCTCAATACCTTTAAAAGACATCTATATGCTCCTGACACCTCTTCACTCACAGAATTTTATCGACATACAGGGTGGTGTTCTGACCAATAACCGCAGGCTGGTTACCAGAACAATGTGGTTTAACGGCACGGCCCTCTCAAATAAGGCGCAGCGTGCACTGCGAAATGAAAACGTTACAATCGTTGCCCACAACAGCGGCTATGTGCATTATATGTACGACGATGCAACGATACAGAAAGAAGCCTACAGGTATTTTGCCAGCAGGCTTGGCGATTACCTCTCAACCAACGTTACTCTATTGATTATTGCTAATTTCCTTCGGTTCAATAGAAAATACCAAAGCTCTTTTCAATTCTGCCGCGAGCACCGTCAGGAGAAAAAGTACATAAAAGTGGAAGTCCTATTTCGCTATGAACACGGCAGCAGCTTGAGGATTGCCGACGATACATTTGGCAGGCTGCTTGCCGAGGTCTCACACGAGGATTACTTACCTTATAAGCTGGACGGCAGGATTTGCTGTGAGCAGCTTATGAACTTTATTGATAATGAAAAGGTTGATGTTCGTCAAAGCAGCGGCCGGGAAAAACTCATAGAATACCTTAAACCATATATCCCTGATACAGTAGAGTTTGTTGAAAAACTGGCTGACTTCGTTCACACCGAAGCAAAACTGCCGTCTTCAGAAAAGAATTATCTACCCTCCAGCCCAATCGAAATCGGTATCGAACAAAGCAGAGAAGAGATAATCGAATGTTTACAACAGCAGCGTCACAATAACGGTACGGCAGAGCTTGCCTTTTATGCTTTTCGCGATATGGCAAATTGTGACTGGCGGCCTTTTATCAAGGCAGCGCTGGAACGCAATCCGGTCTCAATTCAAAAGGCTGGGGAAATGCCGGCTGCAGACGTATATAAGCAGCTTGAAAAAATTCAGAATACATCCATTTATGACGGCAAGCGTCTGGCCCAGCCGGACGAAGTGGCAAATTACGCAAGAGGCGACGGCATCGAAAAGGCATTTCTGCTGGCCAATATAATTCGTCAAAAGCAGCCTGAACAGGATATTAAAATAACTGTATATGATAATGAGGTGGTGCTTACATCCACAAGTGAGTACCGCTTTACTTCTACAAAGGGGTTTGAAAAGCAGGTTTTTATTCCGGCAAAAGGAGCCATAAGGACAGGGGATTAAAATATTAAATTATTAACCGGGGAGAGAATTTTAAGGCGAATAATTTTTTTAAGAAACTTTAATTTTTAGTTGACAAGCAGAGGAAGTAAGACTATATTAGTCTTGTATGAAAAACATTAGAGTTTTTAAGCAGGACAGAAGATGGACATTTTGAGGCGAAATACTGATTATGCTTTAAGAGCAATGGTAAATCTTGCCCGGCACAGGGGTGGAGAGTTAATGTCGGCCAGGCAATTGGCTTCTGACGGGGCTTTTCCTTATCAAATCGGCTGTAAGATACTACAAAAGCTCCATAAGAGGGGCTTGGTTGAAAGCTATATGGGGCAAAGGGGCGGATTTCGGTTGAGCAGAGAGCCATCAGAGATTACTTTGATGGAGATTGTAGAGATTTTTCAAGGTGGTATCAGGCTGAACAGGTGCCTGCCGGGTGGAGAGGGTTGTGAACTACAACCGGAATGTCCTATTAGCGTAAAGCTGGAAAGTCTTCAAAGATATATTGACGGATATTTCGGCGGGATTACATTGGAGGAGATTTTGGACGGCAGCAAGACAGTTGAGAAGAAAAAGTCAAAAAAGCGGTTTCGAAAGGAGAAAAATGAGCAGTAAGAAGCCGGACAAAAACGTACTGCAGGACTGCCTTGGCAAGGGGCGGCGATTGACCGAGCTGATTGAATATTCCACTGATTCGATAGTAAGCAAGACGATTCTTGATAAGCCGGTTGGAACAATCACTCTATTCGCATTCGATAAGGGCCAGAAATTGAGCGAACATCAAGTTCCTTACGATGCCGTCGTCGAGTTACTGGATGGCAAAGCCAAACTAACGATAGGGGCAAAAGAGCAGGAGGTTTCGGCAGGAGAAATTATCATAATGCCCGGCAATGTGCCACACTCTGTTGTGGCTGTGGAGAATTTCAAGATGCTGCTGACGATGATTCGTGCATAAATGTTTTATCAAATAATAAAGGGGAAAAAATGGTTAGATGTCCCGGACAAGACCAGAGATTTTGGAAGCCGGATGATATTTATGAAATTAAATGTCCCGGATGCGGCAAGGCTATAGAGTTTTTCAAGGATGAACCCAAACTCAAGTGCCGTAAATGCGGGCAATTGGTGATTAATCCGAAGATAGACCTCGGCTGTGCAGAATGGTGCCAATATGCTGAGCAGTGTCTGGATATTATGAAAAAAACGAGCGATAAAAAGAAGCAATAATAAAACTGAAATTAACAGTGGATTTGTAAAAATATGATTTGGTGAAATCGGTTGTTGAATATTTATGCAGATATTGCTGAAAAATGAAAGGGGGTAAATTATGTTTTGTTATCAGTGTGAACAGACGGCAGGCGGGACGGGATGTACGAAAGTCGGTGTTTGCGGCAAGGACCAGGACATTATGAGTCTGCAGGATACGCTTACCTTCGGCTTAAAAGGTATCGCCGCTTATGCATATCACGCGCGTGAACTCGGAAAAAAAGACGAGCAGGTTGACGCATTTATGCACGAGGCGATGTTCTCAACATTAACAAACGTTGACTTTGACCTCGAACGTTATCTGGAGCTGGTATTGAAAGCAGGCGAGATGAATTTTCGCATTATGGAGATGCTCAACGATGTACATACATCAACTTTTGGCAATCCAACACCGGCAACTGTGGCAAGAGGAACCAAGGCAGGGCCGGGAATCGTTGTTACCGGTCATGACCTGCTTGACCTTTATGAATTGCTAAAACAAACCGAGGGCAAAGGTATTAATATCTATACCCACGGCGAGATGCTGCCGGCTCACGGCTACCCGGAGCTGAGAAAATTTAAACATCTTGTCGGCAATTACGGAACGGCATGGCAGAACCAGCGAAAAGAGTTTGATGATTTCACCGGTGCGATTTTAGTAACGACCAACTGTGTTATGATACCAAAAGACTCTTACAAGGACAGAATGTTTACCTGCGGCATCGCTGGCGTCGCAGGTGTAAAGCACCTCAAAGGTCGTGATTTCAGCGAGGTAATCGAGACGGCCTTGTCCGGGTCGCCACTGCCTGAAAATCCGCAAGGCACTTTGAGCACGGGATTTCATTATACGGCGGTCCTTGGGCTGGCGGAAAAAATAGTTGAGGCGGTAAAGGCAGGCAAGATTCGGCATTTCTTCTTTATCGGCGGCTGTGACGGTGCCAAGCCCGGACGCAATTACTTTACCGAGTTTGCCGAGAAAGTGCCGGACGACTGTGTAATATTGACCGCAGCGTGTGGAAAATACCGATTAAATGCGCGTGACTATGGTGATATTGACGGGATCCCGCGTTTGCTCGATACAGGCCAGTGCAATGACTGCTATTCGGCGATTAAAATTGCATTGGCACTGGCTGAGGCATTTGATTGCGATGTGAACGAGCTGCCTCTTTCGCTGGTGGTATCATGGTACGAACAGAAAGCGGTGGCAATCCTGCTGACACTGCTGCATCTGGGAATAAAGAACATAAAGCTTGGTCCGAGCCTGCCGGCTTTTCTCAGTCCGAATGTACTGAAGATACTCATCGAAAAATTCAATATCAGCCCAATTGGCAATGTCGATAAAGATATGGCTGCGATGCTGAAGTAAAATATAATTGAAAAAGTGCATCAAAATGGTTTTGCGAAACATAGTAAAAATAGATGAAGAAAAATGCAACGGTTGCGGCTTGTGTATCAATGCCTGTGCCGAAGGCGCAATAAAATTAATCGACGGCAAGGCAAAGCTGGTAAGTGAGGTTTATTGTGATGGTCTCGGCGCCTGTATCGGGCACTGTCCCCAGGATGCTATAACGGTCGAAAAGCGAGAGGCGGACGAATTTGACGAGCAGGCGACAAAAGAGTATCTGGCCAAAGAGAAAGCCGCTCAAGAACAAGGTGATTTTGTATGCCCCGGGAAGATGGCCCAAAAGCTGCGAGAAAAGGCCGATGTGAGCAACACCGCCACCGCTGACGTTCAGTCACAGTTACGTCATTGGCCGGTACAGTTAAAGCTGGTTTCGCCAAATGCTCCATATTTCGATAATTCTGATTTGCTGCTGGTCGCCGATTGTGTGCCGTTTGCAATGGGTGATTTTCACAATAAGCTGCTAAAAGACCACAGTATTGTCGTTGGCTGCCCGAAACTCGACGACAGCGAATTTTATGTTGAAAAACTTGCGGCAATTTTGAAGGCCAATAAGCTTAAAAGTCTGACTGTTGTCCATATGGAAGTACCGTGCTGTTTCGGGCTGACAAACATTGCACGCAAGGCAATAAGCTGCAGTGGGGTGAAAATAGCATTTGAAGATGTTACAATAGATTTGCACGGCAATGTAAGTAAAACTGAAACAATAGAAGTCAGCAAGTGATTTGATAAGGAGACCTATAAATGGGACAGGAAAGTTCCGTCCTTAAATACACAGGCAAGATATTTGCGGACTTCTGGAACACAGCGGCTGAAATGTCACCATATCTCCTGTTCGGCTTTTTCGTGGCGGGAATTCTTTCTGTGTTGATATCGCAGCGCCTCGTGGAAAAACATCTGGGCGGCAGAGGAATATGGCCGCTACTGAAGGCATCAATTTTCGGTGTTCCACTGCCTCTGTGTTCGTGTGGTGTGATACCGGTATCGATGTCACTGCACAAACACGGTGCAAGTAAAGGTTCGGTGATATCATTTCTGCTGTCCACCCCTCAGACCGGTGTTGACAGTATCTTTGTTACTTTAAGTCTTCTCGGTCCTGTCTTTGCGGTTTTCAGGCCGTTGGCGGCATTGGTAACCGGCATTGTCGGGGGCGGTCTTGTTAATGCTCTTGATGGGGCAAGAGAGGACAGCGCGCAGGCCCCTCCAAAATGCACAGACGAGTGCTGCGGCGGTGCAGAAAATCATCATAAAATCAGAAGAGGATTGAAATACGGTTTTATTACCCTGCCACGGGACATCGGCAAAGCGATGCTGGCTGGACTGGTAGTCGCTGCGGCCATCTCGGCGCTGGTTCCGGATGACTATTTTGCGGAAAAACTGGGGACCGGTATCCCTGCAATGGTGGTGATGATGTTTTTGGGCATACCGGTTTATGTCTGCGCTACGGCATCGGTGCCTGTAGCTGCTGCACTGATATTAAAGGGCCTGACGCCGGGAGCGGCATTGGTATTTCTTATGACCGGCCCTGCCACCAATGCTGCATCATTCGCAACTATCTGGAAAACTTTAGGGGCCAGAACTGCAATAACCTATCTTGCTACAGTGGCAGGATGTGCTCTTGTGGGCGGGATTTTTCTGGATTCAATCGCCGCCTGGTTTGACTTTGAAACAGTCACCCGCCCGGGGTGGATGCTGCCGACAGTTATTAAATACATCTCGGCCGTTGTGCTTTTGGCCGTCTTGTTGTTTGCAATATTCAGCAAAAAAAAATCAGCCGACTAAGCTTGCAAACAAAAAAGATTTAATTTATCATATCCAGATAAAAGCTCTTGAAGAAATCGCATTTAGCAGAGATTTTTTGGGGACAGGCGAAAATGGATATCAAGTCAGCTATCACCAATTATTCCCTCAGCCATTATAGATTAATAACCTTAATTATGGTCGTCTTTACCGTGGTGCTGGGTGCGCTAATACCTTTTATACACATTGATACCGACCCTGAGAATATGCTCTCAGAAGGTGAAGCCGTTCGTGTATTCCATAACCAGACCAAAGAGCGATTTACGTTGAACGACATTGTAGTTGTAGGTATTGTTAATAAAAAGAGACCCGATGGGGTTTTTAATCCAGGGTCACTGGCCAGAATTTATGAACTGACAGAATTTGCAAAAACTCTTTCCTGGCCGGACGAAAAAAAGCACGATGAACAGGCCGGAGTTATTGAAGTTGATTTACTTGCACCATCGACGGTTGACCATATCGGCCAAGGCGGTCCGGGAGAAGTAAAGTTCGAGTGGCTGATGAAAAAACCGCCTGCTACAGAGGATGAAGCTTTAGAAATCAGAGACAAGGCGATGAGTAATCCTTTACTCAAAGGCACAGTTGTTTCTGAAGATGGCAAAGCAATTTGCTTATATCTACCGCTAACAAGCAAAGATTTAAGTTACCGTATATACAGCAGGCTAAAAGAAAAAATTGCCACATTCAGTGGTGATGAACAATATCACATTACTGGTTTGCCGGTTGCTGAGGACACCTTTGGTGTTGAAATGTTCATCCAGATGGCCATCTCAGCACCACTGGCAATGGCGGTAATCTTTATACTTATGCTGCTGTTCTTCCGCAAAATTGTTCTTGTTATCTCACCGATGATAGTGGCAATGGTTTCGGTGATTTCAACGATGGGGCTTCTGATTGGATTGGGCTTTCCTGTGCATATTATGAGCTCGATGATACCGATTTTCCTTATGCCTATAGCTGTGGTTGACTCGGTGCATATTCTATCCGAATTCTTCGACCTTTATACGAAGGAAAAAGGAAGGGTTAATACCGCCAAAGAGGTTATGAGCAATCTGTTCACACCAATGCTTTATACTTCACTTACTTCAGCGGCCGGCTTCGCTTCTCTCGCCCTTACACCAATTCCACCGGTTCAGATTTTCGGCGTCTTTGTAGCTGCCGGAATTATAATTGCATGGATATGTACCGTAACATTTGTACCTGCTTATATAATGATGATAAAGGAAAAATCTCTTGAAAATTTCGGCCATGAAGCTGTACATATAGAAAAGCAAAATAGACTTGCAAAACTGCTCTGTTTTACCGGCCGATTTACATATAACAAAGCTAAGCCAATATTGATAGGCGTCATTTTGGTAACTGCTATTGCCATTTATGGAATTACGCAAATCCAGATAAACGACAATCCCGTAAAATGGTTCTCCAAAACCCACCCAATCCGCCAGGCCGACATCGAACTAAACAAGCATTTCGGCGGAACCTATATGGCCTATCTGGTTTTGGGCTCAGCCCACCAAAAAGGTCTCCCAACGAAATACATCAACGACCTTCACAGCCGACTCTTGAAAAAAATCCTCGGATTGAAAGAACCATACCCGGATTCAGTGAATGTCATTCCTGAAATGGAAAAGATTTTTTCAGAACAGGCCTCCACCACCGAAACAAAGAAGGATTTGCTGGATGGTTTATATGATTTTGCCAATACAAAGGTTAACACCGTCGAAGAGAAATACGTTGATATGTGGTATGAATTGGCTGACTTCTTTGATTTGGAGAAAGAACGAATTAAGATTTTCAAGCAACCCGACGTGCTGCGCTACATCAGCAGGCTACAGGAACATTTGAAAAAAACAGGTCTCGTCGGCAAAAGTAATTCTGTGGCCGACGTTGTAAAAAAGGTCCACCAGGAACTCATCGACGGCAAGCCCGAAAGCTATATTATTCCAAAAACTTCCGGTGCGGTTGCTCAATGCCTTCTGCAATTTCAAAGCAGCCATAATCCTGAGGATTTATGGCACCTTGTTACGTACGACTATATGAAGGCCAATATCTGGATTCAACTGACCAGCGGCGATAATAAAGATATGGAAAAAGTCGTCAAGGCTGTCGATGACTTTTTTGCTGAAAACACGCCGCCAGTACCGCTGAAATATGATTGGGCAGGACTTACATATATAAATACCATCTGGCAGAACAAGATGGTCTTAGGGATGCTGCAATCGTTTTTGGGCAGCTTCATCATTGTCTTTATAATGATGACGATACTTTTCCGTTCACCTCTGTGGGGTATTATCTGTATGATACCTCTGACCATTACCATAGTTGTTATTTATGGCATAATAGGCCTGGTTGGCAAAGATTACGACATGCCGGTTGCTGTGCTAAGTGCCTTGACGTTAGGGATGGCCGTTGATTTTGCGATACATTTTCTCGAACGTGCAAGGGCAAGTTTTGCAGAGACAAACTCCTGGCAATCAAGTTCCGGCGTAATGTTCGGCGAGCCCGCCAGAGCTATCAGCAGAAATGTGCTTGTCATTGCCATCGGATTTCTGCCACTGCTTGCAGCTCCCCTGGTACCGTATAAAACAGTGGGAATATTCTTATGTGTAATAATGGCTCTCTCAGGAGCAATTACACTGCTGGCCCTGCCAGCCATTATAAAACTGGCTGAAAAAGCACTGTTCAGGCTAAGGCCGGCACCAAAATCTATCGGCTGCAATTGTGGTTTCTGCCTGATTATCTCCGTCGCAGCGGTTGGGTTGGTTGCTGTTAACCTGCACCAGTACTGGAAGCTCGGGCCGAGCAGGCTGGCCTGGTTCAGTATAACAATAATACCTGTAATGGCGCTTGTCTGCGGGATAATGTCACGCAGGCAGGCATGTAAGAGAGCAGAAAAAAATAAAAGTGAGGTGTAATATGAAAATATTTGTAACGGCAATTATGTTTATACTTTCGTCTCTATCCTTTGCGAATAATGATATGAATACGGCAGATGCAAACAAAGCGTCCAAAGTAAAAGCGATAGTCGAAGCAGCACACCTGCCCTCGGTCGAAGAGATTGTTAATAGTGCTAATCTTGTGGCGTATTATCAAGGCAACGACGGCAAAGCAAAAGTCAAGATGACAATAACAGACAAAAAAGGCCAAACCAGACTTCGCGAATTTATCATACTACGAAAGGACATCAAGGATGGCGGAGACCAGAAGTATTATGTTTATTTTCTAAAACCAGCCGATGTTCGCAAAATGGTCTTTATGGTCCACAAGCATGCCGACATTGAAAAGGACGATGACAGATGGTTATACCTGCCCGGCCTTGACCTTGTAAAGAGAATCGCTGCAGGCGATAAACGCACCAGTTTTGTCGGTTCGGATTTTTTATATGAGGATGTGTCCGGACGAAATTTGGCTGAAGATACGCACGAACTTATTGAAACTACAGATAAATATTACATTGTTAAAAATATACCTAAAAAACCTGACACAGTTGAATTCAGCTACTTCAACGTTTCAATAGACTCCAAAACTTTTGTGCCGATGAAAATGGAATTTTATGACAAAAAGAACAAGCTCTACCGTATCATCGAGTCAAATAAAGTCGAGACAATCGAAGCCAAAGAAGGAGAGAAGATTCAGAGATTTCCAACAGTTGTCAAATCCATTGTTTCCGACCTGAACACCGGCAGCAAAACCGAGATGGAATTCACCAACGTCAGGTATAACATCAATTTAAAAGATATATTTACAGAACGATACCTTCGCAGGCCGCCAAGAGAGGCAATGAGATGATTTATTCAAGATGGTTAATGTCTGCCGTGATAATTCTTATCGTTCTCTCTTGTCCGCCTGTTATTGCTCAGCAGGAGCCTGTGAATGATTTTGACTGGCTGCTTTCCGCTCTTGATGTGCACGGCTTTTACGAAATTCGGTCGGGATACCGGTTCCAAAACGATAAACATCAAAAAGATATGTCAATTATGGAAACCCGACTGCAGCTCGACTTGGCCTCGTACCCGGATTGGGCAGACCTGAAGGTCAAGGGTGATGTCCTCGGAGACTTCGTAACAGAAAAAGCAGACTTCCAGATGCGCGAAGCTTATATTTCCACCAGTCCTTTTGGCTTTATGGATTTGAAGATTGGAAGACAGATTTTAACATGGGGAACAGGCGACCTTGTCTTTATCAACGACTTGTTTCCCAAGGACTGGCAGTCGTTTTTCATCGGCAGAGACAACGAATACCTTAAAGCACCGTCTGATGCGGTCAAAATAAGTTTGTTCACCGACTTTGCAAATCTTGATATTGTTTACACTCCCCAGTTTGATTCGGACAATTTCATAAGCGGCGACCGCCTTTCATACTGGAATTCAAATCTTTCGAGACTGGCTGGCCAAGATATGATACAGCATATCGATAAACCCAATCGATGGTTTAGAGATTCGGAAATCGCCGCCCGTCTTTATAAAAACATCAATAACTATGAATTCGCTCTTTACGGCTACCGGGGCTTTTGGAAAAGTCCCGGCGGACAAAATACCGCAGGCCAGGCAATCTTTCCGGATTTAAACGTTTATGGTGCCAGCATCCGAGGCAGCATTGGAAAGGGTATAGGCAATCTGGAACTTGGTTATTACGAGTCAGCCGACGACCACAGCGGCAAAAACCCTCTTGTTAACAACTCCGAAATGCGATACCTCGTCGGCTACAGCCAGGAAATCGGACAAGACTTCACGGCAGCAGTTCAATATTACATTGAGCAGATGCTGAATTATGGACGATATCGGTCTAATCTGCCGTCAGGGCCTGGGCGTGATGAGTACAGGCATCTGCTGACACTGCGCCTGACAAAATTATTGATGAATCAAAACCTGCGATGCACATTGTTCACGTACTATTCTCCGACAGATAAAGACGTACATCTCAGACCCAATGTAAATTACAAAGTCAATGACAACTTTACGGTGGAAACAGGAGCCAATATATTCTTCGGGGACTATCAACATACTTTCTTCGGGCAATTTGAGAAAAATACCAATATCTACACCGCCTTGCGGTATAGTTTCTAAAATACGGACAAACTCAAAAAACCTTTTTTGCCGTTGATTCCAAAAGAGACACATCCGCTATTTGATGGATTTATGCCTGAGCAAAGCAGAAAATGTACAAAAGCCGGCAAGTACTCTTCGTACACTAATTGCCGTAGAGCCAAAGTGTATCAGAGAATTCGTATTCGACGATTTCGTCAGAACCGAAAAAGAGACTGATTTCTTTTTCAGCAGATTCGGAGCTGTCGGAGCCATGAATGAGATTGTAGCCCCTCGAACAGCTAAAGTCGCCTCTGATAGTGCCCGGCTCGGCTTCATATCCGAAGGTAGCTCCCATTATTTTTCGCGACATATTAATAACACCTTCGGCCTCCCAGACCATTACCAGAACAGGAGAAGAAGAAAGATATTTGACAACAACTTCAAAAAAAGGTTTGCCCTTATGAACCGCATAGTGCTGGCGTGCCAAATCCTCCGAAATTTGCATAAACTTTGCGCCAACAAGCTTAAAACCCTTCCTCTCGAACCGCTCAATTATTGCACCCGCCAGGTGTCTCTGTACGGCATCCGGTTTGATTATTATTAAAGTACGTTCTATTTTGCTCATTCGCGGGAGTTCGTCTCTATTGTCTTGTTAAATTAAATTGTAAATCTCAAACAAGTCCGACTAATCTCTGTCATACTCCCTCAGGTACAATATAAATCTCTACACGTCTGTTTTGTGGATTTCCTTTTTTACCGGGCTTATTCGGAGCAATCGGGCGAAACTCGCCAAAACCTCTCACGCTCATCCGCTTCGAATCAATGTTGCTATTCGCCATTACCCGCATCACGGCTATTGCTCTGTGGGCGGAGAGGTGCCAGTTGGTCGGGTGTTTGGCACGTGTTGCCGGCTTGCCTATGGGTATATCATCTGTATGACCGGCAATGATAACATCAAACTTTTTGCCTTCTTTGGAATTCATAATTGTGCAAAGCGACTTAACAGCTTTAATGGCAGCTGGCGCCACCGTGTCGCTGCCAGGTTGAAAAAGCAAATCGCTTTTGAACTTCACAATCCCCCTGCTCGAATCATAAGCAACCATTTCCTCAGCTTTGGCGAAATCCTCCAGCATAGCACTAAGCTCGACCGGCAAAGCCGCTCCTCCAAAGAGCAGTTGTTGGCGCATTGAAACAATCAAAGCCTTCTTGTCCTCGATGTCCTTCTCGAGAGCAGCAATTTCCTTCTTCAGGGCATCGGTTTCGATACCAGTGCCGGCCTCAACAGTCTCAAGTCTTCTTTTTAACTGGTCAAGCTTCAGATTAGCAGCGGCATGGCGACTCTCAAGGTCAGCGATGCGCTTGCGCTGTGTGTTGTTCTGAATTTTCAGGTCCTTATACTCCTGCTCCGAAACACAACCATTCATCAGTATTAGCGCACAGACAAATACGATTAACACCCCTGAAAATTTTAGAATACGCATGGTTCCATCCTTTCCAAAAAACTTAATACAAACAAAAGATTTATTTAGCCGTCCTATAAAAAAGCCGCTTCATATCTACAAGTTATTCACATTAAGCTATGTCGCTGCTGTCTGCCATCGTCAGCAAATAAAACTGATTTCCGTTCATCCGTCAAGAATAATTTTCCAAAATAAATTCAGACTTCCAAATTGGGCCTTTACAGGTAGAATTTCCTGTTTATGAGGGGTTTGAAGACGTGAAAAGCTGGTATAGCTTCAACTGTAATCAAGACCTGCCTTACTTCAGCCAAATTTAAGATAGACGCAATCAGACAACAACTCACCTGCCCCAGCAACGGGTTTTCAAACGGTATTGTTACTGCAGAAACAGCTGTAGTTATTTGCCTTTCTTTTTTTTCTTTTTGGTCTTCTCTTTTTTGACTTTCGGCTTTTTGACCTTTACCTTTTTCTTCTTAGCCGCCCTGGGAGCGGCAGATTTGCCAGCAAGGGCAAAAGGTACACCGATTATCAAAAGTGACACTACGGCAACGCCAATCATAACATACCAGATTATGCCCTCAAGTTGCTCGAGAATTACAGGCTTTGTGTTGCTGAAACCTGCCACGGCCAGAATAATAGCATAAATAACAGTCAACAGAGGCAAAAAGAGCATATACCCGAATGCATTGCTGATAGTATCCGGTGCCGGCTCAACATACCGGGCGGCGGCAATGGTCGGTCGAACCTCCACCCCGACCTCTGACGTACCAAGGGCTTCTTCTGTAAGCATCTCTTCAGTCCCGACCGCCATTGCAGAGCCGGATTCCGGCATCTTCTGCTCTTCCTCGCCCTCGGGTGTGTAAATTTCATCAAGAATCCCGCCTAACGAAGTATCATCGGCCTGCAAAGAAAGGTCCAACAATCCTGAGCCGCTGCCGAAACTGTCCAGATTTACATCTTCTTCAATATCTTCCAAAGATACGTCGTCCGATGAAGTCAAGGAGCCCTCATCCAGCGAATCCAAAGTACCTGCATCCGATACAGCCCTGGTTTCTCCCATCGTATCTTCGGTGAGTTGGTAATCGCTGTCGGTCTCACCAAGAATGTTGACGCCTTCGCTGGTCAAAGCAGTATCGGCACTGGTCAAATCAGTTCCACCAGCCAAATCACCGGTTACTTCCGGCTCCAACAGCGGTTCGGCCTGCGGCGGCGCTTCCAATTCCGGCTCCGGGACCAATTCCGGCGCAGCTTCCAACTCCGGCTCAGACTCGCCCTCCAGCAAAATCTCGTCCTTACCTGCCTGCTGTTCTGAATGGACTGCCGGTTCCAAAGGAGCTGCAGATTCCTCGGAAGCCGCAACACTTGTGTCGGCCATTAAGGCCTCAACCTCATCAACCTTAAAGAGTATATTCGGGCCGTCACGAAACTCACGCAATCTGCCTTCCTTGACTATCTCTTTTATCTCTTCCTCAGTTCTATTGAGTTTTTCAGCGGCCTCTTGCAATGAATAAAACATACCAGCCATAATTATCTATTCTCCCACAAACTAATTTAATTGTCTTTTCGCAACATTCCAACTTCGGCAAAAAACTTTACCCTCTCACTAATTCACTTCAATCACCGCTGTTAGGTTCGACTATTTGTAAATAATCAAAATTTGTGCCCCTTTTTTTGCCCAAATTCTGCAAAAGCATCTTTACCTGTTCCGGCGTGGGCTCGGCGGTATTGTACTGCTGCAGCATTTTATCGTACCGCCAACTCCTTGCGGCCAATAACTTCAATCGACTATGAGGCGGCGATTTGCTGCTTAACTCATAAACCCACAGCGTCTGACCGACCGTATCGACCATTGCCAGGCCGCAACTGTCGCGTCCAATCGCAAGCGGAATTACTAAAAAGCCGCTTTGCTCATCGGCCTTTAACTGAGCTTGCACTTCGGACGGCGAACTGAATCTGCCGGCCATAAAAAACACACACAGCACGCACAGAAAAATAAATGCCGGCAACAGCCATTGTCTTTTGGTTCCGGAACTCATTTTTTTTAATAATGTTATCTCTCTATAGGTTAAAAACCCTAACTGAAGATTATACCCTACCTGCGGCAAATATGCAAACTATTTTTTAGCGAAAATGGTATAAGTTGGCGGCTGGAGAGCATTTCAGAGGCGAATACGGGCCAAAAGATGATTTTATTGCAATGCCGGGTTGTTTCGGATAGAATACTTCAGCCGATATATGTATTATTCGGTGTTTCGGGGTGTAGCTCAGTTTGGCCAGAGCGCCTGCTTTGGGAGCAGGAAGT
>Ga0180431_10003416_pt1 | contig 20492 bp, 20 predicted proteins | sample SS_ome_11_FD_132459 | JGI IMG/M metagenome (GOLD analysis project Ga0180431, IMG submission 132459) | Hypersaline lake sediment archaeal communities from the Salton Sea, California, USA - SS_1_MS_1 metaG | ecosystem: Environmental > Aquatic > Non-marine Saline and Alkaline > Hypersaline >... | reverse complement strand
TAATTGCCTCCCGCCAAGGCGCAAAGGCGCCAAGTTATTATTTCCGTTGCTTCTTCAATACTCGTCCCATCTCTCGCATCTCAACCAATTACGTCCTTTCGTCCCTTCCGGCTTATATAATAGAACGTCCCCTATTATTCCCAATTTTGCAAAAGTTCAGTTATAATTGAGATTGCTTCACTGCGCTCGCAATGACAACTGAAGCACATCGGGTTCGGGGCAGGCAAAAAGCAACAGCCGGAGGGTGGGGAACCCCCTGCGGTGCAGGGGGCTAACAGAAAAGGAACCCCCAGTATAAAACAGGGGATAAATATAACGACAACCCCCGTGCAACGAGAATGGTCCCCTGCCACGGGTGCGGGGGCTAACCATAACGACAAAACCCCCAAGATTAAACTTAGGGGCTAAACAATTTCGAGCTTCCGGCAGCCTTTCAGGCCTTGCGATGACAACTTTTTATTTGATTTTAGCTGCGGCAAATCATATAATTAAGACCCGCAGGAACAGAAGGTATTCGGCTTATTTTATCGGCAGGAGGAGGCAGAAACGAAAAAACAAGTCTATATTGTGTCAATAATCACAGCGATACTTCCGACTGTTTCGTACGTTTTTGCAGAAGTTCCCGTGGGCTATGATGCTTATACACAATGGCGGCAGTGGGCACGTTTGCGAGTCGCAGTTGAGGCGGGTCTGGCGTCAAGCTACGACCGAACGGGAGAAAATTCAGACTGGAGCCACTATGAATTTCCGCTGGGACTGCTCACAGAAGAGGTGGTTGCGACGGTCAAAACAATAGACGGGCCGGGGATGATTTACCGTTTCTGGATGCCTCACATTATGGCCAAAAACGACTATGTGGTTCGTATGTACTTCGACGGCGAAGGCACTGCCGGCATCGATACCAATAGTATCGCGGTTATGGGTGGAACATTCAGCTATTTTTCCGAGCCTTTGATAACCACGTGTGCGGGAGGACAAGTATGTTATGAGCCGATTGGGTTTGCCCGGTCACTGCGTATTGAGACGGTGAACAAAGCAAGCGGTCCGTTTGAAAATCGTCACTATTATCAGTACAGCTATCTTACATTTCCATCCGTGACGGAGGTTAATTCTTACACGGGTCAGTTAACACCTGAACAGCAGCAGGCACGGTCGGAGACGGCATCGCTGTTTGAGAATGTCGGGCAGCATCCGGCAGGCGACAGTCCCACAGCAGAGACAATAAGTACAGGTCCGAGGTTAATTCCGGGCGGAGCAAGTTTAACACTGGCTTTGCCCGGGCCAGGTGTGATACGGAAAATAAACGTGCGAATGGATGACACAAATGATGTAGAACTCTATGGGGTACAATTGCGGGTATATTATGACGATTCGGCGGCAGCAGCAATCGATGTTTCTGTGGCGCGTTTTTTTGGCGCCGGCAAAGGACGAGCTGCTTATCGAAGCCTGCCCATAGGGACCGACCCGAACGATGTCAATGAGGGATTTTACTGCTACTGGCCTATGCCGTTTCGTGAGTCGGCAGAGGTCAGGCTCTGCAATACTACCGAGGGGTCAATCAATATTGACTCTGTGGAAGTCGAGTACGAACCGGGGCAACTCGAGAAGGATATGTGCTATTTGTATGCGGTGGAGAATAGTTTAACAAGGGCAGGAGAAACTTATCACACGATATTGTCCACAACGGGGCGCGGACATTACGTGGGGGACTTGCTCTATGTGCGGCAGGATTCCAACAGCTTCCGCATGCTGGAAGGAGACGATGTCATTACTGTTGACGGGTTAATAACACAATGGGGGACCGGACTGGAAGATGCATATAACGGCGGAGCTTACTATAATTGGATTGCGGCCCAGCCGGATGAGCCGGAAGGTACCCGTCCTCAGTCGGCGACCCGGCCGCTGAATGGAATCCTCTATGTACATAAAGAAGAGGGTATAGCGAGGGCCGACCAGTACCGCTGGCGGATAGCCGACTGTATCCCATTTTCCCAGTCAATCGAAGTGAATGTCGAATGCAGATACGGCGATGTCGGGTCGGAGTGGGCGTCAGTGGGGTTTTGGTATCAATTACCGGGGTTTCTGGAGGATATTGACGGCGATGGGGATGTGGATTTGGGTGACTTTGCTGAGCTTGCAGGGCATTGGCTGGAGACAGGCTGCGGGCAGTGCGGCTGGGCAGAGCTGACCGGCGACGGAAGAGTCGATGTTAATGATTTACGCCAGCTTGGCGAGAGCTGGCTGGCAGGGTGTTTTTAGTCGTTAGTCGGTTGAGATTGCTGTGTCATTGACGACTGACTATTGGTGTTGAGATTTTAGTGCTGGTTTAGTTTCAGGCCAGCGGTAAGCTTCTGCTGCTCGATGGTGATTTTTTCCAGCCGGACCTTTTTGCCCTCAAAAACGAAAACGGGGTCGAAAGATTCGTCGTTCAGCAAAGAGGCAGCAATTTTGGCAGAGGGAGCTGCTGTGTCCACATAGACATCTGACGCTCTTTCGGTGTACATTTTTTTAGCTATGAGCCTTGCAAGAGGCGTGATATTCAAAGCGCCAACTTTTACGGTGGTTACCTTTAGATTTAAGAGTCCCTTCGTGCTGAGTGTCGGCTCGACGGCAATTGTAACGACGAAATCCACTCCGCCGGTAGCAGCGGTTCCCATCAGTACGATTCTGCCCGGCTCGAAAAAGACTTCGGGCGCTGAGAAGTTTGTACCCTCTGCCTGCTTTGGCCAGCCGGAGAAGGCGACGACTTCGTTTAATGGTTTTTGCATTATGACTAAATCGAATGGTCTGCCGGACTGCAGGCCATTATAGAGCTGGGTTGATAAATCGTGTGTCAGATATGGATGTACCTGGTTCTGCTGCAGGCCGGCAGGGGCGAGAGCAAAGGGATTATAACGAGCCGGCTTGTACAGCAGTAAAATAAGGACGACGGCCATTATGGCCAGGTCGATTAGGAGCCAGTAGATTCTTTTGAACTTTCTTTTTTTTCTTTTTTTCAAATTTTGCGGCTGTCCGAAATCACAGTAAAAATTTGGGTTTTGAATTTCTATCTTGCTCAATGGCAGGTGTATCATTATAGTAAGTTAGTGGTCTGATAGAAAGGATTTTATAGGATTTAAGTTTGTCAAAGAGGGGTTTTTGAAGAATGTTGAGCCATTTTGCAGACCGTTTGTGCGAAGCGGTGGACAATAAGAAGACGCCTTTGATTGTCGGGCTGGACCCTGTTTACAGCCGACTGCCTTCTGCGATAAAGGACCATCGCGAGATGAATGATGAGTTTGATGCGGCGGCGGCGGTTGATGCGACATTTGATTTTTGCACACAGGTTCTTCGAATTGTTGCTCCGATGGTGGCTGCAGTGAAGATAAATATAGCGTTTTTCGAGAAGTATCTCTGGGAGGGGGTGGAGACATATTATTCGTTGGTTTCGGAGGGTAACGAGCTTGGTCTGGAGATAATCGGTGACGTGAAGCGTGGAGACATCGGGCATACGGCGGGGCTTTACGCTGCGGCTCATCTTGAGAATTCGCAGTTGGTGGGGCTTGAAGACACTGTAGCACCGGATGCAATTACGATTAGCGGTTTTGCGGGCGAAGACGGGATTGAGCCATTTGTGAAAATGGCAGACGAGCAGGGCAAAGGTGTGTTTGTGTGGGTCCGCGGCAGTAACCCATCGTCGGCGGCGATTCAGGATTTTGCCAACAGCAGCGGCGAAAAGATGTATGAAAAGATTGCCGAGATAGTCGGTCGAATCGCCGATAAGCCGGAGCGAATCGGCGGCAGCGGCTACAGCAACGTCGGAATGATAATCGGGGGGACTGCGCCTGAAGTTACAACGGCTCTGCGGGAGAAATACGACAAGGTGTGGTTTCTGGTGCCGGGCTACGGCTGGCAAGGGGCCTCGGCACAAGAGTGTGTGCGGTTCTGCAAAGATGACGGTACAGGGGCGCTAATCAATGCATCACGCTCAATTATTTACGCTTACGAGAAGCCAAAATACAGAGAGCAGTTCGGCGATGACTGGAAAAGGTGCATCGAACAGGCGGTTATCGATACGAAGATGGATTTGGCAAAGGCGATGGGTTCTTAAAAGCGACAAGGCCGGTTGCGGGGCGGAGCTTAGTCGAAAGTAAAAACGAAGAGCGAATGTGGGACAGGGAATATCGAATTTCGGATAAGGGATTTTTTGCGGGGAAAAAAGTTTTGGTTATGGGTCTGGGGCGGTTCGGCGGAGGGGTAGATTCGGCGAAATTCGCAGCAGAAGCAGGAGCGAGAGTTACGGTGACCGACCTGGCAGATACTGAGCAATTGAACGACTCGGTCAAAGAGCTTGAAGAATTCGGCGATATTGAATTTCACCTGGGCGGACACGAAAAAACTGATTTTGAAAAAGCCGACATTGTCATAGTCAATCCTGCAGTTGCGCCCGGGGATGAGTTTGTCAGGGCGGCGGAACAGAACGGCAGGTTTGTCACTTCGCAGATAAATATTTTTTTTGAGCTGTGTCCTGCAACGATAATTGGGATAACGGGTTCCAACGGCAAAAGCACGGCTGCGGCGCTGGCCGCACATCTGTTAAGGAATGCCGAAGGTGAGATACGGGATACGAGATACGAGAATGTCCGGCTCAGCGGTAATATCGGCAATGAGCCGTTACTTGCGGCGATAGATAAAATGGGCAGTGATGATTTGGTGGTGCTGGAAATATCGAGCTTTCAGGGCGAGCAATTGGCACAAATTGAAAAAGGGCCTAAGGTGGCAGTTTTGACAAACCTCACGCCAAACCACCTCGACCGTCACGGCACGTTCGCTGATTACTGCGTGGCCAAGGAGAATATTTTCAAGTTTCAAAGGTGGGACAAGAATGGGCCGGCTGTTTCAATATTTAACAGCGAAGACCGAATCGGAGCGGAGTGGTTTGAAAGATACAGGAAAGAAGCGGGCAGGATTTGTTTGAAATTTTCAACTGACGATGTAGGCGAAGAAGTTCGCCAGATGTTTGGGCTGGTCGGCAGGGCCAATCTTAGCAACCTGTCCGCTGCCATTGCTGTTGCGAAACATTTTGGCGTGACGGATGAACAGATAAGAAGCTCTCTGGGGGGATTTAAGCCGCTTGCTCATCGGCTCGAACTTGTGGCAGAGAGTAAAGGTGTCCGCTGGTATAACGATTCGATAGCAACTACGCCGGCAAGTGCGATTGCGGCGCTGGAGGCGTTTGACGAGCCGAAGATTATTATTGCCGGCGGATACGACAAGAAATTATCGTTTGACGAATTGGGGTTGGAAATGGCAGCAAAGGCCAAGGCGGCTATTTTGATAGGCGCAACAGCCAAAAAAATTGCAGAAGCGATTGCAAAGAAATTAGCCACAGAGGTCGCAGAGAACACAGAAAAGAAGGTAAAAGTTGAAATTGTTGATTCACTGACTAAGGCCGTTGAGTCGGCTAAAAACCTTGCGGTCAGCGGCGACGTGGTTTTGCTCAGTCCCGCCTGCGCGAGCTATGATATGTTCGATAATTTCCAGCAGCGAGGGGAGGAATTTGTCAGACTCGTAACCGGCAAAAAAGAATAATCAACGAGCATACAAAGAAATTTAGCCACAAATAGGTACGAATTAACACATATTACCCCGCATAAAGAGACTCTCCTGCCGCCCAGTCAAAAAAGGACAGCAGTTGTTAAAAAGAGAATTTGCACCGTTATGCACATTTTGCCAAAAAAGCCAAATGTTTAGATGAACAAGATTATAGGAACATGGAGGGCTAAAAGTGAAAAAGTTAAAAAAAAGTCCAATCGGGTGCTGTAAAGGAACCTGCGGACTATCCCGTTGAACCGAACGGTAAATAGCCCAATCGGCTTTATGCCGTAAGGCATCCTCCGCAGGGAGTCCCAAGGACTGCGGATTGGGCCGGTCAGCGGTGATTTTCTCGGTAGTTGTTCGTTAAGGAGGGGCTTGAATGTGTCGATTTTCCAAAGGTTAAGTTAAAAAGGTACGGAGAGTTTAGAATGGAGACAAATACCGAGCGAAGAAGGGAACAAAGGCTTCGTTATCACTGGCCTGTCTGGTTTGCCGAGGACTTTAACGAAATACTTTTGCAAGGTCAAATGGTGGATATTTCGAGCAGAGGGGCGGCGTTCACGTGCTATTGTAATGAGGAGAGTCCATATCTGGGTCAACAGATAACGGCGCGTTTCAGCATTCCACGTTTTGGCCGGGGCGACAGCTTTGATATGGCTAACTTCACGCGCACAGCTAATGTCTGCCGGGTCGAAAATATAAACAGGTTTATCAGGCGAGTTGCGGTTCAGTTCGCCGAGCCGCTGCCTTTCAAACCTGGCGAACAAGCCGAAAGCCAATCCGACGCGCAGCAGCGGCTCAAGGCCGTAACAATATAATCGCTGTTCATTTACTATTGACAATTTACGATTGACGATTGCAGGTGCAACGGAAAAACCGTGAAGGCAACAATCGTTAAGATGACCATTTCTTTTAAGTCAGAAATTCACTATTTTTGCTTTTCAATTTGTCCTTTCTTTTCTTAAAATACCCGTATGCTGAAAAGAGGACTTGTTCAGATTTATACGGGCGACGGCAAGGGCAAGACGACGGCGGCGTTTGGTTTGGCGCTTCGGGCGGCTGGTCAGGGCAATAAGGTTTTGATTTATCAATTTTTGAAGCCGCCATCACTTGATATAGGTGAGCGTTTCGCACTGCAATTGGGAGCGGTTAGAATCAGGGCTGAATCGCTCGATGTCCAATGGGATATGACTAAGTCCTTCGATGATCCGAAGCAGGTTGCTAAAATGCAGGCTGCAATCAGCAGCGTTCTCAAAAGAATCGCAGAGACAGCAGAGAAAAGATTTTACGATTGTGTCATACTTGATGAGATTGTTTTCTGCCTTTCGAAGGGTCTGGCAAAGCTTGAGGATATTAAAGATATTATTGACAGAAGAGAGAGGTCGGTAGAGATTGTAATGACCGGCCGGGGGGCGAGCGAAGAGTTGATAGCGATGGCGGATTTGGTAACGGAAATGAAAAATATCAAGCATCCGTTTGATAAGGGGATACCTGCAAGACGAGGTATTGAATATTGACTATTTTCTATTGACTGTTGAAAATTGAAGGTCGAAAATTGCAAATCGGAAATCACAGTGTTGCAGTGATAATATGTGCGGCTGGTAAAAGCAGGCGCTTCGGCGGCAAAAGAAAGAAGCCGTTCGTTGATGTGGCCGGGCGGGCGGCATTTCTGCGCAGTGTCGAGCTTTTCTCCGATAGAGATGACGTGAAGCAAATACTGCTGGCGATAGCGAGCGAAGACCAAGAGTTGGTGAATGTCAAGTGGGGGGCTAATTTGAAGTTTTTTAACGTGAAGACGTATATTGGCGGAGATGAGCGTTTTGATACGGTTGCAAAAGGGCTGGAATTGGTCGGCGAGACAATAGAGCTTGTAGCCATCCACGATGCTGTGCGGTGCTGTGTAACAGAAAAATGGGTTGATGACTGCTTTGCTGAGGCGGCAAAAAGCGGTGCGGCAATACTGGCCTCTCCGGTAGTTGCAACAATAAAAGAGGTCAAAGACAATGTGATAATAAAGACTGTTGAGCGATGGGGGCTGTATGAAGCACAGACGCCGCAGGTCTTCAAGACCGACCTGCTCAAAAAGGCATACAGCAACCTGAATAAACTCGATAAAGATACAATCAGCGATGATTCTCAACTCGTCGAAGCGTTGGGTCGTGAAGTGTCAATTGTCGAGGCCGATTCATCGAACATCAAAATTACGCAGCCGGGCGATATTGCGATTGCAGAGGCTATTCTCAAATCCCGTCCCAGGCCCGGTGCGAAAGGTTCACTGGGGCCATACGTTGAAGCGCAATGGTAAAATTTTCGTATTGCGTTGTGCGTATATCGTATTGCGTAAGAAAGCAGCTTTGCGGTTGAAAACTACATTCTCTGTGGGGATTTCCCCCTTTTCTGCTCTCACACAGCACCTTGAAAGTTTCTGAAAAAATTTTATTTTTTGTTGGCAAATCAACGATAGCCGTTAATTATTACATCATATTTGCGTAATTCAAGGTGGTGATAGGGATGAATAGTATTATGAATGAGTTTGTTAAAGAAAACAAAGGCTTGTTGAGATTCTACTATATTGCGGCACGAATCGTTGGCTGGGTGCTAATTTGCGGGCGGGACCGTTTGGTTCTTACTATATGTGCTCTGCATCCTGGCTGTGTCGGATGCTGCGGGTGAACTTCGCTGGCCACATACACTCAAAAATGTTATCTACTCAACTTCGTCTTTTGTTTTCGAGTTTTTGTTTCCCGCCCTTATTGCACTTATTGTCGCACAGCTTATCGGTTACCTTATTGCCGATAAGAGCAAGCTAAGCTGGCTTCTGCAACACAGCCGGTACATTCTGTATGTATTCGCCGTGCTTGTTATTGGCAAGGCAATTCTGCAATATTATTTTTGGCAGAGTATTATATTTGAAGGCCGAGGAGACGGAGGCATCCTGTTCATCCAGCCGTTAGTGGTTCCCGTTGCTGCGAAGGTCCTGATTATCATTGCTTTGGCCCAGGCTCTGCGGCGGGTTATGCCTGTTATTGAAGAGTCAAAAACGCTGGTCTAAAGGAGATTGTGAAATGATTAATATCCGGCTTGATTATGTTCTTTTGGACCGGCGGATGAAACTTAAGGATTTAGCTGAGGCAACGGGGCTGGCGGTCAACAATCTCTCGATTCTCAAAACCAACAAAGCCCGCGCTATTCGGTTTTCCACTTTGAGTACCCTGTGCAAGGTATTGAACTGCACGCCTGGGGATTTGCTTGAGTATGCTGTTGATAAGGCAGAAAAGTAGATTAGTACAATTTGGCCTTTTTTCTTTTTTTCTGCCCTTCGGTGTGATACACTGCCATCAACGGTGTAAATACGAAATTCGAATATCGAAATCCGAGGCAGATTCGGAATTTAAATGCCAAATATCCAAAACAGAACAGGATCTGCTCACAGATATGAAGCATTAGATACAACCAGCAAAGTAGGTGTTGCGGGGAAAAGGTTTCACTTTATCGGTGCAGGCGGTATCGGGATGAGCGGTCTGGCGCGGCTTCTACTGAGAAATGAAGCAATTGTTACCGGCTCGGACCAGGAACGAACCCCCATTACAAACAAACTGTGCCAGGCAGGTGCTGACATTAAAATCGGTCATAGCGGTGATAACCTCATCAAACAAACCGACGCGGTTGTTATCTCAGCAGCTATAAAGCAAGACAATCCCGAATTGAAGCTGGCGTGCAAAAGAGGTTTGAAAATCTATAAATACGCTGAAATGCTGGGAGAGTTGATGGGCCGCTATGACGGCATAGCCGTAGCCGGCACTCACGGCAAAAGCACAACAAGCGGATGGCTGACATATTGTCTCAAAGCAGCGGGCATTGATGTCAATTTTATCATTGGGGCTGAGGTTACGCAGTTGGGCAGTTCGTCGGGGGTGGGCCAGAGCAATTATTTCATCGCTGAGGCCTGTGAGTACGACAGGAGCTTTCTGAATTTAAGGCCGAAAGTCGCCTGCATACTGAATATTGAGGCCGACCACCTTGATTACTATAAGGACGAGAATGAGATAGTTGAGGCATTTGGCGAGTTTGCCGGCGGGCTGCCGCCGGGCGGTGTGTTAATCAGCAATGGTACGGATTCGAACGTGGCGAGAATAATTAAAGGATTGGCTGCTGATTTGCGATGTGAGACATTTGGGCTTGATTCAAGCTGCAATTTCTGCGCTGAGAATATGCGTTTGATTGACGGGCTTTATTGGTTTGACGTTTATCATAACGGTGAGCTACTGGGGGCAACGAGGATATCGCTGCCGGGAGAGCACAATATCTTAAACGCTCTGGCGGTGGTGTCTATGTCGGTCAATACAGGGGCAGGGTCTAAAGAGATACTTGAATTGTTAGGTGGTTTTACAGGTATCGACCGTCGGCTGACGCTCAAAGGAAAGTTCCGGGGTGTTACAATTATCGATGATTATGCGCACCACCCAACGGAGATAAGGGCTTCGCTGGCGGCGATACGTCAAAGATATTCACCGAGGCGGCTCTGGTGTATTTTTCAGCCCCATCAGTACAGCAGAACAAGATTTTTACTTGAAGATTTTGCAGAAAGCTTTAAGCTTGCCGATGTAACAATAGTGCCGGAGATTTATTTCGTCAGAGATACACAAGAGGCGAAGAAGGAAATTGATTCGGCAAAATTGGTTGAGCGAATTCGAGACAACGGCGCAGAGGCGGTATTTATCGAGGGTTTTGGTCCGATTTGCGATTATCTGAAGAAAAATGTAAGGGCGGGAGATTTGGCGGTTACAATGGGTGCGGGGGATGTCTGGAAGGTGTCAGATGAATATATTCAGTGGCTTAGAGAAGATAGTTGAGACCGATTACCTGTTGTCTAAGCGGACGTGGTACGGTCTTGGCGGGCCTGCGGATTATTTTATCAGGCCTAAAACCGTTGAACAGCTTACGGAAGTGGTTCAGCGATGTAACGAAAATAACGTCCAGATTTATGTGATGGGCTTTGGCTCGAATCTGCTGATAAACGACGACGGTCTGCGGGCGGCGGTGATAAAACTCGAATCGGACCAGTTCGCACAGATACAATTTGAGGGAGAGCGATTGAGCGCCTGGGCGGGAGTGGAATTGAGCAAACTGGTATTGAGTTGTGTTCAGGAAGGTCTTTCGGGTCTTGAGTCGCTGACGGGGATACCCGGTTCGGTGGGGGGAGCAATAAGAATGAATGCAGGCGGTAACTTCGGCGATATCGGCTCGGCGGTGGAAACCGTCAGGGTGATGGACCATAAGGGCAGTGTTTTCGAGATGAGTAAGCCGGAGTTGATATTCGATTATCGGCGAACAAATATTACCGCCAAATTTATTCTCGGCGCTGATATGAAACTTCTGAGCGGTGACCCTGAACAAATTATGCGAACGGTAAAAGAGATATGGATATATAAGAAGAACAATCAGCCATTGAATTCGAAGAATTCCGGCTGCATATTCAAGAACCCCCGAGGTGTTTCTGCCGGAGCTCTTATCGACAGGGCCGGGCTGAAGGGCCTGCAAATCGGAGGAGCGGTTGTCAGCGAAAAGCATGCAAATTTCATAATCGCTGGTGAGGGGTGCAAAAGCCGGGACGTTATGAGACTTATAGATGCGGTAAGGGGGCGTGTGCAGGAGCAATTCGGCATTGAGCTGGAACTTGAGATTGAAATCTGGAATTGAACCGGTCGTGCTTCGGATGTGATGTTTATCGCGTAAAAAGAAACGTACGGTGTGATATAAGCAATAATGCTCAAGCCGACCGTTTCTTTGAAACGGAACAGTTTGAGCGTCGTTCGTCGCTGGTGAATCGGAACTCGTTAGTTGAAGCCGACTACGTCGGCAATTAGTTTAACTTCTTACCTGTGGCAGAGCTATACGATAAGATAAAAAAGATTTTATATATTAAAATGGTAAAATGACCATCAAATCTTCATCCAACTCTCAAAGGCCGGCGGTAAACAGCAAGTTGAAAGTTGCTGTTCTTGCCGGCGGTGTTGGCAGCGAACGCGAGGTTAGTATCCAGAGCGGTGAATGTATTGCGCAGGGGTTAAAAGAGGCCGGCTTGAGAGTGGAGATTGGCGATATTTGGCCGGACAATCTGAGTGTTCTCGAAGATGAGAGTATTGATGTATTCTTTATTGCACTGCACGGCAAATTCGGTGAAGACGGCCGGTTGCAGCAGATACTGGAGGACAGAGCACTTCTCTATACGGGCAGCGGGCCGGCGGCGAGTAAATTAGCGTTCGACAAAATTGCAAGCAAGAAAGCTTTTAGACAAGTGGACGTACACACACCGGCCTGGGTTGATTTCAATTGTGACAGCGACGTGCAGGAACTTGAGAAAGAATTACAACAGTCTGGGAAAAGTTATGTGGTAAAACCCATAAAAGAGGGAAGCAGCGTTGGTGTCAGAATTATCAGGGACAGTCAAGAAGTGACGGCAGTTGCTCAGAAAACACTGGCAGAATTCGGTGATTGTATGATAGAGGGATTTATAGCTGGGCGGGAAATAACTGTCGGTATTCTTTGCGGCGAGGCACTGCCGATTATTGAGATAAGACCCAAAGAAGCGTTCTACAGCTATCGGGCAAAGTACATCGATGAACGAACGGAGTTTCTTTTCGATACGATTAAGGATGCGGGGCTGTCGGCAAGGATCAAGGCGGATGCCCTTGCATGTTTCGGCGTACTCGGCTGCAAGGACTTCGGTCGGGTCGATTTTGTTCTCGGCGACGACCAGGTCGCCTATGCACTGGAGGTCAATACCATACCAGGATTTACGAGCCATTCCCTGCTGCCGATGGCGGCAGCAAAGGCGGGGCTCTCGATGAGCGATTTGTGTGTAAGAATTGTTGAGGCGGCGCTGAGGGCAACCAAACGCAAAGTAATGCGTTCGGGGAACCCGTGAAAGATAAAAAGATGATAACGTGCAGTGGATAAGTTTTAGCGCAGGAAATACACAATGTGATATACGAGATAGTCAGTGGCCAGAAGAAGAAAAAGTAAAAGGAAAAAAGTATCGCTCAAGCTTGGCAAGTCGAAGCGCAGGAGCAGGCTAAGGTCGGTTTTGTCTGCTTCGGGTTTGAAAGCCGCATTGAAAGTATCAGCGGTAATCATTGTTCTTGCAGGGGCGGCAGCAGGTATTTTATTTTTAAGCAGATATGTGAAAGAGACGGTTCCGGCGTCCGGCGGAGCGGTCGGGTTGAGATTGGCGGGTGTTCCCTGGTGGGTTAATGAGGAGCTGGAACGAAAGATTTATGCGGCGGCAATTGCCGATGGCGAGGATTTGAGAGTTGATGAAGATGCTGCTGAATCGGTGCAGAAAAACGTTGAGTCTCTGGTTGCCTGGCTCGCCGATGTTAAGGTGCAGGTTGCTCATGACATTATCGAAATCCGAGGCAGATGGCGAAAGCCCCTTGCAATGGTAAAAACGGGGCTTCGAGAGCCTTATTATGTTGATGCCGAGATGGTTGTGCTGGATTTTGTTGCGATGTCTGAACTGCCGATAGTAAAAGTGAAGGGTTTGTCAGCTACATTCAGAACACCACATCCGGGTGAGGTGTGCCGAGGAAACGACCTTGCAGCGGCGTTGGAAATACTGGCGTTGCTGGACCAAAGAGACCGAATTGACACTTCTGTAAAACCGTTACTTTATGAAATTGACAGTATTGATGTGAGCAATTTCCGAGGCCGGCAAAACAGCAGGGCAGCACATATCATCCTGTATGCCAGGGACAGGACGGAGATTATCTGGGGGGCAGAGATGGGCAGCTGGCAGCGACACCTCGAAGTGCCGGATGAGGAAAAAATTGCCCGGCTTTACGGCCATTACAAGGAATACGGCTCACTGCAAAATAACGTTAAATATATTAATCTGTGTGAGCCGCAGGAGAGAATCCCTCTGCCGGTTGACAAATATTAGTGGCTTGTGAAGCTGTTCATAGCGTACAGCGCTTAGCGTATTGCGGATAGTATAGAGTGCTAAGCCCTATACGCTAAACTCTGTCGATTGTAAATTTCAGCGACTTTCGCTATGAGCCGGGGGTTTACTTTGAATTCTGCCACCATTTTTTATCCTTTTTTATTTTTTCAATTTCCTGTGATGCGTAATGTTTTCCGTGGTTGATACCGGGACATTTTTGAGCGGCTTTATTCCAGGCTTTTTGACTGGTCAAGTTGCTCGGCCAAAAAGGCCAGGTTCTGCACTGGGTTGGTCGGACTGGGTAAATCATACATTTTTTTTGGTTCTGAACTTTTCGCAGAAAATTGCAATCTTTACTGCCCGGCTGTTCAATGATTGTTGTTCGCAGTCCGACTCGCTTTAGGTATTGCTGCCTCAGGTTTTTGACCGATATTTTCAGAAAGTCGGCTATGAGTTTAATCTGGGGTTTAGTAACCCAGATGTAGCCCTCTGCCGGTCCGGAACAGCATCGGCCACACCGGATGCATTGGAAATGCAGACCCGCGACATACCACGGCGTTTTGTTTTTATTTTTGGTCATTTAGATATTCATTGTTGGGCAGGTACTGCCCTGAACCTGTAAACTATACAAAAATCGGCTTTTTATATCAACCACTGCGTTGGTACTTAATGTGATTAGAGTGTTGTGTTCCTGGAATTCGTCGAAGGGCCGATAAAAGATGCGTTATCAGGATATTTGGGCTGAAGTTGACAAGTTCTGTGGTATGAACTTATGGGGCGTCAGGGGCGTATATTTTTTGTCATAAAATCGGCACTTGATGCTTGACGGCTGCGTGCCTTTACTCAAGCTATGTTCTTTATTTGCCGATACTTATGATATAGAAGGAGTCAGTTCGCAGAAATTTAGGGCAGTGAGTGCCTTTCTGGTCTGCTACAAAATCCACTCCGAAGAATGGGATTATGGATTTTTATGAGTGTGTAAGCTGGGCATTTTGGGGCAGCCGACGGGGACGGAGTCTGGGCTGATTTACTATTTATTGAGGAATACCGCCTGTTTGATTGTTGGTTCCGGCAGAAGAACAGTTGTGGTATTATCGATTATTTGCTATTGAAAGGTATTTTGCCAGACAGGTAAGTTAGTAAGCAGGTCTTATATGAAAACCTTGATAACAGGCGGAGCAGGCTTTATCGGGTCCCATCTTTCAGAGAGATTATTGAAAGCCGGCCAAGAAATAACGGTTGTTGATAATCTAAGTACGGGGAGCTTAACAAATATTGAAGCGTTTCTGAAAGAAGCCGAATTTGATTTCGTAGAGGGCGACATCCGCGACTCAGGATTGATTGAGAGGCTCATTGAGCGATGTGATGAGATTATCCATCTGGCTGCGGCAGTTGGGGTAAAACTGATAGCTGAGGCGCCCGTTCATACAATAGAGACCAACATCGGCGGGACCGAAGTTGTGCTCGATTCGGCCAATAAGTTCGGTAAAAAGATTCTGATAGCTTCAAGCAGCGAGGTGTATGGCAAAAGTGAAGCTGTTCCGTTTCGTGAAGATGATGATATTGTTTTAGGCAGCACGACTTTTTCTCGCTGGTCTTACGCCTGCAGCAAGGCGATAGATGAGTTTCTTGGTTTGGCGTTTTATCATCAGTACGGACTGGGTGTGGTAATTGCCAGGTTTTTTAATACAATCGGGCCGAGACAGACAGGTCAGTACGGGATGGTAGTGCCTCGTTTTGTGCAACGGGCGTTAAGGAATGAGCCGGTTCCGGTGTACGGCAGCGGAGAGCAGAGCCGATGCTTCTGTTACGTTGGAGATGTTGTCGAAGCAATCGTTGGTCTTATGAGCTGTGAGGAGGCTGCGGGGAAGGTTTATAATATCGGCTCAACGGAAGAAATCAGCATTGACGGCCTCGCTGATAAAATTATTGAGATGACGGGTAGCCGAAGCATAAAGGAGTTTGTGCCGTATGAAGCGGCCTACGGCAGGGCTATCGACGATATGATGCGTCGGGTGCCGAACCTGGAGCGAATCCGAAAGACAATCGGCTGGGAGCCGAGAACAAGTCTGGAAGAGGCTCTGAATTTGATTATCGAAAGTGAAAGACTTAAAATCGAGGGTGTAAAATCATAGAATAATGTACACCGGCACAGGGTTTTTGCCTGAGCTGTTGCGAGGAACAAGTTTTGAGAAGGCGGAATATTAACTGCTTGTAAAGAGGCGAATAATTATGAAAAAGGCATTGATTACGGGCATTACAGGGCAGGATGGTTCCTATCTTGCGGAACTTTTGCTGAAGAAAGGTTATCGTGTCTGGGGTTTGGTGCGGCGAAGTTCGTCGTTTCACACAGGCAGAATCGAGCATTTATATAAAGACCCACATGAGAGGCCGGAACTAAGATTGATATATGGCGACCTTACCGATGGGGGGAATATGTCAAATATTATCAGCGATGTAAAGCCTGACGAGGTTTATAACCTCGGTGCCCAAAGCCATGTCCGAGTGAGTTTTGATACACCAATTTATACGGTTAATACCGATGCACTGGGTACACTTCGCCTACTTGAGGCGATACGTTCGAGCAGTAAGCCGCCGAAGTTTTATCAGGCATCGAGCAGTGAGATGTACGGCAAGGTCGTAGAGACGCCACAAACGGAAAAGACGCCGTTCTATCCGAGAAGCCCGTATGGGTGTGCGAAGGTGTACAGTTTTTTCCAGACGGTGAACTACCGTGAGGCTTACGGTCTTTTTGCGTGTAACGGAATTTTGTTTAATCATGAATCGCCGAGGCGCGGCGAGACGTTTGTTACGCGGAAGATTACTCGTGCGGCGACACGAATCAAATTAGGTCTTCAGGAGAAGCTTTACTTAGGTAATCTTGACGCCAGGCGAGACTGGGGCTTTGCGGGAGATTTTGTGGAGTCGATGTGGCTGATACTTCAACAGGAAAAACCGGACGATTATGTGATAGCGACGGGTGAGATGCACTCGGTGCGCGAGTTTCTGGATGAGGTTTTTGTACCTTGATATGGACTGGAAGAAGTATGTTGAGATAGACCAGCGATACTTCAGGCCGACGGAAGTTGATATTCTGCTGGGTGATTCAAGTAAAGCGAGGAAGGTTCTCAACTGGCAGCCAAAGGTTACATTCAAAGAGCTTGCGAAAATGATGACGGATGCGGACATGGAGATAGCCAGGCGTGAAAAGATTATTAACGAACATCAAGAGGTGAAGTAATGAGCGGATTTTTTGAGGACAGGCGTATAGTAGTTACCGGCGGTGCGGGTTTTCTGGGCGGATATATTCTTGAGGGGCTGCGAAAACGCGGCTGTAAGAACATATTAGTTCCGAAGACAGATGATTACGACCTTGTAAATCTGCAAGATGTGATGCGGATGTACGGTAATATGAGGCCGGATATAGTAATTCACCTTGCGGCGGTTGTTGGGGGAATCGGGGCCAATCGGGAGCATCCGGGTGAGTTTTTCTATAAGAATCTGATGATGGGTGTTCAGCTTATTGAGCAGGGCAGAGTTCGAGCTATTGAGAAGTTTGTTGCGATAGGGACGATATGTGCATATCCGAAATTTACGCCTGTTCCATTTAAGGAAGAAGAGCTCTGGAACGGATATCCTGAAGAGACGAACGCCCCGTACGGCCTGGCGAAGAAGATGCTGCTTGTTCAATCGCAGGCGTACAGGGCTGAGTATGGATTTAATTCGATATTTTTACTTCCGGTAAATCTCTACGGGCCGGGAGACAACTTCGACCCAGCGAGCAGCCATGTGATACCTGCTTTGATAAAGAAATGTGTGGATGCGATAGAGGTGGGGGCCGACCATATCGACTGCTGGGGTACGGGGCGAGTGTCTCGGGAGTTTATTTATGCCGCCGATGCCGCGGAGGGTATCCTTCTGGCGACGGAGCATTACAATGGAGATGAGCCGGTAAATATTGGGGCCGGATTTGAAATAACGATAAAAGACCTTGCAGAAAAGATAGCCGAGCTAACGGGCTTCGAGGGTGAGCTTCGCTGGGACAGCTCGAAGCCGGACGGTCAGCCGAGAAGATGTCTGGATACGTCCAGGGCCAAAGAATACTTTGGGTTCGAGGCAAAGACGGATTTCGACGAAGGGCTTAAGGCCACGATTAAATGGTACCGTGAACAACTTGCAGGTAAAGGGCGCCGATAGCAGGTTAAATTATTTCGATGGATGCAAAAAGAACGAGCAAAAGAGGCTATTTGTCGGGTGGGTTCATATTGTCGAGTAAATCTTTGAGTTTCTTTATGAATACTGCGGGAGGGTCGTAACCAATTAAGGGGCCGAAAATCTCGTTGCTGTGAGGCGGTTTGATGTAGTGGGTGGGGTAATAACCGATATTGTATTGTTCAGCGATTTTGGGCTGTTCATCGACATTGATTAAAATGGGGACGAAGTTTTGATGAACATAATTTATGACAACAGGGGCATTGTAAGTATTGTCGCGAGTATCGGTATACATAGGAGCAAATTCCTTGTAAAAGGCAAGTAAGACGGGTTTATTTTGTTTTTCTGCAAGTTTGATGCCGGTATCATAATCTTCAATCCAATCAATAGTGTCTGTTCGCTGGAAGATAAAAACAAGAGCAACCAATATAAAGAAGGCCAGAAACATTATCAACAACGGTCGCGATTGCCTGCCGGTATGGGGAGGCTGGGCCAGGGGCGGTGCATGCTGGTCGGAGATGTTTTGATTTTCCGGTTTTTGAGCCGTCACTTGAGTATCCTTATTGCGAGAAACGGTTCGGCTGTCAAAAGTTAATTATAAGTATAGTATTTTTACGGTCAAGCGTCGTTTTCCCATAGTTTTAAATGAAAGAAATATCCGGCGAAGACAGAACAGCGAAACCTAAGAGGGCAGCACTGTGGTATTTAGTTGTGCTGGTCGGGGCGTGTGTTTTTTATGTGGTCAGTTGTGCGCCGACAATACTATGGCAGGACAGCGCGTTGTTTGTTTATCGAGTATGGCACAACGATATTGAAGGTAATCTGGGTCTTGCGCTTGCCCATCCTCTTTATATAATGATAGGTATCGTTGTTAAAAACATCCCTATAGGACAGTTGGCCTACAGAATCAACCTGATTTCGGCGGTTTTCGGGGCGTTAACGGTAGCGAATTTGTTTTTACTGGTTCGGTTATGGCTTGGGAAATTTTTGCCGGCACTAATAGCAGCGATAACGTTGGCTGTTTCGTGGACCTTCTGGCAGCAGGCGGTAATCAGTGAGACTTATACGCTATATACAGCGTTGATGTTAGGTGAGCTGCTCGTTCTTTTGCAGTACACTAAGACAAAACAGATTACTTACCTGTATTTGTTAGGGCTTTTGAACGGTCTGGCACTTGCCAATCATTTGTGGGCGGTGTTCGGTTTTGGCTGCTACGGGGTTTTTCTAGTATTTTTGTTGGTCCGCAAACAGATTGGTTTAAGGCATTTTGGGGTTATCGTTTTGCTCTGGATAATTGGGGCACTGCCTTATGAGTATATAGTAGTAAAGAATATGATACTTTCAGGGGATGTTCGTGCGACAATGGCGTCGGCATTGTTCGGCGTTTCGTGGCAGGGCAGAGTTCTTAACAGTTCGGTAACCATTAAAATGGCGTTGGAAAATGTAATATTTGTGCTGTTGAACTTTCTTACGCCGAACCTGGTTCTTTTCTTTGTGGGTATCGGGGTGTTTCGGAAGATGACGCCAAGTCGGAGTTTCGGTAACGTTGTACTTGTACTGTTAGTGCTTTATTTTATATTTGCCTTTCGATATACGGTGCCTGACAGGTATGTATTCTTTGTGCCGTTTTATTGTCTTGCAGCGGCACTTATCGGAATGGGTGCGGATGTTTTTCTGGGGCGCTTCAGGCGCAGTTGGTTGGTGTTTTTGGTGGTAATTTTTAGTTTGCTGCCGATAGGGGTTTATTTTGTTACTCCGGAGATTGGTCGAAAGATATACAAGGGGCTTGGTCAGAGAAGGCAGCGGCCTTACCGTGATGAATACACGTATTTTTTGCAGCCCTGGAAGAGCGGGTATCGCGGGGCGGAAAGGTTTGCCGAGGAGGCGCTGGATATAGTTGAAAAAGACGCGATAATATATGCCGACACCACTGTCGCCCATGCACTTTTATATGTTCAGGAGGTTATGGGTAGGCGCAGTGATGTAAAAATAGTATCAGATTATGATATGAGTGACAATGCTCCGGTTTTTAACGCAGATAGTGTTGGAGGTATAATTCGGACTTCGGCGTTGTATGTGGTCTCGCCAGTGAAGGGTTATTGTCCGGGGTTTCTTCTTGACGGCTATGATTTTTCCCAAGTGGGTGTTTTGTGGAAGGTAGTAGAAAAAGATGAATCTCCCGTTGGCTTTGGATTAAAGAAAAGTGTAATTAATGGCTGTTGCGGAGAAGGGAGTCAGAGTTTTTAGCGTTTTGACAGGTAACGGCAATTGAAAGGGATTTTAGATGAAAGTAGCTGTGGTTGGGATAGGATATGTCGGATTAGTGGCGGCGGGTTGTCTGGCTGAGGGCGGCAATCAGGTAATTTGCATTGACAACGACAAGAAAAAAATAGCTGAGCTTAGAAAAGGTATTATTCCGATTTATGAGCCGGGTCTTGGCGAGATAATAAAGCATAACGTGCCGGCCGGCAGGCTGGATTTTACTACGACGTTGAAAAAAGGAGTTGATAATTCGTTAGTGATATTTATTGCGGTTGGGACGCCGAGTGCGGCCGATGGTTCGGCGGACATATCAGCGGTGCTTGAGGTTGCAGGTTCCATTGCTGAATTGATGGACGGTTACAGAATCATCGTTACCAAGAGTACGGTTCCCGTGGGGACATATAAAATAGTCAGTGAAGTGATGGCATCAAAGACAAGCCATCCGTTCGATTACGTGAGCAATCCTGAGTTTCTCAAAGAAGGTTCCGCAGTTGATGAT
>Ga0180431_10003415_pt1 | contig 20499 bp, 18 predicted proteins | sample SS_ome_11_FD_132459 | JGI IMG/M metagenome (GOLD analysis project Ga0180431, IMG submission 132459) | Hypersaline lake sediment archaeal communities from the Salton Sea, California, USA - SS_1_MS_1 metaG | ecosystem: Environmental > Aquatic > Non-marine Saline and Alkaline > Hypersaline >... | reverse complement strand
CGCATGCCCGAAGACGATGGGGTGGCTCACCTTCATCATCGTGGCCTTGACGTGCAGCGAGAACATGACGCCGGTGTTGTAGGCGTCCTGCATCTGCTCCTCGTAGAAGTCGCACAGCGCCTTGCGGCTCATGAACATGCTGTCGATGATGTCGCCGTCGTCCAGCTTCACCTCCGACTTGAGAACGAGGGTCTCACCGCTCGCGGTCGCCAGTTCCATCTTGACCTTGCGAGCGCGGTCGAGCGTCATCGACTTCTCGCCGTGATAGAAGTCGCCGTGCCGCATATGCGCGACATGGGTGCGTGACGCCATCGACCACGCGCCCATGCTGTGCGGATGCTTGCGCGCATACTCTTTGACCGCTTTCGGGGCGCGCCGGTCGGAGTTACCTTCACGCAGAACCGGGTTGACCGCACTGCCGAGGCACTTGGCGTAGCGGGCGCGAAGATCGTTCTCCTCGTCGGTCTTGGGATCCCCGGGGTAATCCGGCAGGTTGTAGCCCTTGGCCTGCAGTTCGGTGATCGCATCCAGCAACTGGGGCACTGAGGCGCTGATATTGGGCAGCTTGATGATGTTGGTGTCGGGGTCCTGGGTCAGCCGGCCCAGTTCGGCCAGGTTGTCCGGCACCCGCTGCTCCTCGCGCAGGTAGTCACCGAACTCGGCCAGGATGCGCGCCGCCACCGAAATGTCGCTGTCCTGGACGTCGATGCCCGCCGGCTCGACGAAGGTTCTGATGATCGGCAGAAAGGCAGACGTCGCCAGCAGGGGCGCCTCGTCTGTCAGCGTGTAGATGATGGTCGGCTGTTCGGCACTCATGTGCTGCTCTCCCGGCGTCGGTTTCGGGTAAGACTGTGCGGTATCGGTCGCAGGATTGGTTCGTGATCGGTCCCCGTCGGTCCCTGCTGGTTCTTGCTAGTCCCTATCATGCGCTACCGCCCAGCCGGCCTACCGTGGGACCGCTGGCCCCTCGACGGGCATGTGCGATACCCTGAGGATCGGTCATGAGCGCCAGCGTGAAGCCCCGGCTTGCTGGCCGGCAACCCTCCAACCGCGGTGGGGTGCCCTGGGTGATGACCAGGTTGAGCAGTCGAAGGTGGCTGCACGGCAAGCGCGGGTCCGCCATGAAGGGCCCCCCGAGTAGACAGGGAAACCTGATGCGGAGCCCCCTCATGAGCCGCTGTCGCTGTTGCTGACCCCGCTTGACGAAGCGCGCCCAGCCCAGTGATTTCCTAGGAGCCCTCACCCCATGACCACCCTCGGCGATTGGTCCTTCGAGACCAAACAGATTCACGCCGGTCAGACACCCGACAGCGATACCCGCGCCCGTGCACTGCCGATCTACCAGACCACGTCCTACACCTTCAACGACACCGATCACGCCGCGGCTCTGTTCGGGCTGGCCGAGCCGGGCAACATCTACACCCGGCTGATGAACCCCACCACCGACGTGGTCGAGCAGCGCATCGCCGCACTCGAGGGCGGGGTCGCCGGGTTGTTCCTGGCCTCCGGCCAGGCCGCCGAGACCATCGCGATCCTGAACCTGGCGGCGGCCGGCGACCACATCGTGTCCAGCCCGCGGCTGTACGGCGGCACCTACAACCTGCTGCACCACACCCTGCCCAAGCTGGGTATCGAAACCACGTTCGTCGCCGATCCCGACGACCTGGATTCGTGGCAGGCGGCGGTGCGGCCGAACACCAAGGCCTTCTACGGCGAAACCATCTCCAACCCCAAGATCGACATCCTCGACACTCCCGGGGTGGCGGCGGTCGCCCACGCCAACGGGGTGCCGCTGATCGTCGACAACACCATCGCGACGCCCTATCTGATCCGGCCCCTGACCCAGGGTGCGGACATCGTGGTGCATTCCGCCACCAAATATCTCGGTGGGCACGGCACCGCGATCGCCGGGGTGATCGTCGACGGCGGCACCTTCGACTGGGCGGCCTCGGGCAGGTTCCCCGGGTTCACCACCCCGGACCCCAGCTACCACGGGGTGGTCTTCGCCGACCTCGGCGCACCGGCCTATGCCCTGAAAGCCCGCGTACAACTGCTGCGCGACCTCGGTTCGGCCGCGGCCCCCTTCAATGCCTTTCTGATCGCGCAGGGGCTGGAAACATTGAGTCTGCGGATGGAGCGGCACGTCGCCAACGCCCGGCAGGTGGCGCAGTTCCTCGTGGACCGCCCCGAGGTGGTCAGCGTCAACTACGCCGGACTGCCCAGTTCACCGTGGCACGAGCGGGCCAAACTCCTGGCACCGGAGGGGACCGGCGCGGTGCTGTCCTTCGAGCTGGCCGGCGGCGTGGCGGCCGGCGCCGAAAACGGAAAGGCATTCGTCAACGCACTGACTCTGCACAGCCACGTCGCCAACATCGGCGACGTGCGCTCGTTGGTGATCCACCCGGCCTCGACCACCCACCAGCAGCTCACCCCCGACGAGCAGCTGACCAGCGGTGTCACCCCCGGGCTGGTCCGGCTGGCCGTCGGACTGGAAGGCATCAACGACATCCTGACCGACCTTGAACGCGGGTTCGCCGCCGTGGCGGCCTCTTGAGAGAGCCCGATATGACACTCGAGGACATCCGCCGCGACACCCCGGCCCTACCGGCCGAGGGCGAGATCGGCATCGTCGACATCGGCCCGCTGACGCTGGAGAGCGGTGCGGTGATGGATAACGTCTCGATCGCCGTGCAGCGCTGGGGTGAGCTCTCCCCGAACCGGGACAACGTCGTCATGGTCCTGCACGCACTGACCGGTGACTCGAATGTGCCGGGCTGGTGGGACGGCGTCGCCGGCCCGGGTGCGCCGATCGACACCACCCGCTGGTGCGCGGTTGCCACCAACGTTCTGGGCGGGTGCCGGGGATCCACCGGCCCGAGCTCGCTGGCCGGTGACGGCCGACCGTGGGGGTCGCGATTTCCGCTGATCACGGTTCGCGACCAGGTCACCGCCGATGTGGCCGCGCTGGCCCGAATGGGTATCACCGAGGCGGCGGGCGTCATCGGCGGCTCAATGGGCGGGGCACGCGCCCTGGAGTGGATGATCGGGTACCCGGACCGGGTGCGGGCCGGCCTGGTGCTCGCGGTAGGGGCGCGGGCCACCGCCGACCAGATCGGCACCCAGAGCACCCAGATCGCGGCCATCAAATCCGATCCGAACTGGCAGGGCGGGGACTACCACGGCACTGGCCGCTCCCCCGCGACCGGACTGGAACTGGCCCGCCGGTTTGCCCATCTGACCTACCGCGGCGAGACCGAACTGGACACCCGGTTCGGCAATGACGGCCAGGACAGCGGGGACGGCCGGGAGGATCCGCTGGCCGGCGGGCGCTACGCGGTGCAGAGCTATCTGGAGTACCAGGGCGCCAAGCTGGTCCGGCGGTTCGACGCAGGCAGCTATGTGACGTTGACCGAGACCCTGTCCAACCACGATGTGGGACGCGGACGCGGCGGCGTCGCGGCGGCGCTGCGCTCATGCCGGGTACCGGTGGTCGTCGGCGGGATCACGTCCGACCGGCTCTACCCGATGCGGCTGCAGTCCGAACTCGCCGATCTACTGCCCGGCTGCTCGGGCCTGAACGTCATCGAGTCGATCTACGGCCACGACGGCTTCCTGATCGAGACCGAGGCGGTGGGACAGCTGATCCGGGAGACCCTCGGGTGACCGGCGCCCCCCGCGAAAGGTCACTGTCATTCGGCGCCCAGGCCGCCGCCTATGAGCGGGGCCGGCCGTCCTATCCCCTGGAAGCGATCGACTGGCTGCTGGCAGCCACCGGAAATTGGGTTGCCGACGTGGTGCTGGATCTGGGCGCGGGTACCGGAAAGCTGACCACCCGACTGGTGGAGCGCGGCTTGGACGTCATCGCCGTCGACCCGATCGCGGAAATGCTCGACGTGCTGCGTGACACACTGCCCGGCACGCCGGCGCTGCTGGGAACCGCCGAGCAGATCCCGTTATCGGACAATTCGGTCGACGCCGTGCTTGTGGCCCAGGCTTGGCATTGGTTCGATGCCGAACAGGCGGTGGCCGAGATCGCCCGGGTGCTGCGCCCCGGCGGGCGGCTCGGACTGCTGTGGAACACCCGTGACGAACGACTCGGCTGGGTCCGGGATTTCGGCCGGATCGTCGGCCTCGAGCGCGATATCGCCAACACCAAGGTCGAACTTCCGGCCCGGTTCGGCAATGTGGCCACCCATCAGGTGGAGTGGACCAACTACATCACGCCGCAGGCCCTGATCGACTACGTCTCCTCCCGCAGCTACTGCATCACCTCACCTGCGGAGGTGCGCACCCGCACCCTTGAATCGGTCCGCGACCTGCTGGCCACCCACCCGGCGCTGAGGAATGCCGAGGGCATCGCGCTGCCCTATGTCACGGTGTGCGTTCGGGCCACGCTGGACTGAGAGTTCCTCGAGCCCAGGAACATTCAGCTGGTGCCCAGCGGGTCGATGGTCCAGGCGGTGTAGATCACCACCACGCTGAACGTCGTCATGGTGGCGAAGTCCAGGCTCTTGCTGCGCACCACCAGCAGGCCGGCCCGGTCTTCGGGCAGCACCAGACGCAGACCGGCGGCGACCCCGACACCAACCCCGATGAGGAATGTCCCACGCCGCCAGAAACCAGCGGCGACGAGTACCAGCGCAACCGCGAAGATCGACGCGACGGTCAGTATCGGCCACTGCGACCGAATCACGGCAGTTGCGCTTCTGCTCGTTCCACGACGTTGGTGAGCAAGAAGGCACGGGTCAACGGGCCGACACCGCCGGGGTTGGGCGACACGTGCCCGGCCACGTCCCAGACGTCGGGCGCCACATCTCCGGTCAGTTTGCCGTCGACCCGGCTCACCCCGACGTCCAGCACCGCAGCGCCGAGACGCACCATATCGCCGGTCAACATGTGCGGGACGCCGACCGCGGCGACGACGATATCGGCCTGCCGGGTGAGCGCGGGAAGGTCGCGGGTACCGGTGTGACACAACGTGACCGTGGCATTCTCGGTGCGACGGGTCAGTAGCAGTCCCAGCGGCCGGCCCACCGTGACACCCCGGCCCATCACCACCACATGGGCACCCTCGAGCGGCACCTCGTAGCGGCGCAGCAGCGCAACGATGCCGCGCGGGGTGCACGGCAGCGGTGCAGGTTCATTGAGCACCAGCCGGCCCAGGTTGGTGGGGTGCAGGCCGTCGGCGTCCTTGGCCGGGTCGATCCGCTCCAGGGCGGCGTTCTCGTCGAGGTGGCGCGGCAACGGCAGCTGCACGATGTAGCCGGTGCAGTCGGGGTCGGCGTTGAGCTCGTCGATGGTGTCATCGAGTTGGGCCTGGGAGACGTCGGCGGGAAGATCGCGCCGGATCGAGGTGATGCCGACCTTGGCGCAGTCGGAGTGCTTACCGCGGACATAGGCGTGCGAACCCGGGTCGTCGCCGACCAGGACGGTGCCCAGGCCCGGGGTGCGACCCGCCGCGGTGAGCACCGCAACCCGTTCGGTGAGGTCGACGAAGATCTCGTCGCGGGTCAGCTTGCCGTCCAGGATTTGTGCGGGCACGGCTACATTCTGCATATGAACGGTGTTCGGGAGGTATTCAGCCCGTCCCGGCTTGGTCCGGTCACGTTGCGCAACCGGATCATCAAGGCCGCCACCTTCGAGGCCCGCACGCCCGGGGCACTGGTCAGCGACGACCTGATCGCCTTCCACCGGACCATGGCCGCCGGCGGGGTCGGGATGACCACGGTCGCCTACTGCGCGGTCAGCCGGGGCGGACGAACCGATGCCTCGGCGTTGTGGCTGCGGCCGGAGACGCAACCTGGTTTGTCCCGGCTCGCCGAGGCCGTGCACGCCGAGGGCGCGGCGATCAGTGCGCAGATCGGGCACGCCGGCCCGGTGGCCAACGCCCGGTCCAACAAGGCCCCCGCGCTGGCCCCGGTTAGGTTCTTCAACCCGCTCTCGATGCGTTTCGCGCGCCACGCCAGCCGGACCGATATCGACGAGGTGATCGCCGCGCACGCCACCGCGGCGCGGTACGCGATCGACGCCGGTTTCGACGCCGTCGAGATCCACCTCGGCCATAACTATCTGGCCAGCTCGTTCCTTTCCCCGCTGATCAACCGGCGTCATGATTCCTTCGGCGGCTCGCTGGAGAACCGCGCGAAAGTGGCCCGCGGGATCGTCCGCGCCGTGCGCGAGGAGGTTTCCCGCGACGGATCCCCGGCGATCGCGGTGACCGCCAAGCTGACCATGTCCGACGGGGTTCGCGGTGGGATCACCATCGAGGAGTCGCTGCAGACCGCCAGGTGGCTGCAGGACGACGGCGGCCTGGACGCACTGGAACTGACCGCCGGCAGTTCCCTGGTCAACCCGATGTACCTGTTCCGTGGTGACGTTCCGATCAAGGAGTTCGCCGGCGCGTTCAAACCCCCGCTGCGCTGGGGTATCCGGGCCACCGGCACGAAGTTCCTGCGCTCCTACCCCTACCGGGACGCCTACCTGTTGCGCGACGCGGCATTGTTCCGCCGCGAGCTCAGCATGCCGCTGATCCTTCTCGGCGGGATCACCGACCGGGAGACGATGGACACCGCGATGGCCGAGGGCTTCGACTTCGTCGCGATGGGCCGGGCGTTGCTGGCCGAGCCGGACCTGATCAACCGGATCGAGGCCGACGGTGCGGCCCACTCGGTCAAGTCGCTGTGTACGCATTGCAACAAATGCATGCCGACGATCTATTCACGAACGCGGTGCGTCCTGACCGGGGGTCCCGACGGATAGAGTTGGCGCCGATGAGCCGACCTCCAAAAGACTCCGGGCCTGCGCTGACCGTTCACTACGACGGTCCACCACGCACGTTCGCCGCCGGACACGACGTGGTCGTCGGCCGCGACCTGCGGGCCGATATCCGCATCGCCCACCCGCTGGTATCGCGCGCCCACGTGGTGCTCCGATTCGAGCGCGGGCGCTGGATCGCAACCGACAACGGCTCGCTCAACGGGATGTTCGCCCGCGGCCGGCGCGTGCAGGTCATCGACATCACCGACGGCGCGTCGGTGAACCTGGGCAACCCGGACGGCCCGGCGCTGAGCTTCGGGTTGGGCAGCCACCAGGGTTCGGCGGGACGGCCGCCGCAGCCCTCGACGGTGGTGATCGCCCCGTCCTACCCGCCGGACCCGCCGTCTTACCAACCGCCGCCGTTTCCGCCTTATGCGCCGCCCACCCGCCCTACCGCTCCTTCCCCGACCCCCCCGGACGCCGCGCCCACCCGGATGGGTCCGTCGTCGGCACGATCGGCAGGCACATCGAACCTGGCCACCTCGATGCTCAAGATCCTGCGGCCGGGATCATCTCCGGCGGCCGCCGCGCCGCCGGGCTCACTGACCATCGGGCGGGCGACCGATAACGACATCGTCATCCCGGATGTCCTGGTGTCCCGTCATCACGCGACACTGATCCCGACACCGGGCGGCATGGCTATCGCCGACAACCGTTCCATCAACGGCACGTTCGTGAACGGGGTCCGCACCGACAAGGCGCTGCTCAGCGAGGGTGATGTCGTCACCGTCGGCAACGTCGACCTGGTATCGCACGGCGGCACCCTGGTACGGCACACCGAGACTACGGCCGCCGCCGGAACCGGTGGCCTCGACGTACGCGCCGTCACGTGGACCATCGAGGGCACCAAGACGCTGCTGGAGAACATCTCGTTCACCGCCCGGCCGGGGACCCTGACGGCGATCATCGGACCGTCCGGGGCAGGCAAGTCCACTCTGGCCCGCCAGATTGCCGGCTACACCCATCCGACGAGCGGCACGATCAGCTTCGAAGGACATAACATCCATGCCGAATACGCGTCGCTGCGGTCCCGGATCGGGATCGTGCCGCAGGACGACGTGGTGCACGGACAGCTGACCGTCAAACAGGCCCTGATGTACGCCGCCGAATTGCGGTTGCCGCCGGACACCACCATCGAGGATCGCCGGCAGGTGGTCGAACAAGTGCTCTCCGAGTTGGAGATGACCGAGCATGCCAATACCCGCGTCGACCGGCTCTCCGGCGGCCAGCGCAAACGTGCGTCGGTGGCGCTGGAACTGCTGACCGGTCCGTCGCTGCTGATCCTCGACGAGCCCACCTCCGGGCTGGATCCGGCGCTGGACCGCCAGGTGATGACGATGCTGCGGCAGCTCGCCGACGCCGGCCGCGTGGTTCTGGTGGTCACCCACTCGCTGACCTATCTGGACGTGTGCGATCAGGTCCTGCTGCTGGCTCCGGGCGGTAAGACCGCATTCTGCGGGCCGCCGAACCTCATCGGTCAGGCGATGGGCACCACCAACTGGGCCGATATCTTCAGCGCGGTGGCCGGCGACCCGCAGGGTGCCAACGACAGATATGTCGCGCTGAGCGGACCACAACCGCCCCCGCCGCCCGCCGAGCCACCGTCCAACCTGGGCGAACCCACCCACACCAGCCTGCTGCGCCAGTTCTCCACCATCGTGCGCCGGCAGTCCCGGCTGATCATCTCCGACCGCGGCTATTTCCTGTTCCTGGCGTTACTGCCGTTCATCATGGGCGTGCTGTCCCTGGCGGTGCCGGGCACCGTCGGCTTCGGCGTGCCCGACCCGTTGGGCGACGCCCCGAACGAACCGGGACAGATCCTGGTTCTGCTCAACGTCGGCGCCATCTTCATGGGCACCGCCCTGACCATCCGTGACCTGATCGGTGAGCGGCCGATCTTTCGCCGCGAACAGGCGGTAGGACTGTCCACGACGGCCTACCTGCTGGCCAAGGTATGCGTGTACACGGTGTTCGCCGTCCTGCAGGCGGCCATAGTGACCACGATCGTGGTCATCGGCAAGGGGGGTCCCACCCAAGGAGCGGCGGCTCTCGGCAGTCCGGTCCTGGAGTTGTTCGTCACCATCGCGGCGACCTGTGTGGCATCGGCCAACCTGGGATTGCTGCTGTCGGCGATTGCCAAGTCCAATGAGCAGATCATGCCGCTGCTGGTGGTCGCGATCATGAGCCAGCTGGTGTTCTCCGGCGGCATGATCCCGGTAACGAACCGCCCTGTGCTCGATCAGCTTTCGTGGGTGACGCCGGCCCGCTGGGGATTCGCCGCCTCGGCATCCACGGTGGACCTGGTCAATCTGGTGCCCGGCCCGCTGACGCCGAAGGACCGCTGGTGGGAACACACCGCGTCGAGTTGGTGGTTCGACATGGTGATGCTCGCGCTGCTGAGCATCGGGTATTTGCTGCTGGTGCGCTGGAAGATCCGGCTCAAGAGCGATTAGTCGCGACGCCGTTCGGACATGATCCGGCGATGCCGGTCCGCGGCGCGGGTACGGATCCGCCGCGGCATCATCGCGCCGCGGTGTGGCGAAACCTGCTGCGGGCCCGTGGATTGGAGCGTTCCGGTGGGCACGCACAACGCGGGAATCAGCAGGGCGCTGCCCGGCGCGGTGCAATAGGTGTGCCCGGACGGCGATGTCCAGACGACGGTCGCGTCCGGTAGTTGCTCATCGCGCCAGCCCGACCAGAAGGTTTTAAGAAGATGGTGTTTTCTGCACAGCGCCTTCAGGTTCGAGGCATGTGTCAGCCCGCCGAGCGCATAAGGCACCGTGTGGTCTACGTCGCAACGGTCAGCCGGACAGTCGCAGCCTGGAAAGCGGCAGGTGAGGTCACGGCAACGAACGAAGTCCGCCAGCGCGGCCGACGGGCGGTAGCGCGGTTCGGCCGGGCACGCCCCCAGAGGGACGACCGGCCGCAGTTCGGCGATCTCCCGGGCAGCGAGATCAGCGAGAACCGTTGCTGGAACGGCTGATCCACCCATCATAATTCCGAAGTCCGGCGGAGGCGCCGGCGCTCGGTCGCAATTGGCGTTCTCGTTGAGAATCTCGACTAGGCGTTCTCGGCTGGTGATCATCTCCAGGGTGTTGTCCTCGGGCCGTTCGCCGTGCACGGAACCGGTTTCAGCGCAGTTGATCGCGGTGGCCTCCGCGACGACGTGCACGATCACCGATGGTTCCGAGTCACGCTGCGATCCGACGGGGCAGTCCGGTCCTCCGCAAGCACAGGCCAGTACGGTGCGACCGGCCGCCATCGCGCCCATCGCATCGGCGCGTTTCTGGTCGATGTTGCGGGGATCGTCATCACAAACCGTATGCGCCAGTGCCGTCAGCCGGCGGTCGAGCATTGTCGCGTCGACTTGGTTCAACTGCCCCGTCAAGTGGGAGATGTCGCGCTCGTGGGCAATGTCGACATAGCGGCCCCGAGAACGGCTCTCGCTACGTCGCCGGGCCTGCGGGTCGTGGCGCACGACGATGGCATCGACGGCCTGCTGCATCTTGAGCATGGACAGCGGGCCCCAGCCCGGGATCTTCTCGGCCAATTCCGCATCGATACCGGCCAGCACGTCGGGCTCCAAGGCCAGCAGAGTGCGGGAGACGAGCATCCGCACGGTACGGTAGTCGATCGCTCCGGTGGCGAACAACGCGCCAACTCTCGGCAGCCGCTCCCGCAGGCAGATGGCATTCTGCATCAGCGACCCGGCGGCCGCGGCAGTGATGCACTGCGCGGCGGCGACCTCGGCGGCCACGGCCTCCCACGGGTCGATCCGCCACAGCTCGCGTCCGTGGCCGTCCTCAACCGGGATCACACGACGCTCATAAAGCTCAGCGATCGCAGCAAGCCGCCGAGCGCAAGCGCTGTTCTCTGCGCGGGCTGCGGTCCCGATGCTGTCCAACAGCGCGGCATCGGTGAGTTCTTCGAACATAGTTTCGATTTTAGCTGAGATGCCCGACAACTCGGGGGGCTCAGCTGGCCTCTGTGCACGAAACCGGCGTTGTGGACAACTACTACAACAGAAGCGAAACAACGAGCGTCACGCAAGCTCTCACGCAAGCTCCGGGCTAATCCCCCATGACATCAAGCCCGTGAGCCGCTGCGAATCCCAGCGCCTGGACGATGTCGATATGGGCACCCCGGCACGCCGCGGTGGTCCACAGCGTGGGGTTCAGACGGGCCCCGCGCAGATCGGCGCCCTCCAGGCGCAGACCCTCGGTTCGGGCACCGGTCAGATCCGCACCGCGCAACACCGCTTTGCGGAGGTCGGCACGCACCAGTGAGGCCTCACGTAATCGGCAGTCGGACAAGTCCACCTCGCGCAGGTCGGCCCCGGCCAGCACGGCGAGGGTGAAGTCCACCTCTTCCCACACGATGGGGCGGAAGCGACAGTCCTCGAAGATCGAGCCCAGCATGCTGCAATGGCGGAACGTGCTGTGCCACAGTGTAGTCCGAGCGAATCGACAGTTGCGGAACGCCGACCCGAGGTGCACTGATTCGCTGAAGTTGGCGCCGCCGAAGTCGCACTCGGTGAACACCACCCGCTCGGTGTTCAGGCCGGACAGGTCCTCGTCGCGGAATTCGGAGCCGATGAACTCACGGTCGGACCACTGCGGCATGGCAGTCATTATTGTCGGTTACATTGGCGACGTGGAGGCAATACAGCTTCAGCGGTGGTGGCTCGCAGCCAGCGTCGTCGCGACGCTGTTGGCGAACTGGGCGGGCGGGTTCAGCTTGGCGGTGACAGCCGTCTTCGCCCTGATCTACCTGACCGGTGTGGTGCTGATCGGACGAGACGAGGACACCCAGGACACCCAGGACACCCAGGACACCCAGGACACCCAGGACACCAAGGACACCAAGGACACCCAGGACACCCAGTCGCGTAGATCGTCCGGCCCCTGTGACGCTGTGGATTCCGCGCAAAGCGGCGACGATTAGACTCTGTTTCCATGTCATCAGAGCACGCCGCGGGTCGAGTTCTGATCAAGAACGTACAGATATTCGACGGTGTCGCTGAGCGACTGTTCACCGGTCATGTGCTCATCGGGGGCCCCAATATCGAAGCGGTTGATACCGCGCCAATCGCCGAGGACCCTGCGATGACCGTTATCGACGGTGGCGGTCGGGTACTCATGCCCGGCATGAGCGACGCCCACGTACATCTGGTCGGCATGGCCAACACCATGATCGACATCGTGATGGCCACCCAGACCCAGCTGGCCGCAGCCACCTTGGCGCGGGCCAAAGACACCCTCCTGCGCGGTTTCACCACAGTGCGTGACATGGCCGGAGACACCGGAGGAATCAAGACGGTCATCGATGCCGAACCCGCCCTGGGGCCGCGGATCTATCCGAGCCAGGCGGCGGTCTCCCAGACAGCCGGTCATGGCGACTTCGGTTTCGCGTTCGAACCGCCTACCGCGCTGGGCGGCAACCAATCCCGTGCCGAACAGATTGGGTTTCTGCGTGTCGCCGACGGCGTCGACCGCGTGCTGGCAGCGGTACGCGAGCAACTCAAACTCGGGGCCTCTCAGATCAAACTGATGGCCGGGGGCGGGGTGGCATCGATCTACGATCCGCTCTACACGCTGCAATTCAGCCCCGCGGAATTACGAGCGGCCGTCGGCGCCGCGGCCGACTACGGCACCTACGTCGCGACCCACGTCTATACCGTCGCCGGAATCCACCGGGCGGTGGAGGCGGGGGTGAAGTCCATCGAACACGGCCACCTGGCCGACGAACCGACGGTCGGGATGCTGGCCGAACGTGACGTCTGGTTGTCGATGCAGCCATTCGCTGAGCACGACCACACCTTTCCCGACAGCAATCGGGCGGCGAAGAACCGGCAGGTGTGCGAGGGAACCGGGCAGGTGTACCAGTGGGCCCGCAAGTACGGGGTGAAACTGGGATGGGGCACTGATCTGCTGTTCGAGCCCGAGAACAACTTCAGGCAAAGCGACATGGTGGTCCGCCTCGGCGAGTACTTCAGCAATGTCGAAGCACTCAAGATGGTCACCTCGGGCAATGCCGCACTGTTCCGGATGTCCGGCGAACGCGATCCCTACCGGGCGGCACGGCTGGGTGAAATCACCGCCGGCGCGTGGGCGGACATGCTCCTCGTCGACGGCGACCCCACGGCAGACCTCAGGGTGCTGTCCGACCCCGCGACCAACATCGTGCTGATCGTTAAAGACGGCATTGTCGTCAAGAACACGCTCTGAGGCGCTCTCCAGCGCTGGTCGCGCCGGTAGTCTTTCCTCTGTGGTCCCCGGTGATCTCAACGACGTAGAGCGGCGACCTCAGTCAGCTGGCGGCGGTCTGAACTTGGCCGCCAGCGGGCGACAACATATCGCTGATCTGAGTCGCCGGTCGGTCACCGAACAGAACCGTTAGCGGTTCCGTAGTCCATGTTCCACATACTCTTTTTCTCCCCCCGAATCGCGCCCAACACCGGCAACGCGATCCGGATGGTGGCCGCAACCGGATGCGAATTGCATCTCGTGGAACCACTCGGTTTCGACCTGTCCGAGCCGAAGTTGCGCCGCGCCGGACTGGACTACCACGACCTGGCGTCGGTGACCGTGCACCGGTCCCTGTCCGAGGCGTGGGAGACGATCGGCCCGGCCCGGGTGTTCGCCTTCACCGCGCACGCCGAGAAGTCGTTCGCCGATGTCGCCTATCAGCCCGGCGATGTGCTGATGTTCGGACCGGAGCCCACCGGTTTGGAGGCCGAGACGCTGTCCGACCCGCGCATTACCGAGTCCGTGCGGATTCCGATGGTGCCGGGCCGGCGATCACTGAACCTGTCCAATGCCGCGGCGGTGGCCGCCTATGAGGCGTGGCGGCAGAACGGCTTCGTCTGCTGAATCACCAAGTGTCCCAGTGTGTCAGCTGCTCGGCGGGCAGCCGCTTGGCCAGTTTGAAGTCGGTGCCCTTGGTGTAGGCGATCGGGAACAATCCACCCTGGGTATAACTGTCGAAGGGGATGCCGAGCAGATCCGCGGCCTGCTTCTCACCGTCACCGATGAGATGCAATGTGGTCCAGGCCGAGCCGATGCCGCGCTCGCGCAATGCCAACATGTAACTCCACACCGCCGGCAGCAGCGAGCCCCAGTACGAAGCCTGCATTCCGGCGTCGAACCCTTCCGGACGGCCCTCCAGCAGCGGGATCATGAGCACCGGCGCCTTCTCGAAGTTCTCGTTGAGGTATTTGGCCGAGTTCATCACGGCATCCATCTGGTTGTCGCGGATGTCCCCGCGCACCGGTTTGGGCAGATCCAGGTAGGGGGTGGCATTGGTGCGGTAGATATCGGCCAGCGCCTTCTTCTTGGCCGTGTCCTCGACGAACATCCACTGCCACCCCTGGGCGTTTGAGCCGGTCGGCGCCTGTAGTGCGATGTCCAGGCACTCCATCAGGACCTCGCGGGGCACCGGCTTGTCGAAATCGAGGCGCTTGCGGACCGAGCGGGTAGTGGTCAGAACGTCATCAGCGGTGAGATTGAGGGTCATATCTGGAGATTACGCGGCCCCTGGCAACGCTAACGGAAGTCCCGAGACCGGGAGCCCACCGTCAACATCACCGGCCGCATCCGCTCTGCCACCACCGTGACCGCTCCGCTGGCGTTCTGCACCTGACCACGGATCAGCAGCGCCGAGGCCGCCTGGGCCACCCGCCGGTGCCGTTCCCACACCCCGGGCGTGCACAGCACGTTGACCATCCCGGTCTCATCCTCGAGGTTGACGAAGGTCACCCCGCGCGCCGTCGCCGGTCGCTGCCGATGGGTGACCGCACCGGCGATCAGTACCCGGGTGCCGTCGGGAACCGAGAGCAGCCGATCTGCCGGGATGACGCCGAGCGCGTCGAGGTCTGCGCGCAGAAACTGGGTCGGGTAACTGTCCGGAGAGACTCCGGTGGCCCACACGTCGGCAGCGGCCAGTTCAGCGTCGCTCATACCGGGTAGGGCAGGAACGTGTGGTGACGAACCCACGCCGGGCAGCCGGTCCGGACGCTCGGCGGCGGCCGCCCCGGCCGCCCACAGCGCCTCGCGGCGGGTGATCCCGAAGCAACCCAATGTTCCGGCGGTGGCCAGCGACTCGGCCTGGGGCACCGTCAGCTGCACCCGGCCGGTGAGATCCAGCAGCGACGCGTACCGGCCGCCGGCCTGACGCTCGGAGACGATGCGACCGGCCAGATCCGCACCGATGTTGCGGACCGCACCCAGCCCTAGCCGGACCTCGAGTCCGGCGTTTTCCAGCGTGGCGTGCGTCAGGCTGGCGTTAACGCACGCACCGTGCACGACAACGCCGTGCCGGCGGGCATCGGCGACCAGCGACTGCGGCGAGTAGAACCCCATCGGCTGGGCCCGAAGCAGCGCCGCGCAGAATGCCGCCGGATGGTGCAGCTTGAACCATGAGGAGTAGAACACCAGCGAGGCGAAGGACAGCGAATGGCTTTCCGGGAAACCGAAATTGGCAAAGGCTGCCAGCTTCTCGTAGATCCGGTCGGCGACGTCGCCGGTGATACCGTGCTTCTCGGCCATCCCGGCGTAGAACCGGTCGCGCAGCCGTCGCATCTTCTCGGTGGAACGCTTGGAGCCCATGGCCCGGCGCAGCTCGTCGGCCTCGGCCGGCGAGAAACCGGCGCAGTCCACCGCCAACTGCATAAGCTGTTCCTGAAAAAGCGGTACCCCCAGAGTCTTTCGCAGCGCGGACTCCATCGACGGGTGATCGTAGACGACCGACTCCAGGCCGTTGCGCCGTTTGATGTACGGATGCACCGAACCGCCCTGAATGGGGCCGGGACGGATCAGGGCCACCTCGACCACCAGGTCGTAGAACACCCGGGGTTTGAGCCGCGGCAGGGTGGCCATCTGGGCCCGCGACTCGACCTGGAACACCCCGACCGAGTCGGCGCGCTGCAGCATCTCGTAGACCGCCGGTTCGGAAAGATCCAGCCGGGCCAGATCCACCTCGATACCCTGGTGTTCGGCAACCAGGTCGATGGCGTAGTGCAGCGCCGAGAGCATCCCCAGTCCCAGCAGGTCGAACTTGACCAGACCGATTGCCGCACAGTCGTCTTTGTCCCACTGCAGCACGCTGCGGCCGGGCATTCGGGCCCACTCCACCGGGCACACGTCGGCGATCGGGCGGTCGCAGATCACCATGCCGCCGGAGTGGATGCCCAGATGCCGCGGCAGGTCGGAGATCTGCGTCGCCAGGTCGACCACGGCCTCGGGGACATCCTCGCCGCGTTTACTCCAGGCATCCTGCTGCCCCTGGGAGAAGCCCAGCGCCCGGGCCATATCGCGGACCGCACTGCGGCGGCGGTAGGTGATCACGTTGGCGACCTGTGCGGCATAGTCACGGCCGTAACGGGTATAGACGTACTGGATGACCCGCTCGCGCAGATCCGATTCGATATCGATGTCGATATCGGGCGGCCCGTCGCGTACCGGCGAGAGAAACCGCTCGAACAGCAGTCCATTGGCGACCGGGTCGACGGCGGTGACACCGAGGGCATAGCAGACTGCCGAGTTGGCCGCCGAACCCCGGCCCTGACACAGGATGTTGCTGCGGCGGCAGAACTGGGTGATGTCGTGTACCACCAGGAAGTAGCCCGGAAAGTTCAGTGCCGCGATGACGTCGAGTTCCCGCTCGATCTGTGCGTAGGCCGGCGCCGCACCGGCCCGCGGCCCGTACCGGTGGGCAGCGCCGACCATCGCCAGCTCACGGAGCCAGCTGTCCTCGGTGTGCCCGTCCGGAACATCGAAGGGTGGCAGTTGCGGGGCGATCAGGGCCAGCTCGAACGCGCACTGTTCGCCGAGATCGGCCGCCGCGGTGACCACCTCGGGACGCTGGGCGAACAGCCGTGTCATCTCCTCGCCGGACCGCAGATGCGACCCTCCCAGCGGTGCCAGCCAGCCGGCCGCCTCATCGAGGGACCGCCGGGCCCGAATCGCCGCCATGGCCATCGCCAGCCGCCCACGCCGGGGCTCGGCGAAGTGCGCCGCGGTGGTGGCGATCACGCTGACGCCGAACCGCGGTGCGAGCCCGGCCAGCGCAGCGTTGCGCTCGTCATCGAGCGGGTCCCCGTGCCGGGTCAGCTCGATGCTGACCCGGCTCCGCCCGAACCGGTCCACCAGATCGGCCAACGCATCGGCGGCGGCACCGGGCCCGCCGGCCGACAATGCCTGGCGCAGATGGCCTTTGCGGCATCCGGTCAGGATGTGCCAATGCCCACCGGCGGCCTCGGTCAGGGTGTCGTAGTCATAACGCGGCTTGCCCTTCTCCCCGCCGATCAGGTGCGCGGCGGCCAGCTGACGGGACAGCCGCCGGTACCCTTCCGGCCCGCGGGCCAGGACGAGCAGATGCGCGTCCTCCAGCGACAGTTCGGCGCCGAATACGGTGCGCATGCCGAGTTCGGCGGCCGCCTCGGCGAATCGCACCACTCCGTAGAGGCCATCGTGGTCGGTGAGCGCGATCGCCCGCAGACCCAGCCGGGCCGCTTCCTCCACCAGTTCCTCCGGGGTGCTGGCCCCGTCGAGGAAACTGAACGCCGAGTGCGCGTGCAGTTCGGCATAGGGAAACGCCGATACCCGGCGCTCGGTATTGGCGGGCCGCTGATACTGCCCCCGTTTCCGGGACCAGGCGGGGCTGTCGCTGCCGTCGGCGGCCGACTCGTCCAGCGACGGGCGGCTGCTGAGCACCCGTTCGACCTCCGACCAGGTCCGCGGTCCGTTATCCCAGCCCACACCCGTAGCTTATTAGAACGTATGTTCGATTACCAGGCCGGGCTGAGCCGAAGTCGAACATCTAGGCTCACCATGTGACCCAGCATCCCGCCGAGCCGCATATCGGCTCGATCAACGACAAACTCAACTGGTTGCGCGCCGGAGTTCTGGGCGCCAACGACGGCATCGTGTCGGTCGCGGGCATCGTGATCGGCGTCGCCGCCGCCACGGTCGACCGCGGGCACATCCTGACCGCCGGGATCGCCGGGCTCACCGCCGGGGCGCTGTCGATGGCGCTCGGCGAGTACGTCTCGGTGAGCACCCAGCGTGACACCGAGATGGCGCTGCTGGCCAAGGAGCGCAAGGAACTCGCCGAGGAACCCGAGGCCGAGTTCGACGAGCTGGTCGGGCTCTACCAGGCCAAGGGGCTCTCGTCGGAGACCGCCCGCGCGGTGGCCGAGGAACTGACCGAGCGCGACGCGTTCTCCGCGCATATCGACATCGAGTTGGGCATCGATCCGGACGGGCTCACCAACCCATGGCATGCCGCGATCTCCTCGGCGGTGTCGTTCACCGTCGGGGCGCTGCTGCCCTTGCTGGCCATCCTGCTGTCGCCCCTGTCGGCACGCATCCCGATCACCTTTGTCGCGGTTCTGCTCGCCCTGGGTATCACCGGCTGGATCAGCGCCCGCCTCGGTGGCGCCGATCCCGTTCGCGCGACCCAGCGGGTGGTGATCGGCGGTGCACTGGCGATGGCAGCCACCTACGCCATCGGCCTTCTCGTCGGCGGAGTTACCTGAATCGCCTGAGTCGCCTGAGTCGCCTGAACAACCTGAGTCAGGCCGTGTAGTTCGCGACGCCGTCGTCGAGCACCACGCGGGTGTTGGAACCGTCCGGGGCGCCGGCCTCGGTGCGGTACACCGCCCGTCCGGAGCCGGTGCGCCAGATCGACGTGGTCAGCGTCTCGCCCGGGAACACCGGCGAGGAGAACCGCGCCGCCACCGCCGTCAACTTGGCCGCGTCCCCGCCGGCCAGTTCGGCCAGCAACGCCCGGCCGGCGAATCCGTAGGTGCACAGCCCGTGCAGGATCGGCATCGGGAAACCGGCCATCTCGCGGGCGAACCACGGATCGCTGTGCAGCGGGTTACGGTCCCCGGAAAGCCGGTAGAGCAGCGCCTGGTCCTCCCGGGTGGGCAGGGCGATCCGGGCGTCGGGCTCCCGGTCCGGGAATTCCGGGGCGGCAGGCCGGCGGCCCGACTCCCCGCCGAATCCGCCGGCGCCCCGGATCACCAAGGTGGTCAGCGTCTCGGCGACCTGAACGCCGGTGGCCGGGTCACTGCCCCGCGCCCGCAACATGATGATGGCGTTCTTGCCCTCGCCCTTGTCCTGGATATCGGCCACCTCGGCGACCACCGACAGCGCACCGGTGGCCGGCAGCGGGGCGGACAACCGGACCTCCTGTGAGCCGTGCAGCAGCATGCCCCAGTTGAACGAACCCACCAGCGATGCCGCGGAGGCCCCTATACAGCAGATGACCGCGAACGTCGGCAGCACCTGCTGGGCGATGCCATGGCTGTTATCGGTGGTGAACGCGAGATCTGAGGTGCCGGCGCCCACGCCGAGTGCGTAGAGCATGGTGTCGCGATCGGTCCACTCATAAGTCCTGGGTTCGGTCACCGCGCCGATTGCCGAGGGGTCGATTGCCATTACCGCTCCTGTCTTCCGGGGATCTCTGGAGTGCACTCGACCGAATTCTCCCCCGCGGCAGCGTCGGAGAGTGCAGGCTGTCGGTATGCACGTTTTTCGCTCTCGAAAAGTGGCCGTAGTGATAGCGGCGTTGTCGGCGGTCATGATGCTTGCCGGCTGCGGCGGTCAGGCCGTACCGGGCCTCCGCGATGTCACGCTCACCCTGGTTCGGCATGCCGAGTCGGAAGCCAACGCCGAGGAGATCGCCTCCACCGCTGTCCCGGGTACACCGCTGACCAGTGTGGGCAGGGAGCAGGCCGATTCGCTGGCCAGCCGATTGTCGAGTAACAACTACGACGGGGTGTTCGCCTCCCAGATGACCCGCACCGAGCAGACCGCGCAACCGATGGCGAAGGCGCTCGGTGAGCAGGTGACGGTGCTGCCGGGCCTCGATGACATCTCGGCGGGGTTGTTCGAAGGCGTCGCGATGTCGAACACCTCCGGCGCCTACCTACTGGGCCCGGAGGGCTGGCTCAATGGCGACCGCAGATTCGGCATCCCCGGCTCGGTGAACGGTGACCAGTTCAACGAGGCGTTCACCGGCGCGGTGCAGAAGATTTACGACAGCGGCGCCGATAAACCGATCGCCTTCTCCAGTGGCCTGTCGATCATGATGTGGACCCTGATGAACGCGCGCAACGGTAAGCCGACCCTGCTGAACGACCACCCACTGCCCAACGTCGGGCGGGTGGTTGTCACCGGAAACCCGGTCACCGGGTGGGTCCTTGAGGAATGGGACGGCATCACCAACTTCTCGATCGACTCGGATTGAGCCGGGGCACGCATATCGCGATGCCGTTGCGGGTGCGCTACGTCGAATGCGATATGCAGGGCCGGGCTTTCAATGGTCACTATCTGACCTGGGTGGATATGGCGCATACCGAGGCACTGCGCGTGCTGACCGGCGGTTACCAGGAACTGACCGAGCGCGGTGTCGACTTCGTGGTGGTCGCCGCCGAGATCCAGTTTCGCCGGCCCGCCCGGTTCGACGACGAGTTGGTGATAACCGCGACCATTGAGCCGCCGGTGCGCACATCACTGCGCAGCCGGTACCGCATCGAACGTGGCGCCGAACTGGTCGCCGAGGCGGCCCTGACCCATGTCTGTGTGGATGCGAAAACATTCGAGAAGATGCCGTGGCCGACCTGGTTCCGCGATCGGCTGGCTCACTCGTAGACACCTTCGAGATACCACTGCCGCT